>Ga0074044_10000377_pt1 | contig 44192 bp, 34 predicted proteins | sample BogForMeECP23OM1_FD_94443 | JGI IMG/M metagenome (GOLD analysis project Ga0074044, IMG submission 94443) | Bog forest soil microbial communities from Calvert Island, British Columbia, Canada - Bog Forest MetaG ECP23OM1 | ecosystem: Environmental > Terrestrial > Soil > Wetlands ...
ATGGAAGATGAGCGCGGCCAGGCTGGGATCATCGCCGTCCCAGAAATCGCGGCTCGTCGGCGCCGGCAGCGGATCGGTGCTGGCGTAGGTCGCGGACTGCGTGGTGGAAGCGGATTGACCCGCCGATGCGGCGGGCGGCGCGCTGGAGGTAGTCTGCGCAGCCGCGGCGACCGTGAGCGCGATCAACACGACCAGGGTCATGAAAGTGCAATTCTTCATAATCGTTTTCCTTCTGAGTGGTGCTCCACTCCAAACAGCGCATAAATAAGGGGGGAGCATTGCGGCACAAGAGCAACGGTATTGTAACCCCGAACCGGCGCCCTGACGATCAAGAAATTTGGGGCTGGAAGCGAGCTGGCTAATTGCACATTGTTGCAACCTCCCCAGCGGCTGGGTAGCGCCTCAGTTTGACTTCGCTTTGAAAGGGCACGGCTTCACAGCTCGCGGAAAAATTCACCAATGCGTGCAGTACCGTGGAAGGGCGGCGCTTCAGTGCCGCGTAAAGCCTCCAAAATCAGGATGGGCTTCAGCCCCAGTGGTCGGATATTTGTATCTACCGCGAGTTTTTCCGCAGCCTTTTCAGCCGCGGTGACTGCACCAGCCTTAGCCCCTGCGGAATGAGTTTTTCAAACTGCGCCGCAGCCAGTATTTGATGACCTTTGGCCAGGAGGGCGCGACTATACCCCCACCAGTTCCCTCTTCTCGCTGGGTTCGTACTCAACGATGTACCCTGCAACCGCGCTGGCCGCTACCGTAAAAGGAGAAGCCAGATACATCTGCCCGGGACCGCTGCGGCCGGGGAAGTTGCGGTTCTGCGCGCTGATCACGACCTGATCCGGACGAGTGGAAACACCGGGGCCGGCGTTGATGCAGGCTCCGCAACTGGGCTCGATCACATGCGCGCCCGCTTTCTCAAACACTTCGAGATAGCCGCGGCGCAGGCAGTACTCGCGCGTCTCCTGCGAACCAAACTGGATGTAGAACTTCACCGAATCGGCGACACGCTTGCCATGTTTCAGCGCGTCGGCGAGAACGGCCGCATACATGTCCATGTCTTCATTCTTGCCCGCGGTGCAGGTGCCGCCGTAGGCAATCTCGACCGGTACGGGCGTGTGCAGCTCACGAATATATTTTCCGTTGCCCGGATCGCCCGGCGTCGCGACCATCGGCGTAATCTCCGCGGCGTTGAGTTCGATGACGTGCGCATACTGCGCGCCAGGGTCACTGTAGAGTCCGGCGATCATCGCCTCGGCCTTCTTGCGATTCACGCCCCGGCGCTCCACCAGGAAATCGACGGCTTTCTTGTCGGGCGCGACAATGCCCGTGAATCCTCCGATCTCGGCCGCCATATTCGTCATGGTGGCGCGTTCATCGACGCTGAGTTCTTCGATCGCTTCACCGGCATATTCCATGACTTTGGCGAGAGCCTTGCCGCTGCGCACGTAATCGAGGCTCAGAATTTTCAGGATGAAGTCTTTAGCCGTGACATTCGGATGCTTCTTACCGCGAATCACGACCTTCACCGACTCCGGCACCTTCACGCGTACATCTTTTGTGATCCAGGAATTGAAAACATCAGTCGTGCCGATACCGAACGCGACGCAGCCGATGGCGCCGACATGCGGCGTATGCGAATCCGAACCGATATTCAACTGCCCGGGCAGCGCATAGCTTTCGAGCACGATCGAGTGGCAGATGCCTTCCGAGCCTTTGCGGTCGGTGAGTTCGCCATGCAGCCTGATGCCTTGCTTGGCTGCGAAATCCTGCTGCTTGAGTTTGAGCTGCGTCGCGAGATCGAGCAGGCCCAGCTTTTTCTTCTCTTCGGAAATGACTTCGTCGAGGAAGGTCAGGTGGTCGCGGAAGAAAAGAATGCTCGACGCATCGTTGACCCTGGCGTCTTTTCCTACGTAGCGCTCGAAGAAAATCGCGGCCATCGGCGTGACATACTCATGGCTGAAACGAAGGTCGGCGCGGGCAAAACCGGTGTCGCCCGGCTTCACGGATTCGACACCGACTTCAGGAGCCGCCGAGCTGCGCTCGCCCTGTCCGGGTCGAAGACCCGGACCCACACCACCCCGGATCATGTGCCGGGCGAAAATCTTTTCCGCCACCGTCATGGCTCGTGGGGGCGCGGGCGACCCGCTCGCGCTGTCGCGTGCAGGACCGATCGACGGCAGGAACACCTTCCCCTGCATCCGAGCCACATTGAACGGAAACAGCCCGCCGTACTCGATCACCTGGCGTGTAATCTCATCTTCGCCCACGGTGAATTCGCTCAGCGGAATTTCTTCCCCGCCGCGAATCCGGTCGATCAGCGAGAAGTTCGTCGAGGTCAGCACTCCGAGGTTCTGGCAATTCTGCTTGTAGATGCGTTCAATATTTTCGGCAATCACGACGCGGATCCCTGCGCACATCTCGGCATAGGGAGACTGCTCGCGGCTCGATCCCTTTCCGCGCCGCTTGCCGCTCACAGCGCACACAAAGCCGCCACGTTTCACATCGCCGCGTCCGATGGGCGTAACGCTGCCGCACTTCAAGCCGAGATAAGGGATCTCGCCGAGCGTCTCATCGAAATAAAAACAATAGTGCGCGGGCGTGATCTCGTCGGTCGAAATGTCATCGCGCAACTTGGGATTGTTCTCCGGATTCTTCGTGTCCCAGGGCAGGTCTTCGCCCGCGAGTTGCCGCTTGATGAGTTCAGGATCTTCAGTAAGAAAAAGAATGCGGCCCTGCAGCCGGACTTTATCGGGCCGTTTTTCGATTTTACGTTCCAGAAGTGAGTCGATCACGGGAACCTGCGAAATTCAGAAATTGAGGGACGGCCGAAAAGCGCGTTTGGCGGGTCCCCAGCTATTGTAACGCCGACATGTCGACCTAGCGCGTTACCCTGTGCCTCCTGTGTCCCCTATGTCCTCTGTGGTTGAGAGTTTCAAACAGATCTCAACCACAGAGGACACAGACGGAATCTTACTTCTTGTAGAGAGTTGGATCAGGCAGGGCCCCGAGCCCGCGTCCGGCGAAAATTTCCTGGAACTCATGCACCAGCGCATCGTGCACCAGTCCGTTCGAAGCCAACGTTTCGCTGCTGTCGAGCCGGAACGGAGAACCGTCGAAGCGCGTGACCTTGCCTCCGGCCTCTTCCACGATCAGCACGCCGGCAGCGGTATCCCACGGATTAAGATTGAATTCCCAGAAGCCGTCGAAGCGCCCGCTAGCAACATTGCACAAATCGAGCGCAGCCGACCCGGCGCGGCGCACACCGTGGGTACGCAGCGTGATCTCGTGGTAGAAGTGAATGTTCGGATTCTTGTGCCGCTTGTGGCTGGGAAATCCCGTGGCCACCAGGCACTCCTTCAACTGCGCGATTTGCGACACGTGAATTGGCTGACCGTTGAGCTGCGCGCCGCCACCCAGTTCTGCACTGAACAGTTCGTCGCGCGTGGGATCGTAGACCACGCCCGCGACGCGTTTTGCCGTAGACGAGGCTTGATGTTCTAGAGGCCGGTGCTCCAAGGCTAGCGACACGCAGAAAACGGGATAGCCGTGCGCGAAATTCGTGGTGCCATCCAGCGGATCGACATACCAGCGAAATTCGCTGCCGCGGTCATTCAGTCCCTGCTCTTCGCCCATCACATCGTGCGCAGGAAATTGCTCGGCGATGCGCTGGCGTATCAGCGTCTCGGAGGCACGATCCGCCGCGGTGACCAGATCGGCGTCGCCCTTGTATTCGATCTTCAGCTTCTGATGGAAGTAGCCGAGTATCAGCGCACCCGCTTCACGGGCGATGGCCGACATAGCGGGAAGGAAACTCTCGGGATGGGCTGAAGCAGACATCGGACCTCGGACCTTGGACTTCGGACCTCTGCAACTCAAAACCAAGCGGGAACAACCATTGGAATCACAAATTTCAAAAACTGGCAGAGCAAATTCGAAAACCGACAGTCCGAAGTCTGAAGTTCGAGGTCTGAGGTCTGAAGTCCGAGGTCTGCGCTCCGATGCCTCTTACTTCCGCTTCCCGCCGTCTTCGGCGATGTACATAATCTCGTGCTTGAAGATAAAAAGATTAGGCGCGCCCTCGCGCGTGAGCCTCACCATGTTTTTATCGTAATACTCGATCCAGCCGCGTACGGTTTCACCGTCCATTAGTTTGACCGAGACTTGCTTCTGCTTCTCGCCCAGCGCCTTGAGAAAAGCTGACTCCTCGAAAGTGTCTTCCGGCGGCGGCGTCCGGCTGCTGCGTTTGGCGGCGTTAGGATTTACTGGCGGCGGGCGGAAAGGCATGCGGTCATTGTACACAACCCACGGTCGGTCTCGACTCTATGTATAACTCGCAGGTCTAACTCGCACGAAGGTGTGTGCAAGCAAGAAACTCACCAGCGGTGGCGGCGCATCGGGATACAATGCAGGGGTAAAATCGGCAGAATTCGCCTTTCCGCCAGGAGGCGCACCGTGAAGAAGCTGGTTGTACTTTCCATCGCTGTGCTGGGGCTCGCGCTTTCGACCGGAGCACAGCAGACGCGTGGCAAAATGCCCACTCCGCCGGAATCCATGAACGGCAACGACGCCAACGCCGCTCAGGATTCGCCCAATTTACAACGGCGCCTCGACCTGGCCGAACTACAGCGCGAGGCCGACGACTTGGCAAGGACCGCGCAGTCCATTCCTTCCGACGTAGCCAGCGTCCGTAAGGGGCTGATGCCGAAAGATGTGATCCAGAAACTGAAGCAGATCGAAAAGCTTTCTAAGCAGCTGCGCACAAAACTGAACCCGTAGCGGATACCTCTCCCGCGCCCAAGCTCGATCGAAGTTCTGAGTAAACTCTCCGCATTCGCACTAAACGAAAAAAAGCCACCGGCTTCGCAACCGGTGGCTCATGAACATCACGACCTGCTAGAACGAGGCTCTGAGGCCCCACTCGATCGTGCGTGGAGCTCCGAGTCCGAACACGCCCGTTCCCGCGCCTGTGCGGAACGGAATGTCATCCCCGGTCCCCTTCTGAATGCTGTTGATGGATCCGGCTCCTTCGTTGAGCCAGCCCGACATTGCGCCCGGGGGCAGGTTGAAGTTAGCGAAGTTAAACACGTTGTAGAAGCCAACGTTCGGTTCGATCGTGAAGCGCTCCTTGAACGTGTGCCTCCAGCTGAGGCGGAAGTCGGTCGCCTTCAGCCACGGGAACGTCAGCTGATTGGTCACCGTGGGAGAAAGGGTCGGAGCAACCGCACCGATCGCCTGCAACTGCGGCAGGGTAAACAACCCGGCCGTGATCAGAGTCTGCCCCGCAGGGGTAGCCTGATTTCCTTGGGTCGAGTTGTACCGGCTGATGGCTGCATTTAACCCGTTAATACCGAAGTCCCGCTCGTATGATCCGTTCTTCGTACCCGGCAGCGGATCGCTGTAGCTGCCGCTTCCGGTGAAATCGGTTTGGAAGATTTGTCCCCCCGTACCGGTGTCGCCGATGATCGCGGGACTGGAAAGCGGGCTATAGAAGTGACCGATGACGCCGAAGCGGAAGCCCCAGGGCACATCGAAGGTTCCGCCGAATGAGATCTGATGCGTCCGATCCAGCAGCGACGGTCCCATATATTTCAGCGGATTGTCATTGTCGGAGGCTTGCAGAACGAAGTCCTGATCGTTGGCGCCCACCGGGTTTGACGGGGCAGTGTTGCCCGCAAAGCCCAGCGGATTGGTAAAACGCGAGAGCGAATAAGCGATCTGGAAGTTTGCGTTCTTAATGCCCTGAACCGGGTTGGCAATGTTATCCGCCAGCTTCATCTGCAGAGCGTTGTAAACGGAACGGCTGACCGGCTCGAGGAACGAGGTCTCACCGTAGTTCGCGTTATATCCAGGAAATGCGCAAGGATAGCCCAGAGCGACCATGCACGACTCTCCAACGTCGAGCGAAGTTCCCAGGCCGTTACCGGCGTAACTCGAGACCGTCGCTCCAGCTGCGATCGCGCAGTTGATCGAGCCTTGATCAAAACCCGTGCCGCAGCCGAACGAATTGTTGGTGGCCGAGACAGCGGACTGTGCGGCAGACAGATTGAAGGTCCGGGCCGCGCCCACGTGATTGATATCCACGTTCAGCAGAGCGTGCGTTTCCACGTTGCGCAGATAATCAGCGGTGAAAACCATGCCGCGGCGGATTTCATGCTGAACTCCGACGTTCATCTGCAGCGAGCGCGGAGTGCGGTAGAACGGCGCAAACAAACCCTGGCCGTTGGCCGAGTTGATGTTTGATCCGACCGCCAGCAGGTTGCCGATGAAGTTGGGGTTAGGGTTCGTTAAGCTGAAAGGGTTCGCGGCCTGATAGGCAGTTTGGTAGTTCGCGATGGCCGTGGCTGCCTGGCCGATCGTATCCGCACAATAACTCTGTCCAGTGACCGGATCCAGCCCTTCGACGCTGTCGATGGTGTTGAATCCTGCAACCGGTTGAGCTGAGCCCCCGTAACAGACCAGCGGCGTCGCCAGAAATGCACCATTCTGCAGGCGGAATGGCCGGTCAAACAGAACGTTGTTGTAAATCACGTTCTCGTAGTACAAGCCAATGCCAGCCCGCACCACGGTCTTGCCGCTGCCTCTCGGATCCCACGCGAGTCCCAATTGCGGGGCGAAGTTTGCGTTCGCCTGACGCACCGAATTGCCGAAGCCGGGGAATGCGTTGTTGATGGCCGCAATGGGGCCAAGATCGCTATCGGTGCGGCCGGTATCGCGTCCCCAGCGCAGTCCCGGGGAGATGGTGAGGTTCGGCCGAAGCTTCCACGTGTCGCCGATATACAGAGCGAGGCGGTTGTCAGGACCAAGACCGCCAGCCGGGAAACCGAGCGCCGCTTGGGTGGTCGAAAATCCCTGGCCGTTGCCGGCAATGGCCAGCGCGATGGTGTCAGTCGTCGGATCTGTGCCGGTAAAAGGCGTGTTCCCATACACAGACGGATCGATTTTGAAGAAGCTGGCAAACCCGCCACCTTGAATGTGGTTGTAGCCGATGCCAAAGCGGACGACATGCGCGCCCCACACTTTGCTGCCGTCGTACTTGAGCTGGTGGTCGCTCTGCGGCGTGCTCTGCGGCGCCAGCAGGTTCGGTCCGACGGTGAAGGTGCCGATGTTCATGCTAACGGGGTAGTTGGCGAACGGAGCACTTGTTCCGCGGGTTCCATCGACAATCTGATTCTGGAACTTCAGGTAAGAGAAACGGAAGGTGTGGGTGAAGCCGCCGTTGTTGAGGTCCAGACCCAGCACTGTGTTCCGCGTGTAGTCCTTGTTGTTGTAAACCTGAAAGCTGGAGGGGAAGAAAGTGGCATCCACCGAGTTCTGGAAATAGTTGTAGCGCGCAAACAGGCGGGCCGTCTTGGTGAGTGCGTAGTCCAACTTCCCAGTCAGTTCGGCTTCTTTAAAGGGAGCCTGGTAAGTTCCCGAGTACGAACTGAGCGAGCCGGTTTCAGCAACCGGCGCGGCGAGATGCTGCAGCGTGCGCTCTCCATCGGCAAAGAAGAACAATTTGTCCTTAAGGATCGGTCCGCTGAAGTTGGCGCCTTCCTGATTGCGCTGATACGGAGCCGCGATCAGAGGCCCCAAACCGGTGGTCGGGTCGGCGGTCGCAGGATTGATAGGAGAAGGCTCTCCCGCCGCGCCAACCGTGCTGTCGCGGAACGCGCCGTACGCTTCGCCGTGATAGGTGTTCGTGCCCGATTTCGTGGTCACGTTGACCGCGCCCGAGGAAGTCAAGTCGTTGGAAAGATCGAGCGTCGATTGCGCCAGCGAAAATTCCTGGATGGAGCTGGCCGGAATGTCTTCCGTCGTCGTGCCTACGGTCTCATCGCTGACGTCGACTCCATCGACGTTGATGCGCGCCGTGCGGCCGAAGCGCCCGCCAAACGAGATCGAGGAATATCCGACTTTGGTCGGATCGAAATTCTCACCGTCCTGAATCTGTACGCCGGGTTCAAGCTGGGCGAGATCGAGGAAGTTGCGTCCATTGACCGGGAGGTTTTCAATTTGTGAAGCGGTCAATACACCCTGCACCGTGGCCTGCTCGGTGTTGACCTGCACATCGCTGGCTTGCACGTCAACGATGGTGCTCTCCTGGCCGATTTCAAGCTTCACGCTGCCGTTGGCCGTGTTGTTGACCTGCACCTCGACCGGCAACTGCGACGTCTTGAAGCCCTTGGCTTCGACGCGCACCGTGTAAGCGCCCGGGACCAGGTTGCCGGTGGAGTAGGCTCCCTGTCCGCTGGTTGTGACTTTGACGGTCTGGCCGGTGGGACCAGTAATCGTGATCTTGGCGCCGGAAACAACCGCACCGGTGGAGTCGGTCACTGTGCCGACGATGCTGCCAGTGGAGACTGTTGTCTGCGCAAAGGCGCCTGCTGAGAAAATAAGGGCCAACGAGGTAAGCAACACCAGAAATGTAATTCGTGCACTGATGCAGGGGGAGCTAGGGATTGACATTGTCCACCTTCCTTTCGCGATCATCACTGAAGAAACCTTTCGTCTCTGACATCAGCCGCACTTCACCGCAGGCGGAACTTTTAAAACAGCCTCTGGAGCGAGCAATGCTGAGTCGAGAATTGATATCCGGATACTCTGATTTGGAGGTTTAACAAATTGTTGAATCACTCAAATACAGAAATTAAGCCTATACGATGTCTAAGTAACAGCAATTTTCAAGCCAGCCTCGGCTTGCGGCCCCTCCAGGCGGCTTAGCCTCAGTCGATCCAACTAGTTACCGGAAATGTAGGAGCAGAAAAACGGCGCATCAAATCCAAATTGATACCAAATTCCGTAGGTTCGTTCTCTTAAAGTGGAGACTCGGCCTCCAGCTCCAGTTCGCGGGACCACGGTTCACATACTGTTATGTTTTCTAGCGCTTACATAACATTACATTTACGGGATGTCGGCGACGATTCTAGAAATCGGATTTCACGGTGTAGTAGCCCGCGCGGTGGCGCACGCGGTAGGAATCCGCGGCCGGCCGACCGGAGACTTTCACCTCGATGCGGCGGAAGTCGGAAAACGAAGTGTGTTGCGAAGGATAGTAGGCCAGCAGGTATTGCGTGCGCAGTTCGTCGCTGATTTTCTGGAAGGCCTCGTCCAGCTGCGACGCTGAGGTCGCGTAATAATATTTGCCGCCCGTATCGTCGGAAAGCTGGATAAGGGCGTGCTCGCCGCCAATCTCGCGCCCGGCGCTGCTCTCGATCGGGACGATAATAATCGAATAGACCAGCGCCTCGGCTTCTTCCGCGGCGCGCACTGCTTCCTTGTAATCGACCCGGCTGCTAGTGTCTTCGCCGTCGGTGATGATCACGATAACTTTGCGGCCCTTGCGTTTGTCGAGGCCGCGGGACGCCAGATAAATCGCGTCATAGACCGCCGTCGCAGCCCCGACACGGATATGTTCGATATCTTCATCGATGCGTTTGAGGTCGGAAGTAAATCCGTATTTGGATTCGGAAACGGTCTCGCTGAAGGCGTAGACCGAGAGCGCATCTACAGGCCGCATGATCGCGTGCACAAAACGTTTGGCCGCCGCCTCTTCCAGCGGAAGATCGTGGCGCGTGCTCAGGCTGGTATCGATCTCGAGCGCGATCGACAACGGCAGCGCCGATTCCCGGTCGAATACAGAAATTTTCTGTTCGCTGCCGTCTTCGCGCAGAACGAAATTATCTTTGGTGAGGCCGCCGATCGGCGCCCCTTGCGCGTCGGTCACGGTCACAAATACATTGACGAGTTTGACATCAACTATCAGAGTCTCCGCCGGAGGGGACTGGGGCTCTTGCTTACTCGCGTCAGAGCGGGGCGGGTTTGCCGGTGTGGAGACCTGCTGCCCCAAAAGGCCAGCAGGGATCAGCAGTCCCACTGTGAGCAGACTCGCGGCGAGTTTTCTCATTGAATGATCGAATTACGAGTGATCGAATTATACCTTCGCGAAGTTGGCGCGACTGCGGCCAGGTGCGCATGCCTGAGTACCAGGTGCCTGCGACCAAGGGCTCTTAACCGCAAAACTCGCAGAGAAAACCCGCAAACTTTGCAAAGGATTACGATTTCTTTTCTTTGCGAACTTCGCGGTTAAAAGCTTCTCACCAGACGCAGGCAAAATCCCGAAAGCAAGTATCCCCAAGCCAACGCCGTTCACTTAGATGCGATGCCTTGCGTAGGGCTGCCCGCGGACTCAAGAATTTGGCCGCTGAATCTCCGGCGGAAACGGCTCGCCGTCGGCCCAGACAGCGCCATCCTCGAAGTGCTCTTTCTTCCAGATAGGGACGGTGCGTTTCAGCGTGTCGATCAGCCAGCGGCAGGCGTCAAACGCGGCGGCGCGATGAGCCGAAACAACCCCGATCAGAACGCTGGTCTCACCGATTTCAAGCCGCCCCAGGCGATGCACAATCGCCAGATCGCGAATCTGAAACTGCTGCACAGCCTGCTCGCCGAGGGATTCCATTTGCCGCAAAGCCATCTCTTCGTAAGCCTCGTAGTTGAGGTAGAGCGTCTTGCGACCACGCGTCTGGTTGCGCACTATACCCTCAAAAACAACGACGGCGCCGTCTTCCCCACGCTTCAGTTTTGCCACGATGCCCCGCGTATCGATGCTGTCGCGAACGATCGAACAGTAGCGCCGGCGTCCTTCCGGCTGCCGCGCGGGCGTCTCGTCCGCACCGTCCGGTGCCCCACCACTGACTGGTGGCAACAACGCAATCTCGTCACCTTGATTCAATCGGGTCTGCGGTCCGGCATACTGCTGATTGACCGCGATGGCCAGCGAAGGCAGCGCCGTCTTCAGAAGAACAATGTGCGCCTCGTAGTGCGCCAGCAAGTCCTGGACTGATGCGCCATCCGGGAGCTCCAGCACATCAGAGGATTTCCCCGCCGCATCTTTCAGCATCCCGAAAAATAGAACGCGCACTTGCATGAGGAAGGAAGGCTGATTTGTCAGCGGTCAGTTTAACGCGTCAAGCGGAATGCAAAAGGAGAAATCGACGAGTTGTCTAGCAGAGATCCAGATACAACCAAACTATCGGGAAGGAAAACGAAAGAAGAAAGTTAAATGCCCGCGCCCTGAAAGCGCGAGCATTCCAAATTTACGCCCGAGTAGTCAGGACGCGGTCATTCTGCTCGACCGCCGCGACCGTGGGCGTCGAAAGTATTTTCGCCGCCGGTCCCTGCACCACGGAAGGCAGTGAAACCGCCAGAGCTTCCTCGATCGTTTTCACGTAGTGAATGCCGAGATTACCCAGCTGCTCGGGCGTGAGATCCTCCTCTACATTCATTCTGTTCTCCGCCGGCAGAATCACGTCGGTCACTCCGGCGCGAATCGCGGCAAGAACCTTTTCCTTGATACCGCCCACCGGAAGCACATTTCCACTCAGCGTGATCTCACCCGTCATCGCCAGCAGCGGTCGGATGCGCCGTCCCGACAGCAACGACACCAGCGACGTCGCAATCGTCACTCCAGCAGAGGGTCCATCCTTGGGGATGGCTCCGGCCGGAACGTGAATGTGAATGTCGTGGTTCGAGAAAAATTCCTCGTCGATCCCCAGAGCCAGCGCATTGGAACGAACCCAGCTATGCGCAGCCTGCATCGATTCGCGCATCACGTCCTGAATCTGTCCCGTGATGGTGAATCCGCCCTTGCCCTTCATGCGGGTAGCTTCGACGAAGAGCACGTCGCCGCCCGAAGGAGTCCAGGCCAAACCTACAGCCACGCCGGGGTGTTCGGTCCGCTCGGCAATTTCGCCTTCCACGCGAATCTTGATGCCGCCGAGAAATTCCTGAATCGCTTCCTTGGTCACGACCAGCTTCTCGGTCTTGCCTTCGGCCAGCCGCCGCGCCTGCTTGCGGCAGATGGTGCCGATGGTCCTTTCCAAATTGCGGACGCCGGCCTCGCGAGTGTAATGACGAATCACGTAACGCACCGCATCTTCCGGAAATTCGATCTGCTCGGCCGTGATGCCGTTCTCCTCCACCTGCCGCGGAATCAGATAGCGGAACGCGATGTGAACTTTTTCTTCCTCGCTATAACCTTGTAACTCGATGATCTCCATGCGGTCGCGCAGCGGCTCGGCGATGGGGTCGAGCATGTTCGCAGTCGTGATGAAGAGCACCTTCGACAAGTCGAAGGTCACGTCGAGATAGTTGTCCCGGAAGCTCGAATTCTGCTCGGGATCGAGCGCTTCGAGCAGCGCCGATCCAGGATCGCCGCGGAAATCGCGCCCTACCTTGTCAATTTCGTCGAGCATGAACACCGGATCCTTCGTCTCCGCCCGGCGGATGCCCTGAATGATCTGCCCCGGCAGCGCCCCAATGTAAGTGCGGCGATGGCCGCGAATCTCGGCTTCATCATGCACGCCGCCCAGCGACAGCCGCACGAACTTGCGGCCCAACGCACGGGCAATCGATTTTCCAAGCGAAGTCTTGCCCACGCCCGGAGGTCCGACGAAGCAAAGAATCGGTCCTTTCATGTTCGGTTTCAAACGACGCACCGAAAGATAGTCGAGAATGCGATCCTTAACTTTCTCCAGATCGTAGTGATCCGCGTCAAGAATCTCTTTCGCCTTCGGAATCTCGATTTCCTGCCCCGAAGTCTTGTTCCAGGGCAGCACGGCGAGCCACTCGACGTAGTTGCGCGTGAGCGAGTAGTCGGCAGCCATCGGCGACATGCGCGAGAGCCGTCCCAATTCTTTGAGAGCTTCTTTCTTCACGTCGTCGGGCATGCCCGCGTCGTCGATCTTCTTCTTCAGATCTTCGACGTCGCGCTGGCCTTCATCCTGTTCGCCCAGTTCTTTCTGGATCGCCTTCATCTGCTCGCGCAGGTAATACTCGCGCTGCGTCTGCTGCACGCGATCCTGCACTTCGCTCTGAATCTTGTTGCGCAACTGCTGGACTTCGAGTTCCTTCGCCAGATGCTGGTTGATCTTCTGCAAGCGCGCCAGCACGTCGGTAGTTTCGAGCGTGTCCTGCTTGTCGGGAGTAGAGAGCGACGGCAGCGACGACGCGATGAAATCCACCAGGCGTCCAGGTTCGTCGATGTTCATGGCCACGGTCGAAAGCTCATCCGACAACGTGGGCGAACCGGCCACGATCTGCTGGAACAACGTCAGCACATTGCGCTGCAATGCTTCGATCTCAGAGGTCGCAACGGGCGCGGTGCCTTCGGGCATCGGCACGTAGTGCGCGCGCATGAACGGCGTCAATTGCGTGAACTCATCCAGACGCACGCGCTCCAGACCTTCGGCAAACACAAACAGGCTCTGGTTGGGCATCTTGACGACCTTATGGACCACCGCGGACGTTCCCACGGTATATAAATCGGTGGGCTGCGGCGAATCGACGCGCGCTTCGCGCTGCGCCACCACAATAATGGTCTTGTCCTCGCCGAGCGAATTGATCAGCTGAACCGAGCTTTCCCGTCCCACGGTCAATGGCAGCACCGCGTGGGGGAAGAGTACAGTGTCCCTTACCGGCAATACCGGCAGGGCTTTCTGATCGTTTGTTTCCTTAACTTTAGCAGGATGCTCGACGGGCATTTGCTGACTCATATATCTCCTTGAGTGTAACTCGCTCAAGTTTAGATGTCGCAGCCCCGGAGAAGGTTTCATACCCCGTTCCGAGGAGTGCCGCAAGTTCTTTGAATTCTATCCCCGTTCGGGAACGGATAGCAGCATACCTAAGGTGCAGAGGCTAACGCGCCACCAGGGGATTGCCAAGTACTAAATTGGGACTGGAATAAATAAGCCTTCCAACCGCGATTGTGTAGGGGCGGCGCCCTGGTCCGCCCCGAGGAGCGAAGCTCCGAGTGTAGCGGCGTAGATCGTCCCGAGCGCCGGCAGGATCTCCCGACGACTGCCGCGCGTTCGATATTGCGCTGCGTGCGCGGACGAGGCGTCCGGGGCTACACAATCCCTGTCACTTTACGCTTCCGGATAAATCCCCAGCACTTTGACGAAGTCGGCCACTTCCCCGAGATGGCGCAGCGCGTTCCGCGCCGGCTCGTCGTCGCCGCGCAGGAAGTCGACATAGAAGACGTATTCCCACGGCCGCCCGCGCATAGGCCTCGACTCGATCTTGCTCAGGCTGATATCGCGCAGCGCAAACACGCTGAGCGATTTAAACAAAGCGCCCGGCAAATTTTTAACCTTAAACGCGATCGAGGTTTTGTTCGCGCCGCGCGGGAGAACACCGCGATAGCCGTCTCTTCCCTGCTGGCCCCGCCGCGCCGGACGCTGTTTTCGAATCAGGAAAAAACGCGTGAAATTCCGTTTGTCATCTTCAACGCCCGCCTGCAGAATTTTTGCGCCGTACTCGCGCGCAGCTTGCCGTCCCGCGATTCCGGCGGCGTCCGTCAATTTTTCCGCGATGACGTGCTTCACGCTTCCAGCCGTGTCGTAGAACGGCACCGCATTGATCTGCGGATGGCGCTGAAAAAAATCGCGGCACTGGTCCAGCGCCACCGGATGCGACAACACTCTCCGCAACGATTTCAGTTTTACCCCGGGCGCCGCGATCACGTTGTGCACAATGCGCAGCAGATATTCGGCCTGAATGTAGACGTCGCGCGACACCAGAAGATCGGCGTGTTCGGCAACCGTCCCGGCCAGCGTGTTTTCGATCGGGATGACCGCAGCGCCGACCGATCCGCCCTCAACCCGGTCGAACACTTCCGCCGATCGCGCGCAGGGCACGACGGTGCAGCGCGGCAGCAGCCGCTCCGCCGCCTCATGACTGAACGAACCCAGTTCTCCCTGAATAGCAACTTTCATCTTCATCCGGATCCAGGTCTGGAATTTTCCCTGACAGGGCAAGGTATCCGGAGGAGCGCCGAAAGAGCAAACTCTTTCTGCGGGCGGGAATGGCTCAGTTCGAATTTCTCCGCGAGGCTCATGTGGGGACAGCCGCCCCCGGCTGTCCGGCGGCGCTCCACACTCGGTGGCCCTGAAAACAGCAGCGGCGATTTGCGTTCGGAAATGGTAACGAGAAAACCCCGGCGATCTTCGCTCGCCTGGACAGCCGAGGGCGGCTCTCCCCACATGAGCTGTGTGCGCCGTGAATCTCTACTCGCAACTTGGAGCAACTTTATAGTTCACGCACTGCGACGCATCGGTGCCCACAAACCACTGCGCCGACATGTCCGTCTGATTGGCGAAGGCATTAAACCAGAATATCCAATCGAAGCCGCCAAATGACAGCGGATCTCCGAAGCCGATCTGATCTGCCCACTGGTTCGGGTCGCAGGTGGTGCCGTAATAGAGGACCGCGTTAAACGGATACGTCCCCGGATTGTCGACCGAAACCAGAACGCCCTGATAGCTGTTACCGTTCGACTGCTGCCAGCATCCCTGAAACGTGGCCCCGGGATTCGCCGCCGGCACCTTCAGCGTCAAAGTCGCCTCCGTGGATGTCGTGCCGTCGCTGGCAGTCACGTGAATGGCATGCGTCCCGGAGACTCCAGTCATGGGAACGGTGATGGTTGCCTTCTCGGTTCCGTCTCCCGGCGCCGGAATCTCGCGCGATGCGAAGTGCATGTGAACCCCGGCGGGCACAGAGACCGTCAACGTCAACTCCTGATCAAATCCGCTGTTCACCGTCGTTGTAACTGTGACGTTGGCCGATCCTCCCGGCGCAATGGTCACACTCGTGGGCTCGACCGCCACAGTAAACGGAGCCGTTGTCGCTGCGTCAACGCTCTGTGGAGTTTCGGCAATGGGCGCAGCGGATGCACTTGCAGTGCGGTCTTTCCGACTAGCTTCGCTGGGATCAACCTCGGTTGGACGTGCGACGCTCTGACGAGCAGCGACTCGCGAGAAATTGCCAGACTTCACCGCCTGCGAACCCGAGCCACATCCAGCCAGGCAGAACAAAGCTCCCGCAACTACGATTCGCGACAGGTTTGCAAATTTGAGAACTTTCACAAGGCAGGCACCTCCAATCAAAGAATCGGGCAAGAACATGGCCGAAGACCGAAGACCCTAAGACCAGAAACACGGTTTAATTAAGCCGATTCTGCCACAGCCTCAGGAGCCTGCAGCACTCGGAAGGTCATCTCGCCGGAGTCAGAAGGGCATGATTCAGAAGGGCATGACGTTCCGCCCTGTCCCCTGTGGTTGAGAGTCTTTCGTCTTTAAGGATTGCCGAGAGGATATTCTTGAGTATGAGCGGCTTGAGTACGAGCTGCGATTTCCTTGGTCATCACCAGCGCATCCACGCCGTTCGAGTAATACCGCGGCCAGGTCCGGATCACGCTGTAACCGTGCCGTTTATAAAAAGACAGCGCCGCAAGATTGTCGACGGCGGTCTCCAGCCCCACCGCGCGAGAGCCGGCGGCCAGGAGGCGACCCTCGGCCGCCCGCAGCAGGAGCGATCCCACGCCCGAGCGGCGCGCCGCTGCCGCCACATCGATCGTGATGATGTGCCCCGTCGGGCCGCCATGCGCGACCAGGAAGCCGCCAATTTTTTCGTCGCCGTCCACGCCGTCGGTCGCCACCAGCGTGATCGCGCCGCGGCGGCGCATGTAGATTTTCAACTCTTGCCGCGAATAGGCGATCCCCGGTGGAAAGCATTCCTGATCGAGACGCCACAGGTTTTCAAAGTCGTCCGGCTTGAAATCGCGGATCACGAAGGCCACGGCATATTGTAACGGTCGGCAGATAACGGTTGGTCGATGGGGATTTTGGGGTGGCGCAGCGCTTTCAGCGCTGAGCCACCCGAACCCAGTCGTGTGGGCCCTCTGCGACCGCAGGCAGTGCTTAACTGGTTGCAGCCGACGACGATTGTAAATGGAGATAAGATCAGCCTCAGAAACGTCAGCAGCTCGATTTTTCGCCGCAACAACCCGCTGCGGCCCAGTTTTCCACAGTCGATTGACAGCTTCCGGCAAAAAATTTCACATACGCCCTTTTGCCCACTTGCCCAGACCGCAACCTCGGACGTACCATCGGCATCAGAGGAGGCGTTGTGCTCCATTTGCTCATCGACGTGGCTGTCGCGGCAGTGGCGTTGGGGGCATGGTATTTCCTCTTTGCCGCTTACAACCGGCGTAAAGGGGCGGAGGCGCTGCGCTGGGTGCAATCGGCCTGCACCGGCAAGGGACGCTTGCTCGATTCGAAGTGGCTGACCAGTTCCTGGCTGCACGCCCGCCTGCAGTTCCCTTCCCGCAGCTTCGAAAACGCCCGCGTAACCATGAAGTTTCGCCCTCGCCCGCTGCCCGTCCACTGGCTGATCAGCTGCTGGCGTAAGCAGAAGGAAACGCTGACCTTTGAGGCCGACCTCGGTGGTTCGCCCAGCTTCCATCTCGAAGTGATTCGCCATCGCTGGGCCGCCCACAGCCGCGGTGTCACGTCCGGCCGCAGCTCCCGCCACAATTCTCTCCGGAACGGCCGCCAGTGGGAGGTTTACGAGCCCGGCCCCGTCATCCTCACCACACGCACCCACTGGAAACAGGATCCCGCGGCCGAAATTCACGCCCTCATGACCGTGCGCCAGCAGGATGTTCTGCAGGTCCGCTTTCGCCCCGACTCGCCCCAGTTCTCCGCCACCATCGCGCTCGACGCCCTGCACGACCCCAATACCGCCGCCGGCTTCCTGACCACCCTGCGCGAGCTAGCAGCGGGAGCTTCGGCGCACCGGCAATAGATCGTGCAAGAGCCACTAACCAGACTCTTTGTCTTTGCGTCCTTAGCGGCCTTTCTTGGCGAACTTAGCGGTTAAAGGCTTTTGCACTCAGGATTGTGGAAATGCAAGAAGCTTCTAACCGCTAAGGACGCAAAGAAAATTAACTCAGCAGTCCAAACTAGGCCATCACCGGATTCGGCGAACGAATTCCTGCGAATTGCCCAGATGAATTAGACTGCGCACATGCGCCAGGGATCGATCCACCTGTTTCGTCTCGCCGGAATTGATGTATTTCTCCACTGGTCGTGGTTTCTGGTAGCGGTCTACGAAATCCAAACACGCAAGGGAGATTATTCCTCCATCACCTGGAACGTCCTGGAATATCTGGCCCTGTTCTTGATCGTGACCATGCATGAGTTCGGTCACGCCCTCGCCTGCCGTCAGGTCGGCGGCAACGCCAACCGGATCGTGCTCTGGCCTCTTGGTGGAGTCGCGTACGTCGATCCGCCGCAGCGTCCCGGTGCAACTCTGTGGAGCATCGCCGCCGGCCCGCTGGTCAACGTCGCGCTCGCGCCCATCCTCTACGGCGTCTACACGCTGGCCCAGTCACAAGGCTGGGAGAACTCCGCGCCCGATGCTTATCGGCTGCTGGATACTGTCTTATGGATGAACGTCGGGCTGCTAGTCTTCAACATCCTGCCCGTATATCCCCTCGACGGCGGCCAGATCTTTCGCTCGCTGCTCTGGTTTGTACTCGGCCGTGGGCGCAGCCTGATGGTGGCGACAGTCGTGGGAATAGTCGGCGCGGTCGGTTTCGTCGTCTTCGCCCTTTGGAAGGGATCGGTCTGGCTCGGCGCCATCGCGGTCTTTATGCTGATGAATTCCTGGGCCGGACTCCAACAGGCGCGAGCGCTGTTACAAATGGCAAAGCTGCCGCGGCGCGACGGCTTCGCCTGCCCGACCTGCAAGACCGCGCCGCCGGTCGGCGAATTCTGGAAGTGCGGAAACTGCGGACAACAGTTCGACACCTTCGCAACCGGCGCAGTCTGTCCCCAATGCGGAGCCCGCTACGCCGTAACCAGGTGCCTCGACTGCAGCCGCCAGCATTCAATCAGCGAGTGGATGGCCTCCTCGATCGCGCCAATGTCGCGATGAAGAGCGACCTTCGCAGCCCATGTGGAGACAGCCGCCCTCGGCTGTCCAGGCCGAGCGCTAGATCGGCTGCCTCCCGAAGGTGTAGTGCATGGCAACGGCCGGCGAGCTTCGCTCGCCTGGACAGCCGGAGGCGGCTGTCCCCACATAAGCCGCGGAGGACGCGGAGAAAATCATGCCGCGTCTCAATCCGCCTTCCCGAATAAATCTCTTTTATGCCTCGCATCACCTTTTTCGATTGGCTGGGTTCCCGCGCTCGCGCTATCCTTCCACGTTCCAAGCAGAGATGTTCCGAGTCGGGGCGATGAGACCAGCCCTGTTTTCTCGATGCTTGTGTTACCGAGGCTTGAGTTACCCTGATCTTAGCGTCTACATCGTAAGGAGACTGAACTACATCCATGTCCACCGAACTGCGCGATTTCCTGGCACTCACGTACGACGAACTGGAAGAACTGAACCTGAAGGCAAAGGAGCAGCGCAGGACTCGCGTCGCCATCCACAAAATTCAGGAAGAACGGCTCAAGTATCTGACCGACGAGAAGCGGATCAAGGCTGTGACCGTGCTCTTCAGCGATCTCGAAGGCCGGCTGCACATGCTCGACTACGACAAGAAATTTCTGCTGAAGAGTTATGACAACCTGACCTTCGACGGATCGTCGATCCGCGGCTTTACCGCGCAGCGCGAGAGCGATCTGCGCCTCGGCATCGATTGGACCGCGTTTTATTGGGCGCCCTCCGATGTCTTCGGTTCGGGCAAGGTGCTGGTATTCGGTGAAGTCATCGACAAAGGCGGCACGCCTTACGCTGGCGACATTCGCGGCGTCCTGAAAAGCTACGCCGGCGAGCTCTACAAGAAAAAGGGTTACACACTGAACGCGGCCAACGAAATTGAAGGATTTCTTTTCAAAGGCCCCGACGCCGAGCGCCATTATCACGAGGCGAACGGCAAGTTCGAATACGTCAACACCGGCGGATATTATCATTCGCTGCCCGGCGACCCGCTGCGCACGTTCATCGACACCACGGCGGAAGTGCAGCGCGCGATGGCTTTTCAGAATGAGAAAGACCACCCCGAAGTTGCGCCTTCACAGTTTGAAATCAATTACGGCTACGGAGAAGTCGTCGCCGCCGCCGATCAGATTCAGCTCTACAAACTGATCTGCCGCCAGGTCGCAACCCACATGGGATTGACTGCGTCGTTTCTGCCGAAACCCGTTGTCGGCGTCAACGGCAGCGGCATGCACACTAACGTTTCCATCAGCGAAGACGGCAAGAATCTTTTCTGGGACGCCAAGGGCGAAGAGAAACTCAGCAAAATCGGCTGGGCCTTCCTCGACCGCATTCTCACCCACGGCAACGACATTTGCCTGCTGCTCAACGCCAGCGTGAATGCCTATCGCCGCCTCGATCCGCATTTCGAAGCGCCCAACCAGATCAAGGCCTCGGCCGTCGACCGCGGATCGATGATTCGCATTCCGATCGGCAACGAAAAGAGCATGCGCGTGGAAGTGCGCTCTGTCTCGCCCGACGCGAATCCTTACTTGGTGATGCACGCGATCTTCAAGACCGGACTCGACGGTGAGACCTCGAAGATCAAGAATCTGCGCCAGGCCGAGCGCTACCTGCCCGACAACATCTACGACGCGCTCGCCGACTTCCGCAAAGCGGAGTGGACTACAACTCTTCTCGGCGAGGATGTGAAAGCCCGCTACGCCGACCTGAAACAAGCCGCCGCCGACCGCTGCCCGCGAGCCCTCGGAACCTTCGTCAAAGCCCCCGAAGTCCAGTTCCACCACGAAGTCTACAACCAGTTCCTGTGGAATCTATTCTAGGAAGCTTGCAGTTCTGCCACAAAACGCCCTGGCTCCGGCCAGGGCGTTTTTTTGGGTCTAATCTGGGGACAGCCGCCCTCGGCTGTCCGGTCAAGCATAGCTCGACAAGCGCTGCCGCCTCCAAGGCGTCTGAGTGCTATGGCCTGCTGGCGTCACCCACGTCCGGGGGTGGGAAATCAATCGCAGGACAATCAATCGCAGGAATGGTACGCAGATACTATTGAGCAGTCTCGACAGAAATGAAATAACATCTGAACTCCGCCGTTCGCGGTAAAGCTGTCCTCGGGATTTATGCCGAATGCATCATTTCCCACGGCGCTGTCGCAAATTGCTGCAAGGAGCGGCATTTCCGATGAACAAACCGGACAGGAAACCCTACCTGGGTTGTCGATAAACGGGTACCCACCAACTTGATGACGAGGGGTAAGCAGGTCTTCCTCAACGTCATCGAAATCATCCAAGGCCCTCGCCCGTAATTGTCTGTCCTCATCTGGTGTCAAGGGCTGAAGGGAAACCTTTCGATGCGGGAAAACTCCCGTGTAGCCGTCGTAGGGGCCCTCTTGCCCAAATTCCATTTCCGGCTGGCGTGGCGGGACTTGCAGTAGCTCCACGCTTCCGTCGCTGCCCACTTTATAGCTGAACTCGCCGAAGGGTATGCTGCACGTCCAACAGTAAAGCAGGTGGACAACGGGCTGGCGGACCGGGTCAAGGCCGAGTCTATTTTCCTTCGCGAAGAGAGACAGGAGTCGCATCAATGGCCGATTACAATTTGGACAGAGCGCGCCTCCTATGTCGTGAGGCCCGCAAAAGTCATGAAGAATGTCTGTGGGACTAGGGGAGAAATTGAGCCAGTGGCCTGCCTCTGGACTTCCCTTTGATTGCGCGCTGTTCTCAGTCATTTCGTCCCTCGACAGGACATTCTACGCAGGTTTCCATTGGATCATAGGTGAAAAGGTCGCTGCAGGCTCTTCGCCTCCTTCGCATCCCTTCAAGCTCGCGTTGACTCCCGTCTAACTCTGGCACCATCTTTTCAATCACTTACCCGCACACCCCTCGCTCACCCGCAAGTCACCTTCCGTCCCAAGCAATCCACCCGCGAATCACGCCGTGTGCATTGTGAATTCGAGCCGGTCGAAGCAGAGTCGGCACAGCAAGCAAATTCACGGAGCACAGCTCCCGGAGGCGTTATGAAAAACACACGATTCATGCTCTCGACCGCAGCTGCCATGTTGTTCGCCCTTACCCCGGTTTTTGCCCAGTCGGCCGGCTTCAAAGTGGAAGTTCCCTTCCAGTTCACGGTTGGCAAGCTCACTCTCGGCGCCGGCGAATACCAGGTAACAGTCGTGAAACCGGGAAACATGGTACTGCAGTTACAGCGGCTGGATGGGCCGGGGACGGCCGCGGTGATGACCACCTACGTCGGCGGAGGCCCCTCCCAGGACAAGACCCCAAGACTGATCTTCCACAACTACGGCGGCCACTGCTTCCTGTCCCAGGTATGGATCGGTGACGTGAACGTAGGCCATGAACTGTTCGCATCAGCCTCCGAACTGGAATACGCGCGCGCCGGACGTCAGGAACAAACCGTCCTGCTGGCGAAGCAACAGTCCGGCAAGTAAAGCCTGATCAGCGAAAAGACAAAAGCCCGGAGCCTTCCGGGCTTCTTTCTTTGTGGGCCCTATTTGTATTCGAGATCGAAGGCATAGAGAGCCTCAACCCCGGTGTCGCGGGTAGTAATTGGCCGGTCATCGGGCGCAAGGCCGTACCAGCCGACATCCCAGCGGTCGAGGTTGTAGGCAGTCGATCGAAAACCGTGAAGAGAGGCGACTCTCTCCTGCTTGTGGCTGGCGACGTCGATCCGAATCAGCCAGTCCCCGGCCTGCACAAAAACGGACTTGCCGTCGTGCGACCAGCTCGGCCATGCAAGATCGCCGGAAGCCAGTTCTTGCCAGGTCTGCGAGGCAAACGAGTACAGCATGATTCGGTTGGCAGAGTCGGTTTTTGGATCGTTCTTGAAAGCAACTAAATACTTCCCGTCCGGCGACCAGCGCGAGCTGTACATCCCCTCCGATCCGGGAACGGTGGTTGATTTCTGACTCTGAAGGTCCGCAATTCTAACTTCAGGGCCCTTCGCACCGGTGCTGGAAATGGCGATCGAGTTGCCATCCGGCGACCAGGTCGGATCCCCCGGCTTCGAATCCGCTGCCAGCAGGCTCGGAGCGCCCCCATCCGCGCTGACCGCATAGATCCGCGTCGGCGTTGTCAAATCCATTTGCCGCCGGTCGCCGTTCGACATCTCAGTGAATGCGATCAGCTTTCCGTCGGGCGACCAGCGTGGGTTCTGCACGGCCATGGGCGGTCGCGTCAATTGCCTCTTCTCACTGCCGTCGATCTTGCTGCGCCACAGTGAACCTTCTGGATAGGAAACGTAGGTCATCCACTGACCATCGCGCGAGAAGTCGACGTAGCAGACGGAACTTCCTCCAAGATACGGGATGAACTTGCCGGAGTTGTGATCGTAAACCGACAACTCCCCCTGATGCTCCTCGCCCAGGGCAAAAAGCTGTCTGCCGTCTTTACTCAGAGTTGGCCGGCTATACGAAGTAGGACCGAAGGTCAGCTGTTGCGCAGTTGGCACGCCTCTTTGCCACCAGGACGGCCGGTCTGGCGCGGCCCACAGGCTGAATCGATCCCCGTCCCAGGCGGAAAAAAAGTAGACCCTGCCATCCAGGCTCCAGGTTGCGCCCAACACCATCTTTTCTTCCGTCAGAACGGGGTGGAGATTGCGTCCGTCGGCGCCGATCTCCCACAGATCTACGCTCCCCGCTTCGAAGCGAATTCGCGATCCGTCCGGGGAAACGTGCGGTCCAAAGATTCCCTCCATTTTCACGAGCCGTTGCGGGTCACTGCCATCGGCCCGGGCGCGAACCAGATCTTCGGCATCGTCGCGCACGAAGAAAACGAATTGACCGTCGGGAGACCAGGTCGCAAAGCGTCCGCCTTTCACGACCATGCGCAGCGGGCCGGTCGGTAAAGGCTTGGCCAGAAGGTTAAACCCGCTCTGTTGGGGGTTCTGCGGAACCATGAAGAGTATTTCGGAGCCATCCCGTGCGATGTCCTGCAGGCGACCGTTCGGGGCCGGAATCTCGGAAACGTCGCCGCCCGTCACCGGGACTTGAAATGTGGAAAAATTGGAACCCTCCTGAAAGTAAATCGACTTGCCATCGGTTAGCGGCTTTACTTCCGCCAGAGGAAGAGTTGAGTGTATGTTCGTGGCCACGGGATGAGAGCCCGTGATCCGCGGCAGGGATGGTGGCTTAGACCCCAGGTAGATCAACCCGCACGCAATGAACAGCGTGACCAGGCAAGCGGCCAGAATCCAGCTCCGGCGACGCATTCCGTTTGTCGGAGGAGCCACGGGTTCGGGCGAGACAACCGTTGCGCCCACGGGTGCAAGACTTCCCTCCTGCGGCGCCTCTGTTTCAACCGCACCGACAAACCGATACCCGCGCTTGGGCAGAGTTTCAATGTAGCGCGGAGCGTCGGCCTCGTCTCCCAGGGCTTGACGAAGTTTCTTTACCGCCGTGTTCAGGCTGTGATCGAAATCAACAAACGTGTCAGCGGGCCAGAGGCGCTGCTGGATCTCCTCGCGAGTGACCAGCTCTCCGGGCCTTGCCAGCAGCATTTCGAGGATTTGGATTGGCTGGCCTTGCAGCCGCAACCGGACGTTGTCCTTGCGCAGCTCTCCGCTCTGACTGTCCAGCTCGAAGGAGCCGAAACGAAGTGTTTGTTTCCGTTCCACGGCCATAACACGCCACCAAGTCAGGCAAGTATAGTCGAGAGCCCGACGGATTATCCCACTCCGGCCGGGGCGTTTTTGGGTTCATGTGGGGGGCACTGGGTTCATGTGGGGACAGCCGCCCTCGGCTGTCCGGTCGAGCGTAGCTCGACAAGCCTCAGTCCTACACCCCGAGCGCAGCCCCGGGGCGTTTTATTTCGGCGAACAGACCGGGCCGGGAAGCTCGAAACGCAAAGCTCTCCTTCGTGAACCTTAGTGCCCTTAGTGGTTATCGATTTTCGGCGGTTCTCGATTTTTCGGCAGCCCACGCGAAGCCCCGGGGTGTGCCACATCGAGATGTGCTAGATTTTTAAGTTCGATGGACGCCGCACCCACCATCACCACCCAGGGCCTGACCCGTCGCTTCGGCGAGTTGCTGGCCGTCGACGGCGTCAACCTGCAGGTCTCACCCGGACAGTTCTTCGGCTTCCTCGGCCCCAACGGCACCGGAAAATCCACCACCATCAAAATGCTGACCGGGCTGCTCGCGCCCACTGCGGGGAGAATTGAAATTCTCGGCATTGATCTGAATGCGCATCCGGTCGAAGTCAAACGGCAGATCGGCGTCGTCCCCGAAGGCATGGCTCTATTCGGACGGCTCACTGGCGCCGAATTTCTCAGCTTCGCCGGACGCATGTACGGACTCGACCGCGAGACTGCGGCCAAGCGCGCCGCTGAACTGCTCGACTTCATGCAGCTCGCCGATCAGCCCAAGAAACTCGTCACCGACTACTCGCACGGCATGCAGAAAAAGCTGGCGCTCGCGGCCGCGGTCATCCACGGCCCAAAAGTTTTATTTCTCGACGAACCATTCGAAGGCGTAGACGCCATCGCCGCGGGAACACTGAAAACCATGCTGCAAGGCATGATCGCGCGCGGGGCGACAATTTTTCTAACATCTCACGTCCTGGAAATTGTCGAGCGCCTGTGCAGCCACGTCGCCATCATTCATCAGGGACGCCTGGTGGCACAGGGTTCGCTCGAAGAACTCCGCATGGGAGTCGAAGCGCAAGCCCCCGCCGCCGGGGAGGACGCTGGCGTCTCCGGCGAGAAGCTGACGCTGGAACAGATTTTCCTGCGCGTAGTCGGCGGAGAGCGCCGCACCGAGGAGCTTTCGTGGCTGGGATGAAGCGTTAGGCTATGGCGCACGAGGATCAGTTTGAGCCGCTCAAAGAGTATCTGTTGAAAGTTCCAGGCATCACGCCTCCGATCGGCTCAGGATTACTGGACGATGGAGGGTGGTGGATGAAGTTCTCCATAGATGTCAATCATCGATTGGCGTGGAACGTGGTCCAGGAACTGGGACACGTGCTGAACTACATATCGCTGAATGAAAGGCTGCCGACTGTGTTCATGCCTGTTTCTCCCCCGCCGTACATGAACGGCGGCCCCTCCCACTTTTTGTCCTGGGTCATCGAGTGCAGGTCAAGCGAATTCGGTCCTGGAGCATGCATGGAATGGCTAGAGGGCCGACTGCCCAGGCCGGTCGAGAATGAAAGTCTTTGGGAGAGGGAGAACGATGCGTAACGCCCATGAAGCATGGCGGCCCATGGAAGCTCTCTTATGACTGAACTCAGTCCCACTCTCCATCGCCGCTCCCAACTCCTAGCCATCGCCAACCTGCGCTGGCGCATGTTCGTCAATGGCCTGCGCAGCAAGCGCGGCAAAATGGAGCTGGCCTCCCGCATCATCGTGACCGGAGCCTTCGCTCTCGGCGGCGTCGGCGGCTTCGCGGCGGCTACCGGATTCGCCTGGTATTTCGTTTCGCAGGGCAAAGCTGAATTCCTCGCGGTTTTGCTCTGGCCCATTTTTTTCTTCTGGCAATTTTTCCCCGTGATGGCGACCGCCTTCACCAACAATCCTGACTCTTCCGACCTGCTCCGCTTCCCGCTCAGCTACCAATCGTTCTTTGTGATCCGCCTGGCTTACGGATTCTTCGATCCCGCCAGCGCTCTCGGCAGCGTCGGCCTGCTTGGGATTCTGCTGGGCGTAACCGCCGCGCGTCCGCTTCTGTTCCCGTGGGCGTTGGTGGTGTTGTCGACGTTTGCCATTTTCAATCTGACGCTGATGCAGACAATCTTCGCCTGGATCGAGCGCTGGCTGGCGCAGCGCCGCACCCGCGAAATCATGGGCGTACTGTTCATCCTGTTCATGCTGAGTTTTCAATTGATCGGGCCGGCCATGCAGAACCTCGACAAAAAGCAGCGTCCCGAACTGCAACGCGCCGCCCGCATCGTCCTTCAGGTGCAGGGAGTGCTGCCGCCAGGCCTCGCCGCCGACGCACTGGCACAGGCTTCCCGCCACGAATACTTCATAGGATTCACTTCCTTCCTGTTTCTCGGATCGTTGACGGCGGCGATCGGATTTCTGCTGCACCTGCGTCTCAGCAAACAGTTTCGCGGCGAGAATCTCAGCGAAGCCGCGCCGCGTCCTGCCGTGATCGAACGCACCGAAAACTTGCGCGTCGGCTGGGACCTTCCGGGATTTTCCCAGTCGGTCGCCGCCGTGTTCGAAAAAGAAGTCCGCTATCTCTCCCGCAGCGGCCCCATGTTGCTCACGCTCGTCATGCCGATCATTATGCTGGTCATTTTCCGGCTGGGTCCAATGAATCCCATGCGCCATCAAGCGAATTTTCTTACCCGCGCGCCTGACATGGCCTTCCCCGGAGCAGCCGCCTATGCGCTGCTGGTGCTGACGAATCTGGTTTACAACAGCTTCGGCGGCGACGGCGGCGGCATCCAGTTCTTCTACGCGTCGCCGGTTTCTTTTCGTCAGATTGTGCTGGGGAAGAATCTCACGCACGCCGCAATTCTTGTCGCGAATACTGCAATGGCATGGCTCGCAGTCAGTTACTTCTACGGCACGCCCGCGCGGGCCGTATCGATTGCGACCGTCGCCGGACTACTGTTCGCCGCGCCATTGAACTTCACCGCCGGAAATCTGCTCTCGATCTATGCTCCGAAAAAACGCGACTTCGCAACCTTCGGCCGCCAGAACGTTTCGCAGACCACCGTCCTGGCCAGCCTGGGGGTGCAGATTGTCGTCGTGGCGATCGGGGTTGGAGCCTTCGCCGTCGCACGCCTCTACAGTAATCTTTGGATTGCCGCGCTGCTGTTTCTCGCGCTGGCGGTGATTTCTCTACCGCTCTACCTGATGGTTCTGCGCCGCATCGACGCCATAGCAATCGAGCGCCGAGAAACCCTGATGGCCGAACTCTGCCGCGCTTAGGGTTCACTCTCGCTGGAGGGAAGGCAGTCTGATGAGTATGTTGAACCGAAAATCTTCCCCGCAAAAGTTTTGGAAGTGGTTCGGGGACAATGAGGAACAATTCTTCGCCCTCGATCTAGAAAACAAGGCAGAAAGGGAGAAAGTGTTCGACATGCTGGCCCGGCAATTACAGAAGATTGATCGGGATCTAACGTTCGAGTTCGGCCCTCCACAACCGGTTCGCGAATTCATCCTTAGTGCAGGCGGCATCAAACGAGCCTTTCCAGCTGTCTTATCGTTGTCGAAGGCTGCAACACCACTTGCGCGTTGGAAGATTACCGCCTTCCGTCCACGAAGAGACACCCGCTATACCATTCAGATCGGCGACAAACTTGTCGACCCAGCGCAAGTCGAGTTCATCCTACTTGACAATGGAAGGCGGGCTGCGCTCGAGCTATTTATTCCTGGGATGACCGACGATGTAGCCTTCAGGCAGATCGGGTATCTGCTGTTGGATGCGGCACTCGGTGAATTCGACGTGGAAACCAAGATCGATGGGATTGATATGCTGCCCACAACAGCCGTCACTGAAGGAAGGCGTCACGCGTTTCGAGAACTTCCCGCACTCTTTGACCGATTGATCGCACATCTCGAGGAACGCTCAGAAAAACCTTGCTGACTTTTCGTCGGCGAGTTCCGAACTCCCGGCCCTGGCGAGATAGCGCAGGTGTCAGCCCTCACTTTCCTGCCAGAAACCGATACCCCACTCCCCGCACCGTCAGCAAATGCCGAGGCTCGGCCGGATCCTCTTCGATATACCGCCGCAGCCTCACCACGAAATTGTCGATCGCCCGCGTGTCGGTGTCCTCGTGCAGCCCCCAGACTTCTTCGAGAATCTGCTTGCGTGAGACGATGAGCCCGTCGTTGCGCACCAGGTAGCGCAACAGTTCCGATTCCATGAGCGTGAGGTGAATTATGTTCCCACCCGAGCGCAGTTCGAGCGAACCGAAATCAATCGTCTTTCCGCCGAATGAAAATTTCCCGAAGTCTCCGACGGCACTGCCATCGGCAGGCGCCCCGGGCAATTCGGGAGTTCCTGCAGCCACCCCGCCGGCAGTCAGTCCGCGCATCCACTGGCTGCGCCGCAACAGTCCCTGCAATCGCGCCAAAAGTATGGAAAGATCAAACGGTTTGGCCAGATAGTCATCTGCCCCCGACGCGAAGCCCTGCAGCACATCTTCCGGACGCCCGCGCGCGGTCAGCATCAGCACGGGCACATAATTTCGCGCCGCACGCAGCTCCGAGACCACGCTGAATCCGTCTTTTCCCGGCAGCATGATGTCGAGGACGACCACATCGAACGTTTCTTTCTTTTCAATCAGCCGGTCCGTAGCTGCTTCGCCGTCGCCGACCACTTCCGCCGCGTAGCCCTCCGCTTCGAGATTGAAGCGCAACCCCTGCGCCAGATGGTCTTCATCCTCCACGACTAGAACACGGCTCATGCCGCCCACCTCGGCAGTTCCAGAATGATCGTCGTGCCACGGCCCTCGCCGCCGCTCTCGGCGGACACTTTCCCTCCATGCTTCAGCGCGACCGCCTTCACAATAAATAGTCCGAGCCCGGTCCCCTTCACGTGCGCCAGCGAGCGGTGCGTGACGCGGTAAAAGCGTTTGAAGATGCGTTTGACATCGTCGTGCGCAATGCCCACACCCTCATCCCGCACCCGCAGCACAATTCTTTTTTCGTCGGGAGTTTCCAGGCGCACGTGCACGTTCACATTCTCACCGGAATATTTGATGGCATTGTCGAGCACGTTGAAAACGGCGGTGCGAAGATCTTCGGCGTTGCCCCGCACGCGCAGGCCGCTCCCGTTGGTCGATGCCTCCTCGTAATGGAGCGTTTCGGGCGGCAGGTGATGCCGCGCCAGGGCTGCATCGATGCATTCGCGCACCAGCAGACCAAAATCGACTTCGGATTTCTCCTTGCCCGCCCGCTTGTCGCGGGCGCGGCCGGCGCGCAAAACCTGCTCCACGGTTTCCGTGAGGCGGTCGGTATCGCTCAGCATCAGCTCGCAGAACTCCTGTTTCTGCGCCTCCGGCAGTTCACGCCGGCGCAGCGTCTCCAGATGCAAACGGATCGACGCGACCGGAGTTTTCAGTTCGTGGGTAACAGCATTGATGAAACTATCGTGCTGTTCGCTGCGCCGCAGTTCGCGCACCAGGAAAATGGTATTCACCACCATACCGGCGATGATCAGCGCGAAAAAGATAATGCCGAAAAACAGCAGCACGCCTTCGCGCCAGTTGAGAATGATCCAGCCGACGTTCAGAGCAACAGCCAGCGCCACCAGGACAATGCCCAGGATTAGGAAGAACGCGATGGTTCCGCGGCGGCTCGCGATGCGCATGGCGAATGGACGAACTCACAACCAGCCCGATTTTACCGCGTTCCGTAGCTTGTCCTAGAGCAGATTGTCCTGAAACAGATCGTCCCAAAGAAGATCGCTCCTAAAACCCGCCACGGACGCCCCACCGCCGAAACGCTCAGAAGGCGAAACGACCGCCCACTGTCGGAGCACAATTGTTGTTGGAGTAATAGGGCACGCCGGGGCCGTGAGGAATGGCGATGGCCAGGCTGCCTTTCACGTAGGAATACGCGATTCCGGCAAAACCGTCGAAACGCTTGGTGAAGTGATAATCCACATAGAACGACCCCTCGTTGAGGCTACCCGCGCAGGAGGCGCGGAAACTGGCGGGCGTGCAGGCCGGCGGAACTCGGAAGTCGTTTTGCCGCTGTTGATACCAGGCAAAAGTGAAGTCGGTTTTGCTGCCGTAAGTGTACTTCGCGCCCGCCCACCAGATATTCACCAACTTTTCGGAATCGAGGTTGTTGTCCTCGACTCCGCTCATGAAATAACCGCCCTGGTCGGTGGCGCCAACGCCCAGCGGGTCCTTCGGGTTGTTCTGCCAGATGTATTCGTAACCGGCAAAAACCTTAAACTTCTCCAACGCGTACTTGGCGGCAAGCATCACTGCATTGTTGTCGGTCACGATGCCATACACGGTGTTGTTCGTGTCAATCAGATTGACCCCGCCGTTGATGGGGTTTGTATTAATGCTGTCCGTGGTCGACTGATACGGCGCCGCCGGACTCTGCGGCCCCAGCAACGGATTCAATACGCTGACTGCCTGGTTGTAATGCTGGAAGACGACGTCGGCAAAAAACTTCTTGGCATAATCTCCGCCGAGATCGAATCCAAAGGCATTGTTATGCGCCTGTTCCGGCGTACAGGTAGTGGCTGTCCACGTCGCCGAGGCCGAGTAGCAGCCGGCAGAACCATTGGCGAATTTATACATCGCGCCGAAATGCATCGGCCCGTAGGCGAGGCGATATTTCATCGCGTCGTCCCAGCGGCTGTCGTCGGTGTCGCCGCCGCCGGCCATCGTGCCGTTATACCCGATGTACGAAAACGCATAAGCGCCGCCGGCCGGATCATAAAGAAGCATCGCATCGGTGCCGAGAGCACGCTGACGACCGAAGGTCAGCGTTCCGAAATGCTTGGATGATACACCGGCATAATATTCGTCATTGAAAGGTTGGCCCGCGCGCGCTCCGTCGATGGCTTCCGAATAGCTGGCGCGGGGAAGGCCATTATTGACGGTGTCGGTGGCTGGCGCGTTGGCCAGCAGGCCGGACTGCGGATTGATTCCAGTCGAAGCGTTGAACACAACCGACCAACCCGGCAAAAACTCTTCCTTGCCCCGTATGCCGAAACCCGTCTGCTGCAGGTTGTTCGGTGCGACCATGAATCGATGTTGATAGCCGTTTCGGTTCACCAGCGATTCGCCTTCATAGTTATAGCCGTTCACCGGTAAGCCGTGGCTGACATAGCCGACGCCGACGTCATACGCACCGTACACCGTGATGCCGTGCCAGGTCAGTGCGCAATCGGTAGTGGCGAACTCGTGGCCGCTCGTGCAAGGGTCGGGGGTCTTCGTTTCTGTTTGGGCGCACAGCGGGAACGCCCCTATCGCAAGCCACAAGAGAACTGTGAGCCCGGCGAACAAACGAGACAGCTCAGGCACTGGAGCCTCCGATTCTTAGCAGTCTGTAGTCGATTCGAGGAAGGAAGAAGTGTATATCACATACGTTTATGATGTCTAATGTTATACGAATTTTGCATTTCCTAGAGCGAGATCAACGATTCGTTCGCGCACTCGCGCGCATTGACCCCTCTCTACATTGACGGTAGGATTTTGTTTTGATGCGGAGGAACAACAAGCTCGAACCTGGCGCTGAAGAGCTGCTCCAACTGCGCGACGCCGCGTTGCAATTGCAGATCAGTTTTCCCACCATCAAGCAATGGATCTATAAGAAGAAAATTCGCAGCGTCCAGACGGCGGGGGGCCATCACCGCATCCCACAGAGTGAAGTGGATAAGTTGTTGTTCCGCACTCGAGGCAGAAATAAAGAGGAGCGCAAACAGATGGTCCGACGCGTGAGTGGACGCAATCAGCTAGTAGGCCGGATCGATTCGGTTCGCATCAGCGGTCTGATGGCGGAAGTAAAGATTTCGATCGGCGATCAGCAGATCACTTCGATCATCACCGCCAGCTCCGCCCGCGAAATGCAACTGAAGAAGGGCCAGACCGCGGCCGCTCTGATCAAGGCTACCGAAGTGATGATCATCCGCGTGTGAAAATCAGGATTCGCATCAGGGTATGCCTTCAGGCATACCGCCAATACCGATTTCATGAATCGCGACTTCAGGCGCTGCCGCTCCAAGAAAATGGCCCCACGAAAAAGCCCCGGCCTTAAGGCCAGGGCTGATTTTCTTACAGGGTGAGCAGTAGCTTAGTCCCCTGCCAGCGCGCCTTCCGGCATCGCGCTCGTAATCAATCGACCGTTCGGCGTCGGCACCAGACCGCGTTCCACCTCGGCCAGCTTGACCCGCTTGATGTCCCAGGCCAGGCCCAGAGTCTTCAGCGCCCAGATGCCGTACCAGTTCATGTCGACTTCATACCACCGGAAGCCATGCTGCGCCGCGGTCGGATGCGCGTGATGATTGTTGTGCCAGCCTTCGCCGAAAGTCAGCAACGCTACCCACCAGCTGTTGGTGGAGAGATCGCGCGTGGCAAAGCGCCGTGTTCCCCAGGAATGCGTCGCCGAATTCACCAGCCAGGTAGCGTGCAGTCCGACGACGGTCCGCATAAAGATGCCCCACATCAGAAACGGCATCCCGCCGATCGCGAATAGGATCACACCCAGCACAATCATCGGAACGTAGTGATATTTGGTGATCCAAACATGAAACTTGTCTTTGGCCAGGTCAGGAACGTAGCGCGCCAGCGTGGTCGTATCGTGATGCATCGACTTGCCCATCAGAATCCAGCCCATGTGCGCCCACCATTTGCCGTCGATCGGCGAATGCGGATCGCCTTCCTGATCGGAATGCTGATGATGAATGCGGTGCGTCGCCACCCAGAAAATCGGTCCGCCTTCGAGCGCGAGCGTGGCGCAGATCGTGATGCAATACTCGACCCACTTCGGAGTCTTATAGCCGCGATGCGTCAGCAGCCGGTGATACGCCATGCCGATCCCGAGGCTGCCCGAAACCCACCACAGGAACATGGCAACGAATAATGCCTTCCACGTAAAGAAGAACAGCGCAGCCACGGCGCCCACATGGAACAGGGCCATAAAAACCGCCGTGACCCAATTGATTTCGTCTTTCGCCGCTTGAGGTTTTTCCAGATCTTGCAGTTCCATATCCAAGTAGATCCCCATTTCAGAGTGCCCAAGTGAAGTGCCCAAGTGAAGTGCTCGACTGTGGCCCAACTCTCATTCTTAAACTATCAGGGAGGTTATCGGCACGACTGTAATACTTGTGTAATAGCCACCGTAGCCGGCATTACGAGGGTAACGGCCCGTAACCTCGGACCAGCCCTACCCCGTGTTCCCCTCTGTGGTGAAAAAGCTGTGAGGAAGTTGTAAGAAAGTTGCAGGAAGCTCTTTCGCGGCAAGCCAGTTCGGAGTGAAGTCGACCCTAAGCGGCCTTCCCCTTCACCTGCACTCCCGCCCACTTTTCCAGCAGCGTCAGCGTGGCCGCATAGTCAAGATCCTGATGCCCGTCTTCGGTCGCCATCTCATAGACTTCTTCCACGGTTTCAAGCCCCGGCAGCTTCACCCGCGCTTCTTTCGCCGCCTCCAGCGCCAGCCGGATATCCTTATGCATCAGCCGCAGCGGAAAATTCGGCGTAAAGTCGCGATTCAAAATAAACGGACCTTTATAGTCGACCACGCCCGACCGCACCATTGTGGCCTCGATCAGCGACAGCAACTGCTGCGTGTCCACTCCAAGCTTGGTCGCCAGGGTCAAAGCCTCGGCGAAGCCCTCGAAAATCATGGCAATCTGCAGGTTCATGGCGAGCTTGGTCGCCTGCCCCTTGCCGACCTCGCCCATGCGAAAGATCTTCTTACCCATCGCCGCAAACAACGGCTTGAGCCGTTCGACGGTCTCTTCCGCTCCGCCCACAATGAAGACCAGCGTGCCGTCCCGCGCCCCAATTTTCGATCCGGTCATCGGCGCGTCAATCCAGGCCGCACCTTTCGCCGCGACTTGCGCCGCAAATTTCTCCGTGGCCGACGGAGAAATCGTGCTCGAGTCCGCAATAATCATCCCCTCGGCCAGCGACGATTCCACTCCATTCGAGCCGAAGATCGTTTCCTGCACCGCGTCGGTATCGGCAACGCACATCCACACCACCTCCGCGCCCTGCGCCGCCGCCGCCGGAGTGGGCGCAACCGCCGCTCCCTCCACCAGTTTGCCGGGTGTGCGATTCCACACCGTAACTTCATGGCCCGCTTTGACCAGATTCGTCGCCATCGCCTGGCCCATGATGCCCAACCCCAGAAACGCAACTCGCATTCGCCACTTCTCCTTGCATCTCACTAAGAGGATGTTTTCGGATTAGATATGACGGGCACGGGCAAGGTCAAGCAATCCGCCGCCCATGTGGTGTGCAGTTAGAGTTTGCCTTTGAAAGGGCGCGGCTTCTGAGTGTACGTGAGAACTAGATTTCGGGGAGGGCGGTGGGATAAGAACCACCCAACTCCAGCCGCGAAAGCGGCGGCATTCAATAGCCCGACACGTCAGTGCCGGGGGGAGATCAGGAAGTGGGAGCGAATCCCGAAGGGATGGCACGGGTTCTCACCCACATCTTCAGTCGCGCCGTAACCCGCGCAAAATTAATCGCGGCTTTTAACCGCTGAGGGAATGCGTCTTTCAAACTGTCCCACTACCGCGATCTACGCTCTCTCCGCACTCGCAGTTGTTGTGTCCGCCTCAATCACCGAACCGAGCCGGTTCGCCCCATCTCCCCAACGCTCGCGGAGCGCCCGATTCGCCGGTTCGGAGTAAAACCGCGCAACTACCGCACCCAACAATCCGGACAACAGAATAACGGCGACGAACAGAACCGGAACCGCGAACATCGTCTTACCCATGGCAACGAACAGCTGAAACACCGCGAAAACCACGAACATGTGAGTGAGATAAACCTCGTAACTGCGCTGGCCCAGCATGAGCAGCGGCTTCAGAAGCCGCGGACTCCTCCACCGGGTCTGCGCCGCCGCCGCGATGAGCATGCACGTCCCCACCGCCAGAACAGTCATATCGAGCCCGCTGCGGCCGAGGCCCCAAGCGTCGGCCCGGAGCGAGAAGCAAAGGCTGAACACGACAATGCTTGCGCCCACACCCACCAGGGTCACCAGAGCGGAACGGCCCAGACGCCGCTTCGCCGTCAAAATCGCGGTAAAGGCAGCCCAGAGAAATCGCGTCCATGCCTCCCAGGTAGGAGTATTCGCGCCATACTTCATTCCCGTGAGTAAAAACCGTCCGTCCGAATGGACCGAGCATTACGAATGCAAGAAGCAGGGCGATAAATAATTTCCCCCGTCTGAGCAGTCTGCAGGTCAGCGGAAAAAAGATATAGAACATCTCCTCAACCGAGAGCGACCAGAGAATGTCCCAGTTGCCCGGAAGATATCCGCGGTGAGCTTCGAGCACGTTCACATGGAAGGTGAGTGCGGCGATGAGCGCGCGCCCCAGTCCTCCGGTCTTCGGCGAAACCGTGAAATGTCTGACGCCCGCGAAATGCAGAACGCTGAGTATCCCGAGCAGCGCCACCAGCAACGGTGCGATGCGCGCAAACCTCATCTGGTAGAAAGCACGCACGCTGACGCGCGGAAGCGACTGCCAGCGGCGAAGAGTGGTGGATGTGATCAGAAATCCGGAGACGGCGAAGAAAATCTGGACACCGCGCTGGCCGTTCCAGACGAGCGACGACACCAGCTGTTCAGGAAGCCCGCGCGTGTACGTCACATCCGCGGAAAGCAGCCGCATGTTGACGTGATTCATCAACACGAACAGGATGGCGAGGCCGCGAAGCAGATCGACGCCGTCCAGCCGGCTCCAGCTGCGAGGCGCCTCTGCGGCCGAGGTCATGCACCATTCTGACATGAGCGAACTGACACGACCGAAATCCGCGTCGGCGAAAGATGCTGCTCACACGCCAGGTTCGCCGCTTCTTCGCGTCAGCCCCTCCGTCACCCGCATACAAATTACTCAAGTACCACGCACACAAAATACCTGAAGACACACGACCACCCTCCGTGGACTAGAATGGAATAACTCCGTTCAGCCGCGAAGCGGCGCAAGAATAAAGCCCACGGCGCAAGCCGTGGGTGGAGGCAAAGAAAAGATCAAGCCCCGAAGGGGCGAAAGAGGTTATCCGCGCACCGCATTTGTCACTCGGCAAGCGCGCCGCCGGACCTCTAGCATCAGGAAATCGAGGCCGAATTTCGATCCGACCCCGAACCTGGCAGCAGGATGATCAAACAAACGCTTCGCAATCCGGCCCTTCGCAAGCGCGCGTCGCAGTTTGGACGTCTGGTGCGGCACTCCGCCGTAACTCCGCGGTCCGGCCAGACTCACATTCCCCGCCTGGTGAGCGACGGCGAACTCGGCGTAACTTTCATCGGCCACGCCAGCTTCTTCGTGCAGATCGGCGGCAAGAGCGTGATGATCGACCCGAACTTCGCCCGCTGGCTGTTTGTGCTGAAACGCCTGCGCCGTCCGGGTCTGCGCATTGCCGATCTGCCGGCAATCGATCTCGTGCTGGTTTCGCACGCGCACTTCGACCACCTGCATCGCCCTTCGCTGCGCGCCATCGTGCAGAACAATCTGCGCGCCCGCGGCGTGGCCCCGGCGATCATCATTCCCACGCACGTTGCCGACTTGGTTTCCGATCTCGGCTTTTCCGAAATCATCGAGCTCGACTGGTGGAAGAGTTCGCGCCACGGCAATCTGTCGGTCACCCACGTGCCTTCGCAACACTGGGGCGCGCGCATTCTCAAAGATTCGCACCGCGGTTACGGCGGATTTGTTCTCAAGGCAGGCAAGCATTCCGTCTATCACGCGGGCGACACCGCTTACTTCGACGGCTTCAGCGAGATCGGACGACGCCTCGCTCCCGAACTCGCGCTGCTCCCCATCGGAGCCTACAATCCTCCGCAATTCCGCAACGTGCACACCGATCCGGCTGACGCCACACGCGCCTTTCTCGATCTCAAATCACGCTGGATGGTCCCCATGCACTACGGCACCTTCCGCCTCTCGCACGAGCCGGTCGACGAACCGCTGCAGTTGCTCGATCAGGAAGCCCGAGCCGCCGGCATCAAAGACCGGGTCCTCGTGATGGAAGAAGGCGTAACCAGATTTTTCTGACTGCATGTTTCTGCAAAGACAAGCGACGGTCCGACTTTGCGTCCTTCGCGGCCTTTCTTAGCGACCTTAGCGGTTAAACGCTTTTCGCACCGACGACGGCCGAGATAAAGATCTTAACCGCGAAGTTCGCTAAGAACACCCGCAAAGGACGCAAAGAAAAACGTGGCGAGACCGAACAGCGCGCCTACGATCCGTATGCATGCGATCATTCCATGCGCTTGATCGAAATATCCCTGCCGCCGGTGTGCAGTACCATCCCAGTCACCCGTCCGTGCGCGTCCTCCTGAAATGTAAAAACATCGTCAGCCGTCGGAGAAAAGAAATCCGTGTCGCTCTCCGGAAGTAACTCTCCCTTCGGCTCATCGTTCTCCTGCACAGAAAGATGATCACCCTCACGGCGAACGACGATGACAACATCCGGCGGAACCGTGTAGCGTCCAACATAGCGATCTAACAACTTGGCATCGACCGCGACTTGCTTATGCTTCTTTAAGGGCGGGCGCGGCGGCAGCTGGTCGTAAGGTGTGTAGCCTTCCCATTCGATCGGCGTGAAGTTGTCTTTCAGCAGCGTCTCCAGCAGTTCCTTGAAAATGCCTTCTCCATTGGCACTGTTGGTCATGATCACGATGCCCGATTTCTTCTCCTCGAACCAGACGGTGTAATTCCTCCAGCCGTCGCTGTGCCCTTCCTTGAAGAACGCCTCGCCGTACGGCGTCCAGTAAAGTCCCCAGGCCAGCCCGTAGCTGAGACGGATCGCCTTGTTCTCGTCGGTGGTCTCCTCATTCAGCGACGGAAATTCGTGCTTCGACTTGATCTGAATCTGCGGACTGAACATCTGTTCCCGAGTCTTGCTCCGCAGTCCCTTGCCCTCAGACACCGCCAGCATAAAGCGCGAAAAATCAGTAATCGTGGTGACCATCGACCCAGCCGCGTCAGCGTTCTTACGCTTGTCCGGACCAAGTGAGTGTCCGTACTCGTCATAACCGTTGGCATAGTCGGATTCGAAACCGTCTCGCCACACCATGCTGGTGCGAGTCATTCCAAACCGCGCGAAGATTCGGCTCTGCATCAGGTCCTCGAGAGGCTTTCCAGTAATCGTCTCCACCACCAGCTGCAGCAGATCGATTCCCTCACCCGAATATGCAAACCGCGTCCCCGGCTCAAAATGAATCTTCAACTTGCGATCGTCTTCCAGGAATCGCCAGTTCGGAAATCCGCTGGTATGACTCAGCAGCATCCGCGCCGTGATCCGTTTGTACCGCGGATCATCCGCCAAGTCGGCGTACTTCGGATACTCGGGCAAAGGCTTGGGCAGGTACTCATAAACCGGCTTGTCGAGGTCGAGGATGCCGTCGTCGACCAGTTTCATCGCCAGATACCCGAAGGCAACCTTGGAAAACGATGCCGCATACATCACCGTATCAACCGTCAGCGGCAGATTCTTATCTTTATCGCGGAGTCCGTAAGCCTTGAGATAAGCGACTTTCCCGTGATCGAAAATCGCAATGTCCACTCCCGGAACCTCAGCGGCCTTCATGAGCCGCGTCACGGTGGCGTCGATATCGCCCGCCGTGATCGTGCTGCCGTCGAGCCGCGTCACGGTCTGCCCCAAGGCCAACGGCGTACCCAAGAGCGCGATCATCGCAAGTTTCAAAAGTCCGGGCTGCATTCTTCTATAACAATCTGTCATGGTTATCTCTACGATTTTCGAGCTCGGGAAAGTTGCAAATTCTCGCTGTAACATGCCTTTTACACTTATTCCCGTCTCTTGGTATAAACTCCAAAACGCGAAATTCTGCCGAGGAGGTCACCATGTCCGTAAAACCAGTTCCCGATGGATACCACACTCTCACCCCATTTCTCACCGTTCGCGACGCAGCCCGCGCCATCGAATTCTATAAGCAGGCATTCGGCGCCGAGGAGCGCGGCGTAATGAAAGGCCCTGACGGCAAAGTCATGCACGCCGAACTGAAAATCGGCGACTCCATCATCATGCTGAGCGACGAATTTCCCGAGTTCGGCTCAGTCTCGCCGCAGACCATCGGCGGCAGCGGCCTGGGCCTGCACATTTACCTCGACAACGTCGACGCCGCATTCGATCGCGCCGTGAAAGCCGGAGCGCAAGTCGAAATGCCGGTCATGGATCAATTCTGGGGCGACCGCTACGGCAAGCTCAGAGATCCCTTCGGCCACAAGTGGTCGATCGGCACCCACGTGAAAGACTTATCGATGGATGAAATAAATCACGCCATGGACGACGCCATGGCCAAAATGCCGAAGAGCGCCTAACCGCGGTAAGGTGCACGCTAGTGTGTGGACGGGCCTATTGGCCCGTCCCGCCAGCGCGAAGCGCGGCGGCATTCTTCCCTGAGCCAGCCGTTCTGAACCCCCGGTTAGCAAGCCAGCAGAATTCTCAAATCCCGCAGATTATTCCCCGTAGGCCCGATTTCCACACCATCCCCAAGAGCGCGAAAAAATGGATATGCGTCAAAACTCTTGAGGGCAACCTCCGCGTCCAATCCCTGAGCCCGAGCGCGCGAAAGCGTGCCGCCATCCGCAACCGCTCCCGCCGCCGGACTGTTCCCGTCAACCCCGTCCGTCCCCGCGCTGAGCACCGTAATATTTTCGCCCACAATCCTGGTCGCACAGGCCAGCACAAACTGCTGATTGCGCCCGCCCACGCCGCCATCGCTCACTTTCACCGTAACTTCCCCGCCCGAGATCAGGCACACCGGCGAAAACTGCTTCCTCAATTCGCGCAGCCTCTGCAGTAAGTATTCTGCCGACCGCTCGTAATCCCAGTCATCGCAAGAACAGTCGACATGTACGATGAGACCAGCCCGTTCGGCCGCCGCAGCCGCCTCCTCGACCGCCGTCTGGTTCGAAAGCAGAGTCCACCAGCGTGCGCGCTGAAACGCGGGATCGCCTGACTTCGGCGTCTCTTCCAGCGCGTGTCGCTCGAACAAATCGCACGTCGACTGCGGAAACTGTTTCAGCAGCTCATATTTTTCCGCGATGCGGTAGCAATCTTCGACGCTGGTGGAATCGGGCATGGTCGGCCCGGAAGCAAGCGCGTCGGGCGTAGCGTCAGGAACATCCGACACCAGCAGCGAAACCTGCTGCGCCGGAAATGCGGCCTGCGCCAGCCGCCCACCCTTGACCGCGGAAAGATGCTTGCGCACGGCGTTGATCTCGGCGATGGGCGCACCGCCGTGCACCAGCGCGCGATAGGTCGCGACCAGATCATCGAGTGAAATCTCGTCGTCGATCGGCTTCTCCACAATCGAAGACCCGCCGCCGCTGACCAGGAAAATCACCAGCGCCGAAGCCGGCTGCGACTCGAGCGCATTCAACATCGCACTCGCGGCCTGGATCGATTCCGCAGTAGGAGTGGGATGGCCGCCGCGAAAATACCGGAAGCCGCGAACCTGCGCCGCAGGCTCAACCGAGCTCGCCACGATCCCTTCCAGCGAAGCTCCCACCTGCCCCGTCAGCGCCTCCACCATGGTGTGCGCGGCCTTGCCCAGCGAGACCACCAGCACGCGGGAATAAGACTGCAGGTCGTAAAGATCGTCGCGGACGCGCAGCACTCCGCGTTCGCAATTCACATGCTGCGCAAAAGCCCTGCCAATCGACGCCTCCGCCAGCGCCCGCCGGAAAATCTCGCGCGCAGCCTGTCGCATCTCGCCGAATCTGGACTCATGATCGGAATCGTGCATGGAAAGAATTATAGAGACAGCTTGCAGGTGCAGCTGTCAGCTGTCACCTCTCAGCTCTCAGCTCTCAGCTGTCAGCTGTCAGCTAAAGCCTTCGCACGCCGGCAGTTCATGAGAATGATCGTCCGAATCAGCTGCGCATTAGCTGAGAGCTGATGGCTGAGAGCTGACAGCTTGTTTTCAGACAGCTTGTTTCACGACCGCTTCTTTCACCCAGGCCTCAATCGCCTCCCGCAGCTCACGCAGTCGCCCCTCAAAGAAATGATCGGCACCCTCGATGATCACTAATCTCTTCGGCTCCGGCATCGACGCCACCAAGGCTTCCAGCCCGGCCCGCGGACCGAACTGGTCACGCGCTCCACTGACGAAGAACTTCGGCTTGGTGCAATCTCGAAGAAAATCGAAAGTGTAGACGCGCGGCTCCTCATCTTCCGAGGCAACTCCCGATGCCACCGGAGCCACCGGCGTTCCCACGCCGATCAGCGCTTTCACCCGCGGGTCTGAATAAGCCGCTCGCAGTCCAATAGCAGCGCCGAAGGAAAATCCCGCAAAGAGCAGCGGCAGATGAAATTCCGCGTCGAGCCAGTCAAGGGCCGCGCGCACGTCGTCCACCTCGCCCATGCCGTGCTCATGCGCGCCCTCACTCAATCCCGTCCCACGAAAATTGAAGCGCAACACGGGAAATCCAAAACTGTTCAGCGCCTTCATGGTATGGAACACAACCTTGTTGTGCAGCGTTCCCCCAAACAGCGGATGCGGATGACAAACCACTGCCGCATGGGTAGCATTCTCGGCGCCCGCATTGAGCAGCGCCTCCAAACGCCCCGCAGCCCCCTCCAGAAACAGCGAACGAATCGATGAGCCGGAAGAAATCACGCTTCCAGATTACACAAGCGAGCAGAAAGGCAGAAGGTCTTGGGTCTCGGGTTTGGGCCTCGGACCTCGGACCTTGGACGCAAGACCAGCCCCCGAGGTCCTGAAGCCCGAAGCCTGGACCCGAACTCGCTCTGCTATTCTCCTAATCCATGGACGCCGTCACACTCACGCGCCAACTCGTCGACATCGAATCGATCACCGGCAACGAGGCTGCAGTCGGAAATTATCTCTACGGAGAGCTGCGCCGCCTGGGCTATCAAACGAAAAAGATGCCGGTTGAAACCGATCGCTTCAACGTGTACGCCACTGCGCCGGACCATCCCGAGCCTGCGGTAGTTTTCTCGACCCACATGGATACGGTTCCGCCTTTCATCGCATCGTCCGAAGACGCCAGCCGTATTTACGGCCGCGGATCGTGCGATGCCAAGGGCATCATCGCGGCGCAAATCGCGGCAGCAGAGCGCCTGCGCCAGCAAGGAATTCATGTTGGATTGCTCTTCGTGGTCGGCGAAGAGCGCGACAGCCTGGGCGCGCACATGGCAAACGAATATGCTGCGAAGGACCGCTCCGCCGGCGACCATGCAAATGCGCGCCGTTTTCTGATCAACGGCGAGCCCACAGAAAATCGTTTAGCGCTGGCCTCGAAAGGAACGCTGCGGGTCGAGGTGACGGCAACCGGACGCATGGCGCACTCGGCGTATCCCGAACTTGGCGACTCGGCGATCGACAAATTGATTCCGGCTCTCGCCCGCCTGCGCGCCATGCCCTTGCCTTCCGACCCCGAGGTCGGCCCGTGCACGCTAAACATCGGCCTGATCGAAGGCGGCCGCGCTCCCAACGTGATTCCCGACCATGCCCACGCCGACCTGCTCTATCGCCTCATCGGTCCGTCGGAAGACTTGCGCCGTCAGATCGCCGAGACCGCGGGCGACCAGGTCCAGGTTACATTTCCTCTGGAGCTTCCTTTTCTTCGCCTGCGCACGGTCGACGGCCTGCCCACCATGATCGCCGCCTTCACCACCGACATTCCCAAGCTGACGAACTGGGGCGAACCGCTGCTGATCGGCCCCGGATCAATCCACGTAGCCCACACCGACGGCGAGTACATCGAGAAACGCCAACTGCACGAGGCGATCGATTTGTATTGCCGCATCGCGAAGCAGTTGCACCCTTAACACACCTGTCATCCTGAGCGGAGCAGTCGAAGGACCCCGTGTAGGCTCGCTCCGCCACCGGCAAGTCAAGGAGTCCCATCGCCGCTCGTGGAAGAAACTCCTTTTTGCTTCCGTATCTCCGCAAACGCGCAAGGGGTCCTTCGACTCCGCGGAAACCGCGCTGCGCGCGCTTCCCTGGTGCGCTCAGGATGACAAGTTCTCGGAGGAAGCCTAAATGCTGCCCCGCATCCACGAGGCCCCCCAAACATTTAGACTTAAGCCATGACCACTACCACCCTCAACTCCCTCGCCCGCGCCTCTTCCGCCTACCTGCGCTCCGCCATGCATCAGCCCATCCAGTGGCATGAGTGGGGACCGGAGGCTTTTGCCACCGCGCAGCGTGACGACAAGCCGATGCTCCTCGACGTTGGCGCGGTGTGGTGTCATTGGTGCCATGTGATGGATCGCGAATCCTACGACGATCCTGCAATCGCCGCCATCGTGAATGAGCATTTCATCGCCGTGAAAGTGGATCGCGATGAGCGCCCCGACATCGACAGCCGCTATCAGGCGGCAGTGCAGGCTGTCAGCGGGCAAGGAGGTTGGCCGCTCACGGCCTTTCTCACGCCCGACGGCAAACCGTTCTACGGCGGTACATACTTCCCGCCCCAGGATGGCTACGGCCGTCCGAGCTTTCGCCGCGTGCTGCTGAGCATCGCCAACGCCTACAAAGAAAAGCACGGCGACGTGGTCGAGCAGGCGGCCATGGTCGAAAGCGCGATCGCGCAATCCGAGTCGTTCGCAGGACGCAGCGGCCACATCTCCGCCGGAATCGGCACCGCGATTCAGGAAAATGCCTTCAAGATGTTCGATCCGCAGCACGGAGGCTTCGGCCAGGCGCCGAAATTTCCGCATCCCTCGGCGCTGGATCTGCTGATCGCGCGGTACGCACAGACTCATGTAGGGGCGGACGCCCCCGTCCGCCCCGCGGCGCAGGCCGCGTCCGGCTCTCTGCACGACCTGATCGTAACC
>Ga0074044_10000378_pt1 | contig 44085 bp, 39 predicted proteins | sample BogForMeECP23OM1_FD_94443 | JGI IMG/M metagenome (GOLD analysis project Ga0074044, IMG submission 94443) | Bog forest soil microbial communities from Calvert Island, British Columbia, Canada - Bog Forest MetaG ECP23OM1 | ecosystem: Environmental > Terrestrial > Soil > Wetlands ...
GCGGTCAATTGCAAACCGGTGCCGAGCGCCAGGGATGCACTTGCGGGCGAGACTGTGAGCTGAGTCAGGGCCGGTGCGGTCACGGTCAGAGTCGCGTTGCCGCTCACGTTGGAATAAGTGGCCATTATGGTTGTTGAACCCTGCGCCTTACTGCTCGCCATGCCGATGTTGGAAACGGTTGCCGTGCTGGTATTCGATGAACTCCAAACCACGGAGTTAGTCAGATCTTTCGTGCTGTTGTCGCTGTACTTACCAGTCGCGGTGAATTGCTGACTGAGGCCGGCGGCGATCGAGGTCACGGCCGGAGTGACCTGAATCGTCTGCAAGACCGCCTGTGGGTTCCCAGGAGCAGAGTTATTGCTGCTGCCGCCGCAACCAGCCAGCAGGCCAAAACACATCAGCGCGATCGAGATCTGTAATTTCTTCATAAGGTGACGTTACTCCCGGTTACTTGGTTTATTTTGGTCGAACCTTCTCACTTTCAGCCGGGGGAGGAGAAATGAAGCTTGAAGAGTGATAAACCAGAGAGGGCAATCCAGCAGCCAGTCAGCTTGGCTTCGAGTGGCACGCATGTGCCACTGCAATGCGTGCGCAGGAGACCCTGATTTAATGATCGAAAAGATCGTGAGCCGTAGAAATCATGGAGGATCACGGCAGGCTGATCGGATTTTGTCAGGTCCAGGAGGACAGTGCAGAAGGCAGGCTGCAAAATGCAACCGCAAGCGTTTTTACCGCGAAAAGCGAATCGTTTTCACAGCGAGGATAAAAGCCGAGGTAAGAGTGCTCTTTCGGGAAGCGATTCCATTTCGGCGCAGCAGACATTTTTCCGAGTAGTTTGTGGGTACATGCCGTGACCATTTTGTGCAGGGTCATCAAACGGGTACACAGGTTCTACAAACTACTCGAAACAACGGACGTGGATCAACCAGTTAGCTCCCAGCGCCTAACTGAGCCTTCAGTATGATTTGCGAACCGGAATCGAGCTTGACTGTTTTGTCGCCCGATTTAAGCACGCCATCCGAGCTGAGTTCCAGACCCTTGATCCCGACCACTCCCACGGAGTCCCCATTCAAGCCCTGGGTCGCTCCCCAGTTAGTGCTGGCCGAACTGTGCTGGATGGTCTGGCTCATCCCGCTATAATCAACGCCGGCCCCGCCTTGGGTTTCGTGCGGCGGCCCGACCGCCCGGATCACGCCTGTGATGGTCAGCGTCTTGTCCTTTAGTTCCACCTTGTCAAACACAATTCCGAGCGCCGACTCCGGATCGCCGCCGGACCGCGCCTTCGCCTCGGTAACATGCCCAATGACCTTGGTCCCGCGCGGAATGAGCGTTCCGTCTGGTAAGTGCTCGTCGCCGATGGTCTTGACCACCACCTCTTCGCCTGGCTTCTTTTTCTTGGAGTCAAGCGATGCGGCGAGAGTTCCACCAATCAGAAACTGCGTTGTCGTCTTCGGAGCGTCGCCTCCTATATGAATAGTTGGTGCTGGAGCACTGTCTCCTATGTGAACCGTACCCGCCGTCGGACCACCGATTTGCTCAACGGTCGCTCCCGGAGCGCCGAGCTTCGCCATCACCTCGGTTGTGTGCCCCGCAGTAACTTCGACCTTCCCCACATATCCTCCAAGCTTCGGGACATTGACTTCAACCTGGTAGGAGCCTAAGTCGGTCAGCGGAAATTGAAAAACACCTTGTGCGTTGGTCTTCGTCTCGCGCGTGAAACCTCGATCCAAGCTATTGAGCTTGACGGTTATGTTAGGGACGACCGCTCCCGTTTTGTCTGTGACCGTCCCGGTGATGGCGCCCTGCGTCAAGCTCTGCGCCAGCAGCAAGGCCGGCAGCAACATGGCGATTGCTACTATTGCTGCCAGCATCCTGATCGTTGTCGTGAGTCGCATTGTGGTATCTCCGTGCTTCAAAATTCTTTGGCTCAGGGCCGAGCGATCTTGTCCCAGAGCGGTCCACCAGCCAACGGACGAAGCCGTCTCCAGTTAATTGCCGCCAGCGGACTGGGCTCTAAGTATGATCTCCGATCCGGAATCCAACTTGACAGTTTTATCGCCCGACTTAAGCACGCCATCCGAGCTCAGTTCCAATCCCTTGATCCCCTGCACTCCCACGGAATCCCCGTTCAGGCTTTGCGTCGCTCCCCAGTTAGTTCCGGAAGTAGCGTGCTCAAGGGTTTGGTTCAACCCGCTATAACCAACCCCGCCGCCTCCGCCTTGCGTTTCATGCGGCGGCCCCACCGCTCGGATCACAGCCGTGATGGCCAGCGTCTTGTTCTTCAGTTCGACCTTGTCAAACACAATTCCGAGCGACGACTGCGGATCGCCTCCCGATCGTGCCTTCGCCTCGGTGATGTGCCCGATGACCTTCGTCCCGTGCGGAATGAGCGTTCCGTCCGACATTTTCATATCGCCGATGGTCTTGACCACAACCTCTTCGCCCGCCTTCTTTTTCTTGGAGTCGAGCGACGCGGCCAGAGTCCCACCAATCAGGAATTGGGTTGTCGTCGAAGCGCTGCCTCCGATATGGATCGTACCCGCGCCCTCAACCGCCGCTCCAGCTACGCCGAGCTTCGCCACCACGTCGGTCGTGTGCCCTCCGGTAACCCCAACCCTGCCCACGTATCCCCCAAGCCCCGGGACATTAACTTCGACTTGGTAGGAACCTAAGTCGACTAGCGGAAATTGAAAAACACCCTGCGCATTGGTTTTGGTCTCGCGCGTGAAACCTCGATCCAAGCTATTCAGCTTGACGGTTATGTTAGGGACGACCGCGCCCGTTTTGTCTGTCACCGTGCCGCTGATGGCGCCCTGCGTCAAACTCTGCGCCAGCAGGACGCCCGGCAGTAACACGGCTATTACTGCCATCACTACCAGCATCCTGATCGATGTCGTAAATCGCATGATTTTGGTCTCCAATTCCAGAAAATTCGCTGGCTCAGTCCCTGGACAATCTTCACCCAGGATTTTTGCTTGTAACCCCGGATGGCAGCAGTATACGCCGCTTTGCCTTGTCCAAGAAAGGGCTGGAAACAAACGGTGGGAAGGCGGACTCGTAACTTCGAATGGGTTGGAAAGTTGAAAACTGCAGGGAGGAGCCGTAAGTCAGGCTAGGACTGGTCTCATAAATACTTCTCCGGGCAAACGGTCCGGCCCTCAGGGGCTAAAGCCCGTGTTGTTGTCGGTCCTGAACGGCACGGCTGAAGCCGTGCCCTACCCAAAAACCATTTTATGAGACCAGTTCCAGGACCACAGTCGACGTCCGACGGCTGTGTGGGCTGAGAGCCGGTTACTTGCCCGCCAGCCTTTTCGCAATCTCTTCGACGATCTTCGGGCGAAGATCGGCCATGACGCTGTCGACGATGCTGGCAATCGTGCTTGCGTCGGGCGCGGAAGCGGGTGCGGAAGCCGCCGCCGCTGCCATCGCCTTCGGAGTTTCCTCGGCCGCCGGTTCAGCCTCTTTTGCCGCTTCGACTAGGTCACCCTTGGCGGCCGCGCTCGCCGGCGCGCTGTGAATCTGATGCCAGTTCGTTTTCTTCGATTTCCCGTCTTTGTCCTTGTCCTTGCCCATGGCTTCCTGTCCCTCACCCTGTGAACTCGAACCCCAACTCTGTTCGGCGGTCGCTTCCGCCATTGTTCCGCCCGCTGGCGCCTCATCCCGTTCGACCGCGGCGTCGGACTCGTTCCGAGTAACCTCGCTTTGCGACACGACACCTTTCTCAATCGCGCCTTGATCCGCGACATTTTGACCAATCGCGTCGGCAAACGTCGCCGCCGGAAACTCTTCCACTGGCGCTTCCTCCGCGAGCTTTTCAGCGGAATCGGTGGCTTCGGCTGCGGGTTTCTCGGGCGCGAGGTGCTCTGCTTCCGCCGGCGCGATGTTGAGGTTGATGACGGGCGACGATTCGCCGAGCTTCCCGGTTTCGTTCCCCATCCCCGCACCCGCCTCGACTGGAACCAACGCTGGCGTTGCCGCCGACCCGGCCGATGTTTCTACGGAGGTGGTTTCAGAACCACGCTGGTCGGAACCATCGTTGGAATTCTGGTTCGAAACATGTTCTGAAACCTGCTCGGAGGCATCCCCGGAGTTGTGCTCTCCGGCAGGTTGTGCGGCAGCAGAAAGCTCCGTCGCAAGCTCCGATGATGCTTTTGCGCTGGTCGCCATTTCTACAGCTGCCAGTCTGTTCTCCACCGCGGCCGCGATCGCGGACACGGCCATGAGTTTCGCCGGTTCCATTTCGCTGCCTAACGTTGCCGCATGCATGTCGGCAAAGGTGCGGAACATTTCCGCTTCCAGCGATATTGCCGCTTCCTCCGGACTCAACGCCACCGGCTCCGCCACCCAACGCGAGCCGCTCCCGGTGCTGCGCGCCGCTGCTTCCGCGAGCAACTGGCCGGCCGCCGCCAGCGTTCCGGGCGACGGAATGGGGCCTTGCGAGGATGAAACGTCCAGTTGCGCGGTGGCAGGTGTGAGCAAGCGCAACGCCTGCGCCAACTCCTCGTCGCTTGGCACCGGCTCTTCTGCCGCCATCATCTGTTGCAGGTTCGCCCCCTCCGTGACGGGTTGCGCGGCCATTTCCGCCGGCGCTTCAGCGACACTCGCGATTTGGGTCTGCGATGCTTCGAACTGGGACTCCAAAGCCTTCGCCGCCGCTGCGCCCGCCCCGGTGGTCGCGATGGTTTCAGTCGTCTCGGGTGTCTCGGAGTTCGTGACGGCGAAGACCTCGACTGGCTTCGCTTCAGCCGTTTCCTGCAGGGCCGTTTCCGCCGCACTCGGAAGCGCCGCGAACATCGGCTCGTCGTTTCTGTCCACGGGAGCAGCTTCCTGCGCCAGCGACGCGGTATCCACGACGACTGCGCTCACCGCCGGCGCTTCTGCAGGCTGGTTCTGCGAGACCTTGGTTTCTGAAATTGTGGTTTCTGAAACCTGGCTCTCTGAATGCGGAGTTTCTGCGTGCTGCTTTTCCCGATGTTCGACTTCCGCCGGCTGGCCGGCTGCGGGATCGCTTCCAGGTTGGCGTGTTTCGACCACGGCAGCGTCGGTCGCCAACTCCATGTGCTCGACCGGAATCTCAACTTCGCCCACATCTTCGACCGTGAATGCCGGGGCGTCCGCGGCAACGGCCTTAACCGGCGCCGCCGGAATTTCAGCTTCCGTTTTCTCTGCTGGCTTTGTGTCCGCCGCAACAACTTCCGTCCCACAAGCGACGGCCGGTGCGGCTGCCGTCACGACTGGGGTTGCGTTCGCCGCAGCCTCTTCAGCCGCCGCCCGCGGCCCATCGAGTTTCGCGGCCACCGCGCTCAGTGCGTCCAACTCTTCCGGCGTGATATCCCGCGGAATATCCGGAACCAGATCTGGATCCTTGAATGGCGCTGCCTTCGCCGCGATTGTCTTACCCTTTGCCTTCCGAAAATCGCGGAACGTGCCGGCCGTGAAATCTTCCGCTTCTTCCTTTTCCTCTTTTTTCTTCTTCGAGGGAAAGCCCAGCCGGGTCTTCCATCCGTTATCGGTTCCGGGTTTAATGTCCGATTTTCTGCCGCTGCCATCGAAACGCGATCCCGCAGTTTGCGGCGGCACCATCGCATCTTCCAGTCGCGTAATCGCGGTCAGCAACTCGCTCGCCTCAAAGGGCTTCACGATGTGGCCGTCGGCCCGCACCCGGCGGGCTTCTTCCGGCTTGAAAGGTTCCAGTTTGCCCACCGTCAGCAGCACCGGAATGTGCGCTGTCTCCTCCGCATCCTTGAGCCGCTGGCAGGCTTCGAGGCCGCTAAAGCCGGGCATATACACATCCAGCACGATCAGGTCGGGTTTGATTTCGCTGACTTTTTTGAGAGCAGCCGATCCATTATTGACCGTGACAACGTCATAGCCGGCATCGGCCAGAATCTTGCGCCCCATGTTCTGGGCCGTCACACTGTCATCGGCGAGCAGTATTTTCCGCGCCAAGCGTCATCCTTCGACAGAGAATAAGGAGAGATAACGCGAAGCTACCTTGTCCCAGAAACGAAGTCAACGATTCCCGCAAAGGTAACGGTTACGTCCGTTCCTAGCCTGTTGGGATTAGTCCAATTTCAATCAGTCAAGCCTTTGGTAACCAAAGGGTGGCGCACATTAGGGCCGTTGGGTTCCCCCATCGCGGCTTTACAGTTTGCTGAAGAACTCGGATACACGCCGCGTCGTCCCCTCAGCGGCTGAAGCCGGCACTGAGAATAGGGCGTTTATCGCAGCGGTAAACCGCTGCGCCACCCAAAAGCAAGAACAAAAACAGTGAACCGCTGCGCCACCCAAAAACAAGGATCAAAAGCGGTAAACGGCTGCGCCACCCAAAAGCGAGACCAAAATCGAGGTTTTCAGCAATCTGTTTAGCCGCCGAGGTAACGATTTCGTACCGCACCCCTTAGAACGGGTTCAGCTTGGCCAGTCCTTTTTTCTTTTTCTTCTTGCTCGAGGAAATATCGGCCATCTCTTCGGTCTTGGCAGGCGCGCTGGAGGCGCTGGCGCTCGACGAGCCATTACTTTCTATCTGATTGCTCTGCTGCAGCGGAGGCAGCGCGTTCGGATCGGGTTCCACATTCGGCTTCAATTCATTCGCATCGGAGGCACTCGGCTGCACCTCGGTCGTGGCCGTGGCGGTCGCCGCCGGCGTATCTGAACGCGGCGGCTCCTGGTTCGGCGCAGGCTGCCCATTGGTGGTTTCCACCGTGACCTTATTGTTGCCGCCCGTTCCCAGCGATCCCGCCATCTGTCTCACCACGCTCGTTGCCGTCACTGGTTCCGGATCGACCAAAGTCGGCTCTCCATAATGCGAGGCCTTGGCCACGTCGGGATGCTTCTCGAAATTTCCCAGCATGGTCGACATCACGCCTTCCTCACGCCGGCTCGCCACTTCCTTCTTGTTATTCTCGAGGGCCGCCCGCGTCGGGCGCGGCACCGTCTGATGCAGCGCTTCCAACCGCGCTTTCGCATCCAGCGCCCGGTCCATCGCCGGATAGCGTGTGATGATCCGCGCATACGCTTCGGCCGCGTTCTTGGTTGCTTCCTCGATCAACTTCGCTTTCGACGCTTCATTCAAATTCGGTTTTTTGCGGATGACGTTGATCTCGCCTTCCCACGATTGACCAATCATGTACAGTGCCTCATCCGCTCCGCTATATAACGGATAGCGTTCCACCAGCGTTTTCAGCCGCGCAATCGCTGCCGGATACGACATCCGCAAATAATAAAAGCGCCCGATATCGAACTCCCGTTCTGCGAGGACCTCCTGCACTTCGCGCAAGCGCTGCTTCGCCCGCGGCACCATTTTGCTGTCAGGATAGTCCTGAATCAGCGTGCGGTATTCTTCCTCCGCCCGCATGGCGTGGGTGTAGTCGCGGTCCGGCTTCTCCATCTGCTCGTAGTGGATGTTCGCAACTTTCAACTGCGCCTCGGCCGCCTCCGGCATGTTGGGAAAAAACGTCCGGAAATCCTTATATTGAAGTTCCGCCTGCTGCAACGCCGTCGTGCCTCCCTCGGCATACCAGGAATCGGCAACGGCCAGCTTCGCGCGCGCAATAAACTCCGAATCCGGATAGGTATTGATCAGCGTCTGCAGCGTCATCCGCGACACGTCGAAACGGTTGTGCTTCATGGCATCCATGGCCCGGTCAAACAGCACTTTGTCGGGCTGTTTCGATCCCACATTGGCCAGAGGATTCACCGATTTCTTATTGGTGCACCCCACGGAGAACGCCAGCAATAACGCAAGAAAAACGAAAATAGAAACACGCCGCATAAGAGACCTCAAACCTTTTTCACCACGGAGGCACGGAGACACGGAGAAAACAAGTAACAGATCTTCTCCGTGACTCTGTGTCTCCGTGGTGGACTTGATTCTATACTTTCTGCAAACTCGCGCTGCGCGCCGCTTCCAGCAGCGCCGCCGCATTCTCCGCGGCATCGCCTTTCCCAAAAACCGCATTGCCCGCCACCAGAATCTCCGCCCCCGCCCGCACCACGTCGGCCACCGTTTCCATCGCCACCCCGCCATCTACTTCGATGCGGTACGAGTACCCCCGCGCCGCGCGAATCTCCGCCAGCCTTCTGATTTTATGCAGCGCTCCCGGGATAAATTTCTGCCCCCCAAATCCCGGATTCACACTCATCACCAGCACATAATCGACTATATCCAGCACTTCGCTCAGCGTTTCCACCGGAGTCGCCGGATTAATCACCACTCCCGCCCGGCAGCCATGATCTTTGATGTGGCTCAGCGTGCGGTTCAAATGCCAGCACGCCTCCTGATGCACCGAGATCCAATCCGCTCCCGCGTCGGCAAAACCTGGAATGTACTGGTCAGGGTTCTCGATCATGAGATGACAATCCAGCGGAAGCTGGGTTGCCCGCCGCAAAGATTTCACTACCGGCGGCCCAATCGTGATATTGGGCACAAAATGCCCATCCATGACGTCGACATGAACGACGCTGGCGCCGCCCGCCGTAGCCCGTTCCACGGCCTGAGCCAGGTGACCGAAATCGGCCGAGAGAATCGAGGGTGCAAGATCGATCAAAACAGGATCCAGGGAGTAAGGGTCAAAAGCTGTGGAAATTCTAGCACGATGTGCTGACCCCCAGCCGAACTCACGTAGGGACGGGCGCCCTCGCCCGTCCAGTTTGGCAGGCTGCGTGGAGCTAATGTATCCAAGGGCGAGCACAACCCGCGCTCAAGCCCGAGATCGAGCCACTCTCGTTTCCTCAGCCCCGGCCAATTCCCGCCTCACTTTTTCCACTTCCGCGGCCATAGCGAACTTCAGCTTCTCAATCCCCTCGCCCGTCACTGCGGAAATTGGATACAGCTTGAGCTTCTTGCGCGTCGCCCACTGCTTCAGCTTCTTGAGCTTCTCCGGATTCGCGACGTCGATCTTCGAAGCCACCATCAGAGTCGGCTTCTTCTCCAACCCCGCCCCGAAGCTAGCCAGTTCGCCGAGAATCACCTCGACGTCTTTCACCACGTCGTCGCGCCCACTGCTATCCGAAACATCCACCATATGCACCAGCAGCCGCGTCCGCTCAATGTGCCGCAGAAATTGTATGCCCAGGCCCGATCCCGTATGCGCCCCTTCAATCAATCCCGGAATATCGGCAACCACAAAACTTTCTTCGCGTCCCTTATCTTTTCCCCTACCCCCCACCAGCACCACGCCCAGATTCGGTTCCAGCGTGGTGAACGGATAATCCGCCACCTTCGGCCGCGCCGCCGAGATACGCGAAATGAGCGTCGACTTGCCCACATTCGGATATCCCACGAGGCCGACATCGGCCAGCAGCTTCAACTCCAGCCGAAACTTGCGTTCTTCGCCGGGGCGCCCCGGTTCATGCTCGCGCGGCGCCTGGTGCGTCGAAGTGGCAAACTGAGCGTTGCCGCGTCCGCCACGTCCGCCACGCGCAATCACAACGCGTTCATCGGGGCGCGCGAAATCGTGCACCATCTCGCCCGTATCTTCGTCGTATACGATCGTCCCAACCGGCACCTTCAGCACAATCCCTTCGCCGTCGCGCCCGGTTTTCTTCGATCCCTCGCCGTGCCGTCCACGCTCGGCGGAGTGTTCGGGATTAAAACGGAAATGTATCAGCGTATTGTGCTGCTCGCTCGATTCCATCCAGATATCGCCGCCCCGGCCGCCATCGCCGCCCGAAGGCCCGCCTCGCGGAACGAACTTCTCCCGCCGGAACGCCATGCATCCGTTGCCACCATCTCCGGCCTTCACCCGAATTTTGACTTCATCAATGAACATAAAATGAACGCATAAAACGATGAACAGGAAAACCATCAATTTTGAGCGAGAAACCCACGTCCCGCAATCACAGCCAACAGTGATCAGCCGTACTGGGAACGTACTCCACAATCACTGCGCGGGATCCGATTTTGCGCTTTAATCCCGGTGGGGGTAAGTGTATGGACCCCACCGATGTCGCTCACATAGCCCTTGAGCTATGCGATCTTTTACAACTGCAGCTCGATTCGATCATGGGTCGCAAGTTGACGGATTTCACGCCCGACGAATTGGAAGCTTATCAGAATAGAAAATCGCGCATTGCCGAATGGCAATCCGAATTGCACCGGCTCGCCAATCCAACCTAGAGAAATTTTATCTGGTGCTGGGAGTGGTCTTGACCGGGCCACGTCGCGAGGTGGAGTGCGGACTATTGCCATTGCCCGCTCTTTTTTCGTACTCGGCAAGCAACTGGTTCATCTCGGCGATGATCGTTTCCAGTTTCCGCGGGTCTCGTTCGTTCCGCGCCCGCTCCTGAAGCTCCCGCCACACCTCAGGTTCCCCGAAAAGGTCTGGCCAATCGACGCCGTCCGACGTGGTTTTGCGCACCGGATTCTCCCGATAATCTGCGCTCTGTATCGTACGACTATGATGCCCGGTACCGTAAAATTCGTACCAGTATCGCACAGATTACATCGGAAGCCAGTTTTTTTCCGAGAGTTACGTTAACGCGCTATTCCGCCACGGCCGCTTCGGGTTCGACCATCACAAACTTCCCCATCGATCCCTTATCGACAAACTTGATCCGTCCCGTGATCTTGGCAAAAAGCGTGTCGTCTTTGCCGCGTCCCACGTTCAGCCCCGGCTTTACCCGCGTGCCGCGTTGCCGCACGATGATCGTCCCACCGGGCACCAGTTGTCCGCCGAAAGCCTTAACTCCAAGCCGCTGCGCGTTCGAGTCGCGCCCGTTTCGTGAAGTACCCTGTCCTTTTTTATGCGCCATAAATCAATTCCCAGTGGCCAGTTGCCGGTAATCTAAATAACGAAAATAAGTTGTCATCCTGAGCGAAGCGAAGGACCTGCTTTTCTCGCCGCCTAACCGCTATCTCTTCTTCTTCGCCGCCTTTTTCTTCGCGGTCGATTTCTTCGCGTGCGCATGTGCCGCGTGCGTCGCCGCCTTTTTCCCCGGACGCTGCGAGCTCTTCGCTTCCGGCGCCGCCTTCACCTTCTTCTTCTCTTTTTTCGGCAACTCGGGCGCCTTAAATGACTGCCCGTCAAAAGCAATCTCGGTAATGCGGACCGCCGTATAGTCCTGCCGGTGTCCCCGCAGCTTCTTGTACTGCTTCTTTTTCTTGTAGTGGAAGACAAGGATCTTATTGCCGCGTCCCTGCTCGACCACCTCGCCGGTCACCAGCGCGCCGGTTCCCGCAGGAACAACGCTGCCCGCCTCGGCCGACACCGCCAGCACGTCGCCGAACTCGATCTTCCCGTCCTTATCTTGCTGTGTTTCCATCCGAATCACATCGCCCGGGGCGACGCGATACTGCTTTCCACCAGCGCGGATCACCGCGTACATAGTTTCTCCTTAAATAACTAAATAACTCACGCAGGGACGGCCGCCCTCGGCCGTCCACCGAGCTCAGCTCGGCAGAAATTTAAATATTGCTTGCTGTTTTCCCGCCACGGCTTCTGACCGGAAACGCGGCGCGGCCCCAGAACGGTTCCGCAAGTACGGCAAACCTTACTAGTCTATAGTGCGCTGTGGAAATCGGTCAAACGAATCTGCACGTGATCTGTGTTGGGTACCGCAAGTCGAAGGTTTCAGTATCTGAGACGGCCGAGTTCTTCGACCCCACTCCGCAAGGAACCGATGCAATGATTTGGCAGACCCGCTTTTGGTCGGATCCATTCAGATAGCGTTTCCGATGCTTGTGGAATCAGCTCATTCCAGTCATTTCTCGTCCGTTTATAATCGGTTTCCTCGTCCACGGCCTGCCCATTCAGACAGAGAATCCAAGTCTCGACATTGCGTTTGGGGACCAGCCGCGCAACTTGCTCATGCCCAACATCAACGCGATGTTTTCCAGCATCCTCCAAGGCCCGATCGAGCTGCTCCCATCTATCTAGAACCGTATGGGTGTCTGCGTCGATTACTACGATCAGCGCAGTTTTGGCGTGACGGCTGCGGTACCGGTTCACTTCCTTGACGAACGTTTTCCGCACCCAACCTTCGGCGTTCCCCTCGCCCGAGGGAGAACGCTCAATCCTCATCTCGCGGTCTCCCATCCCGCGCTTTTTGAGATATCTGCTGACAAGCATTTTGTGGCGGTCGTCTTCCAGAACCACGATGACATAGACCCGAGATGATTTACTCATCCTCCTGTCCTCGCGCGATCAATTCGGAGGGCTGCAAATTTCCATCTGGGTCGGTCTTGAATTTCTCTGTGCGAACGTGGCCGTTGTTCTCGCGAAAGAAACGCAGTCCATGCTCTTGCGCCCATTGATTCAGGATTTCCGGGTGATGGGAGATGAGGATGAGCTGCCCACGATGGTCTTCTACCGCTTCCTCCGCCGCTATGAGCCAGGGCTGGATTTCACGTAAAGAGATGAAATTGTCCGGTTCATCGATAAATACGGTATGCCCCTTGGTGATAAGGAAGTGAAGGATCATGTATAAAGCTAGCAGATACCGCTGACCCTCGGAAAGTTCGTATATTGCATAATTCACCCCCTTCTTCCTGGGAGCCGCAAAATCTGCTCGAAGGTTGCGCCTGCCGTCTTCGTCGGAAGAAAATCTCAGTGATTGAAATCCAGTCAGCACCTCCCTCATGGAATTTAGAAATTTCACATTCTCACTTGGGTACGCCTGCACTAAATGACGGTACCAACCGGCGAGGTTTTCTAGTTCATCGTCGGGATCTCGTTCCTCCTTATCGGCACTCTCATCCATCGCCCTTGGGTACGCGTCAATAGAAAAACAATGCACAGACTGCATCCATTCAACAAAGCGGTGGACGTGCGGGTTGCTCAGTTCCGCCAACTTCAAGGCAGACTTTGCGGTTTCCAGTCGCACAGCGGTTGCTTGGCTGCTATCGTTTGGAAAGAAGCGTATCTCTCCGTTTGCCAATTCAAATACAGTTGCGCCAGAGACTACAAGCCGCTCCAGGTTGACTGACGTTTGTCTGGTTTCCGCCGCAAACCGAATCTCGACCCGGTATTCGTACTTCTGACCTTCTAAAGAAGCCTCAACCTCCACGACCTGGAGCAGTTTATCCTGCCACCGGGTCCTGGTAGACTGCGTGAACGGATTCTCATCTCCCCCTATAAACCGCTTAACATACCGAATCGCGTCGAGCAGCGACGACTTGCCGCTGCCATTTGGGCCGAGCAGTAGCTGCTTCCGCTCCGGTCTGTAGTCGAAGTTAACAAAACTGCGGAAGTTGTCGATGTGGATACGAGTCAGCATGGCTACATATTATACGGATCGCATTCGGGCAGCGACGATTTGGTTAGCCGACATCTGACGCCCAGTGGCTCAGTTCCAGTGATGCGAGTGCCACCAAATCTTCTGAATGTCGAACTCGACCCCGCGGCAAAGATAAATCGGCGTATTCTCCTCACCCATGCCAAAGCGTTCATAATGGTTGAAGGCCTGAAATGAAGTGCAGTTGTCGCGCACGTCGTCAAGGCTCCACTCGATCACGATAAGGTTCTTGTAGACCTGCGGCGGCGGCCCCCAGTACCAATGATTCTGGTGCCGCGAATAAGCGCGAGGGAGCCCCAGCTTCGGACCAAACAAATTGATCGCCCCCGCCTCGCCGTAATTCCCAGCCCAGATGCCGGTCTCCGCGCGCTGCTCACGTGGCAGCGAGTTGTAGATGCCGGCGACCTCATTCACCATCTCCGGCCATCCAAACTGATCGGCAACCGGCTGCGGCAACAACGACTCGTGGTGCACCTCGGCCTTGGCGGGCTTGAAGCCGATAGCATTTTGATAAGCCAGAAGCCGCTCCGGTGGAAGCATCCAGGTCACCATCGGGATGGCGGGAAGCGCCGCCAGAAAAATTACCGCGACCACCGCCGCCTGTGTCCACGCCGCGCGGTTTCCGAGCCAGTGCTCGATGGCGCGCTCAACCACCACCGCGCCGCCCGCGAACAGCATTGGATAAATCGGGAACACGTAGTAATTCTTGCCGTGCGCGACTTCCATCAACACGAAGAAGACAACAAAGGTCAGCCCCAGCACGCGCCAGCGGCGGTCGCGCAGAAACCATACCAGCCCCGACACCCAAACCGGCAACATCACCGGATACGTGGCGATGATCTGTTCCTTCACAAACGCCAGCGGTCCGAGCACCACGTTCTTGCCCTCGCGGCGCACGTTGGCCAAATCTTCGATGGTCGGAAAGTGGTGACGAATCTGCCAGATGATATTCGGCAGAAAAAGCGCAACCGCAATGGCGCCCGCGATCCAGATCCACCGCCGCGCGAACTCGCGGCGATGCCCGGTCAGCAGCAGCGCGACCGTAACCGCAAACCCGAAAGACAGCGTAGAGTGCTTGTTCTCAAGCCCCAGTCCGGCCAGCACGCCGAACCACAGCCAGAGCCGCGAGTCCCCCGTGCGCAGGATGCGGGCGATGACCCAAATGCAGCCCATCCAGAACAAGGGCTCGAAGGCATTCATGGTGAGCAGACTGTCGATGGAGAGAACGGCGGGGCAGAGAAGTATGCAGACACCCGCCAGCAACTGCGCATAGCGTCCGCCGCCAAGTTCGCGCACGATCAGCATGGTGAGCGCGATCAGCGCCGCGCCCGCCAGCGCCGGCAAAATCCGCAGCGCCCCGAGCGAACCGCCCATCAGCAGCGCGATCTTGGCATACACGGCGATGAGCGGCGCGGCATCCACGTACCCCCAATCGAGATGGCGCGCCATGTCGAGGTAATAAAGCTCGTCGCGAAAGTACCCGTAGTGCCGGACGCTGGTGAAGACATGCAAGAGCACCTTAGCCGCACAGAGAGCGGCCATCACGCCAACCGCAAGCCGAGGCAAAGCTTCGGATGCATTCGCTTCGGAATGCGACAGAGTGCCAGGTTCAGGCGCGTGATCTTCGGACAGGTAATTTTCTGTTGCAGCCAAGTGAATGCCCCCGTGAGTTAGTTAAAAAGCGCCGTTAACTCTCAGTAATCTGGCAGGAAGTAAGACCGAAAACAATCTGCATGGGACATGTGGGCCAAGTGAGGGGACAACCGGGACCGCCGACGGATCACGTGATGCGGTAGGCCTACAGCTTCTGCAGAATTTGCGCCTGTCGTCCCAGATACCGCCGCGTCCACCTCAAGCTGGCGCCGGATTTCAGCATCACCTTGTACTCGCCGTGGAACCATTTCTGCAGTTCGCGCACCGCGTCCACGCGCACCATGGCCGAGCGGTTGATGCGCACAAATTCGGCGCGGTCGAGCCGCTCCTCCATCGCGTCCAACGTTCCGCGGATGGTATAAGTCTTGGCGCCGGCATGAATCAGCAAGTAGTTGCGCTCGCTCTCGATCCAGTCGATATCGCCGGCCGTTACGAAAAAGATCCGTTCGCCATCCTCGACGGCCAGCCGAGTCGGCCCCCGCCGCGCCACTTCCACCTCAGCCAGCAGTTTGCGCAAGCCTTCTTCGGAACTGGAATTGCCGTGCGCACGCGCCTGCTCCTTGGCGTAGTCCAATACCTTCTGAAAGCGCGGCTGGTCAAAAGGTTTCAGCAGGTATCCGAAAGCGTGCACATCGAATGCCCGGATCGCGTATTCATCGAACGCGGTAACAAACACAATTCGCGGCAGCGGAGGCGCAAGCTGCTTCACTACCTCGAACCCGTCAAAATCCGGCATCTGCACGTCAAGCAAAAGCAAATCAGGATGCGTGCGTCGAATCCCCGTCACCGCGTCGCGCCCATTCGCCGCTTCGCCAACCACTTCCACTTCCGAATCGCTCGCCAGAAAGCGCAGCACCTTGCGCCGTGCCGGTGCTTCGTCATCGACAACGAAAACGCGCAGAGTCGTCATGCGGTCGCCAGCTGCAACGGTATGCGCACGGAAACGGTCAGCCCGCCTTCCGGGCTGTTGTCGAAGCGCAAAGTGTGGCGCGGGCCATAAAGCGCGGCCAGGCGATCGGCCGTGTTGCTAAGCCCGATTCCTTTTTCGAGCGGCTCACCCGGCAGCCCCGGACCGTTGTCGCTGACGCGCAGCAGCAGCTCGCCATCGCTCTGTGCCGCGCGGATCGTAACCTCCAGCGGCGTCCGCCCGGCGGCATGACGAATCGAATTTTCCACCAGCGGTTGCAATAGCAGTTGCGGAACCAGCATTCGCGCCACATCCGCATCCATCGCGACCTCGACGCGTAGGTCGTCACCAAAGCGTTCCTGCATGATTCCCAGGTACATGCGCACCGTTTCTATCTCGTCTTCGAGCGGGACCTGTTGCGCATCCGGTCGGCGCAAAGTGCGCCGCAGCAGTTCGCTCAGTTGCGCCAGCATGGCGTCGGCGCGCGCGATGTCCTCATACATCACCGACGAAATCGTATTCAGCGCATTAAAAAGAAAATGTGGTTGCAGCTGCAGTTGCAAGTTCTGCAGCTGGGTCTGCGCCAGCCGCGCCTCGAGCTCCGCCGCCACGATCTGCCGATTGCGCAGCTCGCGGTAATAATCCAGCAGATTGAGCGCGCCCACGAAGATGGCGTAGATCACCACGAAGTTGGAAAACTCCATCGGGTATCGCCAGCCCATGACGCCGTAGTCGTAGCTTCCCATCCCGACCAGCGGAAAGACGATGGCGCGCGAAACCGCCATCAGTGTGGTGTGCACGATTGAGAGAACAATTGCGGCGCCCAGATGGATGGGAACAAGGCGTATCCACGACTGCTCGCCGAAGCGGAACTTCTGGCTCATCCACACGGCCGCGGGAACGAGCACGATCGCCGCAAGTATTCCGGTTGTTTCTTCCAGGGCGCGCCGGCCGAAGGTTCCGCTGCGATCGCGCGCCAGATCGTCGAGATAGAGATACCAGAATTTCAGCAGGCCGAATATCAGGACGACCGCGGCGGAATTCACCGACGTGCGGAAAATGCCCGGCGGACGCGGCACGGAGGTATGCACGCGAGTAGGGTAACGCACTGGAGGGGCGGATTCACCCCACTGCTGGGACGACCCGGCCCAAAGCGGGGACAACCCGGACGGGCGACGCAGTGACCAACGCTACATGCCGGGATACTTTCCGAGGAAGAAGAGCACCATGTCGATGCTGTCCGAAATTCCATGCGCGACGATCGGCACAGCCAGGTTGCGACCCGTGCGCAGGTAGATTACTCCCAGTAAAATTCCCATCAGACCTTCGTCGATGATGCCTGTCCACCCTTGATACGCGTGGGCCAGTCCAAAGGCGGCGTGAACGACAATCAGGCTGATGATCCAGGCGCGGCGAGTGCGGTTGAACAGGTCGGCGACGCGATTCATCAAGTACCCGCGGTAAACCATCTCTTCGCCAAAGGCCGCGAGCACCCAGGCCAGCGCAATGAAGATCAGGGTCACTTTCAGGTTCCCGACCAACGGCCGAAAGTCTTCCAGGTCCGGTTGCTTCCGCAGCAGCCTCACCAAAATCGGTTGGCTGACGAACAATTCAAATCCTTCCAGTGCTAGCCCAGCCGCAATCCCCCATCCCAGCGTTGCTTTCCAGTTGCGAAACCGACTAAGCCCCACATCGCGCCAGCGCAATTTCCGCACCCGAAGCGAGATCCATCCAAACAGCAGCAGGTACGGAGTCTTACTGAAAAAGATCAGATGCCGAAAGTCCGCCCAGAAAATCAGGCCGACGATAATCAACTCGCCTACCGCCAGCCACTTGCTCTGTCGCCAGTTGAGCGCGCCACTTCCCGCTTCTGGACTAGCGCTTTCCTGTACTTCTGTCCCCAGGCTCTCGCTGCTGTTAAATCCACTCATAACTAGCTCCCGTGTATCCGCGCTGTTTCCGGCCGGATCAGCTACGAGGCAACGCCAGCGACCTTCGGTATTGCCGCACGAACCGGACCGCAACATACGTGGTCAACATCACCAACCCGCCACCCGCCAGCCAGCCGATCGGCACAATCGCCCAGCCAAGCAGATCCCGCCCGCCCGTCGGCACAGTCCCGAAGCCCAGTCGAAACGAGATTTCGGAGTCGCCCGCGGCGCTTGGAAGAAGCCACAAGCCCGCCGTTTGCGGATGAAATAGTTTCGCCACCGCGACCAGTATGAAAACGGCTCCAAAGAAATATCCGAGCACGGACCCAAGCAGCACAAAAAAGCCAACGACGCTTAGACTTGCCCAGCGGAATAGACTCCTGAGAATCTGCACCGGCGACCGGCTAACCTCGGCTCGCGCCAGCAGCGTGTCGGTCATGTACTGGCTGGCCAGTTCGTCGGCAGGGCCCAGTGCGGCCAGCGCTGCTTCCACTGCAGCGGGCGTGATTTCTCCGCGCGCCTCTTCCGAAGCGGCGGCCTTATCCAGAATGTGGCTGCGCAGTTCGTCGACAATCTCCCGCACCTCGGCCTCGTTTACGCCGCGCAATCGCCCGCGCAATCTGCCCAGGTAAGAATCGATCTTTTGCTGCGCATCGCCGGCCACGGTCATCATTCTCCCTTTCTTCATGCTCGCTACGAGAGTGGAGCGAGCAGCTTGCTCATGCTCGACGAGAATTGCGCCCAGATCTCAGCCATCTCCACCGCCCGCCGTTTCCCTGCCGGAGTGAGGGCGTAGTATTTCCGTGGATGTCCCCCCTCGGACTCGACCCACTCGCTGCGCAAAAGCCCAAGCGCCTTCAACCGGCTGAGCAGCGGATACACGGTTCCTTCCGAAACGATCAAATCCGAATCGCTCTCCAGCCTCCGAAGAATTTCAAGCCCATAGCGCTTTCCATCCCACAACGCAGCCAGGATGGCCAACTCCAAGCATCCCTTGCGGAGTTGGACCTCCCACTTGTCCCCAGTCTCCAGCTCGCGCGTGTCGCGCTCCTTCATTGCGAGATACTATGTATTACAAGGTATAGTGTTGTCAACAGTCAAATGAGCGGTACAGCATTTCGGCAGATTCGGGATTTTCTGCGAAGCAGGAGCCGCACGAGTTTTTTCGCGGCGGAGACTCTGGATTCGAACTACTCGGAGCGATTTGAAACGCGTTTATTTTTCGCGCTGGAAGCGATAGCGTCCGCCGCGGTCTTTGGCCACTTGTTCGGCCACTTTCAAGAATGCTCTTCCGGCGTGCGAGAGCATCGATTCCTGACGGTATACCAGGCGTAGCTTGCGCTGAAAGTGCAGATCGCGCACCGGAACGCGCACCAGGTCTCCGCGGGCGATCTCGCTTTCCACGCTGATCTCGGGAACCAGGGCCACACCTTTCCCCATGCAGACGAAGCGCTTGATGGCTTGCAGGGTGGGGAGTTCCACGTCCATGTGTAGCGGAGTTTTGTGGCGGCGGAACGACTCGATCACCAAATCGCGATACGGAGAGGCGACAATGTGGGCAACGAACGACTCCGCGCCCAGTTGCCGAACGCTGACCTCGCCGGCCGAGGCCAGCGGATGACCGGGAGGGACAATCAGCGCCAATTCGTCCAGGTAAACAACCGCCGAGCGCAAATGGGGCTCTTGCGGATGGTAGGAGAGAATGCCGAGTTCCACGTTGTGCTTGAGCACATCGTCGGGAATTTGACTTCCAAGCGAGCGCCGGACCGTGATCTTAATCGCGGGATGCAGGCGGCGAAATTCGCCGAGCACCGGCAGCAGGTAGAGCGCGGTCAACTCATTGGCGGCGATCACCAGTTTGCCCTTCTGCAATTCGCGCATTTCTATGAGCGCGGTCTGAGCATCCTGCCGCAGATTGAGCAACTGTTCCGCGTATTCCTGGAGAACTCGTCCGGCGTCGGTCAGTACGCCGTCGCGTGAGGAACGGTCGAAGAGGGGCTCGCCTATATCCAGTTCCAGTTTGCGGATCGTCTGGCTGACTGCCGATTGGGTGCGAAATAGCTTTTCGGCGGCTCGGGAAAAACGGCGCTCGCGGGCTACGGTCAGGAAAACTTCCAGTTGCGATAGGTCCATGAAATCAGCTCTTCGCTTAGCTCTTAGCTATTAGCTCTTAGCTCTTGGCCATTGACGCGGAAGTGTCCTTGGCGAATCTGGGCTCGCAGAGCCAAGGGCTAAGAGCCAAAAGCTAAGAGCCTCCCTCACACATAGGCCATCTTGCATAAGTGAATCTAATACTATCATCGCCTCTAATACTATTGTAACTATAATAATCTTTCCTTTAACGCCTTCGGCCAATAGAGTTAACCCACACATACTCATTTCTGGAGGGGGAATTCATGGATCGGCCGCGCATCACTATTTTCGACACCACGCTTCGGGACGGCGAGCAGTCGCCGGGCTGCAGTATGAATGTGCAGGAAAAGCTGCACCTGGCCCAGCAACTCGATTGCCTTGGGGTCGATGTGATTGAGGCCGGGTTCCCGATTGCCTCCGATGGCGATTTTGAAGCGGTACAACGGATTGCCGCCACGGTACGGCGTCCTGTCATTGCGGGCCTGGCTCGCGCCTGCAAGGGCGACGTCGATCGGGCCTGGCAGGCATTGCAGGGAGCGGCGCGGCCGCGTATTCACGTTTTTCTGGCAACGTCGGACATTCATCTGCAATACAAACTGCGCATCACGCGCGAGCAGTGCCTGGAGCAGGCGCGCGAGGCGGTTCGTCATGCCAAGTCTGTGTTCGCCAAATCAGTGTGCGCCGACGTGGAATTCTCGCCCGAAGATGCCACCCGCACCGATGTGCCGTTTTTATGCCAGGTAGTCGAAGCGGTCATCGCAGCGGGAGCCACTACGGTCAACATTCCCGACACGGTCGGCTACACCATGCCTGAGGAGTATGGACAGCTCATCCGGGCGTTACGTGAGAATGTGGCCGGTATCGACAAAGTAACGATCTCCACGCATTGCCACAACGACCTCGGTTTGGCGGTTGCGAACTCGCTCGCGGGAGTGCAAAACGGTGCGCGCCAGGTCGAGTGCACCATCAACGGCATTGGCGAGCGCGCGGGCAATGCCGCGCTCGAAGAAGTCGTCATGGCCATGCGCGTACGCAGCGACCGTTATCCCTATGAAACCGGCGTCGCCAGCGAGCAACTGTATGCTTCAAGCCAGGCGTTGGCCGAGATCACCCGCGTGCCGGTACAACCGAACAAGGCCATCACGGGCCGCAATGCCTTTGCGCATGAGGCCGGAATTCACCAGGATGGCATGCTCAAGAATGCGCTGACGTATGAAATCATGACGCCGCAATCGGTGGGCGTGCCCGATTCGCGGCTGGTGCTGGGCAAGCACTCCGGGCGGCACGCGTTGGCCCTGCGTTGCGAGCAACTGGGACACCAGTTTGAACGCCGCGAACTGGACGAGGTCTATCGCCGATTTGTGGTTCTTGCCGACCGCATCAAGAAGGTGCAGGACAGCCATTTGCTGGAGCTGATCGAAGACGTGGTGCGAGGCGGTGTCGGCCTCGGCGCGACGGCCGCCGACCCGGGCAGGAAGTTTCCGCCGGCAACAGCCACTTTGCCGTTACCGCGCGCTGCCACCGCGGCCGCTGGCGCCGGTTCCAGCGAGTCCCGTGCCGCTCAACCAACAGGCAGCGATAGCCAAGCGGAGGGGCGACCCGGTGGTACACCTCCTACCAACTGGTTTAGCGGTGCTCCCTTCGCTGAGCATCACGCCGAGCAAGAAGACTATCTTTGGGGTGTCTGACTCCGAACCGTTTAATTCCTGGCGGGTTTAGTTTCCAAACGCCGGAGCACGAATCACGGCGCCGACCGTGAATGAAATGTAAAAGTCCTAAGAGGACTTTTCGCAGGCGGGCTTCCTCGTATATATTTGCTGAACAAAGCGAGATCTCCATGGAACTCCGCGTCACCTCCCTCCCCGGCGACGGCATTGGTCCTGAAGTTACGTCCCAAGCCATTTGTGTTCTGGAAGAAGTGGCCGACGGCTTTGGCCACGATCTAGAACTCGACGAAAAAGAAATTGGCGGCGTCGCGCTGGAAAAGTTCGGCAACCCCTTGCCCGACGCGACCGTTCAAGCCTGCCTGGCTTCGCATGCTGTGCTCTTTGGAGCCGTGGGCAATCCCGCCTTCGATCACAATCCACGCGAACTTCGCCCCGAATTCGGACTCTTGTGCCTCCGGCGGGAATTGGGAGCGTTCGCCAATCTGCGTCCGGCTGTGTTTTATCCCATGCTGACGGGCTGTTCACCACTGCGCGAAGAGGTGGTTAAGGGAACCGATATTCTGATTGTGCGCGAACTGCTCGGTGGGCTCTACTTCGGGCAACCGCGTTCCATCGAAGGCGTTCCCGGCGAGCGTCGGGCGGTGAACACCATGCGTTACACCGAGCCCGAGATCGAGCGCATTGCGCGCGTCGCATTTCAACTGGCCGGTACCCGGCGGCGGCGCGTGCTTTCCGTGGATAAGTCGAATGTTCTCGAGTGCTCCCGTCTGTGGCGCGAAGTCGTCACCAGCGTCGGGCGCGATTTTCCCGACGTGCACCTCTGTCATCAGTACGTGGACTCCGCCGCCATGGCGCTGGTTCTCAGGCCGACCGAGTTCGATGTGATCCTCGCCGAAAATATGTTCGGCGACATGCTGTCCGACCTGGCGGGGGGAGTTGTGGGCTCGCTCGGCCTGCTCGCTTCGGCGAGCATCGGAGGGCCGGTCGGTCTCTACGAACCGGTCCATGGCTCCGCTCCCGACATCGCCGGCCAGGGAATTGCCAATCCCCTCGGAGCGATCCTCTCGGTGGCGCTGATGCTGCGGCATTCTTTTCATTTACCCAAGGAAGCGGAGTGCGTGGAGGCGGGAGTGACCGCAATCTTGAGCGGAGGCTTCCGCACCCGCGATCTGGCGCGTACCGATGAGCGCACCGTTTCCACCGAAGAAATGGGCGCGCAAATCGCTGAGTTCGTGCGCTTGGCCGCGTCTGCGTCCGCGGCCACCGCCTCGTAAGTAAAGGGCCTTACCACAGGGGGCGGGAGAGGACGGTGGAAAGCCAACTACAACTTTCCGGCGGAAGGCACCGCACTAGCAGCGTAGTCTCCAGCCATGGCGTACCAGCGGACGCGCAAGACCTCGACGAACATTTTTATTCCGTCGCGAAATGGGTGCAGCCGCGTGCCTTCGCTGTGCGCCCACAGAACTGGAACTTCTTCCACCTGCAAACCGGCGCGACGGGCTAAGAAAAGAATCTCCGGATCCCATCCCCAGCGTTCAATTCTCTGCAAAGGAAAAATGCGTTGCGCAGCGTCGCGGCGAAAAGCTTTAAATCCGCATTGTGTATCGGCGAAATGCAAGCCCAGAATCACGCGCAACGCCAGATTGAAGATTCGTCCAAATACCTGCCGGTAGAGCGGCTGCCGTTCGGTCTGCATTTCCACCCGGAGCCAGCGCGACCCGATCGCAATGTCAGCGCCGCGGGCGATGGCGTCGAAGAGTTTCCGCGCCTCTTCTATCGGCGAAGAAAGATCGGCATCGCTGAACAGGCAAACATCGCCGCGCGCATGCAGCATCCCATTGCGCACGCTGTAACCTTTGCCACGATTTCCGGGGTTCTCCAGCAGCAGAATCTGGGGATGCAACTTGCCATATTCGCGCACGATCTGCGCCGTATCGTCGATCGAGCCGTCATTCACAACCAGAATTTCAGCGTCCCAGTTTTGTTCTTGTATGTAGCGGAGAAGCGCATCGAGCGTCGGCCGGATGCGGGTGCGTTCGTTATATGCGGGAATGACGAAACTATAAGTCAGAGACATTGAATCATTGAGTCATTGAAACATTGAATCATTTCGTCGACGAGTCATCGAACGGTTGAGGTAACAAGGCAATAACTCAATCATTCAATGATTCAATGTCTTAATGATTCACGCCACTTGCCGGCGTTGGTCGAGCATTTTGAAAAAATCCGAAACCAACTCCTGATCCCAAAGTCCGCTTCGTGCCTCGGCGCGCATGGTGAGCGCGGCCTGCTCGTGGCCAAGCGCAGGCTTATAGGGACGCGCCGTGCGCAAGGCATCGTAGATGTCCACGACCTGCAGAATGCGCGGCAGGAGCGGAATCTCGCCAGCCCGAAGCCCATCGGGATAGCCGCTGCCGTCGGAGTGTTCGTGATGATGCCGGATGATCGGAAGCACCAGCCGCAACGAGCGCAACGGACGGCAGATCTTCTCGCCGGTCACCGGATGTTGCTTCATGATCTCCCACTCCGCTGGGGTCAGGTCGCTGCCCTTTTTCAGGATTTCATCGGGCACCGCGATTTTTCCCAGGTCGTGCAGGTACCCACCTCGCCGCAGAGCCACAATACTTTCTTCGTCCAGTCCAAGAAAGCGACCCAGATCCACTGCATCGCGCGACAGCCGCTCACAGTGGCCCTCGGTGTAAGGGTCGCGGGCCTCCACGCTCAGACCCAGCGTGCAGAGCACCGAATCTGCCGTTTCCAGTTCATCGGTGAACTCCTTGAGCTTCAGCAACGAATTCACCCGCGCAAACAATTCCTCGGGAGAAATCGGCTTGGTTAGAAAATCGTCCGCGCCCGCTTCAATTCCCTGCAGGCGGTCTTCGCGATCGCTCAGGCCGGTGATCATGACGATCGGAATCAGGCGCGTCTTGGAATCCGCTTTGAGTTCACGGCACAATTCGTAGCCGCTCTTGCCGGGCATGACCACGTCGAGCAAAATCAGGTCGGGAGCCTCGCGCCGAATTTCCGCCTCGGCTGCCGCGGCATTCTGCACCGCAATCGTGGGATAGCCGCGGCTGACCAGCAACTCCTTGAGCAGCGCCGCATTCACAATACTGTCGTCAACCACCAGAATCGATTGTTTCCGGCGGGCGCCCAGGAGATCGCGCATATCCGAACGCATATCCGAATAAGAGCTTCTATGCGGGGAAAGGGTTGTCCGTCTCGGTCCTGGCGGAAGACTCATGGTCACAGTTTCCCACAGGTACGGGAACTGCGCCAGCGGGCCGGGTCTAAGGTGTCCGGAAGCAGGGCGGGGCAAAACTGAACATTTTTTGTGTTCAAGCGTCATAGCGGCCATATCGGCGCTCGTGGCAGGCTGTGATCATGACGCACCGGAAGCTTTTGCCGATGTGGTTTCTGATGTTTATCGTGCTCGGATCTGCCGGGAGCGAATGCGTTGCCGTTTCGAAGCCGCATGTCATCACTTTTGGAAAATGGATTTCCGCCAAATGGCCTAACGCCACGGGACAGAAGATGCTCGATCTGAAAGTGCGTCCGTTATTCGTGGATACGCGGCTCAAGGAATACACCACTGGAAATCCACATGAATTGACCGACCGGCTGTTTGTGGTGCGCCGCGCCTTTCGCGTGAACGATGCGCTGCCTACTGAAAATGCCGGCGCCAATTCCAATTCCAACGCCCCGCGCTGGCAGTGGCAACGTGGCGGCTGGCTGCTCGTCGACCGCCTCACCGGACGCGTCTCGCAACTCAACTTGCCCGAGTTCGATCCCTTCTATTCGACGGCGAGTTGGTATCGCGACTACATCGCCTATTGCGGCGTCTCCGAAGACGGCAAGAAGCTCTACGCGGTCGTGGCGCAGGTGGGACGCCGCAAGCCCATCCTGAAAAAAGATGCCGGCGAGCCTGGCGGAGACGACGATCCCGACTCGGAATGCCCGGCGCCAGTCTGGGAGCGCACTCCCATGCGAGTGACGTTTCAACCCGACGGCGGTCAGAAGCTGGTGTTCAACATCCGCAGCCGCGTCGTCGACGTGGTTAATGATGCGGAGGAACCGGAAGAATAGCCGCCGCTTGTGGAGAGACGGGCGTCCTCGCCCGTCCAGCCGAGCGAAGCTCGGCAGCGCCGTCGCAAGAATTTCCCGTTGTCCGCGGTTCCACTAAAGAGCACAATCACACCTATGAGGCTTGGAGAGCGGAAACCGTGCGCGGCGACTCTCTTGCTGTTCGTGTGCGGAACGCAGTTCATCGCCACTGCCCAGACTGCAACGCAAGGGCAACGGAAACCGTCTCTTGCAACTCGTGAGCTGGTCGCCCAAGTCCGTAAATCGCTCGTTGTCGTTCTGACACAAGATCACGAAGGCAATGCGATCGCGCAGGGCAGCGGCTTCTTCTTCAAGGCGGGACTCATCGCAACGAATCTCCATGTGCTCAAACGGGCCTCTCAAGGTTATGTAAAGTCGTTGTCCGATGGGGTATCCTACAAAATTTCCTCTGTCGTCGGATTCGATCTAAGACACGACACCTGCGTTCTGAAATTGTCCGAAGCGGGGGGCACGCCACTTCCCCTGAGCACGGCGGACGTTGCAGTAGGGGACGATATTCTCGTGGCGGGCAATCCCGAAGGACTTGAGGCATCTTTTTCCAAGGGCATCGTTAGCGGCATTCGACCCGGCTCCGGCCTGATTCAAATGGATGCGGCGATTTCCCCCGGCTCCAGCGGCGGCCCCGTGGTCAACCAGCGCGGAGAGGTTGTCGGCCTCGCTGTCTCCAGCTTGGTTGAGGGTCAGAATTTGAATTTTGCAGTGCCAGTCCGATATTTGCGCGAACTGAGGCTCTCCTGGGATCTGCGTGTCGAGACCCTTGGGGGACTGGCGGTGACTGATTTGGAAGAGGACGGATTTCTGGGCCCCGTCAGAACCGTCACGGAAAGTCAGGCCAGCTACGCCTTCAGCAAGGAGAAAAATACCTATGCTGAAGGGCCAGCGCTGCCACACACAGGTTCGAGGTACAACGCAGTCGGGCAGCTGGAGGAACTTACAATCTTCAAAGATGGCGTGGGAACCGGCAAAGTGCTTGCGGAATACTCAGATGATGGACTGAAAAGACGAACCACCTACATCGACAGCCAAGGACGGCGCGAATCCCACGAATTTTCCGGTGAAGACGCTGTGACGGCTATCGGCGCTCGCGCCGATTTCGACAGGATTATGAGCTCGGGAACAAAAGGCGACAACGACTACCACGAATACAAGTATGACAGCAGCGGCCATCTCATCGAGAAGACGTTTCCCCAGCAGGGCAGAAGGTCCGTGATGAAATACGACTCGCTCGGGAGAGAAGTAGAGCGCCTCGAATATAGGCAGGACAAGTTGGAGTACACCACCCATTCCACATATGGGGTCAATGAGCGTGGCGACTGGATAAGGCGACACGAGACGATCTGGCTGGCAAAGCATCCAGACGAGGGGTTCGCTCCTTTTACGGAGTACTATCGAGAAATAGCGTACTGGGGCGAAGATGGGAGATAGAGACGAGATCGAAGAATCGAAATTGAACCAGGAATCGCGAGTCTGGTCAGAATTCTCGGACGGCGCTGGCCTCGGCTGGTACGTGTGTCTGAATGCGACTGGGTTTCACCACATAAATTTGCTGCAGGACTACGCTCGTGCGTATCACAAAGCCGCTCGGCTCGCTTTTGAGGGTTTTCGGCAAACGTTGCAGGACGGAGAGTGGCCCAAGAATTACCGAGAGATGGACGCGCACCCAATAGCTTTTCTGGGTAATTATCCCTTGACATCACGTAAGGAATTTGCTATGCTGTCTCCATTATGAACCGCAGACAGACGATTCCAAAGCACTTACGCTATACGATTCAAGATTTTAAGCGCGAATTTCCCGATGACGAAGCCTGCCTAGAGCACCTGAAAGAGCAACGCTTCCCCGGCGGAGTCACGTATTGCGAAAAATGCCAACAGGATCGCAAGCACTACAAAATCACGGGGCGTCCGGTCTATTCCTGCGATCACTGCGGAACTCAGATTTCCCCGATGGCCGGGACAATCTTTGAGCACAGCAGCACGTCACTGGTGCTCTGGTACTACGCCATGTACCTGATGGCTTCGACTCGTTGCGGCATCTCAGCAAAGCAGATTCAGCGTGAAACCGGAGTGACCTATAAAACCGCTTGGCGCATGTTCCGCCAGATTCGCACTCTTCTTTCGGAGGACGTGCAACTGGAGGGAGAAGCGGTGGAGATCGACGAAACCGGAGTTGGCCCGACCACCAAACGACTCGGCAAGTCTCCGAAACCGAAAGCAACTGTGTTCGGGATGGTAGAGCGAAAAGGCCGCGTCAAGGCCGTGATCGCTGATGACCGCAAAAAAGATACGCTGCTGCCGATCATCAAAGAGTACGTGATGCCAAAGAGCGTGATCTTCTCTGATGAATGGCCGTCCTATGACGACCTTGGCCGTCACAAAAACGAATACGATCACCGCCGCATCAATCACAGCGCTGGCGTCTATGTCATGGGCGACGTTCACACGAACACGATTGAAGGCTTCTGGTCGCTGGTGAAACGCGGGATCGGCGGCGTGTACCATCAGGTCAGCCACAAATATTTGCAGAGCTACTTGAATGAGTATTCGTTCAGGTACAACCGGAGAGATCAGGGCAATTTGATTTTCACTTCGCTTTTGAAGCGCGTGGCTGAACTGGCCGCGCCGCGCGTCGCAGTAGATCGTGGAATGACGCCCGCGATACAGGAGCCATTTTAGCCGCGACTTCTGCGGACGGCTTCAAATCTCGACTCGAAACGGGTCGTTCGCTTCTACCTTGGCCGGATGAGCGTATGCCCGCCATAACTCCATCAGTCTAGCACGATGGGGAAATGACGGGAGTGTGTCAGAGCAGCGGGGCGATGTCGGTCACGATGTGGCCAACAAGATCAAACATACCCTTGAGCGTTTCGAAAATCGGTTCACGCTGGACAATCCCCGGCTCATTGAACGATATCTCAACGCGGAACTTCATATTCGGATTCACTTCCGCAAAAATGGCATCCTCAACGAGTGGGTCGCCGACTTCCAGCGGGAACTTGCCCATCCCGGTGGGCAGCATGAAGAGGTCGGGGAAGTGATCGAAAGCGCCGTTCCACGCCTGTCGGATATGCGCTCCGATGTTGACGGAACGGTACTGAGCGGCAGCGGTTATCAAGAGGCGGTGCTTGCTGAGGTTGTTAAGTGCGTGGAGATGCCAGAGACATTCATTTCCTCCACCGTACGGTTTGACAGCGTTGATCGCTTCTATCGCGGAGTCGCTGAGTCCCTTTATCTTTCCCGGAGATTCGGCTTCGTATTTTGTGGCGGACTCCATGATGGGAAAACCAACGTGCCGAGGGATGGAACCGCAATTCGGATTGTTCTTGATGAAAAGTTGGACAGCCAAATAGTCGAGCGCACCCCGCAGGTTGAACAATGCATCCCCGCAGATCAGAACGATGTCGCTCGGAGTGGAAGTGAGCCTGGAAACGTAATAGATGAGCTTTCCCGACTCCGCATCTTCCTTGACCGCGAACTTATAGGGATCGGTTTCTTTGAAGGCTACAATGGCGGCCTGCAAATCACGGATGTGCTTGTCGGCCCGCTCGATTTTTAGGCGTATCTGTTCGATCCCGGTCACGCCCAATTGTACTACGTGATGTCAAGGGATAATTACCCTTTTCTGTACCGTCAGGCCCTCGAACTCTACCTGAAAACCGTCATCGTTTGGGGACAGCCATTGCAGTATCTGCGTGGCAGGCCTCCGAAACAGGGAGAACAGACCTTTAAGGGTCACAACCTTGCAAAGCTGCTACCGGGCGTCAAGGAGATCTTTGGCCTGATTGACTGCTCTAGCATTTGGAGCGCTCCGACCTTTCAGTCTTTCGCGGACATCGGGCGGGTCGTGCAGGCCGTCAACGAGTTACCTCACGACGCTTTCCGTTACCCGATCGACCGCGCGGGAAGCAGAGAACTGCTGCCATGCGGACTCTGCTTCAGTGTGCTTGTGTTCGCCGAGAAACTCGACGGATTGCTGGACTTGCTTGACGCGGCAGCCACGCGCACCTGGGACACACTCCAGAGGGAAACCATCCCCCCGTCGTAATTCGCGACCGCAGCAGTCGCCGCGACATCAGTCTCCTGTAGCCTCGACCGCGGGCAGTTCCTCCGCCGCAACCCTTGTCGAGACCTTGGCGCTCGTCACCAGCACCACCGAAGCCACGATGATCGCGCTGCCTATTGCGATGTAGCGGTCGATGCGTTCGTGCAGAACCAGCCATCCCAAAAACACCGCGACCACGGGATTGACGTAGGCGTAAGTGGACACCTTTGACGTGGGAACGTGCTGCAGGAGCCAGATGTAGGCGGTGTAGCCGATCCATGAACCGCAGACCACTAGATACAGAATCGCGCCCACTCCGCGAAGCGTCCACGTTACGTTCGTAGGCTTCTCGACGAGCAGCGCAAAAATCAGATTCGCGATTCCGGCGAAAACCATTTGCCACGCTATGGCGCCGAATGGGTCGGTCGCTACCGTCTGCCATTTTTTGGAGAGCACCGAACCGAACGCCCAACTGAACGATCCGAGTTGCAAAGCGAGCGACCACCAGAGTTCGCGGTGGCCGAGCGAACCGTTGCTGCGAAGATCGGGCCAGATGAGGACGACCACTCCGGCGATTCCAATCGCCAAGCCGATTTTGCCGCGCCGCGAGATGTGATGGTCGCCGAGTAACAGGCTATCGAGCACCAGGAACCAGAGAGGCGTTACCGCAACCAGCAGCGCCGCCAGGCCGGTGGGAACGACGCGCTCCGCATAGGAGAGCGTGAGGTTACCACCCATCAAGAGTAGAATGCCGACCGCCGCGAAATGGAAAAGCTGGCGTGCTGAGAAACGAATGCGGTGTCCGGTCAGCGCACAGTACGCGAGCATCAGGACGCCTGCAATTGAGAAACGTGCGGCGCACATCATGGCCGGAGGAATGTGCTCGACCGCGATGCCGATACCGAGATAAGTCGATCCCCAGAAAACGTAGACCAGCCCAAAGGCGAAAATGACCTTCCATCGACTTGGTGGCGCAGTCATTTTCATGAGATGAGAGTCGGAGCCGGAAAAGCTCAGGATATCAGAGCTGCGACGCCCGAGCTGACGGCATGGCGCGGGCTATTGCACAGGTCCTTCGCTTCGCTCAGGATGACAAACTGAAGTTGCGACCTTCGACTTGGCGGCGCAGTCATTTTCATGAGATGAGAGTCGGAGCCGGAAAAGCTCAGGATATCAGAGCTGCGACGCCCGAGCTGACGGCATGGCGCGGGCCATTGCACAGGTCCTTCGCTTCGCTCAGGATGACAAACTGAACTTGCGACCTTCACCGTCTATGGTGAATTGCTGTTCAGCAGGCTTCGTAAGACGGCGACTTCCGCCTGGATGCCTGTGTGCAATGCGGGATCCACATCGGGAGCGAAATATGGCGAGTGATTGGAGGGCAGCATGGGGCCGCCATTCTTGCTGTCCGCAAATTTCTGCGGGTCCGCGCCTCCGAGATTCATATATAGCGACGGAACGCCTTGCTCCACAAAATAGGCATAGTCTTCGGAGGGCGTTTTCGGGTCGGTGGTGATCACGTTGTCCTTGCCGAGCGCGGCCTCGAGTGGCGCTCGGAGCCGCTGCGCCAAGGCGGGATCGTTATAGACCGAGTCGGTGGATTCCAGATGCTCGATGAGAGGTTCCTGCTGCGCTCCACCGGCCAGCGCTTCGTCTTTAGTGATGCGCACGATGGCGGCCAGCACCTGCCGGCGCACGTCGGCCTTATAGGTTCGTACGGTCAAGCCCAGCTCCGCGTGGTCGGGGATGATGTTGTTTTTCGTGCCCGCCCGGATGTAACCGACGGTGACTACGGCCATCTCTCCTGGCGTTACCTCGCGCGAGACGATGGTTTGCAGAGCGAGGATCGTTCTGGCGGCGATCACGATGGGATCGATGGTCGATTGCGGCGCTGCACCGTGGCCGCCTTTGCCGTAGATGGTGATGCGCAACGAATCGGCATTGGAGTTGTAGATGCCGGGAGTGATTCCCACCTGTCCGGCGGGAAGAATGTTGCCGACATGGAGCGCGACGCCGACAGCCGGCTTCGGAAAGCGCGTGAACAGGCCATCCGCGATCATTCTCTTAGCCCCGGAGATGGTTTCTTCGGCGGGCTGGCCAATCAGCATCAGCGTACCGTGCCAGGTTGTTTTGCTGTGCGCCATGATCTCGGCGGTGCCGACTAGCGCCGCCATGTGGAGATCGTGGCCGCAGGCATGCATGACGGGCACGTCAAGTCCCGCGTCGTCCTTAGCATGGACCTTGCTGGCATAGGGAAGTCCGGTCTTTTCCTCCACGGGAAGCGCGTCGAGTTCTGTGCGCAGCATGACCGTGAGCCCGGCGCCGTTCTTGAGGATAGCGACGACTCCGGTGCCGCCGACTCCTTCGGTGACTTCATAACCCAGGCTGCGCAAGCGGGCGGCGAGTTTGGATGCGGTCTGAATCTCGTGCGAAGAGAGCTCGGGAGATTGATGAAGATCAATGTAAAGGCTGTGGGCCGCGGGATACACGGCGTCCACTTCTTTGAAACTCATTGGATTCTGCGCGAAACAGGGAAGGACCAGAGAGAGCAACAAGAACAACGGTGCCGTTTTCATGATCAATCGAATGATATGGATCGACGATCGGCACAGCAAGTAGCGCTGTTCGTCGTTCGCTATTCGCTTTTCGCCAGGCGAACGGTTTTCCCGACAGCGAATCGCGAACAGCGAACCGCGTCTGTCACAGGCAACAGGGTCAGTCCGCGTGCTGGCGATCGACCGACCAGACTTGCGCTGAGTCTTTTTCGAGCGGATAGAGATGCACCATCCAGTTGAAGACGATGGGAAGAAATTCTCCGCCCGCGGCATCGCACTCCTCTTTCGTGTTGATCGATCCCCTCAGGCCGAACTTGGGGTGCGGTTCCAACGCTTCTAGTCGGCGGCCTGCGGGGGCACGGCAGAAATTCACATGCTCATGCCACTGCGCAATGCTCAGGGGAATGCGCTCGTTAAGATCGTCTTCGGTAAAGCGCTTGGGCGCGGTGTACATCAGGCCCACCAGGTGGTAGTTGTCGCCATCTTTTTCGTAGAGCAGCGAAGTGGGATGCTCGGGATTGAACTTGAATGCCGCTTCGAACGCGTAGCGGTAATTGGTGAAGTGATACATCTTCTGCGGCAGTTCCGGATGGAAGATCTTGAAATTGTCGTCGAGCGCAAGATGGTAATCCTTGTACTTCTCCATCACGCCACGGGCCACTTCCACGACCTTCTGGGCCTTTTCGGCATCGCCCGCCTGCGGAGTGCGGAGCGCGGTCATTTTCATGTGCGGACCCATATCCATGTGGTGACCTTCCATGGAATGCATGGCATGCATACTGGCGTCCGGGTCTTCCTTGGAATCCTGCGCCGACATTTGCGACATGTCGTGGCCGGGCATGTTCATGCCCTTCATGTCTTGCGGCGAATTTTGCTGGGCGAAGCAGACCGCTCCGGCGAGTGCAAGCAGCGTCAACAGAGTTTTCATAACGATTCCCCACACCTGATCTGGTGATTATACAAACCCTGCCTCAGCGTCGTAGTTGCGTGCAACGGGGAATCATTCGCGAGCGTTACGCTGGTAATTTCGGCAACGCACGTTTAGTAAGTTGTCATCCGAACGAAGTGAGGGATCTGCATTTGCTGCGGACTGCAGATCCCTCACTTCGTTCGGGATGACAAATCCAACTGCAGATCCCTCACTTCGTTCGGGATGACAAATCCAACTGCAGATCCCTCACTTCGTTCGGGATGACAAATCCAATTGATGACAAATCCAATTAGAGATGGCAAATCTTATTCGGATGACAAATTTAGAATGATTTCCAAATGGTTAGGCGGAGGACCACATCCCCATCTCGGCGAGGATCTTGCCGGCGGCGTCAGCGCCGGAGCGCACACAGTCGGGAACGCCGATGCCGCTGTAGCCGTTTCCGGCCAGCGCCAGACCGGGAAGCTTCTGGCGGAGCGATTCGATACGCTGCAGGCGTTCGAGGTGGCCGACAGAATACTGCGCCATGGCAGACTTCCATTTGTAAACGCGCTCAAATAGAGGCTCGGCATCAAGCCCGAGGATTTGCCGTAGTTCGGTGCGCACGATTTCGAGAATGCCGGCTTCGCTTACTTGCAGGATCTGCTCGTCGCGCGCGCCGCCGAGAAAGCAGCGAACGATGGCGCGATTGTCGGGCGCGCGGTGCGGGAACTTGTTGTGGACGAAGGTCGCGGCGAGCATACGACGGCCTTCGCTGCGCGGCACCAGAAATCCGAAGCCCGGCGGCAGCGAAGCCCGCACTTTTTCGTCGTAACCAAGGGTGACCGTCACCGACGAGCTGTACTGAATCTCGCCGAGATCGCGGGCCAGGTTTTCATCCGCGGCCCCCAGCACGGCTGCGGCGGCATGAGTTGGGGTGGCGACGATTACGGCGTCGAAGTGATCGCTCTGATATCCGGCGGAAACCGTCCAGCCGTTGTTTTGCCGGATCATGGACTGCACGGGCACAGACGTCTTTAACGAGCTCGCGTTCAAACGCGCGACCAGGGCGTCGACCATCTGTTGCATCCCGTCTTTCAGCGAACTGAACAGCGGCCGCGCCGGGGCCTTCGTCGCTGCGCCCATTTTCCCGCGAGCTGCCAGCATGGCGCGGCCCAGGCTGCCATGTTTCGATTCCATGTCAGCGAAGCGGGGCAACACGGCGCGCACGCTCAACTGCGAAGCTTCGCCGCCGTAAACTCCGGAGAGCAGCGGATCGGCCAGCAGATCGACCATCTCGGAACCGTAGTGGCGTTCGACCATCTGGGCAACCGTTTCGTCCTCGGTGGCCTTGCGCGGCGGATGGAACCATTCGGCCGCCATGCGCATTTTTGTGCGCACGGAGAAAAGCGGGGAGAAAACCGTGGGCAGGATTTTGGTGGGTACCATGAACATGAGCCCGTCGGGCATCACGACCAATTTTCCCCTGGCCAGGATGTAGGTCTTACGCTCGGAGTCGTTCGAGCCAATGAGTTGGTCGCCCAATCCGATCTTGCCGCACAGATCGGCCGCCCAGGGTTTCTCGGTGAGAAACGAATCAGGCCCGGCTTCGACGATGCAGCCGTCGACGTGATCGGTGACGAGCACACCGCCGAGGCGCGGGCTGGATTCGAACAAAACGTATTCGACGGGCGTACCCGACTGGCGCTTTTCTTCAAGCGTGTACGCGGCCGAAAGTCCGGAAATTCCGCCGCCGACGATGGCAATGCGTTTCATGAATCAGCTCTTCACTATTCGCTCTTGGCTCTTCGCTACAGCCCCGGCGCCATCATGCGGCTCTTTACTACTTCCGCCAGGGCTGCCGTTAACGTCGTCGAGCCGTTCAACGACTCGGCTCGCCACAGGCGCATGCCTTCTTTTTCCGCGAACTGTTTGAAGAAGATGTCGATATCGTAAAGCACTTCGACGTGATCGCAGAGGAATCCGATGGGATGCACGAAGACGCCGCGATGGCCTTTCGCTTTTAGATTCCTGATCGTGTCCTCTACCGTGGGTCCGATCCATGCGCCTCCGGACATGCCCTGGCTCTGGAAAGCAAAAGTCCAATCTTCGCTTGCGAGGCCCGCCTCCTTTGCCACCAGTTCGGCCGTTTCTTTCGATTGTCTTTCGTACGGGTCGCCTTCGGTAATCGTACGCTCGGGGACACTGTGCGCCGTGAAGATCACGGGAAGCTTCGACCCGTTTTCGGCGCTCGCTCTTCCCCAGTCCGCGCGCAGTTTTTCGGCAAACGCTTTGGTTAGCAGCGGCTGGTCGTGCCACTCCTCGACGAAGTCGAGCTTGAACGGGAGATCTCCGTCCCCTCTCACAGCACTGCGATAGAGGCCGACGCTGGTGCGGGAGTTCTGCGGCGCCAGGCAGATGGCGATGACACGCTCGTACTGCTTACTTGCAATCGCCTTGACGGCATCGGCGATGAAGGGCTTCCAGTTGCGCATGCCGACGAAGACCGGCATCTTCAAGGATTGCGAAAGTTGATCGGCTTGCAGAAGTGTCCAGCAGGGAAGTGGCGAGAAACCGATGAGCGAATAGCGATGGCGAATCTCTTCGAGGACGGCTGGCGGCAGCGGGCGTCCGCCGGTGACGTAGCGCAGAAACTCGGGAGTCTGGTCGGGATTCTCGGGGCTGCCGTGGGCGAGCAGGAGCACGGCAGTTTTCGCGGGCTCGGCGGCGGCAAAGAAGCTCACCTGATTCGCGCAGTAGCATCGGCCGGCGAGGCCCAGCGGGCAGGGCGTCATTTCTACACTTACCTCAGCGCCTGAAGGCGCGTTCCTAACACAGCAGTTGTCGCATCGCTAAAGCGATGCCCTGATAAGAACCTCAATTGCCCGACTGAGGCCAATGACCGGCATATTGCGGCGAACAGCAGGTCCTTCGCTCCTCCTCCCCGTCGCGCCAAAAGCGGGCGCGCTGGGGACCCCGGTTCGCTCAGGATGACAATCTGGTATTGGCGGCGCCAGTTCATAAGTGGGCCATCAACTCTTGAAATCCGCCGAGTGCTCGCGGATGAAATCGCAGAGCGCTTTCACGTTCTCCACCGGGGTTTCAGGGAGAATGCCGTGGCCGAGATTGAAAATGTGGCCGGGGCGTCCTGCGGCCTGGCGCAGAATATCTTCGGCCCGCGATTTAAGTTCCTTCCAATCCGCGAACAGAAGCACAGGATCAAGATTGCCCTGCACCGCGCCTTTTAGGCCGAGGCTCCGCCATCCCGCGTCGAGCGGGATGCGCCAGTCGAGGCCAACCACTTCCGCGCCCGCTTCCTGCATCGAGGGCAAAAGCGTGGCGCTGTCGGTGCCGAAGTAGATGACGGGCGCGCCGGATTTTTGCACGCGCTTTACCAGATCCTTCACATGCGGCAGAACGTAACGGCGATAATCCTCGACGCTCAGGCAGCCGACCCAGCTATCGAAGATCTGAATGGTGTCAGCCCCGGCGCGTACCTGCTCCGATGAATACTCGGCGGTCACTGCGACCAACTTCTTCATCAGCTCATTCCACGCGGCGGGCGCGGAGTACATCATCTTCTTGGTGAAAAGGTAATTGCGCGAGCCTCCACCTTCGATCATGTAGCTGGCTAGCGTGAAAGGCGCGCCGCAGAAGCCGATGACGGGGAGCTTATTGCCGAAGTGCTTGCACACGAGTTTCACGGCCTCGGAAACATAGCCGAGATCGGCAGCGCGGTCGGTGCGAAGGCCGGCAATGTCTTCGGCAGTGCGCACCGGCTTCTCGATCTTCGGCCCCTCGCCGGCGGAGAAATGAAAGGGCAGCCCCATGACTTCGAGCGGAAGCAGAAGATCGGCGAAGATGATGGCCGCATCAACTTTGAGGATCTCGGCCGCTTCAATCGTGACTTGGGCCGCCACTTCCGGCTTCTTGCAGATCTCGATCAGAGAATATTGTTTGCGTATGGCGCGGTACTCCGCCATGTAGCGTCCGGCCTGGCGCATGAACCAGACTGGAGTCCGTTCCGTGGGTTGAGCCTTGGCGGCACGAACAAAGAGAGAATTCGGGGCAGACATGAACCTTCTAATTTAGCATTTTCCGTGAAATGCCGTGGCGGGCTCGCGCCGTTTATTGCACGGATTGAAGTCGCAGCAGTTCGCCTCGGGCCAGCGTGTTGTCGGGGTGAGCGGCCACTTCCGCCTGGTATTCGCCGATTGCCCGTGCTCGTTCGCCGCTCGCCTCAAGAATCTTCGCCAGCACGAAATGGAAGCCAGGAGAGAGCGGTCCTCTTTGCAGTGCGCGCTCGGCATTCTGAGCGGCCAGCGTCAACTTCCCTTGTTCCATTTGCGTGCGGGCAAGATAAATGAATTGGTCCGGATCCTTGTCGTCGATCTGGATTGCCCGCTGCAAATAGTCCTCGGCTTCGGGAAACCTTCCCGTGCGGTAACAGGCGTAACCCAGGTTGTAGTTTGACAGCCAGGAACTCGGATCGTTCTTGAGCGCGCTCCAGTACAGAGGAAGCGCGCGATCATAATGTCCCAGGTTGGCGAATTCATTGGCCAGGTTGACCTGAACGATCGGGTTGTTGGGCGCGTATTTGATGGCATTTTGGAACAGTAAGAGGTTGCTCGCCCAAGGCAGTTGATGAATGAGCGTACCGACAAAAGCAGCCGTACAAAGAATGGCCACTGCTGCCAACCTTACCTTCACTCCGGGTTTCTGTCCGGGTACTGTTGTTGAGGTTGCGATGGATTCGACCGCGAGCGCGATCAGAATCACAATTCCGATGGAAGGAAGATAGAGAAAACGGTCATGCACGAAATTTCCGGGCGCGCTGGCGCGCAAATATAATGTGGGCAGGATCGTCGCGAACGCAAACCCCGATGCAAACACTGCCAGGCGAGGGTCGGGGAGCGTGGAAATCCAATACGCAGCCGCAAGCGCGACGGCGCCCAGGAAAAGCGTCGGCAGCAGAAAATTCTCAAATCCAGGCGCGGTTACATAGGTCAGCGAATAGAATTCGCTGGAGGAAACTGGGAACAGCAGATGCTTGAGATCGAACCAAAGGACCGACGGCGTGGTGAGAAGCATCGTGCTCCAGCTCAGGGTGGTTAGAGATTGCGCCGCCCCGTGCAGCATCGATCTCCGGACAGCCAGAAAAATCGCAAGCACCACGAAGTAAGGGATGGAGACGAAGCCTTGTTTGAGGCGGTTTTGGAAGGATGACCAAGTCGCGGTTGCAGCTTCGGCGTAGCGCGGAAGCGCAAAGATCACCGCGAAAACAAAAATCAGAAACGGAAAAACCGCTGCGGTCTCTTTCGAGAACAGCGCGGACAGGAACAAAACCAGGGATGTTGCCATCCATAATGTTGACTTTCTGCCTTCGCGAAACTTGAGGTAGGCAAGGAAACTGGCGAGCACCAGCACCGACATCAGCATGTCGTTCACGGATGAAAGCCAGGCGACGTTTTCGGTGTGAACGGGGTGCAGCCCAAAAAGAATTGCGGCCAGCGACGCCACACTGCGACGGCTCAACTTTTCCACCGCCGCAAAGACGAGATACGTCATGAAAACATGGCCGGCCAACAGAGCGACATGCCAGCCTGCCGGGTTCAGACCAAAAATGACGTAGTTCAGGCGCAGCCATAAAACCGAGATCGGCCGATAGAAGCTCCCGCCCGCGGGTTGTGCGACATTGGACGCAGCCTGCGGCAGCAAGTAATAAGTCAAAGAGTCCCAGGATCGGATGACAGGATTGTCCACGATCACGGGTTTGTCGTCGTAAACGAAGCCGAAGGAAAGAGTGCTCAGATAGGCGAGAAAGGTAACCGTGCAAACCAGCGCCTCCATCATGCCGCTCTTCTCGAAAAGCTGAGTGAGTGCGGACGGGCCTTCCAAATTCCGGCCAGCTAGTTGCACAAGCCTACTATAGCGGAAACGGAACCGGAGACCCGCAGCGGTCGAACACTCGTAGTACATGCCCGCCAGATACCTACCTTCGTTACTGCCCCTTCCCTAGACTGAACTCACGCCTGCAAGGCAGGAAAGGCTTCCCCCCAAAGTCCCCCGAGTCGTAGATCTTTCACTTGGTTCACCCTTTCCAGCGGTATGCATCCGGTTGGGGCAGGCCTATGTGCGCGAGCACCCGGTTCGCGAATTCGTGCGCCATGGCATCGGGGCTCGACGGATGGTTATAGAAGGTTGGAATCAGCGGGAAGATGGTCGCGCCCGCGTCGGCCGCCAGCGACATGTTGCGGATGTGGATTTTGTTGAGCGGAGCCTCGCGAACGCAGAGCACGAGCGGCCGTCGTTCCTTGAGAGTCACATCGGCGGCGCGCTCGATCAGGTGCGAGGCGGTGCCGTTGGCAATGCGGCCGAGCGTTCCGACACTGCATGGGATTACGACCATCGCGTCGGAAGGATACGACCCGCTGGCCACGTTCGCCCCGATATCGGCGTTGGACTGCGGCTGAATCTTTGCCGAAGGCGCGCCGATGATTTGACGTAGGAGATCGGAGCGGCCTTCGATACTGAGTTCTTCGGCGAGGACGCGCAGAGCGCTGTCAGAAGCGATGAAATTTACGGTCTTCACCCGAGAATCGCGTTCGACGGCCAGTAGGAAGTGCTTGAGAAATAACGACCCGCTGGCTCCGGTGGTGGCTACTGTCAAGTTTTCCGGCGCGAGCAGTGCCAAAGTTAGCGCTCCACGAGGCATCCAAATGCGCGGCCTCGAAAGCTGAGGATAGGGATGCGGGAAAAGCAAGTCAAGGCGGGAGCGCGGGGTCTGCGAGTTTTGATGAACAGCCCCTAAAAGGGGCATCTGAATTCGAGCCTTTTCGGCATCGCTAAAGCGATGCCCTGATACGAAGCGTGAGCAGCGAACGACGAACGACCAACGACCAACGACCGATTTATGGCAACTACCGGCATCCTACGAACGCGGCGCAGTGCGGCTCAACGCCACGCCCTTGCCAGCGTCGAGCGTGAGATTCGAGCGATCGATCCCGCTGCCGGACGCAAGTATCTTCGCGATTTTCGCGAGGCCTACCTTTCCTACCAGAGAGTGATTTCCGCGACCGATGTCCGTCAGCAAATTGCCAAAGCCGGAACGGTTTTGGTAGGCGATTACCACGCGCTGCCTAACTCGCAGCGCTACCTGGCGTCGCTGTTGCGCGACTACGATTTCCACCAACGCCACGTGGTGCTGGGGCTGGAAACTATTTTTTCCCGCGATCAGCATATTCTCGACGAATGGCTCCGCCGCGAAATTGACGAAGACGAGTTGCGCCAGCGCATCCGTTTCGAACTGGACTGGGGATACGACTGGACTCCATTTTATGAATTGCTATCGGCCGCGCGCGACCACGGAGCATCGATCTGCGGCCTCGATTGCATGCCGCGCGAAGATCTGCGCAAGATTGGAGCGCGGGACCGTCACGCTGCCGACAAGATTGCCGCACTCCGCCGACAGCATCCGGACACACTCATCGTCGTTCTGTTCGGCGAGTCGCATCTCGCGCCCCAGCACTTGCCCGCCCTGCTCCAGCAGCGGCTGCCTGCCGAACCGATGCTCATCGTTCTGCAGAATGTCGACGCCCTCTACTGGCACGCCGCCGGCGAAGCGCGCGACCACGTCGAAGCCGTCGAAGTCCGCAATGAAGTCCGCAACGGCGGTCGCGAAAATGTTCTGTGCGTCTTCAACGCCACGCCGCTGGAGAAATACGAGAATTATCGTCTCTGCCTCGACCGCTGGGGACGCAGCGATCATGACCGCAGCGCGCCCGATTTCGGCCCGACGCTCTACAACCTGATCGACGGCATGGTGCGTTTTCTCGGTATCAACCAGTATTCTCCGCACAATACGACGCAGCCCAGGCTTCTGGTCGACCTTATGCCCGAGGTCCATTCCCGCAGCTCGGACGCGCTTTTGCGCCGCCTGTTATCGCGCAAGGGATTCACCGCTGAACGCCGCCGATCGCTGCTCCGCCAGGTCCGCGAGCGCGGCAGCGTCTACCTCACGCCCATCAACGCCGTGTACGTGCGCCAGTTTCGCATGACCTCCGCCGCTGAGGATGCTACACGCTTTCTGCACCAGGCCTGCCGCGGGCTGCCGAATTTCGCGAACGGCAAAGTTACCGAAACCCGCGTCTCACCGGGCGCCAGGCCGCTCGATCGAGACGACGCATTTTATGCAACCGTCGTCGAGCACGCGCTGGCATTTTTCGGGTCGCGAATCCTCTATCCCGCGCGCCCCGCGCTCCGTGACGCGGATCTGGCCGAATTGTTCGACGTGACTCGTGAGGACCTGGAACTGCAGGCGTCGCTTCCCTTTGCCGATGCTGTCGATGCTCTCGACTTTCTGACTCAACACCGCGCCGAAGATCTTCGCTGCTCGCAAGCTCCAGCCTGCAACGGCCGCAAGTACGAATACATCGCCGAGCAACTCGGATATCTCACCGGCAACGATCTCTATGATGCTTATCTCGAAGGCCGCCTTACCACCGCCGCGTTGCGCAAGCTTTTCCTTGCTCACATTGAGTTGCCGGGAGCAGCCCGCGAGTCCTATGTCCAGTTAAGAGCGCGCCTGCGCCCGGGCCAGCGCGGTTAGATTCGCCCGATTCTGATTTTCTCTGTGTCCTCTGCGTTTGTTCCCTCCTGCGCTCTCAGCGTTAAGAGTTTTGCTTTTGGGGCTGCTGCGGTATCCTCACCTGTTCCCAGCTTGCGATTATGCCTGACGACTCTCCACTCCAATCGCAAACGCCCGATGCACTCATGCTCTTCGGGTTCTGGTATCGCGCGCTGCCGGCGAGCCAACTGCACCGCGGACAGCTGACGAAAACCATGCTTCTCGAACAGCCGCTCGTGCTAGGACGCGACCGGCAAGGCAAGCCCTTTGCCCTGCGCGACGCCTGTCCGCATCGCGGCATGCCGCTCTCCTGCGGACAATTCGACGGCCAACAAATCGAATGTTCGTACCACGGTTGGAGATTCGACGCCCACTCCGGCCAGTGCAAGCTGATCCCATCGCTTGTGCCTGAGCAAAATTTGAAAGTCGACCGCATCTACGCGGGCAGCTATCCCTGCGAAGAGCGCGACGATTTCATCTGGGTCTACATTCCCGATCCCGGCCCGGCCGGTGCTGGCTTCTCGAAGTCCGCGCCCGCGCCGACTCCCGCACCGGAGATTCCGAAGTTCAGCGAGCAGTACAAACTCGCCTATCTCACCGCCGACCTGCCTTGCTCCGTCGACCACGGCATCATCGGATTGATGGATCCCGCGCACGGTCCGTTCGTCCATCAGGCGTGGTGGTGGCGCACGCAAAAATCAATTCACGAGAAGCATAAGAACTTCGAACCGATCCCTTACGGATTTCGCATGAGCGCGCACACGCCGAGTTCCAATAGCGCTCCGTACAAACTTCTGCGCCTCTACGCCGACGCCGATGCGATCACTACGACTATCGATTTTGTCCTGCCCAACCTGCGCTCCGAGATTATTCGCGCCGGCAAGTACTGGTTTTCGAGCCTCACCACCGTCACTCCCATCACGCGCAATCAATGCCGCATCGACGTGGTGGCCGCGTGGAATTTGTTTCGCTGGATTCCCTTTGGTCCCGAGTTGCTGAAATTTGTTTTCGCAAAATTTGTGGAGCAGGATCGCCGCACCATGGAACTCCAATCCGAGGGCCTGAAGCACAACCCACACCTCATGCTGATCGATGATGCCGACCGTCCCGCGAAGTGGTATTTCGGGTTGAAGAGCGCCCTGCTCGAAATGAAGAAGAACGGCGGCGAGTTTCGGCATCCGATGACGGGGCCGGTGACTTTGAAGTGGAGGAGCTGAGAACTACTCTTTCACCAGCCAGTCCATCGCCTCTTCTCGCGTCTTGAAGGTCACAATCGCGCGCTGAGAAAAACTCTGGAAGTTTTCCATGAAGGCGTTCGGGATGCTTTCCGCGCCAACCCATGCCGTCTTTTTCACAAACGGCCGGTCGAGCGTCAGCACTTCTTTAATTCTCGTGGCAACTGTGTGATCCACGATGGAGCCGGTGAAGTCGGCGAGCGTGACCAGCGACTCGTGCCCGTGTTTCGCCACGGTGACCCGTGCGTACTCCAGCAGAAGCTGCATCTCCTGAGCGGTGGCGCGCGAAAAATCCAGCAGCAGAATCTGCTTGCCGTCGTGTTCGACAAATCGTATGCGATCGTCCATCGCCGAACCCCAATTGATTTTCCCTGTGGTCTCTGTGTCCCCTGTGGCGCAGATTCTTAAGCTGCGTTTCTTAAGCTCCGGGGAACACGGCGAGTTCTACCCCAACAGCGACTCCACGACACTGTATGCCTCGCTCAGCGCCGAGTCCAGAGCCCCGGCATCTTTGCCGCCGGCTTCCGCAAGGTCCGGACGCCCGCCGCCCTTGCCGCCAACTTTGTGCGCCACCGGCCCGAGGGCCTTCCCCGCCGGAATGCGGCCGGTGAGGTCTTTGGTTACGCCGACGATCAGCGAAACGTTGCCATTCGAGGCCGAGCCCAGCACAACCACGGCCGAGCCAAGTTTGTCGCGAAGTTGATCGACTAGCGTGCGCATCTGTGCCCGTTCCAGATTATCGACCCGATGGGCAAGGACCTTGACGCCGCGAACCTCTCTGACTTTTTCGCTGATGTTGGCCGTGCTCGACGAAGCGGATTTCATTCGCGCCTGATCGAGTTCGCGCGCCAGGCGCTTAATCTCGGCGTCTTTCTTCTCCAGTTCCAGCTTCAACGCCTCGGCCGGAGAAGTCGACTCCTCTCCAGAAGCGGGTGTCCCATCCTTGCGCGTTTTTTGCGAAAGAGTCGGACCAACCAGGCTCGCCACCACGCCTTCCAACTCGTGATCTTTGCGGAAGTGGCGCAGCGAGCCTTCTCCCGTCACGGCCTCAATGCGCCGCACGCCCGA
>Ga0074044_10000380_pt1 | contig 44028 bp, 35 predicted proteins | sample BogForMeECP23OM1_FD_94443 | JGI IMG/M metagenome (GOLD analysis project Ga0074044, IMG submission 94443) | Bog forest soil microbial communities from Calvert Island, British Columbia, Canada - Bog Forest MetaG ECP23OM1 | ecosystem: Environmental > Terrestrial > Soil > Wetlands ...
AGTTTGAGTCTGGCGAGAGCTTCGACATCAAGCTGTTTTGGCCGGTTGACCCGAAGCAGTTACCTAAAGAATTGGATGGCGTTGTTTGGCCACCAAAGAGTTGACTATGACGATGCCTAACAAATCGCTGCAGGCAACGCGGGATGGCGCTCTCAGTTCCGCTTCGCGGTTCACGTCATTTGACCCCGCGTGCCTGAGCTCTGGACGTTAGGCCACTTGACGATTATGAGATTTACACTTTTGCATCGCCAGAGAGACAGAGGCTTTTCAGGAGGTTGGCTTCTGGTGGTCATCGTTTTCATCAGTCTCGCGCTTCTTGTAGATTTAGTTGTCGCTCCATCGCTTCGATCACGTGGAGATGGTTTGCTGGCATCCATACTTTGGGGAGCTTCATTTGTGGCTGCAGGTGCATGGTTTGTTATTTATTTAGTTTTCAAGATTCGAGGGTATTTTAGGAAGCGTTGATATGAGAGACGAGTGGCCTAACTCTCAGATAGACTGCAATCTTCAAGCATAGCGTCAACCCAACTCCTGAGGTTCACAATTACCGGCCCCGTATCGTCGTAGCGGCTTTCGGTAGAAAGCCGCCAAAACCTACGCGAAATTTCCGGCGGTCTGCTGACCGCCGCTACAAATTCACAATCGCCGGGTCGCCGTAGAGCGTGAAGGAGCCGGCGCGGGTGATTTTCATGTCCAGGAGCTGGCCGCGAAGAGCTAAAAACGCAGTTGGATTTGATTTGCCCAGACTTGTTTGATGCGTTGTGCGTCGCCGCTTGAAAGTGCGCCCAATTTGCGGCGCAACAAATTTTGTTCCAGGCAATCCAGACGCGACAGGCGGACAGTGGACGCGACGCGCAAACCTTCGGCCTGCCAGTTCTGCAAAAGCACGTCGCTTGGAGAACGCGCTGCCGCCGAAGTTACTGCTGCAACCACCGCATCGCCGGCATCCAGCCAGAGCACAAGAACGGGACGGATTTTCGAGGCGCTGCCATCGGTGAACGGAATGTCCGCCAGCCAGATTTCACCGGGCGATGGCGTCATCGTATAACCCTTCGTCCTCGGGAGCGTAGCTGTTCAGAAAAGCACTGTGGTCGCGGATGGCTGTTGCGCGCTGCTGCATCCACGCGGCAAGTTCCGCCAAATTTTCCGCCGGAAGTTGCTCGATGAGTTGTTCAATTTCTTCCACTTTACTCATGGCATTAATTTACGCTGCGTTGCCCATTGAGGCAAGACGCTAAATCTATTCCACAATCGCCGGGTCGCCGTAAAGCGTGAAGGAACCGGCACGGGTGATTTTCACGTCCAGGAGCTGGCCGCGATGCTCCCGCCCTGCGGGATCGAACACCACAATCTTGTTGCAGCGCGTCCGGCCGGCCATCCGCGCGGAATTCTTTTTGCTCGGCCCTTCGACAAGGATTTGCGTCCGCCGCCCGACAAACGCATCGTATTTGCGCTTCCCGATTTCATTGATCGTTTCGAGCAACCGGTGGTTGCGTTCCTCACGGATTTTTAACGGAACCTGCCCGGGCATTTCAGCCGCGGGCGTATCGCGGCGCTGCGAGTATTTGAACATGTAAGCGTTGTCGAATTCCACTTCGCGCGCGAGCGAAAGGGTCTGCTCGAAGTCGTCCTCGGTTTCGCCGGGAAAGCCGACAATAATGTCCGTCGTGATGCCGATATCCGGTTTCGCGCGGCGCAATTTTCTGACGATGCCGAGGAAGCGTTCGCGCGTGTAGCCGCGGTGCATCAATTTCAAGACGCGATCGCTGCCGCTCTGGACGGGCAGGTGGGCGCTCTCAACCAGCTTGGGCAGCCGCGCGTAGGCCTGAATCAAATCGTCGCCGTAACCTTTCGGATGCGGCGCAGTGAACCGGATGCGTTCCAGCCCGTCGATTTCGTGAACCGCGTCCAGGAGCTGGACGAAGGATGTTTTTTTTGTGGCAGGGACGCGCTGCTGCGCGTCCTGGCCGAGCGGCAGCCCGGCCCTGCCAAAACCGCGTTTGCCGTAGCTGGTGACGATCTGGCCGAGCAACGTGATTTCCTTCACGCCCTGTGACACGAGCTGGCGGCACTCAGCCACGATGTCGGGAATGCTGCGGCTGCGTTCCTCACCACGCGTGTAAGGCACGATGCAGAAGGTGCAATACTGGTTGCAGCCCTGCATGATGCTGACAAAGGCGGTGACCTGTAGCGGCGGTCTGTGATCGTCGCCATTTTTGGAAACATTTCCGTAAAGCAGATGCTCGCGAATGGTGGCTTCACTGCCCTGCTCTTCCGCAACATCCACAATTTTTTTACGCTGGCCGGCAAGGATTTCGTCGAGGTAATCCGCCGCGTGATGAAATTTTTGCGTGCCGAGGACGAGGTCCACGTCCGGCAGGCGGTCAATAAGTTCCTGTCCGCGGCTTTGCGCCATGCAACCCATGAAACCGAGCACGACCTCCGGATGGTGCTTGCGCACATCCGCCGCGATGTTTTGCATTTTGCCAATCGCCTTTTGCTCCGCGAAATCGCGCACGCTGCAGGTATTCAGCAAAATCACGTCGGCGACCGCCTCGGATGGCGCGAGGGTGTAACCCTTGGCCACGAGCTGGGCGGCGACGGCTTCGCTGTCGCGTTCGTTCATCTGGCAGCCGTAAGTTTTGATGAAAACACCTGGCATGATGTTTCAGACAAGCAGGATACTTTGAGGCGATGGGCCTGGAAAGTGGAATCCGGGAGCGCTGGCGTCCCGCCGGCGGGTTGCAGGATGACGGGCTGATCCATTCGCCGGCGGGACGCCGACGCTCCCAGGAAGGAGACGAATTGCACGGTGTCGGGGCGCTCCGACGCAACCCACTTGCAGCGGCGAGCCAACCCTGTATCTTTTCCCAAGGCGGCGAATTGATCTGGCGCGCCCCCCGCCGTGGACTGAATCGCACCATGGAATTTGAACCACTGAAAGTTTTGCTCGTTGGCAACGATGCGCGTTTTGCGCACGGCGTCGCGGAAATGCTGCGCGCGAGCGGCGGGGCGACTGGAGTCGCCACGGTTCCGACTTTGGAAGCCGGGCTGGCTGAATTGGCGGCCCATTCATACCACGCCATTTTGTTTGAACTCCCATCCGCAAACGCCGCCGGTCTGTTCCAAGTCACGCAGCTCACCCTCAAAATCCCGCGTCTGCCGGTCGTGGTGTTCGGTCCGGCAAATGACGGGATATTCGGGGCGGAAATCGTCCGGGCGGGCGCGCAGGATTACCTGACCAAAGATGAAATTGAGCCGCGCGCGCTGCAACATGCCCTTCGCTGTGCGATTGAACGCCAGCATGAATACAACGCGCTGATTGACGAAAAAGACAATTACTACGGCATTTTCGACCACCTGGTGGAAGGCGTTTTTCGCACGACCCCGGACGGGCATTATTTGCTGGCGAACGTGGCGCTGGCGCGCATTTACGGCTACGAATCGCCGGTGGAATTGATGGCCAGCATCAAGGACATCGCGACCCGGCTTTATGTCGAACCGGGACGGCGCGAGGAATTCGTCCGGTTGATGCGGGAACACGACACGCTGACCGGCTTCGAGTCCAAAATATACCGCAAGGACGGGACCATCATCTGGATTTCCGAAAATTGCCGCGCGGTGCGCAGTGCGCCGGGCCGGCTGCTTTACTACGAAGGCACGGTCGAAGACATCACCGAACGCAAGCATTCCGAGGAACAAATTCGCCGGACGACCTCGGAATTGTCCCGCAGCCGCGAGGACCTGCGCGCCAAAAATTTAATCATGGAGGAAAACCTCCGCATGGCGCGCGAAATCCAGCTCACGATGTTGCCGCAGCAATACCCGGCCTTCCCCGGCAACGTCCCGCCGGAACAAAGCGCGTTCCAATTTGTCCATCGCTACCAGGCCGCCGAAACGGTGAGCGGCGATTTTTTCAGCGTCTCCGCACTCTCGGACAACGAAGCCGCCGTCTTCATTTGCGACGTGACCGGCCATGGCGTGCGCGCCGCGCTCGTTACCGCCATGATTCGCGCGCTGGCGGAGGAATTGAAACCGCTGGCACGCGAGCCGGGAAATTTTCTGCGCAAGCTCAATTCCGATTTGTGCAGCATCCTCAAAAGCACCGGCTCGCCGATGCTCACCACGGCGTTTTACCTCGTCGCCGACTGGCCGGCCGGCAAGATGCGCTTCGCCAACGCCGGCCACCCCAAACCATTGCTCATGCACCGTTCCACGGGCCGGATCGAGCTGCTCGCCCACGTCTCCAGCCGCGGCGAGCCTGCGCTCGGCCTGTTTGACAACCCGTCGTATCAAACCAGTGAAGTCACCATCGCGCCCGGCGATTTCGTGATGCTGTTCACCGACGGCCTGTACGAAGTGCAGGGGCAAAATGAAGAATTGTATTCACAGGAACGACTGATGCTGGACGCGCAAAACCTGCTGCAAAAACCGGCCGCGCAAATGTTCGACGAATTGCTCGAAGCCATCCGCGCATTTTCCGTGGATCACGAATTTGATGACGACGTCTGCCTCGTCGGAATGGAATTCGCCGGAAAGCCCGCTTTGAAAAGTTGACCGGACGATGGGCAGAGGAATCAATTGGCCTCCGCCGGTTCATGGTAAGGCCGGCCCGTCCGATACCATGCCAGCAGTTGTTCGTTTCGCTCCGCGACCTTTTCCATGCCGGCTTTTCGCGCCAGGTCCCGGGCCTTTTCAGCCGTGGCAATCGCGTCGTTGAAACGCCCCGCCTCAGCATAGGCTGCGGCAAGGGTGCCCAGGTAAAACGGCTGCTCGTTATTCGTCAACCGGCAGGCCCGTTCACCCAGTTCAACCGCTTCCATGCCGTTGCGTATTTGCGGGTCGGGATGCGTTGCCAGCATCCACGCCAGGTTGTTGCAGGCCAGCAAAAGCTGATCGTTCAAGGCCAGGGCCTTTCGGTATTCCACCACCGCCGCTTGGGCCTGCCGCTGGGCGGACAAAGACATCGCATAGTGCAGATGAGGATGCGCGTCTTTGGGATCCAGTTGCATCGCTTCGAGAAACCGGGACCGGGCTTCGTCCAGCCTGCCTTGCATGGCCAGTGCGTAACCGAGGCCATCAACAGCTTTTGCATTCTTGGGATCGGCTTTGAGCACGGAGGAGAACTCTGATTCAGCCGTTGCGAAGTCTCCTTTTTCAATTAATGCCCGCCCCAATCTGATTTGGACTTCAGTATTGTTTGCGCTGGATCGCAAAACATCACGGTAGTAGGGGATGGCTTCGTCCGATCTGCCCAGGAGACAGAGTGTGTCTGCCAGTCCAATGCGGCCTTCATCAGAAGAAGGAAAAAGTTTCAGAGTCGATTTATATTCCTGCACAGCTTCATTCAGCCGGCCTCGAGCATCCAAAATGAGTGCTTGGTTTAGGCGTGTATCTACCAAGTCCGGCCCTAATTGACGGGCTATTTGCAGTTCAGCCTCCGCATCATCAAGTCTTCCGCGCAATATCAGATACCGGCTATAAGTATTGTGGGTCTGGGCGCTTTCCGGCGCGAGAACCATCATCTTCTGTATTTCTTCATATGCTGCATCAAGCTTTCCGCGACTGAGAAGCAAGGAGTAATAATTGGCATGGGCCGCATGGCGGTTCGGTTGAATCCTAATCGCCTCCTGAAATTCCGCCTCGGCCTCATCCAGCCTTCCAGACTTTGCGAGTGCAATGGCGTAATCAATGTAAGGGGTTTCGTCATTTGGATCAATCTCAATCGCCTTGCGGTAATGAACCAGCGCTTCGTCCAACTGCCCGGCATCGGACAAGTAATTGCCCACAATAATGTGCGCGTTCTGGGCATTCTCGTTTTTGGCCAGCGCATCACGCCACAATGTTATGTTGTCACGGTAAAGCCAGGTCTGCCGCCATGCCAGCATTCCAAGCACCGTCAGCAACACTCCGCAGACCAATGGTTTCAGGAGTGGAATTCGTTCCTGAAAAAAGTCCGGCACGGTGGCAACCACCGCCGCCACCAGCACCAAAGGCCCGATGCTGGCAAGATACTGGAAATGATCGCAGACAAACGAGAAGTGGAAAAAATAAACGTTGAAAAAGCCAAGCACCGGGAAAAGCATGGCGATAAAACAACCCGTTGCACAGAGCACAGGCCGCCCCCAACCATTGCGGTTCCACCACAAAATCAACAGACCGATTCCTGCCGCCAGAACCGGCAAATACGCCGTCAGTTGCGATGTCTGGATCACCCAGCGCGGATAAACAAACATCAATGGATGCGGCCAAAACAGTTTGCCAAGATAGAACCACAACATCCGACCGGTTATAAGACATCGCTCCACCAATGAAAAATTCCACTCTTGTCCCATCGCACCCAAATGATTTTTTTCGACCCACATCGTGACCTGCCCCATCACAATCCCAACACTAAAAAACGGCAGCAGCAGATAAATATTTCGCCGCTCAACCTTGCCACACTTCCACCATAGCAGCAGCAAGATGACTGCCGGCAATGCAACGGTCGCCGTCTTGCTCCAAAGGGCAAACAGGTAAAGAACCAGCCCCAGCCAGTAAAATCTCCACGGCCCATGGCCGGGATCTAATACTTGAGCGGGTGTGACGTTGGCGTCCGAAGACACTTGCTCCGGCAGCCAAAACTTCAGACCGGCCAATATCGAGCCCAGATAAAAAAAACCGGAGAGCGTGTTCTTGCGTTCGGTTATCCAAGCCACGGATTCAACCTGGACGGGGTGCAGCGCGAAAATGGCCGCGCCCAACCACGCTCCTCTCACGCCCAGCCGCCGCAGAATCAACCAGAGCAGGATTGCGCTGAGCGCATGGAGACACACGTTGGTCACATGGTAGCCCAACGGATTCAACCCCCACAGGTGATACTCCACCCAAAAACTGGTGTGCGTCAGCGGGTAGTATTGCTGGGTTGCGCCCAACTCAAACCAGATTCGCTGCAAGCCATCCAACGAACGCAACGGCATGTTGCCAGTCACGTTACAATCGTCATCCCAAAGAAACTGACCACGCAACGCGGGAAAATATGCGAGGAAGACGAGCAGGACCATCAAAGCGCCCAACCAGAGCCGGGACGAAGCGAAACCCGAAGAACGCTTCTGAACGAAATCCGCATTGTGATCGTCGCAATCCATTCCAACATTTTAGCAAGAAACACGCGGAGTTTGAAACTGAAATTGCCCACTGGTCCGTTCCCGCGTCTTCGTAATTTGCCCGGTCGAAATTTTACGACACGGCATTTCTTCCGCCTTTGCTCCCGTCTCCGTTTCACTCCAATGCGGCAAGTCGTTGCGGCGCGACGGGCGGGTAATTCGCGTCTGGCTATTCGGACAAAATTTTAATGGAACGGGTTTTCTCGGAACGTTTTCTGGCAGTTTCATCCAGAATTTTCTTTCGCAGCCGCAGGTTCTTCGGCGTGGCTTCAACGTATTCGTCCACATCAATGTATTCGAGCGCCCGTTCGAGCGAGAGCTTGAGCGGCGCGGTGAGCTGGATGCCCTTGCCATCGCCCACCGACCGCATATTGGTCAGCTTTTTCGCCTTGCAGGGATTCACGGGGATGTCGTTTTCGCGCGCATTTTCGCCCACAATCATGCCGGCATAAATGGCGTCGCCCGGTTCCACCATCAGGCGGCCGCGTTCCTGAATCATGTTCAGGGCGTAGGACATCGCTACGCCGCTTTCCATGCTGACGAGCGAACCGTTCTTGCGCGCGGCGATCTCTCCGCGGTCGGGGCCGTATTCGTGAAACAGGTGGCTCATCACGCCGAGGCCGCGCGTCTGGTTCACCAGGTCGGTCTCGAACCCAATCAGGCCGCGCATGGGAATCAGCGCCTCGATGGTCACCTGGTCGCCGTGATGATTCATGCTGCTGATCCCGGCCTTGCGGCCGGAAAGGTTTTCCATCACTGCACCCATGAATTCCTGCGGGATTTCGAGAAACAACTGTTCAATCGGCTCCAGCATGTTGCCCTGGGCGTCCTTTTTGTAGAGCACTTCGGGGCGCGAAACCAAAACTTCGTAGCCTTCGCGCCGCATTTGCTCGACGAGGATGGCGATTTGCATTTCGCCGCGGCCCTCGACCTCAAATATTTTCGGATCGGCGGTCTGCTTGATGCGCAAGGCGACGTTGGTGCGGATTTCCTTTTGCAGCCGCTCCCAAATGTGCCGCGCGGTCACGAGTTTGCCGTCCTGGCCGGCGAGCGGGCTGTCGTTTACGGCAAATTCCATCTGAATCGTCGGCGGATCAATCGGAATGTAAGGCAGCGCGCCGCGCTCCGGTTTGTCGGCAATCGTCTCACCGATGAACACGTCCTCAAAACCGGTAATGCCGACGATGTCGCCCGCGTGCGCCTCCGGCACTTCGATGCGTTTGAGGCCCTCGAAGTGGTAAATCATCGTGATTTTGCCCTGGGTGATCTTGCCGTGGCCGTGCAAACAGCAGGCCGGCTCACCGGCTTTGACCTTGCCCGCGAGAATTTTCCCGAAGGCGATGCGGCCGAGATAATCGCTGTAATCGAGGTTGGCGACCAGCACCTGGAAACCGTCGCCCGCCTTGGCGCGCGGTGGCGGGATGAATTTTACAATGGCGTCGAACAACGGCCCCATCGTGTCGCTGGCGTGCGCGAGGTCGAGTTTCGCGTAGCCGGCCTTGGCCGAGCAATAGACGAACGGAAAGTCCAGTTGCTCGTCCGTGGCGTTGAGCGAAATGAAAAGTTCGAAAACCTCGTCGAGCACTTTTTTCGGGTTCGCGTTCTCGCGGTCAATTTTGTTGATGACGACGATCGGCTTGGCGCCGGCTTCGAGCGCCTTGCGAAGGACGAAGCGGGTTTGCGCCTGCGGACCTTCGGCGGCGTCCACCACGAGCAGCACGCCGTCAATCATGTTCATGATGCGCTCGACTTCGCCGCCGAAATCGGCGTGGCCGGGCGTGTCCACGATGTTGATGTGGTAATCCTTGTATTTGAACGCGGCGTTTTTGGCGCGGATGGTGATGCCCTTTTCCTTTTCCAAATCCATGGAATCCATCAGGCGTTCGTCAGTAGATTCATGCTGGTTGGCGCGAAACGTCCCGGACTGCTTGAGCAGGCAGTCCACGAGCGTTGTCTTGCCGTGGTCAACGTGCGCGATGATGGCGATGTTTCTAATGTGCTGCATAATTTAAAACCCAGTTGGATAGTCTCCCATTTGCATGGAAAAGGTCAAGCCGCGCGTGAAGGAAATTTTGATTGTCATCTGTCCGTAACAAAATTGCCGCCTTTCAAACCGCGCCTGCCAGTTAAAATAACGCATTTTGTGTTTTACGCCCGCCCTCACCTGTATCCTCTCCCCCAGGGAGAGGATTTTAGCAATCACGGTCTGAGTGATTCGATTAGCCGTCCGGCAAATCCAGTCGCGCGAATTTTCAAGAGGACGGCGGATGATTCTCCTTCTCCTTGGGGAGAAGGCCGGGTTGAGGGAGGGCGTGACTACTTACCAATTTGTCGAACTGGGCTTTCCGGAAGAGTGTTGTCAGGGTGAAAAAGTTCCATATGCCCACACCAATTTCCTTCGTTTCGGTGTGACAGGCCGCGTTCATCCGTGGTCAAACCAATTTCTTCAGCTTCGCGTCCTCGGCCAGTTTCTTCACCAGCTCCTTGACCTTTTGCGCCTGGCTTTTGTGCGCGAGCAACACCGCGTCATCGGTCTGGACCAGGATGGAATCGCGCAGGCCGACCACGGCGATGGGTGTGCGATTTTTCGTCCGCGCGTCGAAGATGATGTTCCGTGCGCCGTCCACGTGGATGAAATCCGCCACGGCGCAATTGCCTTCGGGGTCAGCCTTGAGATGCCGCGCCAAGGCCGTCCAGGAACCGAGATCGTCCCACTCGAACGCGCCATCGGCCACGATGACGTTTTGCGCGTGCTCCATCAGCGCGTAATCAATCGAGATTTTTTTGATGCCGGGATATTCCTTCGCCAGCACCTTGGCGAATTTCGCCGGTTGGTTGGCCGCCTTGAACCAGCGCTGGCACGCGGCATACATTTCCGGCTGATGTTTCTGCAACCCTTCCGTGATCGTCACGAACGACCAGACGAACATGCCGGCGTTCCAGCGATATTGGCCGCTGTTGACGTATTCGAGCGCGCGGTCAAAATGCGGTTTTTCGACGAACCGTTCCGCCCGGTAAAAGGTGGTTTTGGTCTTCTTCGCGCCTTGCGCCGGCGGCAATTCCGGGCCGACGTGAATGTAGCCGTAACCCGTCGCCGGGTCGGTCGGCTTGATGCCAATAGTAACGATGGCCTGACCACGACTGGCCAAATCAAACGCATCGCCCAAAACCTGCTGGAATTTTTTCTCATCGGGAATGACGTGGTCGGCGGGCAAAACCGCCATGACCCCGGTGGTCGAGCGCGCACCAACCAAGGCCGCGCCGAGCGTGACCGCCGCGCACGTGTCACGGCCCATCGGCTCCGCAATCAGATTTTGTTTGGGGATTTTCGGGAGCTGTTTGCGGACTTCCGGCAATTGCGCCTCGTTGGTGATGACGAAAATGTTTTTCACCGGCACGAGCGGCAGCACGCGGTCAACGGTTTCCTGCAAGAAAGACTTTTTACCGAGCAGCGCGAGCAGTTGTTTGGGCATCTTCTCGCGGCTCACCGGCCAGAACCGCTCGCCGCGTCCCCCGGCCAGGATGATGACGAACCGGTCTTTGATGTCAGTTGGCGCTTTCATTTCGCCAATTCAACACGGACAAAATGATAAATGCAAAATCTGTTTTGCAGTCGAATCTGACGTTGACGGCGGCAGTGGTGTTGCTCTCAAGATTGGGCGGCTGGTGTCCTTTGTGCCGCCGGACTCCCGTCCTCGCAACCCCAAACCGGCAACGTGTTTTCGGCTTCGGGTAAAAACCGGGGAAAGTCCAACTGATTTTAGACTTGCTTAACCTCCGGTTCTGAAAAAAACTCGCTGACAATGATGAATAAGCACACAATCCTGCTCGTGGCCCTTATGGCCTGTCTTGCCCCCGTTTCCAGCTTTGCCGACAATCTCGGCGACCCCGCCCCGTACTTGACGGTCAAGGAATGGATCAAGGGCAAGCCGGTGCAAATCAAGGCGGGCACAAACACTTACGTCCTGGTGTTCTGCACCCTCAGCCGGGTCAATGATTTCGCCCTTACCAACCTGAGCAATCTCCAGAAAAAATATCAGGACAAAGGGTTGGTCGCCGTCGCCGTCAGCGACGAGCCGGCAGAGTCGCTCAAGCCCTTCGTCCAACTCAAAGGGGCGCAAATTGAATTCGCCGTCGCTGTTGATGACGATGCGCGCAAGGCCACGGGCACCTACCAGCAGGCCTTCAATCAGATGATACTTCCCCGGGCGTATGTCGTGGGCAAGGACGGCAATGTGCTCTGGTACGGCCATCCTCTGCGCGGGCTGGACGAGGTGGTGGCTGAAATCATGTCAGGCCGGTATAACTTCGACCAGACGCAAAAAAGCGTCATCGCTGCGGAACAGATGGAGAAGTATCTGGTTTTGGCGCGCCAGGATGATACGAATACCGCAGTGGTGGGCCGGAGGCTGCTGGCCATCCGGACCAACGATGCGCCGGGGTTGTGTGATCTGGCGTACCAAATCGCCACCGCCCCGTTCATTGTGAAGCGCGATGTCGCGCTGGCCAGCGCGGCGCTTGATCGGGCAGAGCAACTGGCGCCGACGAACACCACGGACATCGCCGTGGATCGCGCCATTTTGCTTTTCCAGACCGGCAGGGAAGAAGAGGGCCTGGCCCGGGCCAGACAGGCCCTGGCGTCCGCCCAGAGCCTGGAGGCAAAGGACGAAGCCCAAACCTGCGTCCGCGCCATGGAAGCACGTTTGGCGGCGGCAAAAACCAACCAGAACAAAGCTGCGGAGAGCAAGCCCTGAACCGCCTTGTTCGCGCCAGCCTCCCATTGTTGCTTTCAGCTACCCGTTAATCTTAACCCGAACTGCGAAATTGAATTTCTGCGTTCGCGGAGTGCGGCCGTCCCGGCCGCAGCAAGGTGGCCGGGGAGAGCGGTTGGGAAATGTTCCGTGGCTTGAAAGAAGCCGGTTGCTGCGCCCGGGGATGGGTGCACTCCGGCAGGGCCTCGCCCGCACCGCCACCACCGGCAACTTCGAAGTTCAGGTTTAAAAGACTTTGCCCAGGGGGCTTCACCCCTTCCGAGTTCCCGCCACGCTCCACCTCCCATCCGCACAGGTATCATACCATTTTCAGATAATAATCGGCACCTATTCCAGACGGTAGGGCCGCGCGGCCGAGTTTGTCTCAAAACAATTTCTCGTCGGAGGGGCGAGTTACACGAGTCCTCATTTTCAGAGGCATTCTATGAGTCAGGGGCTCGTGTAACTCGCCCCTCCGATACTTTTGAGACAGTCTCGGCCGCGCGGCCATCATCCCCGGCGGCGCATCCGCTTACGTTTCACTTCAGCGCGAGCAGGCAGCGCTGCCCTACCCATTGCACCGATTGTCTCTGGGAATTGGTATCAGTTGCCTGTTTTGGCGGGCAAAATTTTGGAACTTGCGCGAGGCGCCGGTCGTGAATAAACTCATTCGATATGAACATGATGATTAAATATGCATTCCCAATCGTGGTTCTGATGGCCGGCTTCGCGCCCAATATCGGCTGGGGCGGCCTGATCGGCGAACCCGCCCCGCCCCTGGTGGTGAAAGAATGGATCAAGGGCCAGCCGGTGGAAATCAAGCCGGGCACGAACATTTACGTGGTGGATATTTGGAACACTTCGAATCTGGCCAGCCGCGACGCCATCACAAACCTTAATGATATCCAAGAGCGATTCAAAACCAATGGCGTGGTGGTGGTGGGCATTAGCGATGAACCGGCGGAAAAAATCACGGAGTTTGTCCAGCATATCGGAACGAATATTGAGTATGCGATCGCCGCAGATGACCGGCGGCAAACCGCGGTGAGTTATATGAGGCCCGCCGGGCAGCGGGGAATTCCGTATGCGTTCGTGGTGGGCACGAATGGCAACCTGCTTTGGCACGGCCATCCTCAGCACGGGATGGACAGGGTCCTGGATCAAATCATCGCGGGCCGGTACGACGTGGAGCGGGCAAAAAAAATGGATCTCGCCTGGCACCAGATGGACCAGTATCTAAATTCGGCGCGCCGGGGTGATCCCCGTACCCAGCTGGCCGGCCGGGTGCTGCTGGCGGCCCGGACCAACGATGTGGCACTGTTGTGCGATCTGGCGTTCCAAATCGCCACGGTTCCCCCGCTTGCGAAGCGCGATTTTGTCCTGGCTGGCGAGGCCCTGGATCAGGCCGAGAAACTGGCTTCAACGAATTCGACGCGGGTCATGATCACCCGTGCGATTATGCTTTTCGAGTCCGGCAAGCAGGACGAAGGCCTGGCCCGGGCCGCGCAGGCCCTTGCTTCAGCCCAAAGTCCGATGGAAAAAAACCATATCCAATCGCTCATCCGCACGATGGAGAAACGCAAGAACGCGGAAGAAAAAAAAGGCGATCAAGGGCCGATCAAGACAAATGCCCCCTTGGAGAAGGTGTCAACTTCCTCCAACGCCTTGATTAACCCGAATCCTTAGCCGTATCCATGCAGTCAAAGGCTGTGCCGCGCGCGCGGTCAGGCACGCAGGACCGGCGTCCCGCCTGTCTCCCTCTTCACGAATTTTGCGCACCAATTGGTGATGGGTCATGGCAGCGACCGGTGTTTCTGAAACCGGGGCTTCCTGGATTTTAGAGACCGGCGCGACGCCGGTCCTGCTGCATGGAGACGGCCTGGCGAACGGCGCGCGGCGTTCACGCCGCTTCAGCCCGATCCCGTCAACGAGGTCGGGATGCTTCGCCAAAACTCAGGAGTTGGAACGTTGAAGCGGAGTAAACTTCGCGCTCTTCAGGCAACACCAAACCGTCTCCCCCAGTGCGTCCTGAAACCGGGTTCCTCGACGTTTTCAGTGGAATTAGATTCACGCTCGCCCTCACCTCGGCCCTTTCCCCCCGGAGAGGGAGAATCATTCGCCGAGTTTTGAGCAGTGTGATATGCCGGGTTGTCGTGTGTCTGATTTGTAAACGACACCGAATCGGTGACGGCCATGGAGATTGAGAAGTTTCCAGCACCGTGATAATATTCACCCTCTCCCCGGGGGAGAGGGCCGGGGTGAGGGCGAGCGTCATCTCTGATTTCATGGTCATACCCGATGAGTCCTATGAGTCCTATTTCACACCCTGTCATTCACTAAAATTGTCGAGGAATCTGAAACCGGGTTGCCAAGGATCCGGGTGATTCAAAGTTTCTCCGGATCCCAATCGCTGCTGGCTGGCCGTGAAACGATTTCCTGCGGGTGCCTCTTGAGGGTGCTTTGCCGAAATCCCGGAGCGCGGCCATCCTGGCCACAGCACCTTCGCAGGCCCGAAAAACTCCTGATAATGGCCTGGCCTTGGAGCAGTTCATATTGTCATTGGCGCACAAAAGTTCATGTGGAAATCTCGCGGACATTTCGTCTCCTGGCAAAGCGCCCCCGATGTGCCGGGGGCGCACTCCAAGACGCTTCGCGTATTTCAGGAATCATCGGGTCGCGCGCCGCGTCCTGGACTGCTGCGGGCGGGACGCCCGCGCGCCGTTCGGTTTGGGCAACCCGGCGCACAACGCCCGCCGCAAACCGTTTTTGTTCACACTTTATTCACATTTTCGCGCTTTCGTGGCTGCTTGTGACTGCCGGCAGTCTGTTTGGCGCGTTGTAAATCATTGGTAAAAAGTTGCTTGCAGGCAAAACACCCCCCCTAAAAAAATGTTAAAAAAAGTGATAAAAGTGGTTGACGCCTGCTTTGGCCCGTGTAAATTGTCCCGAATGAAGCGCCCAAGAGGGTGCGCAGAGGATGGAACATGATAAAACTGAGAACAAAAAATAATTAAGAAAAACAGTTGACGCCCGCTTTATGCCTGTGTAAGAGTGGAACAAATTGGGCACCCAATCAGGGCGCATGTAGGATGAAAAACACACAACCAAACAACAAAAACGAAAATATGAAAATGAGAAAAAAACTGATTACAGCGCTCGTTTTGGGAGCGTGCGTGGGAACGCAAGCGTTCGCGCAGAATACCAAGCAAGACACGATCACGTTTGCCCTGACAGCACAGGGACAATCAAGCGTGAGCACCACTACCGCAGCAAACGCGGGTAATTGGAGCAGTTTCCCAACCCACTATAAGACTGCGACCAGCAAGCTGACGCAGGTGGACATTATGCGGGCCATCGCAATCGTTCTGCATGGGAATCCGAACTATTACAGTTCCAAAGCCACGCTAATGCTGGTGCAGGGAGAGTTGTCTGGCTTCTTCAACATAGATGAGTATCTCGCATGGACCGAATATAGCTATGCGGAGCACTCCTACAGCGACTACTGGGACAGTTGGTACCTCGATGGAGATTTTTATTATTATGAAGAGTATGATTCAACCAGTATTTCCTATGAAGGCGATACCTACATCCAGCTCGCAACGGGGCGGAATTTCGAGCCGGTTCCGGACGTCGATGTAAATGATGTTCCTGTTCCGAACCCGGGCGATGATTTTGTTGGCGACTACCCGCCGGGACATATGGAACCTTGGGGTCAGATTTTTGTGAAAGATCCGGCCAATAGCCATTATGGATCTCTAGTAACAGTGGATAACCCGTTATGTGAGAATGTTACCTTCTTCTTCGCTCTCACGGTTCAGGAGTGCTATGATTGCTACTACCTGAACAGCTTCATCAGTGACACAACGTTCGTGTTCAAGCCGGGAACGCAACCCGGTCCTCCGTGCTGCAGCGGCCCGGAAAGTTTGAGCGGCTGCGGCGTGGACAGATATTACCTGACGTTGAGTTTTGATAACACCGTGAATAATCATTATTTGAATCCTGAACCGCTTGATTATGGGTGTGGTTACGCCAACTGGTTTTTCACCGGCTACGAGGGCTTGTCGCCGGCTGCTGGTCCTGCTGATGGGCTTGATCCTGATCTTCTTGGTTATTCGGATCCGATTCGGTCGGGGCTTGGAAGACCCAGTCCCTATGAGATGCGTTTTACCTTGAATGGCATCCTCACTTACACCTGGTGTCTCAAGTTTGTGAACACGGGGGATTCGACTCCGGACTTTGTGGGCACGGCCAGCTACTCGGCCAACGGTTATGGTTTTATTGCCTTGACCTGCGACCTCTTGACCGGTTCCGCCACCTTTACGGAAAAGATTGTGAAAGACATCGGCTGCTGTGACGACACGCCGTGGTGGGACAGTGATTATAATGATCCTCCCAATTATACATCCTGGTATGGCCCCGGTAATCGTGATGCCAAGAGCGACGGCTATTATGACGACGAAAGCCCATTCAACCCGGATGCCGCGCTCACTTATCACAATATGGATGACCTGTTCATCTGGTCATCGCTAAAACCGTACTGTAATTAATTATTAGCCTTTAATTAAAGGAATACGGCTGAAATATCATAGCGCAACCCAAAGCCGCTACCAGAAGGTACGCTTTGGGTTGCGCCTTTTTTAGAGAGGGAAAGCTCGATAAAATTATGCGACCAAAAGTGGTAATTCTGATTTTGGCTGTCGGCTTTGGGTTGGTGGCAATCATGGTGGTATTGAAGGGAGTGATGGCGGGACATTCCGGCAACGCCGGCGGGCAGACGCCCGCCACGCAAGCAAATGTGGGTTCGCAGTCCGCCGCCACCAACAATCAGGTCGTGCAAGTCAACCCCGACTCCAGCAACACGGCGGCCAGCTCGGAGCAGATGCGTGCCGCCGTGGTCGAGAATGAGTTGGATCAAATCCGGGAACTCCAGGGCGATGCCGATGGCGCGAACAATCCGGCGATCATTTCAGCCCTGCTTGACAAAGTGGCGAATCCGGAAGCGGAAGTGCGCGGGGCCGCCCTGGACGCGCTGAGACAGTTGAATGACACGAATGCGGTGCCGGGGCTGCAACAGGCGGCGGACCTCATTAAAGATCCGCGCGGGAAAGTGGCCGTGCTGGACACGATTGACTATCTCAAGCTTCCCAATGTCACGCCCGATGTGCCGCCTGCTGATTACGCGATTAACCCTGACATAACGAACACAAGGCCCAGGCCGACCAGACCGAACAGGTGAATTGGCAGGTTGGGAAGTAATGGCCAGCAAACAGTTTTACCGGACGCGCCGGCAAGCCTGTCCCGGTGACCGGGCGGCGGCGCAAGCAGACCGGCAGCAGGAGCAGGCAGCTTGCTGCAACCGCAAGTGAAACGGCAAGAATGACAATCCGTTGAGATGGATTGCTTTAAAATCCGGCGGGAGCCGAGGTAACGAGGCTCAAATTAAAAATTGGAGACTCCTGACGTCGTCTCCTACATTTTGAAAGAGATGCTCGATGGACAGCGATAATTCCTCACACCCAGCGATCCCATCAACACCCGCGTGGCTCCTGTGGGCACGGGCGTTGCTGGCGGTGGCCATTCTCGGGGCCGGTTATCTGGCTTGGCTGGCAATCCATAACGGGCCTGCGGCCGGCTGCGGTCCCGAGTCCGGTTGCAACAAGGTGCTGCAGAGCCGGTGGGCTTACTGGCTCGACCTGCCCGTCAGCGTGCCGGCCGTGCTGGTATATCTGGCGTTGCTGGGAGTGACGATTCTCCTGCAGAAACGCCCTTCGCCAGACGATCAGCGCGGATCGTGGGCGGCCATCATCATCCTTTCGGTCATCGTGGCCGGCGCCGCCCTGTGGTTTGTCGGTTTGCAGGTTTTCGTCATCAAGGCGTTCTGCAAGTTCTGCATGACGGCCCATGCCTGTGGTTTTGCCGCGGCGCTGCTTTGCTTGAAAAACATTTCCCTGGCCGCCGACCCGGACACGCCGATGTGGACCACCGGGTCAGGCAAACGGGGCGTTCCGCGCCAGGCGGTTTTTTCTCTCGTCCTGATCGGGCTGGCCGGTGTCGCGGTGCTGGCCGGCGGGCAAATGCTCTTCCAAAAGCAACGTAACGTGGTCAAGGTCCTGCCCGTGGCGGGTGCCCGGGCCACAAAAACGGCCGCCTCGCCTTCGTCTGCAAGCACGAACCATTCAACCCCGAAAGCGCTTGGCGGCCCGTCCACGGACCAGCCGGTATCTCCCAATGCCCGGTTGATTGCGCCCCGGACTCTGTCGCTCTACAGCAACCAGTTTGTGATCAAGTTCGACGACGTGCCCATGATCGGCTCGCCGGATTCCCCGCATATCATCGTTTTCCTCTTCGACTACACCTGCTCGCATTGCCGCGCCGTGCATCCCCTTCTCGTGCAGGCGTGCCAGCAGTTCTCCAACCAACTGGGGGTCGTTTGTTTGCCCGTGTCGTTATCCCCCCAGTGCAATCCGTTCGTCCCGCGAATACGGTCCCGCGCCAGTTCGAACTCCTGCGTATATGCGCGCCTGGATTTGGCGGTCTGGCGGGCCAAACCCGAAGCCCAGCGCCAGTTTGATGACTGGATGTTTGCTTCCGTGGAACCACCCCCGTTGAAACAGGCCCGGGAATATGCCGCGCAACTGGTCGGCGCGGACAAGCTGGAATCCGCCCTCGCGGATCCATGGATACAGCAACAAATCCTGACCGATTGCCAGCTTCACCGTGCCAGCTCGCTGGCCGTTGAGAGTTCAGCACTGCCTCAAATAATCATGGGTGACGCCGTGAGTTCCGGCCCGCTCAATTCGGTTGACCATCTCCTGACCCTGCTCAACAGATATCTCGGCATGGACGTGGGACTTAATGGGCGGTAGATGACCCATGCCCGGTCGGAGCGCCGTTCGTTCCTCCTCCTGGCCCGGAAATCGCGCCAACCGCTCCTCCAGCGGCCTCGAATCTTGCGGCGATTGCTGTGCACGCCCACGCCCGCCACGGTGCCGGCCATCACCAATGTGGTGCTTTCGGCAGAAAGAACGCGCGGCCGGGATTGACCGCCTGCAGGATTGGTCCATGAATGACGACGCCGAATCCCTGAACCACATTGTGGCCGGCCTGACCAGCCCGGAAAAGGAGATCCGTGAGGCCGCGATTGAAGCCACCAAGCAGTCCGGCAGCACCAATGCCATTTCCGCCTTGAAAGCCGACGCCGACAGCGGCGGAGAACATTGAAGACAAGATCGCCTGTCTGGAGGCCGCCAATTTTCTTTCACTGCCCAGCATGGAGATCACGCCGACAACCCTGGAGCAAGCAGCCAAACTGCGAGCCGGGATGGAGGCCCGCCCGCAGGCCCAAAGTCAACCGGACGCTTCCGGCCAGAATCCACAAGCCACGCCTGGGCAAAACCCGCCGGCGGCACCCAATAATAATTGAAGCGGTCAAATTCCCCTTTTGATTTATAAAGCCTTCACCGCCGAGGCCAGCGATTTCGCAAACCCGCCCACGCGTTCCACCAGTTCCGGGGACCGGCCGTGCCCGGCAATTTGATTCACCACCGCGCTGCCGACGATGACGGCGTCCGCGATGGACGCAACTGTTTTCGCCTGTTCGGGCGTCGAGATGCCGAAACCGACGGCGATGGGCAGTTTCGTGTGCGCGCGGATTTTGGCGACTTGCTGCGCGAGATTGGCCGCGACCTGTTTTTGCATCCCCGTCACGCCTTCACGCGAGACATAGTAAATGAACCCGGTGCCGCGTTTCACGATAAACTCAATCCTGTCTTCCGGCGTCGTTGGCGCAACGAGATAAATGTGGCACAAACCGGCCTGGTGCATCAGCGATTCGTAATTGTCCGATTCCTCCGGCGGCAAATCCAGCACCAGCATGCCGTCCACGCCCGCCTTCGCCGCGTCTTTGATGAATTGCTTCAGGCCGGCGCGGTGAATGAGGTTGAAGTAAATGTAGAGGATAATCGGGATTTGCGAATCGCGCCGGATCGCCGCCACGGTTTTTAAAACCTTCGGCGGTGTGGCGCCGGATTCCAAACCGCGCTGCGCGGCGAGCTGGTTCACCAGACCGTCGGCGAGCGGATCGCTGAACGGCACGCCAAGTTCCAGCACATCCACGCCCGCCTGGTCAAACGCGAGCGCGAGCCGGCGCGTGGCCTCCAAATCCGGGTCGCCCGCGCCGATATAGACGATGAAACCCTTTTTGCCTTCGCGCTTCAGGCGCGCAAAACGTTCCACGATGCGATTCATTACGCGGCAGTTTCAAGTTTCAGGTTTCAAGTTTCAAGCGGCAAGTTTTCAGAGTGGAACAGGCTTCCGCCTGTCAGCTTCAAATTCCAGTCAGGCTGGAAGCCTGACCCACTCTTTTAATCCGGCAGCAAGCGGCAAGGCATTTTAATTGCAAAATCAAGGCGCACGGACTAATACCATTTCTCAATGATAACCGGAACAAACCTCGGTAGGGCCGTGCTGCTGCGCGGCCATCATACCCGGCGGCGCAGCAGCGCCGCCCTACCCATTGTGCCGATTTCCCTTGGGAATTGGTATAAAACTGCCAACACAAGCAATCTGCGGGAAAGTTTATGAAACCAAAAATTTCTTTGATTGCAGTCCTGGTCTTGTTCGCCGGTTTGCATCAAGTCACCGCCTCGTCCGCAGATCAACAGCTTGCTGCCGCAAATAACGGTTTCGCCTTCAAGCTGCTCAAGCAGCTCGCCAAAGACCAGCCGGTCACAAACATCTTCATTTCGCCTTACAGCGCCTCAACCGTTTTGCAGATGGTTGGCAGCGGAGCCGCCGGGCCGACGAAGACGGAGATGCAGCAGGTTTTGGGAACAACGGGTTTGTCTTCCGACGCCGTGAATGCGGCCAACAGGGACATCGCACAGTCGCTCAACAGCGGGAACACCAATATCATTCTCACCATCGCCAATGCCATCTGGTATCGGCAGGATGCGCCGGTCAAGCCGGAGTTTATCGCCTGCAATCAGCAATTCTATGGATTCACGGTGGCACCATTCAATCTCGGTGACCCGCATTCGGCGGATGTTATCAACGAGTGGGCCAGTGAAAAAACTCACGGAAAAATTACCCGCATCGCGGAGGGCATGATGTCAGTGGATACTCCCCGGTTGTTTCTCGTCAATGCAGTTTATTTCAAGGGCAAGTGGGCGGAAGCGTTTGACGCGAAGGACACGAAAGACCGGCCATTTCATCTGCGCGACAGCAGCCAGAAGAATGTTCCCATGATGACGCAAACGAAAACCTTTACTTACCGGCGCGGGACGGGTTATCAGGCGGTGCGGTTGCCCTACCAAGATGAAAATCTGGCGATGTATGTTTTTCTGCCTGACACCAATTCCAGCCCGGAGAAACTGCTTGGCATCATGACCGGCGACACCTGGCAACGAGTGACCAAGCCCGGCTTCAGCGAGAAAGAGGGAACGGTCATGCTGCCCCGGTTCAAGCTGGAATACAGCGTGGAACTGATACAACCCTTGCAGGCCTTGGGAATGAAATTGGCATTTGATAGTAAACACGCTGATTTTTCTGGCATCTGCCCTGAGCATTGTATCTCTCAAGCTCTACAGAAGACTGTTGTTGAAGTGAAAGAGGAAGGCACCGAGGCAGCGGCGATGACTCTGTTACATTTGGCCGATGGAATAGATGTGTCTCCGCCCAATCCTTTTCAGATGATTGTGGCCCGGCCTTTTCTGTTTTTGATCGAGGACAAACAGACCGGAACGATTTTATTCATGGGCGTCATGTTTGATCCGGAAACGAATTAACTGCGTTTGGAGTGCGGCGACGTGTCGCCGCTTTCCCACGCCGCGATCCCGCGCCTGCTGGGTTTCTCGACGTTTTCAGTGGAATAGGAGTTTACGCTCGCCCACCCCGGCCCTCTCCCCCAGGAGAGGGGGAATCGTTCGCCGCGTTTTGAGCAATGTGATATGACGGGTTGTCGTGTGTCTTATTTGTAAATGACACGGAATCGGTGACGGCAACAAGGATTGAGAAATTATCCGGCGACGTGACAATGCTCGCCCTCTCCTGGAGGAAAGGGCCGGGGTGAGGGCGGACGTCATCACTGATTTCATCTGTTTCACTCTCTGTCACCCATTGAAAACAGCGAAGAACCACCATTGAAAATGACACTTTACCCGACGCACAGCAGATTTGACCATGCGCCAAATTTTTTGCATAATCGGCGCATGGCCAGCACCTTCGGGCAACTGTTCCGCATCACGACGTGGGGTGAATCCCACGGCGGTGGCGTGGGTGTGGTCGTGGACGGCTGCCCGCCGCGCCTCAAGCTCACCGAGGCGGACATTCAGCCCGATTTGGACCGGCGCCGGCCCGGGCAGTCCAAAATCGTCTCTCCGCGCAAGGAATCCGACACGGTGCAAATTCTTTCCGGCACGTTCGGCGGCAAAACGCTCGGCACGCCGATTTGTCTGTGGGTCAAAAACGAGGACGCCCGCCCCGAAGCCTATACCGAAATGAAGACGAAGTTCCGCCCGTCGCACGCGGATTTCACTTATTTTGCCAAGTACGGCATTCGCAACTGGCAGGGCGGCGGCCGCGCCAGCGCGCGCGAAACGGTTGGCCGCGTCGCCGCCGGCGCCATTGCCAGGAAAATTTTGCGCGAACGGTTCGGCATTGAAACTTTGGCTTATGTCAAACAAGTCCAGCGAATCGTCGCGGATGTGAACCCGGACAAGGTCAGATTCAAGGACGTCGAGTCGAACATCGTCCGTTGTCCGGACCAGCCGGCGGCGGAGAAAATGATCCGGCTCATCGAAAAAATGCGGCGCGCGGGCGACACCGTCGGCGGCATCGTCGAAGGCATTGCGCGCGGCGTTCCCGCCGGCTGGGGCGAACCGGTGTTCGACAAACTCGAAGCGGATCTGGCAAAAGCGATGTTGAGCCTGCCGGCGTCGAAGGCATTTGAAATCGGCTCCGGCTTCAGTGGCATCACGCTCACCGGACGCGAGCACAATGATCCGTTCCGCGCGAAGCACGGAAAGGTTTTTACGACGACGAATTTTTCCGGTGGAATTCAGGGCGGCATTTCCAACGGGCAGACGATTTTCTTTCGCGTCGCGTTCAAACCCGTGGCCACCGTCATGCACGAGCAGGACACGGTGGATGTGCAATTTCACAACACGACCCTGAAAGGCCGCGGCCGCCATGACCCGTGCGTGTTGCCTCGCGCGGTGCCGATGGTGGAAGCGATGACCGCGCTGGTGCTCGTGGAGCACGCGCTCCGGCACAAGGCACAATGCGGTTGATTTTTTGTCCGCAGGTGCAAATCATTGATTCAACCAATCAAATAAAATGGCAGAAAAAAGTATCAACGAAGTTTCGCGCGAGGCGCGAATGCTGTTCACCAAGGCCAATGAAGCCGCGCAACGGGAAAATCTGGATTACGCCATCACGCTGTTCAACCAGGTGCTGGAAAAAGAGCCGGGGTTTTTTGAATGCCGCAAGGCGCTGCGCGCGGCCCAGTTCCAAAAATGCGGCGGCCGCGGCGGATTCTTCAAGAAAATGTGGAGTGGCGCGGGCTCCTCGCCTCAGGTCGCCAAGGCCAAAATGGCATTGAGCAAAAATCCCGCCGAGGCCATGGCCATCGCCGAGCAGATTTTGAACGGCGACCCGAACAGCTCCGCCGCGCACCGAATCATCGTGGAAGCGGCGAACGCATTGGAATTGCCGCACACAGCGGTCTTGTCCTATGAAACGCTGTCGAATAATTCGCCGAAGGACAAGGATTTGGCGATTGCATTTGCCCGCGCCCTCGCGGTGGCAGGTGACGTCAGCGAGGGAGAACAAAACCGCGGGGAAAAAATCCTGATGGATCTTTTGCGCGAGACGCCCAACGACGGCGAGTTGAATCAGGCGCTCAAGGATTTGTCCGCGCGCAAGACGCTGGACCAGGGCGGCTACGCCGCGCTCGAAGGCGGCGAGGGTTCCTACCGCGACATTTTGAAAGACAAGCAGCAGGCCGTTTCGCTGGAACAGGAAAAGCGCGTCGTGAAGACTGAAGATGTGGCCGAACGGCTCATCGGCGAATACGAGGCGCGGCTGCAGACCGAGCCGAACAATCTCAAGCTGGTGCGCCAGCTCGCGGAACTTTACGCGCAAAAAAAACAGTTCGCCCGCTCACTGGCGCTTTACGACCGCGTCAAAAATTCGGAGATGGGCAACGATCCGTCACTCGAACGCTCCGTTGCCGACACCATCGTGCGCCGGTTCGATTATCAGTTGGAGCAACTCGATCCCGCCGCGGCGGATTACACCGAACAGTCGGCGAAGCTCCAGGCGGAGAAGCTGAATTTCCAGGTCACCGAATGCCAGAAGCGCGTGGAAAAATACCCGACGGACCTGGCGATTCGGTTTGAGATGGGGCAGCTTTATTTTCAAACGGGCAAAATCAACGAGGCGATTGCAGAATTTCAAAAAGCACAGCAAAATCCGCACAAGCGGCTGGTCGCCATGAGCTGCCTCGCGCAATGCTTTGCCAAAAAGAAAATGTTCGATCTCGCCGCCCGCACGTTGCAAAACGCCATCAAGGAAAAAATTGTTTTCGACGACGAGAAAAAGGACCTCGTCTACAATCTTGGCTCCGTGCTCGAAAGCATGGGCAAAAAAGAGGAAGCCATCGAACAGTTCAAACTGATTTACGAAATGGACGCAGGTTACAAAGACGTCGCGGCCAAAATGGACGCCTTCTACACCGGGCAGTAAGGGATTTTTCCCGACGCACTAAAGGCGTTTTTCGTCCACGTCAATCACATCCACAAAACATTTGATGTCGTCGCGGTTTCCCGCGCCACACTGTTCCTTTCGCGTTTTAAGCCGTGCCACGGCTTCCGTGTCGTTGGCGGGCGGGCGGCTTAACATGTCCTTCGCGTGCGCGGCCTTTTCGGCCGGGGATTTTTTTACGTTGCGGCGCACCCAATCGCACACCTCGCCATCGGTGACGGAATTTTTCACCACCTCGATCATCTGCTCGTGCTTGACGCCGGCGTGCTTGAGCCACATGCCGTCAAAGCCCTTGCCCAGATTCTCCTGATAATCGGCGTGCAGTTTGCCGGCGAGGTGCAGGCGGATTTTGTCAATGTAACGCGGCAGGTAGCTCCAGCCGTCCATGGTTTCGCGCGGACTGCGCGGATAAATGATGCAGCTCATGGTGAAAAAATGGAATGGTCTGGCACACATCGCAATTCAAAAATTGAAACATTTGAATTTGAAATTTCCGTCCGTCAGCCCATTTTCAAGTCATGCAAAAGTTTGATTACGACGTGGCCGTTCTCGGCGGTGGCAGCGCCGGTTACGCAGCGGCGCGGACAGCAGCGGGCGCAGGTTTGAAAACGGTCGTCATCGAGGGCGGGGAAGAAGTCGGCGGGCTGTGCATCCTGCGCGGGTGCATGCCCACGAAGGCGCTGCTTTACGCCGCCGAAGTCATGCACCGGGCCGGCCACGCCGGGCCATGGGGCATCTGCGCCGAAAACGTAAGCTTCGATTTCGCGAAGGTGATGGCGCGCAAGGACGCGCTCGTCAAGGATTTTGCGGATTATCGCCGGCAACAACTCGCCGGCGGCAAATTCAAATTCATCCGCGCCTATGTCCGGTTTCTTGATCCACATACGGTTAAACTTGGCAGGGCCGACCGGCCGGTCGGCCAGGACGCGCGGCAGCGTGTCCCTGCCAAAATCTCCGCCGCGCATTTCATCATCACCACCGGCTCCGTCGTCGCGCCACCGCCCCTGCCCCAACTCCGTGAAACCGGCTATATCACCAGCGATGACGCGCTCACGCTCACCCGGCTGCCGGAATCACTCATCATCCTTGGTGGGGGGGCGATTGCGTGCGAGTATGCGCAATTTTTCGCGCGGTTTGGCGTCAAGGTCACGCTCATCCAGCGCAGCGAACACCTCTTGCGTGAATTCGATACCAAAACGGCGGTGGAAATCGAAAAAGTTTTCCGGCGCGAAGGCCTTGAGATTTTTACGAACACAAAACTCACTGATGCGAAACGTGATGGTGGATTGAAAACCGTTTCATTTCAGCATGAAGGCAAAAATGTTTCGGTCTCCGCCGGGGAAATTTTGTTCGCGCTGGGCCGCGTGCCAAACACGGCGCTGCTCGATCTCGACAAAGCCGGGGTCATCACCAGGCGTGGCCGCATTGTCGCAAACGAGTTGATGCAAACGAGCGCACCGCACATTTACACGGCAGGCGATTGCACTGGACCGCATGAAATCGTTCACCTGGCCGTGCAGCAAGGTGAGATTGCGGCACACAACATCGCGCAGCCAGGTCGTCCACGAAAAATGGATTATCGGTTGTTGATTTCGGTTGTTTTCACCGAACCACAAGTGGCCTTCGTGGGATTGACGGAAAAGGAAGCGCAGGCGCGCGGCATCCCGTATCTGGCCATGAGTTATCCGTTCCATGACCACGGCAAATCGCTCATCATGGAAGCCAGGGACGGTTTCGTAAAATTGCTGGCCGACCCGAAATCAGGCGGGATTCTCGGCGGCGCCTGCGTTGGACCGGTGGGCGGTGAATTGATCCATGAAATCGCCGCGGCAATGGCGAAACGCATGACTGTCCATGAACTGGCTGCAATGCCGCATTACCATCCGACGCTCGCGGAAATTTGGACTTACCCGGCCGAGGAACTGGCCGGGCAGATTTCTAACGTGTCGGCCACCTGACGCGGCGCGCCAGAATGAGTTGCGAAACATCCTTAATTACCTTCAAGTTGATTGCCCGGCCAGAACCGCCGACGATTTGAGTTTTATCGGCGGCAAAACCGGCCACTCATTTTCCGCCCTGGCGGCCGCTGCCACGCCGTGTCCCATGAATGACGAAGGTTCAGACTCCCACTGGCTGCGTCATCCGGGCGCACATCATCTCGGTGTCACCATTAAGCCGAAGCCGGTCTTTGGGAACACCATCAAGGGTATCCCGGATCAGCCGGGCCACCTGATTCGGTTGATAAGGCTTGGCCAGAAAAATGTTGTCGCCCTGAGTAAAATCTTTTCCCGTCAGCGCGGAACTATAACCGCTGGCGTAGATCACTTTGAGCGCGGGCTTTCGCCTGATCAATTCCGCGGCCAGGTCGGTGCCCGTCATGCCGCCGGGCATGATCATGTCGGTCAGGAGCAAATCAATCTGGCCTTTGCACTCGTCCCAAACCCGCAAAGCCTCGACCCCCGAGGTGGCAATCAAAACATGGTATTGATATTGCTGGAGAATCTCCCGCACCAGTTCCAACAGTCCAATTTCATCCTCGACGAGCAGAATGGTTTCTTTGCCGCCCCGGACGTTCTCGGATATAACGGACGGATCGGCGGGTGCATCGCCGGCTTTACCGGCCACCGGAATAAAAACTTTGAAGGTGGTGCCAACGCCAACTTCGCTTTGGACTTCGATCCAGCCGTGATGTTGTTTAACGACGCCATAAACGGTGGCCAGTCCCAATCCCGTTCCTTTGCCGACTTCCTTGGTCGTGAAAAACGGTTCAAAAATCCGCTGCAACACCTTGTGCTCCATGCCGCAACCAGTATCCGACACGGTTAAGCAGACGAATGAACCCACATGAGCTTCGGGGTGTTGTCGCAAATAGGCGGCGTCAATTTCAGCGGCGGAAGTCGTGATGGTAAATTTGCCGCCCTTGGGCATGGCGTCACGCGAATTGACCGCCAGATTCATCACAATCTGCTCGACCATCCCGGCATCCGCCTGGATGCACGGCAGTTCCGCCTGACAGTGGATTTCCAACGTGATGTCTTCACCGATCAGCCGCGGAAGCATCCCTTTCAAATTGTGAAGCACCGCATTCAAATCGAGTATCTTCGATCGAAAAATCTGCTTGCGACTGAACGTGAGCAATTGCCGGATGAAACTGGCCGCGCGCTCCGCTGCCGCGGAAATTTGCTTTATTGATCTTGTCGAGTCAGCGCCCGGCGGAACGACGTTGAGCAACAACCCCGCGTGTCCTTGAATTACGGTCAGAATATTGTTGATGTCATGCGCCACCCCGGCGGCCAACTGGCCCACCGACTCCATTTTTTGTGATTGCCGCAGTTGCGCTTCCAGCATCAGCCGCTCGGTAATGTCTTCAACTGTGATTACCATTCCGTTAATCGCGCCGGCGGCATCGAAAAACGGCGTGGCATTGGTCGAGAGCAACGCGCGGTGGCTGTCGGGACGGTCAATGGCATGATGGACGTCCTGCACCGGCTGGCCGGATTCGAGGACTTGTTTCAACGCCTGCGCCTGGCCCGGAAGCGGGTGGCCCTCCGGATCCGTCATCCGCCAGTCCAGAACACTGCAGGTTCCACCGGCGATGGCGTCCTTGGACAGGCCGAGAACTTCTTCTGCCCGGTGGTTGGCAAAGGTAATTTTTCCAGCCTGGTTGGCGACGACTATGCCCACGGGGCTGGTTTCCATGATGCGGCTGATGAGATCCCGGTCGCGGCGGAGGTTTTCTTCGGCGTGCTTGCCTTTGATGGCATAGCGGATGGCGCGGTCGAGAATGTCGGCATTGAGCTGGCCTTTGACCAGGTAATCTGCAGCCCCGGCCTTCATGGCCTGCATGTCAACCTCCTGGTCGCCCTGGCCTGTCAGCAAAATCATTGGCGCCCGGGCATTGAACTGTTGTGATTCGCACAACAATTCCAGTCCGGTCCGTTCGCCGAGGCGATAGTCCAGCAGATAGATATCGTGCTCCCGGCGCTGGATGGCGTCCAACGCGCCATTATAATTGTTGACCCAGTCGAGATGATAACGGCCCGCGATTCGTAAAATCAGATCGCGCGTGATGATATAATCATCCTCATCATCGTCCACCAACAGGACTCTGACCGGGGCATCGGACATAAAGCGTTCAACTCTCGCCCGGTGGAAGTTCGACCACTTCGAACCAATATCGGCCGAGGACCTTGATCAATTCCACCAGTGATTTGAACGTCACGGGTTTGGTCACGTAGGAATTTACGCCCAGATCGTAGGTGCGCAAAATGTCCTCCTCCGCCTTGGAGGTGGTAAGAACGACGATGGGAATCCGGCGCAGTTCCGGATCCGCCTTGATTTCCTTGAGCGCCTCGCGCCCGTCTTTGCGCGGCATGTTCAGATCCAGCAAAATCAGCCCGGGTAATGGCGCATCTTTCTGATCGACGTAACGGCCTTGACGGCGCAAATATTCCATCAATTCTTCGCCGTCTTCCACGCAATGGAGCACATTGACCAGCCGGTTCTCCACAAACGCGTCTTGTGTCAGTTTACGGTCGTCCGGATCGTCGTCCGCCAGCAGTATTGTAATCATTTTTCCTTCGGTTTTCATGGTTAGTTTTCCTTGTTCGTGGTGGTTTCCTTGTTCGTGGTGGTTTCCGTATTTTCGTCTCGTGCTTCTTTGGGATGAACCACAGGCAACGTCAAGATAAAAGTGGCGCCCTGCCCTGGTTTGCTTTTTGCGGTGATGTCGCCGCCGTGATATAATGCAATCTTGCGAACAATGGCCAGCCCCATGCCTGTGCCTTCGTATTCATTGCGGGTGTGCAGCCGCTGGAAGACATTGAATATCCGATCCAGATATTTCTCGTCAAAGCCAATGCCGTTGTCGCTGATTGTTAATTGGCAAAGTTTCTTCGCGGGCGTATCGGGGGCGGAGATAATCTGCGCTTCGACTTTCACCACGGGTGGCTCTTCCGGGCGGCGGAATTTGAGCGCGTTGCCAATCAGGTTTTGCAACAACTGGCGCATTTGCAACGCCTCCGCGTCAATGACCGGAAGCGCCCCCAATTCGACGCGTCCTTTGACCAGTTCGATCCGTCCCTCCAAATCATTCACCACTTCGCCGGCGATTTCGGCCAGATTAACCGGCGCAAAAGGATGCGCCTTGGTTGTAACGCGTGAAAAAGTCAGCAGATCGTTGATCAAAGTCTGCATCCGCCCGGCCGCCTTCTGCATCCGTTCCAGATAATCAAGCGCTTCCGACCCCAAGGCTTCACTGTTCTTTTCCTTGAGCCGTTCGCCGAAGACCACGATTTTTCGCAAGGGCTCCTGCAAGTCGTGCGAAGCCACATAGGCAAAATCCTGCAGTTCACGATTGCTGCGCTCCAGTTGCACGGTGAACTGGCGCAACTTATCCTCGCTGGAGCGCAACGCGTTTTCGATCTCTTTCAAATCGGTGATGTCGGTGGTAATGCCGAAGAGTTGCCACCGGTTTTCCGCCAGCTTGTTGATGGTCACGAACTGCTGCATCCAGCGCTCGACTCCGTGCTTGTCCGTACAGCGAAACTGGTTGCGATAAAACGGGGAGTCGTGGAGGAATGCCTCCCCGGAAACCTGGTTCATGTGTTTGAAGTCATCGGAGTGGCGGCGGCTGCTCCAGACTTGCTGGTATTGCTGGTCCGGCGGCAGGTCGAGCGGAAATACTTCCTGCGCCGCCTCCACATTGACAACGGGGAAATTCCAGCGGAACGGCGAAACCGGATCCAGCGCATGTTCCCGCCATCCCTCCGGCGCTTCCACTTCACCGAAATTCAAGATGCAACGCGTACGCCGCATGACTTCACGCAGTCGTTCCTCGCTTTGACGCAGGCCTTCCTGCGCCAGTTTCATCTCATGGATGTCGCGGGTGACTCCGACGGTGCCCAAAACCGCATTCTGGTCGTCGCGCCAAAGCACCTTGGTGCTGACCGACCAGCGTTTTTGACCCGATTTATCACCGCGCTTGCTTTTATATTGTTCCTGATTAATGACCGGCGTGCCGGTATCAATGATTTTCCGCTCATCGTCGTAAAATTGTTGGGCCAACTCCTTCGGGAAGAAATCAAAGTCGCTTTTGCCCAGCATTCCCTGGGGCGTAGCGCCGAATGACTTTGCGTGCGCCATATTGTTCAGCACGAAATGCCCCTGCTCGTCCTTCGCGTAAATGTAATCTGGCAGGTTGTCAATCACTGTGCGCAACAACAGCCGGTCCCGATCCAACGATTCTTCCGCCTCCTTGAGTTTCGTCAAATCCTGAGAGACGCCGAAGATGCCGATGATGTTTCCCTCTTTGTCACGCCAGGGCATTTTGGTCGAGAGCAACCAAGTGGTCCCGCCATCGGGGAGGGACACCTTTTGGAGTTTGCCAATGACCGGCTGGCCCGTGCGGATGATTTCCTGCTCATCCTCAAAAGCGACGCGGGCATGCTCCTCCAGGAAGGTGTCGAAATCGGTCTTGCCGATCAACCAGTCGGCGAATGGCTTGGTCCCGGCCAAATGGGGAGGCCAGTCGTCCGGTTTGTCGTTTGGATGGGCGGCGCGATGGCTTTTGCGGACGGTTTGCAGCGTCGCCTCCGCCTTTGCCTGGCTCACCCGCACAAAACGGGATTCACGGTCCTTGAAATAGATGCTGTCGGGCGTGGTTTCCAGCAGTGTCTGGAACAACTGCTGTTCGTACGCCAGTTTGGCTTCCGTCCGCTTTTGTTCCGTGGTGTCCCGCGTAATGCCCACCGTTCCCAAAACCTTGCCTTGGGCGTCATGCCACAGCACTTTGGTGCTGACCGACCAGTATTTTTTGCCCGATTTATCGTTGGCCCTGCTCTTGTACTGCTCCTGATTAATCACCGGCTGGCCGGTTTCAATGATTTTCTTTTCGTCGGCGTAAAATTGCGCGGCCAATTCGGGAGGGAAAAAATCAAAGTCACTTTTGCCATTCATTTCCGCCGGTGAATTTACCCCGAGATCGCGGGCATGAGCTGTATTGTTCAACACAAACCGTCCCTGCTTGTCTTTCGCGTAAATGAAGTCCGGCAAATTATCAATCACCATCCGCAGCAAATCCCGTTCTTGCACGAGTTCTGCGTTTTCCTGCCCCAGCTTTGCGTTTTCCTGCGCCAGTTGCGCGTTGAGTTCCACACCTCTTGAGCTTTCCACACCGCCCCCCGGATGCCCGTTTTGTGAGCCAGGGGCAGCTTCGACTGATGGCATTTCAACGTCGTGATTGGTCGTATTCATGGATAAAACGTTACCCCGAGGAAAAGCAGTTTAAGTGCCCTTGCCCTCCGATAACGCCGGTTATTAGTTTAATTGCTATCCAGTCTGCCAGTCCAATTCTTTGTCTCCAAATGGGACAACCTGAGCACGGAAACGATACATCTCCCAGGCGGGCCGGCATGGAATTGATTGAGGCGACGCCGCATTATCATCCAACACTCGCGGAAATTTGGACGTATCTGGCGGAAAAATTGGCTGCACGGATTTTCCGGCCAATATTCACCTGGCACAGCGACGAACGTGGTTCTGGTCATCATTATGTCACCACCTGAGTGGCAAGTGGAGCGGAAAAGTTGACGGAAAAATCAATCCGCTGTTGATTCCAAAAGCTTTTGAAACACTTCCGCCGGGGCGAAGCCGTGGAGTTTGACCACCTTGTGCCGCGACTTGCAACCACGCACCAATTCGACACGACCACGGGCGCAATCCAACCTGTCCGCGAGCAGTTGAACCAGTGCTTCATTCGCCGCGGCGTCCACGGGTGGCGCGGTGACTCTGATTCGCAGTTCGGCACCGATCCCGGAATGCGGGACGATTTGGTTGGTGGAAGCGCGCGGTTGCAGTTTCACCGAGAGCAGTGTTCCATCAGCTTGCGCGCGGAGAAAACCTGGAATTGTCATGACCGGGCCATTTCAGCAATGGAAATCAAATGTCGTCGGAATGGATGAACCGGAAGGTAAATGCCGCCCAGCGCAAACGCCACGGTCGTCACGGTGAAACCGATGGCAAGGCCCTGGTGGGAATTTCCCGCCGTGGCTGTGAGTGAGGGGAGTTCGTTTTTCATATTCTTTGCGGGTCAGGGAACGTGGTTGGCTTGGAACTGGGGTCTTTGAAACAGGCGCGCAATCCATCGTGAAACGCGAACCATGAAACTTGCGGAAATGCCCAGCCGATTACGGCGCTGAAGCGATGCACCGTGTGCCTGCAACTGGGCAACGACTTTGCTGCGGCCAAACATCGCGGCAAACATCAGCGGCGTCATGCCGCCGCCGTTGTCGGCGTCAATGTCCGCGCCGTGTTCCAGCAGCAGGGCGACAATTTCTTCGTAGCCTTTGAACGCCACGCCACCGAGCGGAGTCTGGCCGCGATCATTCCGGCGATCCACGTCCGGGCCATGTTCGAGCAGCATCCGCGTGGTTGCCACGTTGCTGTTGTAGCTCGCAAGCATCAGGAGTGAATTACCCTTGGCGTCGGCGAGATTCACCGGCAAACCATGAAGAAGCATTTGCGCGAGTGAATCAGTTTCTCCGTGGCGGGCGAAGTCGAGCGCCATTTGCTGCAACTCGGCGTAGCGCTTTTCTTCAGCTTCGGTGATGGCGGCTTGCATCTTGTCCGGTAGGGCGGCGCTGCCGCGCCGCCTGCTCATTTTTTGTGTCGAACGTTCCAACCAAGGCCGCGCGGCAGCGCGGCCCTACCTTATGAGTTCGCAATTATTTGCCCGCCGCGCGGTTCTTCACGCCGAGCGCCTTCGCCACACCGGCGGCGTAGGCGGGATCGGCCTTGTGGAAGTGAATCAACTGACGCTGGCCGATTTCTTCGGGCACACCAGCCATCGCGGCGGCGACGTTTTTGAACAATCGTTGCTGCTGATCCGGCGTCATCAGGCGGAACAGATTTCCCGGTTGCGTGTAATCATCATTGCCGTCACGGTGATTGTAGCGGTCGGCGTCGCCGGAAATCTTCAGGGGCGGTTCGGCGAAACGCGCGTCCTGCACCGGCCCGCCAAAGCTGTTTGGCTCGTAGTAGGCGTCCGTGCCCTTGGGCGCGTCGAAGCGCATCGGGCCGTCGGCGTGATAATTGCGCACGGGAACTTTCGGGCGGTTGACCGGCAACATTTCGTAGTGCGTGCCCAAGCGGTAGCGATGCGCGTCGGCATAGGAGAAGATGCGCGCCTGCAACATTTTGTCCGGGGAGAAGCCGATGCCGGGAACAATGTTCGACGGGCTGAAGGCCGATTGTTCCACCTCGGCAAAATAATTTTCCGGGTTGCGATTCAATTCGAGAACGCCGACGTCAATCAGCGGATAATCCTTGTGCGGCCAGACTTTCGTGAGGTCGAAGGGATTCCAGCGATAGGTTTCGGCGTCCTTTTCCAGCATGATCTGCACGCAGAAACGCCACTTGGGAAACTCACCGCGTTCGATGGCCTCGAACAGATCGCGCTGCGAACTTTCGCGGTCCTTGGCGACGACGGCTTCGGCCTCTTCATTCGTCATGAACTGAATGCCCTGCTTGGTTTTGAAATGGAACTTCACCCAGAAGCGTTCGTTCTTTGCGTTGATGAAACTGTAGGTGTGGCTGCCGTAGCCGTTGACGTGGCGCAGGCTCTTGGGCAGGCCGCGGTCGGACATCAAAATTGTCACCTGGTGCAGCGACTCGGGCGAGAGCGACCAGAAATCCCACATGGCCGTGTTACTACGGAGGTTGGACTTCGGATGCCGCTTCTGCGTATGAATGAAATCGGGAAACTTGTAGGGATCGCGAATGAAGAAGACGGGCGTGTTGTTGCCGACCATGTCCCAGTTGCCTTCATCGGTATAAAATTTCAGCGCGAAACCGCGCACGTCGCGCTCGGCATCCGCCGCGCCGCGTTCGCCGGCCACGGTGGAGAAGCGCAGAAGCGCCTCGGTCTTGGTGCCTTTCTGGAACACGGCGGCCTTGGAGTATTTCGTGATGTCATGCGTAATGGTCAGCGTGCCGTAAGCCGCCGTGCCCTTGGCGTGGACGGTGCGCTCGGGAATGCGCTCGCGGTTCTGGTGCGCGAGCTTTTCCAGCAGTTGATAGTCTTGCATCAGCAGCGGCCCGCGCGGACCGGCGGTGATGGAATTCTGGTTGTCGGCGACGGGATTGCCGCCCGTCGTTGTCATGGTTTCAGGTTTCTTGGCCATAAATGTATTTTGGTTTTCCCGGATTAAAGCACTTTCGGAACTATTGTTGAAATACTTTTTTCCTCTCGCTACCATAGGCATTGCCTATGGAAATGCATCAGCTTCGTTACGTGGTCGCCGTGGCGCGGTCCGGAAACTTCTCCCGCGCCGCCGAGCATTGCCACGTTGCCCAGCCCTCGCTCAGCCAGCAGGTTCAGAAGCTTGAAAACGAATTGGGCGAGCGGCTGTTCGACCGGATGAAACGCGAGGCGAGGTTGACGCCGCACGGCGAGGCATTCCTGCGCCGCGCGATCCGCATCCTCGAAGAAGTGGACGCGGCCAAACGCGAGATGACTGACGCGCAGGACTTGTTGCGCGGCACATTGACGATCGGCGTGTTGCCCACCATCGCGCCGTATCTGCTCCCGGAGGTGATGGCACAGTTCACGGAAAAGTTTCCCGGCGTGGAGACCGTGGTGCAGGAAGACACCACGGCGCGGCTGCTCAAGCTCGCACACGGGTATGAAATTGACTTCGCCCTGGCCAGTCAGCCGATTCGGGATGAGCGTCTGGAGGTGAAGGAGCTGTTTTCCGAGGAGTTGCTGCTGGCACTGCCGCCGGGCCATCCACTCACGCGCAAACGCACCGTGGCGGTCGCCGACCTGGAAGGCGAACGGTTGATCGTGATGAAAGAGGGTCATTGTCTCGGCGACCAAGTGCTGGGCTTCTGCGACCACCGTGACGTGAAGCCCAAAATCAGCTTTCGCAGCGCCCAACTCGAGACGATTCAAGCGCTCGTCTCTTCGGGGTTGGGCATTTCGCTGATTCCGGCGATGGCGGCGCGGAGCGAGCGCGAGGATTTGCCGGAGTATCGCCCGCTCCAGTCACCGAGGCCGGAGCGAAAGATCGTCGCCGTCTGGCCGAAACAACGTCCGCCCGGTCGTGCCGCCAACGAGTTCCTGAAGATGATTTCAGCGCGATTCGGCAGATCCCGGTCTGACATTTCAAAATGGGCTGCGCCCCGGTTCGATGACCGACGCCAATGATGTGGCGGCGAACCCGCCGATGATTTGCGAAATCCTGCAGCCGGGCGTATCCGACGTTGGGCAACAACCGCGCAACCACACGGCCACTGTAACTGCCGGGTTGTAGTGGCCGCCCGACACGTGGCCCCCGGCATAGACCATGATCATCAGCGCCGAGCCGATGGCCAGCGGGGCCAGGTCGCTGGCGGCACCAGGCTCAATGACCGTCATGCCAACGGTGAGCACCAGAAAGAATGTGCCGATGAATTCAACAAGATATTTTTTCACAAGCGGCATAAGCATGGTTGAATGGCGGACCGTTTCAATTTTTTCCTGCCGGCAAACGTCGTTTCAGAATTTGCAGTTCGGAGAATGATTGACTTCCGAACAAGGATTTCAAGTCCGCCGCCGGATGGCCCGGGGCGTAATGATCGTCAATCCATTCATCAATTTGGTTCCGTGTCCCTGGTAGCAGTCAAAACAACCCACCCCCTGTTCGGCTGTGTTTCCTTCCAGGATCACGACATGCCAGAACTGTTTTTGGGGAAGGTGGCGGCTCAGATAATTCATCATGGCTCCTTTGGGAAGGGCCGCCAGCGTTGCGCCAGGCGGAACATTTTCTTGAATTCAAGACAGCGGAGCTGCGCAGGGGGCGCATCTGGAAATTGCTTTGGGGGCGCGGTGGTGCGTGTTATCATTTGCTGTGCAATGCAATTTTAGAAGCGTGTGAACGCATCAGCGACCAATCCCCCCGCCGGATTTTCTGAATCGCAAGAGCGCAAATGGGTTTGGTTGTTGTGCCTGCTTGCCGCCATCCATGTTCTCGTCTTTTCCGCCGCCTTTCCCTTTTTTAACGACGTAGATGAAGATGCCCATTTCGATTTGGTGGTGAAATACTCGCACGGACACGCCCCAAGCGGAGTGGAACCCGTGTCCATCGAGTCGGCACGATACATGGTGCCTTATGCCTCACGGGAGTATCTTTGGACGCCGGACCAATTCCCCGGCGGAAAGTTCCCGCCACCGAAATGGACCCAGCCGACGAACGAGGCCGGTCAAAAATTGCTTGGCTATGAGGTGAAGTGCCGGATGGGAACAAATCACGAAAATTCACAACCTCCACTTTATTACGCATTGGCGGGATTGTGGTGGCAATTGGGCAAGGCGTGCGGCGTTCATGGCGGGTCCCTGCTTTATTGGATTCGCCTCCTGAACATGCTTTTGGCGGCGGCGCTCGCCTGGCTGGGGAATTTGGCGGCCCGAACCATCTTTCCCAAAAATTATTTCCTGCGACTTGGCGTTCCCGCCCTGCTGGCGTTCATTCCGCAAACAACTTTTTACTCGATTGAAAACGATGTGCTGTCGCCGCTTTGTTTTGGTGCGGCGTTCATTTGTCTGGTGCGTTTGCTGCGTGCGGATGTGCCGGATGTCCGGTTGGGAACCATGGCCGGTTTGATGCTCGCGGCCACTTATCTTGCCAAGATCAGCAACCTGCCTCTACTCGTCGTGTCGGCGGTGGCGGTGCTGTGCAAAATTTGGCGTTTGGCCAAGGCTGGAAAATTACGGCCGAGCCTGCCCGCGCTGGCGTTGGTTGTGTTATCTGCGGGATTGCCCATCAGTGCCTGGCGCGTGTGGACCAAATATAACTTCGGCGATTGCACGGGTTCCGGGCTAAAAATGCGGCTTCTCGGCTGGTCGTACAAGCCGTTCGGCGAATGGTGGAACCATCCGATTTTCACGTTGCATGGTTTCTGGACGTTTATTTCAAAACTCATGGCAACTTTCTGGCAAGGCGAATTCCTCTGGCACTGCCGGCCGCTGGCCTCATCGGGTGTTGATGTGATTTACCTGGTTTTATCCGTCAGCTTTGTCGGGGTGGCATTGTTCGCCATTTCGCCGCGATCTGCTGTCGCGCTCAAATCACAGCATCAGGCGCTTTGGTTTGGCTTTTGGAGTTTTGCCGCGTCGGTGGCGTTTCTCGGTTTTCTATCCATCATTTATGATTTCCATGACTGCTTTTACCCGTCGCGCGAACATCCATACTTTGTCTCCGGCCGCCTGATGCTTGGCGCGTTGATTCCCTTCTCGCTGCTCTTCCTTCACGGCCTCGACTGCGCTTTAAGCCCCATAAAAAATAATTGGATTCGCCCACTCACACTGGCAGTCATGATTCTATTCATGCTTGTTTCCGAAATCACGATAGACTGGCCGGTTTTCTTCAGCGAGTATAATTGGTTTCACATGTGAAATGGAAACGGTTCGTTGAATTTGAATACCCGGCCCAATCTCCGGTGAACCGCGGGTGGCTCTGCCAGCCGGGCAAGAAGCGCGCTGTCTCCGGCATCTGTGAAGCGGATGCTTTCACCGATGGCGACATCGGGTGTGCGCCCAATTTTATTGTGAGACCAAATTTTGGGAAAAGTGGTTGACACATTTTGGTTTTGGCGGATGAGGATCAGGCCCTGGCAGCGGAGTCCGAGGTTCACGAGGACAGCGCTGGATGTGGGTGGCCCGTGTGTTGAAGTGTTCGGATGAATACCTGAAACGGCGCACCTGCCGCGTTGCAAGGCCGCGAACTCCAAGAAGTTGCTCTGGAATCGTTATTGAAATAGATGGCACCGGCCATGCTATTGGTTGCGGTATTCACTTTCGCTGCGCTCTGCCTGTTCGCCTCCAACCTTCAAACACCCGCCCCCAACTGCAGCCGGGGATCTGATTCCAAGATGCTTTTGAGATTCGCCCAGTTGGCCTCGTTCATGTCGTTGAAGGCGTTCAAATAAACCGCCACGGCTTCGGGCGGATATTTCGCGAGCAGCGTTTCAATCGCGGATTTCAATTTCACGTCGTCCATGCTCTCTGGTAAATTTTCAACCACGCCCTCCTCGTTTTTAATCCCCAGCGTGTTCAAAAAATCCACGAGCATGGCCTTGTGCTTTTTCAGCAACCAGGTGCGAATCAGACTGCCCGCGACCAAATCCAGCGCGGGTCTGGCCAGGGTGGCGATCATGGCCGCGTGCCGCCGGGGTTTGGGCTGGCGCTCAAGGAAAACCGGGCGCAAGTGCCGCGCTTCGGCAACGGCGTTGAGCGTGGCGCGGTAAACCGGTTTGTCCGATTCAAAGGTGAACGTGATGATTTCGCCGGCCAGGTTTGGCGACATGAAGCCAAAGAGTTCGTGGGAAGTGAGCATGGAAATCAGAAGTTGGGAGATAAAAGTCGGGGATTTAATCAATGGTTGTCACGGAGATTATATTTTTTTTTGCCAGTTGTTCGCAAGCCTCCCGTTCCAGCAGCAAAGTTTTTCCAGCTTCCAGTGCCAGCACGGAAATTCCGGCGTGGGTGCAGGTTTCCAGCGTCTGCAAGCCGATGCAAGGGATGTCGAACCGCATGTCATGATTGACCTTTGCCACTTTGACCGCCACTGCGCCGCCGTCCTTGCCGGCGAGTTCCCCGCCGCGCGCCAGACATTTGTCCGTGCCCTCAAATCCTTCGACCGCAAGCACCGCGCCTTTTTTTACGACGACGGTCTGCCCGATTTCCAAACGGGAAACCTCCCGGGCGATGCGAAAACCAAATTCCACGTCCGCGCGTTGTTCATCCGACAATTCCGGACCGAGATGAAAACCGGCTTGCGGCATGAGCGGTTTCAGCCACGGCGTCGCGTCAATCAATTCAACGCCGTCTTTTTTCAATTCATCCGCAATCGCGCCAAAAATCGTGTGGGCGTTTTTCTCTTTCAGCCGCAACAACAGCGACATCGCGCGCAAATCGGGTCGCAAATCATAAAGATTTTTCGGCGCGATTTGGCCGACCATGACACATCGCTTCACCCCGCGGTCGGCAAACGCGGAAATCATTTTTGAAAGCTGGCCGACTTTGAGCCAGACGATTTCATCCACCAGTCCGGCCAGCGCAGGATTGGTTTCGTTTTCAAACGCAACGGCGATGAGCCGTTTGACTCCGGCGGCGCGCGCCTGCCGGGCAAATTCCAGCGGCAAGGAGCGGTTGCCGGCAATGAGGCCGAGAGATGCGGGCGCGGTATTCATCCGTGATTCCGGGCTCAGGATAACGAACAAACGAAAAGATGCCAGCCTGCGATTTACATGCGCAAAAGTTTCTGTCCTGCTTCGGAACAGCATGTCTCATTCAATGAAAAACTTAAAATGCGTGATAAATATTGGGCTGGCGCAGCGCCGGTAAAATTGAGTTTTTCCGCGTCTAAGGATCTGGCGCGCAAGGTGCTATGCGTGACAGCGATGTCATCACTCGAAAACATCTACAAAAAAATGGCGGAGGCGGCGGCTGGCGCGGATGCCCTGCACGAAACCACCCGGAATTCGACACAGCACATCTCACCTGTGGTCGCGCACGAACTGAACAATATCATTGCAATTATTCGAGGCTACGCCGACCGTCTGCTGTCCAAGCACGGTGAAAATCCCGCGCTCGAACCGCACCTCAAGCTCATCTCCGAAGCGGCCAAACGCGCGGCAACCATCGTTCACGATGCCATGCCGCCAAATCCAAGCCCGACCGTCCGGCAAAATCTGCCGCCGTCGCAACAGCCCACCGCGTAACAGCAGTTTCTTCCTGACGCTGAAATATCGGCGATTCGTTTTGACGCTTTGCGTTTCATCGCGTAGCGTTTTGCTTCTATTTTCAACTGACTATTTGGATTTACTGTGAATTTTTTGAAATGGATTATTCCGTCGCGGAATGAACGCGAACTGAAGAAACTTTGGCCGCTCGTCCGCCGGATCAATGAGATCGAGGCCGGACTCCAAAAACTTTCCGACGACGAGTTGCGCCAGAAAACCGCCGATTGGAAGGCGCGACTCTCGCAAATTCAGGACAAAACGGAGCTGGCCAGGGCGCTCAATGAAATCCTGCCCGAGGCGTTCGCCGCCGTCAAAAACGCCTGCCGCCGGCTCACCGAGCGCAAGACCGAAATCATCGTGCGCGAGCATCCATTGCTCTGGGAGATGATTCCGTTCGATGTGCAACTCATCGGCGGCTACGGCCTGCACAGCGGGCGCATCGCCGAAATGGCCACCGGCGAAGGCAAAACGCTCGTCGCCACCCTGCCCATTTATCTCAACGCGCTCACCGGACGCGGCGTCCATCTCGTGACGGTCAACGACTACCTCGCCGCGCGCGACTCCGAATGGATGGGCGCGATTTACAAATTTCTTGGCCTGACCGTCGGCTGCATTTTGCACGACCAGCCGCCCCGCGTCCGGCGCGAGCAATATAATTGTGACATCACCTACGGCACGAACGCCGAGTTCGGTTTTGATTATCTCCGCGACAACGGCATGGCGGCGCGCAAGGAAGAACAGGTCCAGCGCGGTCATTACTTCGCCATCGTGGACGAAGTGGACTCCATCCTGATTGATGAAGCCCGCACGCCGCTCATCATCAGCGGGCCGTCTGTTCACACTTACGATGAGCAATATGGCCAGTGGAAGCCGCTCGTCGAATCGCTCGTCCGCGCGCAGGAACGTTTGTGCGCCCGGTTTTTGTCCGAAGCCGAGGCGCTGATTAAAAAGCTGAATCCGACCGATGGTTCAAACCCTCAAAATCCCGAAGCCCTCGAACATGAAATCGGTCTGCTCTTGTTCCGCGTCAAAATCGGCCAGCCCAAATCCGAAGGCCTGATGAAACTTCTGGAAGACCCCGAAAACCTCAAGTTGATGAACCAAGCCGAACTGGATTTGCACAAGGACCAAAAGAAAGTTGACCTGTACCGGGAGAAGGAGGAATTGCTTTTTGCCATTGACGAGAAAAGTTTCGAGGCCGATTTGACCGAAAAAGGCCGCAATTTTGTCAGCCCGAAAGACCCGGAGGCTTTTGTGCTGCCCGAACTCACAACGGCGTTGCATGAAATTGACGCCGGGCCGGAACCCGACGCGCGCAAGCGCATGGAAGCAAAGACGAAGGTGCAGCAGGACTTCGAGACCAAGGCGCAAAAGATTCACGCCATCTCGCAATTGCTCAAGGCTTACAGCCTTTACCAGCTCGACGTGGAATATGTCATTCAGGAGAACAAGATCATCATCGTTGACCAGCACACGGGCCGGCTCATGCCCGGCCGCCGCTGGAGCGACGGCTTGCACCAGGCCGTCGAAGCCAAGGAAGGTGTCGAGATCGAGCACGAAACGCAGACGCTCGCCACGATCACGATTCAAAATTATTTCCGTCTCTACCAAAAGCTGGCCGGCATGACCGGCACGGCGGAAACGGAGGCGTCCGAATTTTTCGACATTTACAAACTCGGCGTCCTCGTCATCCCGACGAACGAACCCTGCGTCCGCAAAGACGCCAACGATGCGGTCTATAAAACCCGGCGCGAAAAATTCAACACCGTTCTCAATGAGATCAAGCAGATTCACGCCCAGGGCCGGCCGATTTTGGTCGGCACGATTTCCGTTGAAGTCAGCGAGCAGCTTTCGCGCATGCTCAAGCGCGAAGGCATCATTCATTCCGTCCTCAACGCGAAATATCACCAGCAGGAAGCCGAAATCATCACGCGCGCCGGCCAGCGCGGCGCGGTGACCATCGCCACCAACATGGCCGGCCGCGGCACGGACATCAAACTCGGCCCCGGCGTCGCCGAACTCGGCGGACTGCACGTCATGGGCACGGAACGCCATGAAGCGCGCCGCATAGACCGCCAGTTGCGCGGACGCTGCGCGCGCCAGGGCGACCCCGGTTCATCGCACTTTTTCATCTCGCTCGAAGACGATTTGATGCGGCTGTTCGGCTCCGACCGCATTGTGAAAATGATGGAACGAATGGGGCTTGAAGAAGGTCAGGAATTGACGCATCCGTGGCTGAACCGTTCCATTCAACAGGCGCAAAAGCGCGTCGAGCAGCACAATTTCCAAATCCGCAAACGCACGCTCGAATTCGACGACGTGATGAACAAACAGCGCGAGGTCATTTACGGCTTCCGCAACGAAATCATCCATGGTGAGGATGTGCGCGACCGGCTCATGGACATCATGGAGGAGGTCGCCGTGGACAAGGTCGCGCAATTCACGAACGCCGAATCCGAGTTCAGCGAATGGAAACCGCGGCCATTGGCCGACTGGGTGAATCTGAATTTTCCCATCGGCCTGCCGGAAGCAGAAATCCTCAAGGCCGCCGATTCCGGCAAGGAACAACCTGTGCCCGGCTCGCTTTTCGACGGACTCAGCCCGGCGCAATTCGCCGTTGCCAATTTCATCTCCGACAGCGTCCGCAAGGCTTACGACATCAAAATCAGCTTTGAAAATCCCGACGCGCTGAAGGAAGTCGAACGCTTCACCATCCTCAGTGCGATTGACCGCCTGTGGCAGGAACATCTCTACGAAATGGACAGCCTGCGCTACAGCATCGGCCTGCGCGGTTACGGCCAGCGCGACCCGCTCATCGAATACAAAGCCGAAGCGTTCAAGATTTTCGACGAACTGATGATCAACGTGAAAACCGAGATTTGCCACAACATCTTCCGCAGCGCATCGTCCATGCTGGCGTTTGAAAATTTCCTGAAGAATGTTCCGCAGCAAACCCTGCACCAGGCCGCCAGCGCCTTCGGCGGCACGAGCACGGCAAGTTCAGGCGGTGCACAAGCCAAACCCAGCGACGTCGTCAGCGAAGCCGCGGCGGCGGTGGCGGAAAAGGCCAAGCCGGTCCGCACCGGCCCCAAAGTCGGCCGCAACGATCCCTGCCCCTGCGGCAGCGGCAAGAAATACAAGCAGTGCTGCGGACGGTAAAGTAGCGCAGGCGTCCCGCCTGCGACTGCGAGCGCGCAAGCGCGAGCATTGAAACCCGCCTCGCTTCGCTCGGCGCGCAGGCGGGACGCCTGCGCTACTATTCCAAAATAAAACTTGCGGTGACTTGCCCTTTTGTTAAATTGCAAATGATTTGCAATTGAGAATACAAACATGACCCCCATCCTGGGACAGATTTTTCTGGCGTTCGGCATCGCGCTGGCCGGCGGCGCGTTGAGCGCGACGTTTGCCAGGACGCATAAGCAGCTTTGCGCCTTCATCAGCCTCGGCGCGGGAACGCTGCTCGGCGTCGCCCTGTGCGGCATCGCGCCGGAATGCTGGGAGGAATTGAAATGGTGGTTTTTGCCGGCGGCGGCTTCGGGCTATCTCCTTTTCGCCATCATCACCAAATACGTTTATCATGTCTGTCCCGC
>Ga0074044_10000381_pt1 | contig 43989 bp, 36 predicted proteins | sample BogForMeECP23OM1_FD_94443 | JGI IMG/M metagenome (GOLD analysis project Ga0074044, IMG submission 94443) | Bog forest soil microbial communities from Calvert Island, British Columbia, Canada - Bog Forest MetaG ECP23OM1 | ecosystem: Environmental > Terrestrial > Soil > Wetlands ...
CGAATTTGCATTTTCACCTCGCCCCGGAGGGGAGAGCGTAGGCGTCCTTCGGACGCCGTTCTTAGTGCTAGGAACGCCGATGCGGAGCATCGGCTATGCGAAGCGAGGGTGAGGGGGTTCGGAAGCTTCAGTTTTTCTCGGGCATCCGAACCCCCTCACCCCAACCCTCTCCCCTGCGGGGCGAGGGAGCGCGCATCGGTTTGACCTTGCAAGGCTTGGGCATTATGGCAATGTCCGCGCCGATTTGCGCAGGCCACGTGCACGAGCGTGCGCGGGGCGCGTTCCTTCCGGGCCGGCTCAATGTCCGGCCCCCCAAAGACAACCGGGGTCTACCATGGAAACCTTGTGGCTCATCGTTCTATGCGGCGTGCTGGCGATCGCCTATGCGATCTGGGCCACCTTCTCGGTGATGCGGGCCGATGCCGGCAGCGAGAAGATGCAGGAAATCTCCGCGGCGGTGCGCGAAGGCGCGCAGGCCTATCTCAAGCGGCAATACAGTACGATCGCCGTCGTCGGCGTCGTGATCTTCCTCATCGTCGGCTATTTTCTCGGCTGGCTCGTCGCCATCGGCTTTGCGGTCGGCGCCGTCCTGTCCGCCTCCGCGGGTTTCATCGGCATGAACGTCTCGGTGCGCGCCAATGTGCGTACCGCGCAGGCCGCGATCGGCTCGCTGGCCGGCGGCCTTGAACTCGCATTCCGCGCGGGTGCGATCACCGGACTTCTGGTCGCCGGGCTGGCGCTGCTGGGCGTGACGCTTTATTTCGGCTTCCTCATCGGCACGCTGCACATGGCGCCGAACGATCGCGAGGTGATCGATTCCATGGTGGCGCTCGGTTTCGGCGCTTCGCTGATCTCGATCTTCGCTCGGCTCGGCGGCGGCATTTTCACCAAGGGCGCCGACGTCGGCGGCGACCTCGTCGGCAAGGTCGAGGCCGGCATTCCGGAAGACGATCCGCGCAATCCTGCCACCATCGCCGACAACGTCGGCGACAATGTCGGCGACTGCGCCGGAATGGCGGCCGACCTGTTCGAGACCTATGCGGTGACCACGGTCGCCACCATGGTTCTCGCCGCGATCTTCTACAACGCCGCGGGCGCGGACATGCTGCTGCGGATGATGACCTTGCCGCTCGCCATCGGCGGCGTGTGCATCATCGCCTCGATCATCGGCACGTTCTTCGTCAAGCTCGGCGCCAATCAATCGATCATGGGCGCGCTCTATAAGGGAATGCTCGCGACGGCGCTGTGTTCGCTCGTCGGCATTGCTTTTGTGACGTACGCGCTCATCGGCTTTGGTCCGCTCCCCGGCGTCAATTACACGGGCCTGACGCTCTTCATCTGCGGCATCGTCGGGCTCGCGGTGACGGGCCTGATCATCTGGATCACCGAATACTACACCGGCACCAACTATCGGCCGGTGCAGTCGATCGCGCGGGCCTCGGTGACCGGCAGCGGCACCAATGTGATCCAAGGTCTCGCGGTGTCGATGGAAGCAACGGCACTTCCGGCGCTCGTCATCATCGCCGGCATCCTCGTCAGCTATAACCTTGCCGGTCTGTTCGGCATCGCCATCGCCGTGACGACGATGCTGGCGCTGGCCGGTATCGTCGTCGCCCTCGATGCATTCGGGCCGGTCACTGACAATGCCGGCGGCATTGCCGAAATGGCCGGTCTGCCGAAAGAGGTGCGCAAATCGACCGACGCGCTCGACGCCGTCGGCAATACCACCAAGGCGGTGACCAAGGGCTATGCCATCGGCTCGGCCGGGCTCGGAGCCTTGGTGCTGTTCGCAGCCTATAACCAGGACCTCAAATTCTTCATCGCCGGCGCGGACAGGCACCCCTATTTCCAGGGCGTCGCGCCCGATTTTTCCCTGGTTAATCCCTATGTCGTGGCCGGCCTCTTGTTCGGCGGCCTGTTGCCCTATCTGTTCGGCGCGATGGGAATGACGGCGGTCGGCCGCGCCGCGTCCTCGATCGTCGAGGAGGTGCGGCGTCAGTTCCGCGAGCGGCCCGGCATCATGCAGGGCAGGGACAAGCCCGACTACGGCCGCGCCGTCGATATGCTGACGCGGGCGGCGATCAAGGAGATGATCGTACCGTCGCTGTTGCCGGTGCTGTCGCCGATCGTCGTCTATTTCGTCATCTACTTCATTTCCGGCGGCGGCGCGCAGGGCAAGTCCGCTGCCTTCTCCGCGCTCGGCGCCATGCTGCTCGGCGTGATCGTGACCGGTCTGTTCGTTGCCATCTCGATGACGTCGGGTGGCGGCGCCTGGGACAACGCCAAGAAGTACATCGAGGATGGCCATTACGGCGGCAAGGGTTCCGACGCCCACAAGGCGGCGGTGACCGGCGATACGGTCGGAGATCCTTACAAGGACACGGCGGGTCCCGCCATCAACCCGATGATCAAGATCACCAATATCGTCGCGTTGCTGCTGCTCGCAGTGCTGGCGCGCTGAGGTTGCTGTCTGTGATCCTCGGGTAGAGTCGGTTGATCATCGCGAGCGGATCGCGAGCTTCACGATCCCTTGCCTTGGATGGTCCGGAACAGATAGGTGATGATATTGTTCTCGGCGCCGCTGGTCGGTGTCGTGCGGCTGATGAAGTCAAAGACCTTGCCGTCCTTCATGCCGTATTCGGCGAGCCGCTGGACTTGTCTGTTCTTGTCGAAATAGACCACGATCACGCGCTGGTCGGTGATCTTGGTTGGTATGAAGGAAATCGGGCGCTCGGCTTTTTGCGAGATGTAGTAGAACGCTTCGCCGCTGACCGTGGCCACCGTTGAGGGCGAGCCGAGCACGAGCAGGACCTGTTGCTGAGAGGCGCCAAGCGGAATTTGTTCGAGCGCGCCCTCGGGCAGCACATAACCGCGCTGAAACGTTTCGCCAAAGCAGCCGCCCAGGAGAAGACCAAGTGTGAAGAGCACAGCCCAGGCCGCTGCGGGACGCTCGTTTCCGCGATGCCGACGACTGCCCCGCATTGCTCGTACCTATTTTGCCTATCTTGCGTCCAAGCGCCGCGTGCCGTACCCCGAAAGCTCAAGATTGGCAATCCGCCGCCCTTGGGTGGGCTCAGGGATTTGGGTTATCCCTATGATCCTACCGCGTTTTCGGCGCAGCTCCCATGACCGCACAATCCGCGCGCTCTATGGCACGATCGTGGCGCAAGCCCGATCCGCGACCTTTTACGCCGACTACGGAGTACCGGACACCGTAGAGGGTCGGTTCGATTTGATCGTGCTCCACCTGGTGCTGCTGCTGCGCCGGCTCGGCCGCGACACCGACGCCGGGCGCAGTCTTGGTCAGGGACTTTTCGACGAGTTTTGCCGCGATCTCGATGCCAATCTGCGGGAAATGGGCGTGGGCGATCTCGCCGTGCCGAAGAAGATGCAGCGCTTTGCCGAAGCCTTTTACGGCCGGCAGGCCGCCTATCGCGCCGCCCTCGCTGCGGCGGATGAGCGGGACTTTGAGAAGGCGCTCGCACGCAATATCTTTCAGGCCGGCATCGACGCCGGGGCGGCTCGGCTGGCGGGCTATGCGCGCGCGGCTTCGAGAGGGCTCGATGCCCAAGAGGATGCCTCCCTGCTGCGCGGCGAGGTCGTCTTTGCCAGCCCAGAGGCCTTTATTCATGCGTGAGCGTAAATCAGAGAAACACACCCTCCCGGCGCCCTGGCACGTTCCCGTCGCGCTTGAGGATATTGCCGAGACCGGCCAACACTTCGATCTGGTGGCCGATAAGGATGTCCGTGCCGCGGTGGCGCGGATCGCGGGTTTGCGGGATTTGCCAAGGCTTGAGGCGAATTTCGACGTGACACGGCACGGCGCGAGCGCACTGCACGTGGCCGGCCGGGTTTCTGCAACGGTCGGGCAGAACTGCGTGGTCACGCTCGAGCCCCTTGTCAATGAAGTCGAAGAGGAGGTCGATCTCATGTTCGCGCCGCGGCAGCGAGCGAAGCCGAAGGCCGGTGCGGCCGAGGCCTCGGAGCAGACGGCTGCCAAGGTTTGGTCTGACAAGGTTTGGTCTGACAAGGCTTGGTCTGACAAGGCTTGGGGTGAGCCGGAACCGCTGATCGGCGGTGTCGTCGATCTCGGCGCGCTCGCGACTGAGTTCGTCATCCTTGGGCTCGATCCCTATCCGCGCAAGTCCGGAGCGGTTTTCGAGCCGCCACAGGACGTTAGGCCGGATGGAGGCCCATTCGCCGCCCTGGCAAGACTGACGAAGGGTCGGGATGGCGGTTGATCGCAGTTGTGTCCGGGCGCCGAACCGTTATTCTGGTTTTCGGTGTCGCCTCCTTATTTTCCGGACCTAGGACCGCAAGGTCATTCAATGTCAGACAAGGTCCGCATTGCTCTCGACGCCATGGGCGGTGACCGTGGCCCCGCTGTGGTCATCGCCGGGGCCGAGGTGGCGCTGGCGCGCCATCCCGAGAGCGAGTTCCTCTTTTTCGGCAATTCCGCGCTCATCGCGCCGCTCGTCGATGCGCGACCCTCGCTTAAGTCCGCCTCGCGGATCGTCCATACCGAGGTCGCGGTCCGGATGGAGGATAAACCGAGCCAAGCCTTGCGCTACGGCCGGTGGAAATCCTCGATGTGGCTGGCGATCGATGCGGTCAAGAAGGGCGATGCCGATGTCGTCGTGTCGGGAGGTAACACTGGCGCATTGATGGCAATGGCGAAATTCAATCTCAAGACATTGCCGGGCATCGAACGGCCCGCGATCGCGGCGCTGTGGCCGACGTTACGCGGGGAGTCGATCGTGCTCGATGTCGGCGCCTCGATCGGCGCCGATGCCGAGCATCTGATCAATTTGGCTGTGATGGGCGCCGCCATGGCACGCATTCTGTTCGGCATCGACCGGCCGACCGTGGGTTTCCTCAATATCGGCGTCGAGGAGGTCAAAGGTCTCGAACAGGTGCGCGAAGCGGGCCGCGTCCTGCGTGAGGAGAGATTGCCCGGTCTCGATTATTTCGGATTTGTCGAGGGCGACGATATCGGCAAGGGTACGGTCGACGTCGTGGTCACCGAAGGCTTTGCCGGCAACATCGCGCTCAAGACCGCCGAGGGCACGGCCCGCCAGATCGGCGAATATCTTAAGGGCGCCATGAGCCGCTCGCTCGGCGCGCGCATCGGCTACCTGCTGGCGCGTTCGGCATTCCGGCAGTTGCAGGAACGCATGGACCCGCGCCGCGCCAATGGCGGCGTCTTTCTCGGTCTCAATGGCATTGTCATCAAGAGCCACGGCGGAGCGGATGCCGAAGGTTTCGCGGCGGCAATCGATCTCGGCCACGGCGTGGTGCGCGATGAGCTTTTGGCCAAGATCACGGCTGCGCTCGGACGGTCCGGTAAGCTCCCGCGGCAGGCGCTCGGCGGAGCCGCCTCGTGACTGTTCGACGCTCGGTCATCATCGGCTGCGGCAGCTACCTGCCGAGTCGGGTCCTCACCAACGGCGAACTCGCCCGCCAGGTTGACACCACCGACGAGTGGATCGTGCAGCGCACCGGGATTCACGAGCGCCGCATCGCCGCGCCGGGCGAATTGACGTCGGACATGGCTGTGCACGCGGCGCGCGCCGCGCTTGGCCATGGGCGGGTCGATGCGCAGTCGATCGACCTCATCGTGCTCGCGACTTCGACGCCCGACAACACCTTTCCCGCTACTGCTGTTTCGGTGCAGGCCGAGCTCGGCATCACCCATGGCGCCGCCTTCGATCTGCAGGCGGTGTGCTCCGGCTTCGTTTATGCGCTGGCGACGGCCGACGCGCTCATCAAGTCGGGCGAGTTTTCGCGGGCGCTGGTGATCGGTTCGGAAACATTTTCACGTATTCTCGACTGGACCGATCGCAGCACCTGCGTGTTGTTCGGCGATGGCGCCGGCGCCGTTGTGCTCGATGGGCAGGCACAGCCGGGCACGCGCGAAGACCGCGGCATCCTCACCGTCCGGTTGCGTTCCGACGGCCGTTACAAATCCAAGCTCTATGTGGACGGAGGGCCGTCGTCGACCGGCACCGTCGGCCATTTGCGCATGGAGGGGCGCGAGGTGTTTCGTCATGCCGTGGCGATGATCACGGATGTGGTCGAGTATGTCTTCAAGGCGACGGGTTACACGGCTAATGACGTCGATTGGTTCATCCCGCATCAGGCCAACAAGCGCATTATCGATGGCTCGGCGCACAAGCTCGGCATTGCGCCGGCGAAGATCGTCATAACGGTCGACCGGCACGGCAATACCTCGGCGGCTTCGATCCCGCTCGCGCTTGCCGATGCGGTGGCCGACCGCCGCATCAGGCGCGGCGATCTGTTGCTGCTCGAAGCCATGGGCGGCGGCTTCACCTGGGGCGCGGCGCTGGTGCGTTGGTGAGCCCCCCGGGGGCTGCCGAGAAGCCCCGTTGACCGTGTGACGACAAGCTAATATCGTTGATAATTCAGCACGATATGTTGGTCGACATTTGATCGATCGCCGTGCTCGGGGCTGGCGATGGCGGAAAAGACGGTCACACGTGCGGATTTGTGTGAGGCGGTCTATCAAAAGGTCGGCTTGTCGCGCACGGAATCTGCGACTCTCGTTGAACTTGTACTCAAGGAAATCACCGACTGCCTTGAACGCGGCGAAACGGTGAAACTGTCATCATTCGGCTCGTTCGTTGTGCGCAAGAAGGGCCAGCGCATCGGCCGAAATCCCAAGACCGGCAAAGAGGTGCCCATCTCGCCGCGCCGCGTCATGGTGTTCAAGCCTTCCGCCATCCTTAAACAGCGGATCAATTCCGGGCCGGACGGCGGCAAGTGACCGCGGCCAGCGGGGAGTGGGGCATTGGACAAGGCGCCTGACGCATTCCGCACGATCAGCGAGGTCGCCGACGAGATCGATGTTCCTCAGCACGTGCTGCGGTTCTGGGAGAGCCGCTTTGCGCAGATCAAGCCAATGAAGCGGGGTGGCGGGCGACGCTACTATCGTCCGGACGATGTGGATTTGCTGCGCGGCGTGCGCCACTTGCTTTACGGCGAGGGCTACACCATTCGCGGCGTGCAGCGCATCCTGCGCGACGAGGGCGCGGTGTTTGTTCAGAATGTCTGGCGCGCCGGCGCCGCGCCACCGCCGCCCGAATCTGAGGATGACCGGGCGGGCGATGAGTTCGCCGAGGCGGCAGGCGGAACCCGGTCGGAGCCTGACATTTCACTCTTTAATTTCTCGTCGTCTCGCGCCGGTGAGCGCGCGGTCGAAGCGTGCCCGACAGAGCGGCACGAACCAACGATTGCGCCTACGGCGTCCATCAAGCAATCCGCGCGGCCCAGCGGTGCGGTCGAGGACAAGTTGCGAGTGGTGCTGAATGATCTCGTCGCGTGTCGTCGCCTGATCGACGCCGTGCTGTCGGACAAAGATCCGGCCGATCAGATTGGTCGGAGCGGCGAGATTTGAACTCGCGACTCCCAGTTCCCCAGTGTTGTGGGCATAGCGCGCGTTTGGCTTCCCGTTAAGCCACGGAGAGCACTTTACATCCGCGCTGCCCTTGAGCGGGGGGCTGCGGATGAGCGCCCTGCGCCGTCCGAGCGGGCTAGAGCATGTTCAGTTTCGCTGGAAACTGATCATGCTCTAGATTCCTTGTTTGGCCGCATTTTCTACGGAAAACCGGTATCCACCCCGGGTCAAGCCCGGGGCAGGCTTTTTCCGGAAAATGCTCTAGGCCCTAGTTCTTCACCAGCGAGCAGGCGGGATCCGGCGGTTGGAATGCCACGTTGCCCGGGATCGTGGTGAGCACCTGATAGTAATCCCAGGGATATTTCGACTCCTCGGGCTTCTTGACCTGCACCAGCAGAAGATCGTGCACCATCAGGCCGTCCTCGCGCAGCTTGCCGTGGCGCGCGAAGAAGTCCTCGATCGGCGCCTCGCGCATCTTGGCCGCGACCGTGAGCGGCTCGTCGGTGCCGGCCGCTTTGATGGCTTCGAGATAATGGATGACGGATGAGTAGACGCCCGCCTGCCACATGGACGGCATCCGGTTGCGCTTCGCAAAGAACCGCTTCGACCAGGCGCGGGTTTGGTCGTCCAGATCCCAATAGAACGACGTGGTCAGCACCAGCCCCTGCGCGGCCTGCAATCCCAGCGCATGCACGTCGGAGATGAGAACCAGCAGCCCGGCCATCTGCTGGCCGCCTTTGAATACGCCAAATTCGCCGCCCAGCTTGATGGAATTGATGTTGTCGGGCGGCCCGGCTGCGAGGCCGATGATCTTGGCCTTCGACGCTTGCGCCTGCAGGATGGCGGAGGAGAGGTCCAGCGTTGCGAACGGAAACCGCACGGCGCCGAGCACCTTGCCGCCGCCTTCCTCGATCACCTTGCTGGCATCGCGCTCGAGCGCATGTCCGAAGGCGTAGTCTTGGGTCAGGAAGAACCAGGTATCGCCGCCGCGCTTGACCACCTCGCGCGCGGTCCCAACCGCCAGCGCGACCGTATTGAAAGCCCACTGCATGCTGTAGGGCGTGCAGAATTTACCGGTGAAATCTGCCGTGCCGGTGCCGTGCACGATCAGGAGCTTCTGCTTGTCGCGCGACACCGCCTGCACGGCGAGCCCGACCGCCGAGACCGGCACGTCGACGATCAAGTCGACCTTATCGACGTCGTACCACGTGCGCGCGATGGCGGCGCCGATATCCGCCTTGTTCTGATGGTCGGCCGAGAGCACCTCGATCGGCTTGCCCAGCACCGTGCCACCGAAGTCCTCCACGGCCATCTGCGCGGCGGTGACCGAACCCGGCCCGGCTGCATCCGCAGCTCCGCCCGACATGTCGCTGAGCACGCCGATCTTGATTGCTTGCTCGCCGGCCTGCGCGTCGGCGCACGGAACGAGCGCACTGCCCAGAATGATCGCGATCACACTTCCCCAAACTAGCGCTCTAGACATTTTGTTGATCCTCCTCATGCGAGCTTTTCTGTACAGAAGTGAAGCTATTAGGCCAGTCGTAGGACATGGATCAAAGCCCCGCAATGTCCCACCGAAAAACCATCCACGAAGTTCATCTCGGAACAAAGAGAACAGAACGCGGCCGCTGCTCCATCAGCTTTGCGAGTTCGGCCAGGCTGCCATAAAACATGATGGCCGCCTGGCAGTGTTTGACGCAGGCGGGCTGTTCTCCCCTCATGGTTCTCGACGCACAAAGGTTGCAATGTTGCGTGGGAAACGGGAGGTAGTCGATACGCAAGGTCTTGTCGGGCAACTCCACGATGATCTCGTTCAAATGGATGCCGCCCCGTCCGACTGGATAATTGTGCTCCTGCTTGCACGCCACCTCGCAGCTGTGGCAGCCAGTGCAATATTCATAGTGGATCATCAGCCCTTTGCGTTCCATCGTTCACTCTCGATCCATCGCCGACAATCATTCCCGCGCGAGCGATCGCCGGCTCACCGCGGACCCGGCGAAATGCCTCGGTCGCGCGCTCACGGACCGACTCGGTAAATCTTGCAGAGCGTAGTCTTGGTCGGCGCTCCGCCGAACCCGGACGTGCTCTGTTGTCCCATCGGGATGAGCTGGTTCACGTTCAAATCCCAAATGCCGTAGAAGTTGGGGGCTGTGCCATCGGTCTCCGGCAGCCACCACCCGTGCAGGGCGTGCGCCATCTGCCGATGGATGATGGGAGTGAGTTTGGCCTTGCGCTTGACCTTGCCCCGCACCCCTTCGATCCATACCCACTCGCCGTCGATGATGCCCAGCGATTTGGCGGTATCCGGATGAAGCTCCACCGTCGGGTCGGGCGCGATTTCCCTTAGCCACGGGATCTGCCGGTGCTCGCTGTGGAAGAATGCGCCGTGGCGCCGGCCTGTGATCAGGATCAGCGGGTATTCCTTCCAGATATCGGGAGTGCTCGTCGGGCTCTCGAACGGCTCCCTGTGGTAGGGCAGCGGATCGAGCCCGTATTTTTCGTACGTCGTACAATAGAGTTCGATCTTGCCGGTCGGAGTCCGGAATCCGGGCTTGCCATCCGGCCGAAGCTGACCTTTCTCGTGTCTGCGGTACGGAGCGCTGCCCGATGGGTGATTTTTCGGTGCGAGCGCCCACGGCCGCTCGCAGAGCTCCTCGAAGGTGAATCCAGACGGCTTGAGCCGGTGCGTGAACAGTTCTCTGACATTCTTCCACGGCACGGCATCGGGATTGAGACGCTTGGCCATCTCGAAATTTATTTCCCAGTCGGACTTGCATTCGCCGACCGTAATAACTTTTTGAATCGCGTTGAGAGGAACGCCTGTCGTGAAAACGGAGTCTTTTTCCGGGAAGGTGCCGGCCGGCAACACGATGTCCGCGACGGCCTGCGCGGTGGGAGTCATGAAGGTATCGACGACGACGTTGAACTCCAGTTTGCGAACCGCTTCGTAATGCCGTCTGGGGTCCTGCGCGGTATTGCCCATGAAATTATTGGTCTGACACCATAGTCCCTTGATCGGATATGGCTTGCCGGTTTCCATCTGCTCCAGCACCAGGTCCGACAACGCCCACGCCCGAAAATTCTTCACCAGAGGGTATCGGTCCGCTCCAATTCGTTTCGCGGTCAGATTAGCAACGAATTCCTCGCCGTAGAGCTGGATGACTTCCTCGGTCGAGTAGGGGTAGACCGTGACGCCGAACGGCGGACGGCAGATCACGTTGCCGCCCGGCACGTCGATGTTGCCGGTGATGGCCCAGAGACAGTTGAGCGCCTGGATCGTGCTGGTCGCCTCGGCGTTGCTGTCCAGAGGCTGGCCGAAACGCATGGCCGCCGGTTTGCTGGTCGCGTAGAGACGCGCCGCCCGTACGATTTTTTCCGCCGGAACCCAGGTGATGTCAGCGGCTTTCTCGGGTGGGTATTCCTGGACCCGGTCTTTCAGCTTGTCAAAGCCATGCGTCCACTTGTCGACGAAGTCCTTGTCATAGAGGTTTTCATTGATGATGACGTTGAGCATGGCCAGCGCCAAGGCGCCATCGGTGCCGGGCCTGATTTGCAGCCAGACTTCAGCCCGGGACGCTTCCCAGGAGCAAACCGGATCGACGACAATGAGCTTGGTGCCTCGCTTCATCATATCGACAGCCCAGTGACCGGAAAAATAATGGTCGGTGCACTGGCTTCCCTGCAGGTTCCTTGCCCATGAGAGGAGGACCTTGGGGGCGACCCATTCTGGGTCTTCGTAGCGTTGCGGGGAGAACTGAGCAGCATCGGGGAACGTGATATCTCCCATGACCGAATGCATTGCAGCCAGTCTGGGGGTGAAACACGAAATGCCGGAGAGTCCGAACAGGGTCCAGTTCGGACTGCCGTAGGCATAGGCCAGGAAAATGATGTAGCCGCCGGCGTCGCGGCCGGTTCCCTGCCCGAACACCATCGACTCGGCGCCGTGTTTGTCGCGGATTTCGCGCATCCGCTGTTCGCAGGTATCGAAAGCCTCGTCCCAGCTGATGCGTTGCCATTTTCCTTCGCCGCGCTGGCCGACCCTCTTGAGCGGATAGGTCAGACGGTCCGGATGATAGATATACTGGGTTAAGGCCAGAACCCGCGGGCAGAGCCTGCCCTGAAAGTAGGGATGATCCTCGTCTCCCTCCACCTTGAGCAGCTTGCCGTCCTTCAGGAACACCTTGACTCCACAACCGCCGTGACATCCTGGTCCGGCCGACCAGGCGCCCATTTTCACGACCCGCGTGTCTTGTGTGTTTTCGAGCATTGGTCCCGCTCGCCTGCTTGTCAGCGGCTGTCATACCGGGGCGTCCCCGCCCTCCTGCGCCGAGCGAGCACTGCCTTAGCGAATACTTACGCGGGTTCTTCAGCAACCGCTTTGCGTTATATCAATTGCAATTCTCAGAAGGGTCAACGGCGGAGCGAAACCCAAGATCCGCGACAGGACGTGGGATGACCGGATGCTTTGGGCTGAAGGTGGATTTTTCAGCTTGTTTTGGTGGCCGCCGGCCGCCGTTTATTTAAAGCCCAGATGCCATGTGAGGCCAACGAGCACTCCTTCACCACCACACCGTTGATGCCGAAGTCGTAGTCGGCCAAGAGCGCGTGGCGAGCCGTGGCTGCTCATCAGCTGGCAATCTTGCGCAGCGTGCACAGTGTCGTCTTGTACTGGCCGCCGCCGAAGCCGGATTTGCTGCATTGCGGACCGGGAACGATCGTGTTGATTTGATAGTCCCAGACGCCGAACAGGCTCGGCTCGCGTCCGTCGAGCTCGGGAAGCCACCAGCCGTGCATGGTGTGCACATGGAGCGGATTTACCTTGCGGGTGATGGTTGCCTTGCGCTTGACGCTGCCCATGTCGTTCTCGAGATAGATCCATTCGCCTTCATAGATGCCGTACTTCTTCGCCGTGTCGGGATGAATCTCCACGCAAGGATCCGGCATCTTCTCGCGCAGCCAGGGGATCATGCGGTGCTCGGAATGGAAGTACAGCTGCGAGCGCGCGCCGGTGATCATCACCAGCGGATATTTTTTGAACAGGTCGGGCGTCGATGCCGCGCTCTGCGGCGGCTCGGTGTAGAACGGCAACGGATCGAGCTGCCATGACTTATAGGTCTCGCTATACACCTCGACCTTGCCGGTCGGCGTGTTGAAGCCGGGCTTGTTGTCGGGCCGCAGCAGGCCGCGCTCATGCCGGCGGTAGGGCTTCGACGGCCCTTCCGGCGGCATCTTCCAGCCGCCGTCGTCAACCAATTGCTTGACCGTCATGCCCGACGTTTTCAGGCGGTCGTTGAACAGGTCCTCGAGCGTGTCCCACTGCTTCATACCGTCCGGATTGAAGCGCTTGGCCAGCTCGAAATTGATCTCCCAGTCGGACTTACACTCGCCCACCTGCACCCGCTTCGTGATGACGGCGAGCGGCGCCCACCAGGCGCGGATGCTGTCCTTCTCCGGGAAGGTCGCGGCCGGCAGCACGATATCGGCCAACGCCATCGTGGTCGGGTTGTGGAATAGATCGACCACCACGACGAATTCCAGCTTCTTGAGCGCCTCGTAATGAAATTTCGCTCGCGCTGCCTGGCCGCCAAGTATGTTGGCGGTCTGGATCCATGCCGCCTTGATCGGATAAGGTTTACCGCTGGCGATCTGGTCGATCATCATGTCGGGCTGTGCCCAGCCGCGGAAATTCTTCACCATCGGATAGGCGTCGGCGCCGACGCGCTTCTCGGTCATGCGCTTGACCAAATCTGCGCCGTAGAGCTGCACCATCTCCTCACTCGAATACGGGTAGGAGCTCACGCCGTAGGACGGCCGGGCGATGACCTGCCCGCCGGGGATGTCGATATTGCCGGTGATCGCCCACAAGCAGATGATGGCATGCGCGACAGCGGTGCCGTCCGGGCACATGTCAATCGGCACGCCCCAGTGGATTGCCGCCTGCTTGGCGTTGGCGAACAGTCGTGCCGCCGCGGCGATCTCGCTCGCCGGCACCTCGGTGATCGCGGCAACTTTTTCAAGCGGATACTGCTGCACGCGCTCCTTGAGCTGATCAAATCCGTGCACCCATTTGGCGACGAAGTCTTTGTCGTAGATGCCCTCGTTGATGATGACATTGAGCATGCCGAGCGCCAGCGCGCCGTCGGTGCCGGGCCGGCTCTGCAGGTGATGCACCGCGCGGCTCGTCGTCCAGGTGTTCCGCGGATCTACCGTAATGATCTTCGAACCCCGCCTCATGCAGTCGACGATCCAGTGTCCGAAGAAGGCGTCCGGACAGCCGTTCGCCGGATGCTGACCCCAGGTGATGATCACCTCCGGCGGCACCCATTGCGGATCCTCGTAGCGCTTCTCCAGGAACTGCGAGCAGTCGACCACGCCGAAATCACCCATCACCGCCTTCATCGCGCCGAGCCGCGGTGTGTAGCAGGACTGGCCGGAGAGCCCGAGCTGACACCAGTTGGGGCTGCCGAAGCTGTAGGCGAGGAACGAGATCGGTCCGCCGATGTCGCGGCCGGTACCCTGCGCGAACACCACCGCCTCGGCGCCATGCTTATCGCGGATTTCCTTCAGCTGCCGCTCGCAGCTGTCGAACGCCTCGTCCCAGCTGATCGGCGCGAACTTGCCCGTGCCGCGCTCGCCCACCCGCTTGAGCGGTGTGGTGATGCGATCCGGGTGATACATGTATTGTTTGAGCGCGAGCACCCGCGGGCACGAGCGGCCCTGATTCCACGGATTGTTCTCGTCGCCCTCGACGCGGACGAGATGGCCGTCCTCGACGTAAAGCTTCTGCCCGCAGCCGCCATGGCAACCGGCTCCTGCGGACCAGGCAATCGTCGGGTAAACTTGTGTCTTGCCCATGGCTCTATCTCTCTAATTGTCTTGCGGGCGGCACCTCCGCCGCTGCCATGTCAATCGCTTGCATGCGCGCGCGTGCCGGGGTTCATCGTCCCGGGGAATGGGTGAAGAGCGCGGCGGAGGCGCGCTCCGGCAAGGACGTCATGAGCTCCTCGGTCGTGCCGAATTCCATGCAGCGCGACTGGCAGTGCCGCACGCAAGCAGGCAGCCCGTCACTGTCGCGCGTGCGGCGCGCCTTGCACAGGTCGCAGTGCTGGGTGAAGAACGGCAGATAATCGATCCTGACCCGCCCGTTGGACTCGTACTCGTATTCGCGCACCATGATGCCGTTGGTGCCGACTGGATAGTCGTGTTCCTGCTGGCAGGCCACCTCGCAACTGTGGCAGCCGGTGCAGTAATCGTAGTCGATGAGGATCGCGTAACGGGCCATGGGATTTTCCTCTTAAGCTGTAATCTTGCGACCCGTCGAAAAGCTATCAACGTTTGCCATGCGAACAGGCTTCTCGAAGATAAAAAGACGATGTTCGTGCGCTCTGAAGCAATAAACCTCGCCCATTATCTCTCATTATAGGGCGGCAAAAGCTCTCGCCTTGCGAAATGTCAAAGTGCCACGGACGGTCCAAGCCCACAGAGGAGGCGTTGCAAGAACTCCCCCCGCGGTGGTGGTTAAAATCAGAAACGCGGCGCGTTACGCCTTCGGCTAACACGCCGTCGAGGGCTGACGGCTCAGTCGTGCAGCTTGCTATAGGGGTAGACGAGGCCGGCGGCGGATTTGAATTCGTCGGGGGCGAGCACGACGTAGGTGCTGGGCTTGCGGAACTGGTCGAGCCCATTGCCGGTGATGCCCTGGTACTGGACGGTGAGGACGCCGGATTTCGACCATTCGCCGTCCTGGTTGAAGCGGATGTCGCCGACGATGGTGTGCAGCACATTGGCACGCAGATAGGCGGCCAGCTTGTCGGCGTCGAGCGTGCCGGTGGCGGCGATCGCCTGACCGATCACCTGCATGCGCGCATAAGCGTAAGGCGGCGCGTAGTAGCCGAGCGGATCGGCACCGGCGGCGCCGGCGCGGGCCTGATAGGTAGCGAGGAACGCCTCAATGCCGGGGAACATCAGTTTCGGATCGGGCACCCAGAAATCGTGATACACGAGGCCGTTGAGCAGCGGGCCGAGCTGCATGCGCAGCGGGGTCGATTGCATGCCGACCATGCTGCCGCCGAACAGCTTGGTCTTTAGCCGCACCTCGTTGGCGGCGCGCACCACGCCTGCGCCGTCGGCCGGATAGGAGGCGACGTAGACGATGTCCGGGTTGACGGCCTGAACGGCGCGGATGACGGACGAGAAGTCGAGCAGGTTGGCCGGGTAGGTGCGGTCGTAGACGATCTTGAAGCCGTGCGCATTCAGGTTCTCGCGCGCGCCCTCGGCGGCGCCCAGCGCGAATTCCGCATCGGCCGACACCACCGCGACGGTCTGCGGTTTCGGTTCCTGCGCGGCCGCGATGTCGAAGAAGCCCTTCGACAGCGCAAGCTTCGGCTGCGGCCCGAACGGCACCATGGAGAAGTAGCGCGGATAATGGAACTGGTCGTTGAGCGCCAGGCAGAAATAACTGACCACCAGCAGCTTGCGCTCGATTGCGGTCGGCATAAAGGGTGCCGTCATGTTGGTCGAATAGCCCGGGATGGCAAGGTCGACCTTGTCGACATCGAGCAGCTTGCCATAGATGCTTGGCACCAGCGCCGGATCGCTCTGGTCGTCATAATAGATGAGTTCGACCTTGCGGCCGAGCAGTCCGCCCTCGGCGTTGACCTTCTCGGCCCAGATTTGCGTCGCCAGCAGCGCCGGCTTGCCGGTGACAGCAAGCGAGCCGGAGAGCGGCATGGTGAACCCAATGCGCAGTGCATCGGCCGCCTGCGCCGGCTGCACGGCGGCGAGCGTGAGGCCGACCAGCGCGGCAACGACAAGCACACGTAGCATGGCGACTCCTCTTTTGTCGGTTCGCGAACAACCCATTGGCATCAAGACTATCAAATCGCCGCGGCGATGTAAGCTGCCGTCATGGCCAAGGCCTTAGGATGGGTTGAACCGCTCGTCTCCGCTTGCTTCGCGAGCTACGGTGGGTTCAAGTCCGCCGACCTTGCTTCGCCCGCCGAAGAGGGCTTCGCGAAGGCGGGAGCGCGGAGCGCGACAGTCAGGTCGTTGGCGACATGCTCGACGCTCCCAGACCGCCGCTGCCCGTGACGGCCGACACCACGAGCGGCCGAGCGCCTTGCTTGGACAGCCTTGATCTCGCAAATCCGGCCTACCTGAGCAAGCCTCCCTTCTTTGCAAGATCTTTCCATTTTCGCAGATCGGCTTCGATTCTATCATGCAGCACCGAAGGAGAACGGGGGTCGGCAATAATTGCCTGATCAAATAAAAGAGTGCGCGTATCTTGTCGGGACAGCGCATCGTTGATTTCGGTATTCAGCCGAGCCACAATTTCTGGTGGAGTTTTGGCTGGCGCGATTATCGCTATCCACAATGCGGCTTCATAGCCTGGAAGGCCAGATTCGGAAATTGTCGGAATATCCGGGAACTCGGGGACGCGGCTTAAGGTGGTGACGCCCAACGCATTCAGTTTGCCGTCCTTAATATATTGATGCGTCGTAGTGAGAATACCAAACTGCGAGTCAATGCGCCCAGCTAGCAAATCGATAACAGCTTGGGTGGAGCTTTTATAGGGAATTTCGTTTAGCTTTACGCCGGCCATGCTTGCGAACAATTCGCCGGCAAGATGCGCTAAACTGGCCTCGCCGACGGACGAATATGTTAGACTTCCTGCCTCTGATTTTGCGAGAGCGATGTAATCCTTGATGGTCTTTGCCGCGACTGCCGGATTAACGACAAGAACGTATGGCGAATACCCGACCATAGCGACCGGCACAAAATCGTTTAGAGCGTTATAGCCTATATCCGGGTTAAGGATGGGCGCAGTTACCAACGTCGTTGTTGTTGCAATGCCCAGAGTGTTCCCATCCGGGTCGGACCGCGCGATTTGCGTAGTACCGAGTTCACCGCTCGCACCGGCCTGGTTGTTGATTATTACGGGCTGACCTAGTTTTGTAGAAAGTTTAGATCCGATGAGACGCGCGACCGTGTCAGCTGCGGATCCTGCGGGTAACGGCACGATGATATGGATCGGTCTATTTGGCCATTGTCGATTGTCGGCGAATGACGGCGAACAGAAAAATGCTGTATGGAATACGAATGATAACGCTACCGCGGCCCGAAAGAAGATGTTTTTGCTCTCCATTTCAGTTCTCACCCGGCTGCTTTTTTCACTAACTTCATAGTTTTATATCAACACAACGCTCGCTGTGATGTCGCGCGGGTGCGGCTGCATCGCCGTGACTTCAGGCACGGCCACCCCCGATGGCCGGTCGGGCAGATGCCAGAGGAACAACGAGACCCATCACATTCTCAATGTTTGTAAGCGTTTCCGCATTTTTCACTCGATCGATCAATTCATCGACGGATTTGCGGCCGATTATACCGTCCGCAAGCATATGCACCTTATTGCTCATCTCTTCCGGCGACATTGGGTTTTTGATCGAGCCGCGCGGATGATCGACTTGCGACTTGAATTCGGCGCCGCCGGTTGTCTGCAGGATCATAAGGCAGGATACCCCGCGCGGCAGACTGTCGTCGGGCACCACCCGCACCATCTGCGACAGCCGCGAAATTTCGGGATCGCCCAGCTTGCTGTCCTGATACTGCGGCAGCAACGCCTGGCCCTCGATGAGAGCGACCGCAACCGAATAGGGCAGACTAACCTGTGCCTCGTGGTAGGTCTTCGGTTTGGCATTGAGATGGTAACGCGCCCAGGCCGGATGCCGCCGCATGATTATCGAGGCGATATTGCCAATCGGCTCTTGCAACCGTTTGCGGATATCGAGCGCGCAATCGATAGCGTTATGAATGGGTCGCGCGCAGGAATAGGGCTTGTATTCGATATAGATAGGAAAATCCTCACCCAGATCTTTGGTCAACTCGCCGACGTCGAATTTGTCGCTGAAGGCGCGACAGAAACCGCGCTCGCCGTCAAAAATTGTTGCGGCACCAGTGAAACCGAGCTTGGCCATGAGTGCAGAAGTGACGCCATTGCGGGCACTCGGGCCAGGATTAAACCGCTTCTGCATGGAGGGACCGTACATTTCCATGAGTCCGGAGGCTTGGGCGCCGGCTAGACCAAGGGCTGAGACAATCTGATCTCGGTCGAGCTTGAGAAGCCGCGCGGCCGCGATGGTGGCGCCGAACACGCCGCAGGTCGGCGTCGTGTGATAACCGCGATCGCGCAGCGACGGATTTGTGGCAGCGCTCGCTCGCGCCATCATTTCGCAACCGAGCGCGACAGCGACGATAAAATCGGCGCCGCTCGACCGCTCGCGCTCCGCCGCCGCAAGCGCCGCAGCGACCACCGGAGGGCTGAAATGGAACAATGCCAACACGTCGACGTCGTCAAGTTCGATGCTGTGGGAGGCAATAGCATTGGCGAAAGCGGCATGGACCGCCGGAACCCGGCCGGCATGTCCGATTAAGGTCGATTCGGCTTTGCCGCCGGTCTCGACGGCGAAGCGCGCGGCGATCGCCCCGCTGTCGGTCTGGCTGCCGGCGATGCCGACGCCGAGATAGTCGAGAACAAGCGTCTTCGCGTCGGCAATCAGCTTCGGCGGCAAATCGGATATATGGATTTTAGCAAAGTGGTCGGCGAGTATCTCGCTTGGAGTAGTAGCCATGTTAGGCCCCATTGCTTCTCAAGAACGACGAGGGAGGCGGTTCGTCAGGCATTCGGCGCATTCGGCTCCACGTCAAGCCGCACCGCGATCCCCTTCAACTCCGAACTCGGCGCCGGATAGCGCGCCATGACCAGCGGATCGTGGCCTGGAACGATGTGCTTGTGGGTCGGAGCGAGCGCGACCAGCTTGTCGAATCCTTCGAGCATCTCGCCCACGTTGAAAGCGGTGGTAAACGGACGGCCACTCTCCATGTTCTCGTAGAAATGCGTGACGTCGGAGGCGACAATCACCCATCCTCGACGGGTGTGCACGCGCACGAACTGTAATCCCATCGAATGACCACCGGCAGGATGTAGTGTGATACCTGGAGCGAGCTCGGCCGGTCCATTATAGAAATTTACGCGGCCGGCGAAATTGAGCAACACCATGCCGGCTACGTCGGTTGGGTTGAAGGAATGTGCCAAGCGCGGATAGCGCATGTAGCGTCCGGTCGCATAATGCATTTCCAGTTCTTGCAAATGGAATTGGGCGATCGGGAAGCGGTGGAAGTTGCCGACGTGATCGTAGTGCAGGTGTGTGAGAATCACGTCTTTGACCCGCTCGGCTTCGACCCCGAGCAGGCGCAACGCGTCGATCGGGCAGCGAAGGAACGTGCGTTTGCGCTGGGCGGCCGTCTCTGCCGTGAATCCGGCGTCAATGACGAAAGTGCGCTCCGGCGAAATCGCCGCCCAAAGGAAGTAATCCATCGGCATCGGGCCGTCGTGTGGATCGCCACCAATAAAATGGTCTTGGCGCATGGCCTGACGTGTGGCGTAGCGCAAGGCGAAAAGTTCATAGATGGGGAGAGAATCGGTCATGGCGATCACGTGGCGATGTGGACGAAGCACTTTTCAATTGTATCGAGACGATCTTTCTGCGTGACTTTTCCTCGCTCATCCATAGTGATCATGCGATCGAGAATGCCGGAGGAATCGCCGTGTTTGCGCAGATGCATCAAGCTGCTCTGTACCGCTTTGACGCTCGAACGCAACGCCAAGTTCGCATAGATCGCGAGTTTAAAGCCCATCGACCTGAGATCTTTGGCCGCAACGATCGGCGTATGGCCGCCTTCGACTATATTGACGATCTTAACCCCGGGGAGGTTGCGCCCGATTTCCATCAGTTCGTCGCGCGAACGCGGCGCTTCGACGAACAGCGCATCGGCGCCGATCTCATGATAGGCGCGGGCCCGACGCATGGCCTCGGCAAAGCCGTCGACAGCAATGGCGTCGGTGCGTGCGATAATGACGAGGTTGCTGTCGCCGCGCGCCTCGACCGCCGCCTTGAGCTTAAGGACCGATTCGTCGAACGAAATGAGCTGTTTGCCGGCGAAATGGCCGCACTTCTTCGGGATGACTTGGTCTTCGATCTGCACGGCGGCGACGCCGGCGCGAACGAACTCCTGCACCGTGCGGTACAGATTTAGCGCGTTGCCATATCCGGTATCGATATCGGCAATGACGGGAGCATCGACCGCGCCCACTATTCTGCGCGTTTGTTCGAGCATTTCCGTCATCGTCAGGAGGCCAACGTCGGCAAGCCCAAGCTGCGAGTTCGATATGCCGGCGCCGGTGGCGTAGACGACCGCAAAGCCCGCGTCGACTACGAGCCGCGCGGTCAAGGCGTCATAGGCGCCGGGAGCGATGATCAGGTCATCGTCTTTGAGAAGTTGCCGAAGCTTGTTAATTGCCGACATGACTAATCCTTGTTCATTCAAGTGATGTTATTCGAGTTGGTGCGTACGATGCCGAGGCGAACGCGGCGGTGGACACTCCCGCGATCAATGCGCAGGCCACGGAAAAGCATCTCGCTTGATGCAGCAGATCACGGGGAGTTGCCGGGGCCATTCGGCCCGATCAGGTCATGCAGTTCTCCGGGCATGCGTTCCGTCCGCCGGAATTAGCTCGCACTGCGTCAAGCTCCGACATTCGCAACGGCAATCGATTGGTCAGAGCCAGCACGGTCAACGATGCGTCGCGGATGGCTGCCAGGAAATCGCCGGGCTGGTTACAGTCACCGACCAGCACGCTCGGCAAACCCGCCTCTTCGAGGACGGATATGATGTCCCGGTTCGGTTTCGGACCAACCGCAACGACGATGGCATCGCCGGGATCGTGGCGTATGCTCTCTCCATTTCGTACGAGCAAAAGCTTGCCGTCGACCACGCCATCGATCACTGTCTCGGTGAGAAGCTGCACGCCGTACTGCTCGAGCCGCATCAGAACGTCGAAACGGTTATTGCGGGCCATTTCGCGCGCGACGGTCGATTGAATTTCGATCACGGTGACGGCGCAGCCGCGGCCGCCCAGAACTTCCGCGGTTTCGATGCCGACCATGCCGCCACCGATCATCGTCACTTTCGCGCCCGGGCTGATCGCATCCGCGTCGGACAGGACGTCCCACGCCTGCAGCACCGGTACGTGGACGTCGAGCGGCATTGGCGCCGGGCGTGGCCGAGATCCCGTAGCGACAATGACGAGGTCGGGCGCGAAACGGCGCAGCGCATCCGCCGTGATCTGCATGCCCAGACGAATCGGCACGTTCAGGCGCTGAAGCTCGTCGACGCGATAGGTCCATACGCCGGCTACGTCTTCCTTGTCGGGCGCAGCGAGCGCGATAGGGACCTGGCCGCCGGCGGTTTCTGCCACCTCCCACACTTCGACCGTGTGCCCCAATGCCGCCGCCATGCGCGCAGCCTCGGCTCCAGCGACACCAGCGCCGAGCACAAGTAGCCGCTGACGGGTGGTCGGCGGACCCGCCCGTGACAATTGCGGCTCGAGGAATTGGAGTGATTCGAATTCAGTGCCGACCATCGGATTCTGTACGCACGCAACGTCGCGCTCGAGGGTCAACCGCTCAAAGCATACATTGCAGGAGATGCAGCGGCGGATCGGGGCTGCAGCTTCGCCGAATGCCTTGACGCACCAATGCGGGTCGGCGATCAGCGCGCGGCCCAGCGAGATGAAATCGGCGCTGTTGGCCTCCAACACGCCTTCTGCGTCCTGCGGAGTGATTATTCGACCCGCGATGATCGTCGGAATTGTCACTGCCTGTTTGAGCGGCCGAGCGTAAGGCTCAAGGCAGCGGCGTGGGAACGAAGGTGGCTGGATGCAATAACGCGATAACTGCGGACTCTCATTCGTTCCGCCTGACAGGTCGATGGCGACGACGCCAGCTCGCTCCAGCGTCTGAACCAGAGCGATGGCTTCCTCTTCGTTGTAACCTCCCTTCACGTATTCGGTCGCGCTGATGCGAACAAGGAGTGGAAAATCAGGCAATTCATTGCGGATGAGTTCGACCGTTTCGAGCAGCAGCCGCATTCGGTTTTCGAGCGATCCGCCGTAGCTGTCGTCACGGCGGTTGAACCGTGGTGAGAAGAACTGCTGAAACAAATAACCATTAGCGGCATGCAGCTCGACGGCGTCGTATTCGGCGCGCCAGAGGCGTCGAGCAGCATCGAGGAAATCGCGCTGGATGGCGCGAATTTCGTCTACCCGCAGCGCGCGCACGGGCTCGCCGGTCGCCGGATGGCTACCCGCCGTCGGACCGACCGGTTCCATGCCGAGAACGGAACGGCGCAGCAATTGCCCGCGATGGTTCAGCTGTGCGACAGCGAGAGCCCCATTGTTCTTGATGGCGCGCACCACCGCATTAAGGCCCGGAATGAACCGGTCGTGATAGACACAGAGCGAATTATTGTGGTTGCGCGCGCCAGCGGAAATGTTCATCGCCTCGGTTATGATCATTGCCACGCCGCCCTTGGCGCGCTCGGCGTAGTATTGTTTATCGCGTTCGGTCGAGAAGCCGTCGGTCGTGCCGTAATTGGTTCCCATCGGACCCATGATGATGCGGTTCTTCAGCCGCAGCGGGCCGATCATGCCTGGCCGTTGCAGCAGCTTGGGCCGGAATTGCGGGTCGTCGCTACGCGATGCCATAGGGCGCGCGAGATTGCCGTCAACGATCATAGCGACATCTCGTCCTGATGATGTCCGCCATCGTCGATGTCCCGCGGGTAAACGTAACCTTCCATGATCCGTCGGGCGGTGCGACCGAGCGTTGCCCGCCGCACCAGGTAATTATTGCCGCTGAGTTCGACGCGGGTTTCAGTGTCGATGACGCCGGCCGGATGCCCGATACGCACCACATCTCGCTGTCGTGTTTCGGGACGTGTCATCTCGTGCGCGATGGTTCCGCTGATCCGACTTGCGACGCCGGTGCATACGGTGCTGGTGCCCGCATAAGTCTTGTGCATTTGCTGCATGAACATCAGCCGGGAGACGATGTCGACCTCGCCTGCGTTCACGGTCCCGCGGCCAATTTCGTTGCGGTAGTCGGCTGGCGGGCTCACCATCCCGAGAATTGGCGTGGCCGGGCTTTCCGGCTTGGAGCGCGAGGGATTGCTGATCATCTTCATGCGATAGGCGGCTGCACCGCGAATGCGCTCGAGCAAATCTCGAAGCTCGCCCCGGGCGTCGATCTCGGCGGCCGTCTCGGTGCCAACAAGCCCGACATCGCGTGCACGAATAAACACGTGCGCATTGCCGATATCGACCAGCGAAGCTTCAATCGTCCCAACGCCTTGGATGTCGAAGCGGTCGACGCTGTTGCCGGTCGGCAACAGCGCTCCACATGCAGCGCCAGCCGTGTCGGCGAAATCGACGAGTATTCGCGCGCCGGTTCCTGGCACGCCAGGCACAACGAAATCGCCGCGCTCGAGCGGGCGGTTGTCTTTTACCGGAACCTCGATAGTGAGCACGCGATTGAGGTTCGTATTGTAAGCGCGGACCGTTGTAATCGGCTCTGTTGCCTCGACCAGTCCCTCGTAGACCGCGAAAGCGCCAACCGCCGAGCTGATGTTGCCGCATAGGCTGAGAAAATCAATCTTGGGCGTGTCTATTTCAACTTGGCCGAACGTATAGGTGAGGTGAGTTCCGGCAGCGCGCGGGTCGCTTCGCGGCGGTCCTATGATTGCAAGCTTGCTGGTGAGGGGGTCCGCTCCGCCAAGCCCGTCGATCTGGCGTCTATCCGGCGAGCCGAAGATGCTGAGTATGGCGTTCTTCCGCCGGGCCGGATTTGTTGGGAGGTCATTCTCCTTCAGGAATACAGCCTTGCTGGTTCCGCCGCGCATAATCACGCAACGAATCGGACTGGCCATTTAAAAATCTCCGTTGTCTTGCCACCAGAATGCGAGGGCCGGTCAGATTGTCAACAGTAGAACGTTGTCAGGAAACGCGGCCATTGTCAACGCGGAACCAAACCCAGCGCTTCTTCAACAGTCTGCTCCAATCCGTCGACGTTTGATTGCAAGAGTGAAAGGCGGACGTAAGAACAGTTGCCTATGAATTGAAATGCGTGATCGGCAATATAATAACGCGGCGTCGGCCGGCCGCGTTCGTGGCCATTTTCAAACCGCGCCGGGATAAACCTGGTCGCCATATGACTTCCGTATATCCATGAGCAGTTTTCCCGACGGCGGCGCGTACATCATTCGTTTGCTGGTGAAGTTTCCGGTAAGCTGTTTCACCTGCACCGCGAGTTCGGCAATTTTCACCAGGGCGATCAGCCCATTGACTACGGGCATATTGTCCACGGCAAAAACGCCGGCATGGGCGAGGATAGCCATGACAATCCCGCCGGCTGGGATGACGACCTCGGCACCTTTCGCCGCACCCTGCCGCGCTGCAGCGATAAACTGACCGACGACGTTTGCGCTAACCGCCTCGTCCTCAAACGCGCGGTCCAGCACCTGGCCTCGCTCGACTTGCATCTCATCGATGGAAACCAACCGACTCGACAGCCCGGTGCTCGCGATGTTCTCGGTGATCCGGCGGGTAAATTTAGGATTGACGTTCACGATCGAAAAGCTGGCGCCCATCATACACGCCAGATGAATCGAGGATTCGCACAAGCCTAGCACTGGAATATTCAGCGCCTCTCGCAACGCGTGCAGCCCGGGATCGAAGATGTTGCCGATCAGGAACGCATCGTAGCCGTCCTTTTCGGCGCACAGGCCGTTCTGAAGTATTTCCTGTGTGTCGAGCAGTTCGAGAAATCGATACTGGTCCGCGATGGCTTTGCCTGGGCCGAGACCACGGACGGAGATCGACGTGCCCGGTGCGGCGGCGCCTTGCAGAATTCTTGTTAGGTTCTGCGCGTAGATACCAGATTCGGAACGGCGCGCAACGCCCATGCTTTGATAGAACAGGTTCACAGGGTGGCCTATTATTCTATTTGAACGGAACCCAATCCGTGCCATTCTATTGTTGACATGAAACAGATCAAGCCCCCCTCTTTCACGGCCGAAACGTTCGCTGACCGAGCCTTCGAGTGGCTGGAAGAGGCGATCATCAAGGGCGACTTGGCCCCCGAAACGAAGCTTGATGAAGTAAGCTTGGCGAAGGCTTTTGGGATCAGCCGTGGACCAGTCCGCGAGGCGATCAGACGGCTTGAGGGAAAAAAGCTGGTCGAACGGGTTCCGCATATTGGGGCCCGTGTTGTGGCTTTCTCAAAACATGATCTACAAGATATTCTGTACGTGCGCGAAGCATTGGAGGGAATGGCCTGCCGGTTGGCGGCGGAGCGAATATCTGACGCTGAAATCGATGCTCTTGAGAATCTTTTGGAAGGTCACGCCAAGCAAGGTGCGCTGAAAGCAGGTGAATATTACTTTCAAAGGCCGGGCGACTACGACTTTCATTATCGAATCATCAAAGGCAGCGGCAACGAAAAGCTCAAACAGATGTTGATTGACGATCTCTATCATCTTTTAAGGATATTTCGCTACCGGTCCAGCTCACGAAAGGGGCGCGCGCAGGAAGCTCTTCAGGAACATCGCGGCATTGTTGCAGCGATGCGCGCCCGCGATGTCGATGCCGCCGAAGAATTGATGCGCAAGCATCTGGCCCACGCCAGGCTTTCAATCGAATAATCGAAAACGGATAAGGCCGCGTGGACAAATGTGATCCGGTAGCGAGCTAAGGCTGCCTCGTCGAATCCGCAGCCCTGAATCAATCGGCGACTCACTGGTAAAATGGCTTCCCTCGGCCGGCTGCGAGCAGGCCCGCTGTCGTTGCGGGCGTTGACAAGCGCCTCGTTCCCTGCCAACGTTCAACTGTTGACAATAGCTCCGCTTTTGCACGGACCGGGGCGCGCAAGAGCCGCAATTTAGCTCATGGAGTTGCAACGATGGATATCAGTGGCGAGCTGATAATCGAGGCGCCCCGCGAAACCGTTTTCGATCGTCTTCAGAACCCAAGCCTGTTTGTTTCTTTGGTCGATGGCGTGCGAGATTTGCAGGAAATTGATGCCACGCACTACGCTGCTATCTTCGAGACCAAGGTCGCCTATATGCGATTCAAGTTTAAGGTGGCGGTCGAGGTGGTGCGCATCACACGCCCGCATGAAATCGTGGCAAAGATCGAAGGGACACCTTTGGGAATCGTTGGCCGGTTAAGCGCAACGACAGTTACGACGTTGTCAGAAGTCGCCGGTGGAACGCAAGTAAAATACTCCATCGCCGCGACCATAGCAGGAAAACTGGGCAGCATGGGTCAACCCGTGCTGCGTTCGAAAGCCAAGGAAATGGAGAACCAGTTCGCGCGGAATCTGCGCGCGGTATTCGAGCAAGACACAAAAGGACTCGTCTCGTGATTCCTTTTGAATTAGTCGAGCCGGAGACGCTCCACGAAGCGGTTTCGCTTCTTGACGCCGATGATCCTGGCGTGCGTCCGTTTGCGGGCGGAACGGCCCTCATGTTGATGATGAAGGCAGGTGTTTTCCAGCCGTCGAGATTAATCAGTCTCGGTAGAATCGAAGAGCGCTTCTCGATGATCTCGGTCGGGGCCAGAGGCGAACTGCGCATCGGTGCCATGGTGCCGCTCTCGACTTTGGAGTATTCACCTGACGTGCAATCTGCTTATCCGGTGATCGCGGACACGCTTCGCACCCTGGCCAACATTCGGGTTCGCAACGTGGCGCGCGTCGGTGGCGCGCTCGCGCACGGGGATCCGCATATGGACTTGCCTCCCGTATTGTCGGTGCTTGGCGCGAAAGCGATAGTGATAGGACCCGGCGGATCGCGCGAGATCGCCGTCGAGGAGCTTTATACCGGCTATTACACGACGGTACTGGCGCGAAATGAACTGATTGCCGAGGTCATTGTGCCGGCGCCGCAGACGCGGTACGCCGCCTATTTGAAATATACCACGCGTTCTGCAGCCGATTGGCCCGCCCTCGGTATCGCTGTGTTGCTCGATAGCGACGGCCGGATGATCCGTGACGCCAGCGTGGTGATCAGCGCCGCCACCGAGAGGGTTACACGCTTGCGTCATACCCAAGAGATTCTGAATGGAAAGGCGATTGAAGATACGACGTTGCATAGAGCCGGCGAGGCCGCCGTTGCCGAAACTATGTTGGTCGCCGACGCGCGCGGTTCGATGTTCTACAAGCAGCAGCTGCTACGCGTGTGCATCGGTCGGGCGGTTCGTATGGCGCTAGCAAATGGTGTCGGAAAATGAGCATTAGCGACCGAATCCCGGCCGGTACCTTCGGCAGTTCGCCGCCACGCCTGGAATCCTACGCCAAGGTGACTGGCCGCGCTGAATATACCCACAATGTACAGCTGCCGAACATGCTGCACGGGAAAATTTTTCGAAGCAGCATCGCACACGGCCGAATTCGGCGCATCGACGTCACCGCTGCTAAGGCATTGCCGGGCGTCCATAGCGTCTTTACGGCTGCAGACGTCTGCAAGCTGGTTCCCAATCCGTATTACGGACCAGCGTTCCACGACCAGCCAATCCTTGCGCTCGACAAGGTGCGGTACGTCGGCGAGGCGGTCGCTGTCGTCCTTGCGGATGACCCGCACACGGCCGAGCAGGCTGTCCAGCTTATTGTTGCTGATTATGAAGAGTTGCCTGCGGTCTTTGATGAGGTTGAGGCGGTAACCTCGGCAACATTCGTGCACGATGAGCTGAAACCGGCGAAAACTTTTGCCGATCTCAAGCACCTCGCCGGCCGCTCCAATACCAATGTCATAGTAGAGTTCAAGTTGGATCGCGGCGACGTAAAGAACGCGTGGGCGGCAGCGGACCGCATTTTTGAGCACACGTTTCGAACGCCGATGGTGGCGCATACGGCGCTTGAGCCGCTTGTCTCTCTCGCCGAGATGAACGGCTCGACGCTGACTATTCACACCGCCTCGCAGATGCCATCCTTCGTCCGTATTGAGATCGCCCGTCTGCTAGGCTGGCCCGAAAGTCGCATTCGAGTGAAAGTGTTGCATCTTGGCGGCGGATTTGCCGCCAAGACATATATCAAACTCGAAGCGATCGTCGCGCTATCGACGTTGCTTGCAAACCGGCCCGTAAGAATTGCGGCGACGATGGAGGAGCAAGCCTACGTTATCGCTTCACATGCGACGACCTGCCGAATTAAAAGCGGTGTCAATAAAGCAGGTCGCGTCATCGCTCGGCAATGCGACGTGTGGTGGAACTGCGGCGCGTATGCCGATGTAGGGCCTCGTATTTCTCAGAAGTCTGGCTTCACCGCCGCCGGCCCCTACGACATTGAAAATGTGCTGATCCGTTCACGCGGCGTCTACACAAATTTGCCGCTGTGTACCGGGCGTCGAGGTTTCGGCGTTCCTAACCTGTCGTGGGCTTATGAAAGCCACACCGACATGATAGCGCGAGATCTCGGCGTCGATCCCATAGAGTTTCGCCGTCGCAATCTGCTGCGCGAGGGAAAAGAGCAGGCGACTGGAACTGTGATGCCGGACGATTCGATTGCGCAGGTCCTCGATCGCTTGGCTGAGCGGATGAATTGGAGCGCACCGTTCGAGCGGGGGCATGGCGTGATGCGCTACGGTCGCGGCGTTGCGGTCGGATTCAAGGCGGTCATCGCTCCGACCACGTCGGTTGCAACGATCACGATCAATGCTGACGGAAGCTGCATCCTGAATATCAGCACTGTCGATATGGGACAGGGCTCCGATACGGTGATGGCGCAAATCGCTGCGGAAGTCCTCGGTATTACTGCACAGAGCATCAAGGTCAGCCATCCCGATACCGATCTGACGCCTTACGATATGGGTACGGTCGGTTCGCGTTCGACCTTCCATATGGGAAATGCGGTCAAGCTTGCAGCGGAAGACGCCCGCAGCAAAATAGAAGCGCTGGCGCGCGAAATTGGTCTAACGAAGGGCAGCAACTATCCGTGGAGCGAACTGTTCCACAGGCGCTACGGAATGCAAGCCGGCAATATTGTCGGTATGGGAACGTTCATTCCACCTTATGCGGCACCGAGTTCTGAATCCGGTCATTCCGCAAATGTTACTCCCTATTGGATGGTCGGCGGGACCGGCGTGGAGGTCGAGGTTGATGGCGAAACCGGCCGGGTGCGGATCACCAAGCTGATCACGGCTGCCGATTGCGGCGCGCTGGTAAATCCGAGGATCGCGGAAACGCAACTTTCCGGCGCCGCGATCATGCAAATTGGTTACGCGCTGTTTGAGAAAATGGACTTCGACGGCGGCCAGCTGACCAATGCTTCGCTGGCGGACTACAACATCCCTGGCATGCAAGATATTCCTCTCGCGCTGGTATCGGTGTTTGTCGAGGGTGACCAGCAGGGTGGGCCGTTCGGTGCAAAAGGGCTTGGCGAATCCGGCACATTCGGGGTCGCACCCGCGGTCGCAAACGCGATCCATGATGCTATCGGCGTACGTTTGATCAACCTGCCGATGACTGCCGAATCGGTGTTGCGCGGATTGCACAAGATACAAGGGCGGCAGTGGGGAGACGAGTGACGATGCCTGACTTGCGAACCATAAAATTTAGGCTCAATGGGGTGGCGGTCGCGGCGCAGATCAAATTGTATCATAATCTTGTTGAGCTTCTGCAGCAATTCAATCTTTTTGGCGCTCGCGAAAGCTGTGGCCAAGGCCTTTGCGGCTGCTGCACGGCGATCGTCGCTGGTAAGGCTGTATCAGGCTGCCTGTATCTCGCCGCACTTGTCGACGGCAAGGATGTCAAGACGATTGAACATCTTGATTCCTGCGGCAAACTCAGTGCGGTTCAAGAGGCCTTCATCGAGGCGGGCGCGGTCCAGTGTGGATTCTGCACGTCCGGTTTTATTCTCATGACGGAGCAGCTTCTCGATGCCAATCCGAACCCGAACGACAGCAAAATCCGAGAATATCTGGCTGGAAATCTATGCCGCTGCGGCTCCTATCCAGAGATTTCTGCGGCGGTGAAGATCGCCGCGCGCAAGCGTAGGAATGTCCCTCCGACATGAATCGGCCGCGGTGGGTGTCGCTGTCACGGCAGAATCAACCAGGGTGCAGGAATTCGTGATGAAGTTCGCGACGCAGTCGGGACGACATCACCAGGACTTCATGACACATTTCGAGGCCGAGTCATGAGAGGGCGCCGAATAGGCGCATCCGTGTCGATATCTATATGGCGGCCTAACCTGGCGGCGTTGCCACCGACCAAAGTCCGCAAAAAATGTTGCGTGGTTATTCGATTCCTGCCGCAGCAAATAAGCCTTTCGCCGCCGGAGTTTCAAGAAAGCGGACGAACGCTAGAGCAACTTCCGATTTCGATAACGCCGCCGCGGCGTAGCTCGTATAGTTTTGAATCTCCGCCGGCAGCGGACCGACGAGCTGCAAGCCCCTGCTGCGAAAGTGCAATATTTCAGCCACCGGCATAAAGCCGATCTCCTTGCCACGACCATGGATGAGAGGCTCAACCATGTCCGTGCCGGAATACCGTCTTGTCTTCGCCTGAATGAGCTCGGCGAGACCTAGCCGCTGCAACAATCCTTCGACGAAGAGCCCGCTTGACGCCCGATTGTAGATAATTGAATCGGCGTCGATTATCGCACGCTTGAGCGCGTCCGTGGTCGAGATATCAGGCTTCGGCGCGCCGTTGCGAACCGCGACCCCGACACCGACTCGTCCGACCAGCACCCGCGTCGTGCCGTCGAGCCGGCCGGATTTTGCAAGCTCATCGAGGACTGCCGGAGGAGCGATCACCACATCAGGCATTTCACTCGCGCCGACACGCCGGCGAATTTCGGGAGCCGTGGCGAAGGTGATCTTGATCTTGGTGGCTGTCTCTTTGCGGAAGGCCTCGGCTGCCGCGAGCAATCCTGGTTCCACCGCAGCTCCGCTCATCACGTGCATCTCGCCGGCAAACGCCGGAGAAGGACCACCCGATAGCGACGGCGCGGTAAGTGCGATGGATGCTTTGAGCACAGCGGTACCCACTCAAATCCGGTTTGGTCGGCGCCCTATCGCGATACTGAGAAGGCGCGCATTCTTACCAAGAACGACGGTCTGTTGGAAAGTGCAAGGAGCCACCGCATGGACGCTGTCACCATGAAAGGGATTTCAGCACGTCCTGTTGGACGCTTTCGGGGACTGGCTGCCCGCTGCTCGGCAGCATCAATGTACCACAGTGGTGCCATGCGAACGTAGAGCGCGTCCTATGTCAGCTGGTAACTTTTCTCATAAGAGACGCAGCAGTCAGGCTGGATGAGGCCGCATGCTCTTTTGCGACCTTGACATGGCGCAAGATTATTGCCAACGTTTAACTGTTAACAATGCACATTGAGTGGAGGAAATGCGATGCGGCAAGACGGTCAAATCGCGGCTATAGGGCAGACCAAGGCCGGCGATACGCAGCAAACCCATAGCGTCGCCGGCACCATTGTCGCAGCTGATCGCGCTTCACGACTCTTTGCAAGCATGGACCAATCAAAGTTTTCGGTACGACACGCGGCACTTTATGCGACCGTGATTTTCTTCCATTTTTTTGATGGCTTTGACGTCTTGATGATAGGGACTGTTCTCCCCGGAATAATGGCCACCTTTATGTTAACGTCCGTGGAAGCCGGAGTGCTGGTGTCGAGCACATTCTTCGGAATGCTGGTCGGGGCGATCTTGATCACGATGCTTGCTGACCGCATCGGGCGAAAAAAAGCACTTTTTCTCGCTATCGGTTGGTATGCGGTCTTTAGCTTGGCGGCCGCGACCGCGACAAGCTATCAGGAACTTCTTGTAATCAGGTTGTTGGAGGGCGTCGGGCTCGGTGCCGAGGTGCCGCTCGTTTTTACATACGTCGTAGAGTTCGTACCGGCGCGAAAGCGGGGAGTTCTGGCGGGATCGAGTGTTTTCTTTTGGCTGACCGCAGGCGGGGTTGCCTCTTTGATGGCGATACTGGTTGTTCCGCTATTCACTTGGCGCGCCATGTTCTGCATTGGCGCGATTCCAGCCGTGTTGCTTATCTTCGCGTGGCCTTATCTCCCTGAATCGATTCGCTATCTCGTGAGCCGAGATAGAATTGATGAAGCAGAAGCCGTCGTTCGTCGATTCAGCACGGTAGCTCCCGAAACCGTAGAGCCGAAGTTTCTGGCACGGCAATTGCCGCAGAATGCAGCGGTTGAAAGCAAAGGACTTGCCGACATCTTCCGCGGCCGGTACCTGCGTTACACCTTAACGATTTGGGGTGTTAATTTTGGCTCCGGAATGGTGTTCTTTGGACTAAGCGCGTGGTTGCCTTCAATCTTTATTCGGATGGGCTACACAATGGTTCATAGCTTTGCCTTCTCCGGGCTCATTGCCGGGGCAGGTGCGGTGGGCTGCCTTTGTCAGTCGCTGCTGTTAGATATTTTTGGTCGTCGCCTGACAATAGGCGCCTCGTTTCTGATCGGCGGCGCTGCGACGTTGGCGTGGGGCAATGTCACTGCAATTTACGCAATCATGAGCCTCGGTGCTTTGACAGCATTCACCGGGGCAGGCGGTGTTACCGGTTGTATACACACATATAACGTCGAGCTCTATCCGACGCAGAATCGAGCGACCGGAGCCGGATTGGCAACCGCATGGCAAAGGATAGGCGGTATCGTCGCTCCAATACTTTTAGGGGCTTTTCTCAGCGCGAATTTCCCACTATTCAGCTCATTCGCTTTTCTTAGTGCGGTAATGATCGTCAACGGAATCGTGGTTCTTACTTTGCTTTACGAGACCAAGGGAAAGTCTCTCGAGCAAATCGCCTCGGGGATTGTCGCAACAGCGTAATTCGTTGTCCTGTGTTGGCAACGGTTTTGTTCGCGAGTTCAGCGTTGCTCGGAGCCGCCGGGTGTTCTCCGAGTGCCTTGCCTGGTCGCCGACTGCCTTGTCTGCAAATCCCAATTGGTACACACTTGCGCAAGCAACTCTGCTCATCCGGGGAATGTCGCCTTAAGCGCAAGGAGGTTCGCCATGGCTGGTTTTGAAGGCAGCACCGTGACAAGCGTCGGCGGTTTGGCGGCGCTTTACGCGCAGCCGTCCGAGCGCATCGTCAAGAATGAACTTGACCATGTCAACGCGGCTGGCCGCGCGTTCATCGCAGCCTCGCCGTTTCTGGTTCTCGCCACGGGAAGCCGGCTTGGTCTCGACTGCTCGCCGAAGGGCGATCGGCCCGGCTTCGTGGAGGTTGTGGATGACGGTCGGACGCTGCTCATACCCGACCGGCGCGGCAACAATAAAATCGATGGTCTCAAGAACCTCGTCGAGGACCCGCGCATCGGGTTGATCTTCTTCGTTCCCGGCGCCAACGAGACCTACCGCGTGAACGGGCGCGCACGGATCAGCGTGGATGCGGAACTGAAGCGACGCTTCGCCGTCAACGGCAAGGAGCCAGCGACGGTGATGGTTGTGGCGGTCGAACAGACCTTTCAGCATTGCCCGAAGGCGCTGGTCCGGTCCGACCTGTGGAAGGCGGGGAGCGGCGGCCGGCCTCAAGGCGTGCCGACGCTGGGCGACTTCGCGGCGGCGCGCAATCCGGGAACAGACAGTGCTGCCTTCGACGTAGCATACAACCAACGCATTCCGAGCGAGCTTTACTAGCTTAAACTTACGATCAAGCGTGCATCACGCGTGCATCGCGCGACGACGCTGGGAACTATGATGAAACCTCCCCGTCGCCGATTTTTGCATCTGGCAGCGGGTGCTGCCGCGCTCTCAGCCGTGTCGCGCATCGCGCGGGCGCAAACCTATCCGACGCGGCCGGTGCGCTTGATCGTTGGCTTCCCTGCCGCTAGTGCGTCCGACATCGTCGCGCGCCTCATGGGCCAATGGCTGTCGGAGCGGCTCGGCCAACAGTTTGTCGTTGAGAACCGGCCCGGCGCGGCGACCAATATCGCCACCGAAGTGATTGTGCGTGCGCCACCGGATGGCTATTCACTCCTCTTTGTCACCTCGGCAAATGCAATCAATGCGACGCTCTACGACAATCTCAATTTCAATTTCATCCGCAACATCGCGCCAGTCGCGAGCATTGTCCGGGTGCCCTACGTCATGGAAGTGAATCCATCGGTTCCGGCCAAGACGGTTGCCGAGTTCATCGCCTATGCCAAGGCCAATCCGGGCGAGCTCAATATGGCGTCGAATGGCAACGGTAGCGGGCCCCACATGGCAGGCGAGCTGTTCACGATGATGGCCAACGTCGACTTGGTTCATGTCCCGTATCGCGGCAATTACTATCCCGATCTGCTCGGCGGACAGGTGCAGGTATTGTTTGGTCCAGTGCCTTCGTCGATTGGCTATATCCAAGCGGGTAAGCTGCGCGCCCTCGCGGTGACGACCGCGACGCGGTTGGAGGTGTTGCCGGACGTTCCGACCGTGGGCGAATTCGTGCCCGGCTATGAAGCGAGCGGCTGGCAGGGCATCGGCGCACCAGAGAACACGCCGGCGGAAATCATCGACAGGCTGAACGGGGAAATCAACGCGGCCCTTGCTGATCCCAAGATGAAGGGGCGGCTTGCCGACCTCGGCGGCCTGCCGATTCCGGTTACGCCTGCCGACTTCAGCAAGTTCATCGCCGAAGAAACCGAGAAGTGGGGCAAGGTGATCCGGGCGGCCAACATCAAGCCGGATTGAGGTCAGCCGTCGCCGCGCCGATATTGCATATTTGCCGTTAAGCGTATCTTCATGAACCGGCTTTTTCTCATTGCAACAGCTCTACTCACAGGTGCGACATGACCGAGGTGCAGCAGGCCATTGCTGCTCGACAGCATCATGCGGAGCTTTGTGCCGGCGTCGACTTTCAATTTCCCCGGCGTCGCCGACGTATGATATACCCCACGCGGATGCGAAGCAGTAGCTGTCGTCCAGGGAGGAATAAAATGAAAGCTTGGCTTTACGCAGCGGCCGCGATCGTCTGTCTCGCCGCCACCGCCACCGCCACCACAACAGCGCTTGCGGAGACCTATCCGTCGAAACTGATCACCATCATCGTACCGGCCTCGCCGGGCGGCGTCACCGATATGCTCGGGCGCATCCTGGCGAAGCAGTTCATCGCGGATTGGGGCGCGGAGACCGTGGTTGAGAACAAGCCGGGCGCCAACAACCAGATCGCGGCGGAATACATCGCGCACCAGCCCGGCGACGGCTACACCCTGTTCATCGGCCCGGAAACGACCTTCATCGTCAATCCGTCGCTTTACGCGCATCTGCGCTACGACTTCAAGGATTTCACGCCGATCACCGGCCTTGTCAGCATCTATCACGCCTTCCTCCTCAATCCGGCGGTGCCGGCGAACAATGTGAAAGAGCTGATCGCGCTCGGCAAGCAAAAGCCCGGCCAGCTCAATTACGGCACCTACGGCGTCGGCTCGAGCGGGCATCTGAACATGGAACTGTTCAAGACCATGGCGGGCGTGAATTTCGTGCCGGTGCACTACAAGGGCGCGACGCCGGCGCTGCAAGACGTTATCGCCGGGCACATCCAGATGATGTTCATCAGCGTCGGCAGCGCGATGCCGCAATGGAAGGCGGGCCGGGTGAAATTCATCGCCGACGGCGCGCCCAAGCGCATGAAGCTGCTCCCCGAAATCCCGACCATCGCCGAGACCGTGCCGGGCTTTGTCGCGGTGTCGTGGTTCGGCCTGTTCGGCCCGGCCGGCATGCCGCCCGACGTAGTCGCCAAGATCAACGGCGAGGTGCGGAAAATCTTCGCCGACCCCAGCTTCCAGAAGACATTCCTCGATGCGCAATACTTCGAATCAATCGTCGGCTCGCCCGAGGAACTCACCGACCGCATCCGCACTGAAGAGCCGAAATGGCGCAAAGTGATCGAGGAAGCGCACATCAAGGTGGAGTGAGGGAGCGCACATAATCATCCTCCCCCGCGCAGCGGGGAAGGGGCGCGGGCTACACTTGCCAGGGGCCACCCTTGCCAGGGGCTGCAGAAGAAAGAACGACCATGCGAACCATAACCCTTGAAGAACACTTTGCTACCGCGGGATTTCTCGATGGTCCCGGACGAGAATTCAAAGAACAGGCACGGCAATTCGGCGGCCGCGCCGCCAAGCGCGTCGAGCAGCTCTGCGACGTCGGCGACGGGAGATTGGCGGAGATGGATGCTGCCGGCATCGATATGCAAGTCCTGTCGCTTACTACTCCCGGCACGGAACAATTGGAAGCAGCCGACGCGATGACGTTCGCGCGTGAAACGAACGATTTCCTGGCGGATGTGGTAAAGAAGAATCCGGCGCGTTTCGCCGGACTCGCCGCCTTGCCGACCGCGGCCCCGGACAAAGGCGCCGAAGAGTTGGAACGCAGGGTTCGTCAGCACGGTTTCAAAGGCGCGGTCATCAACGGCCACAATCGCGGTCGCTACTTGGACGACAAATTCTTCTGGCCGATCCTGGAACGGGCCGAATCGCTCAACGCCCCGATCTATCTCCACGCAACGCGACCTCCAAAACCGGTCATCGAGGCGTCATATGGCGGCTTTTCGCCGATAGTCACCGCCATGTTCGCGGGCCCGGGCTGGGGCTGGCACATCGAAACCGCGGTTCATGTCATTCGCCTTATCCTCGGCGGAGTATTCGATCGATATCCGAAATTGCAGATCGTGATCGGTCATATGGGCGAGGCGCTCCCCTTCATGTTGCAGAGGCTCGATAACCTGCAGATGGCGATGACAAAACTCGATCGTCCGATCAGCGCCTATCTTCGAGACAATATTCACTACACCTTCAGCGGCTTCAATTTCACACCGGTCTTCCTCAACTTGCTGCTTGAAGTCGGCGTCGAGCGGATCATGTTCTCGGCCGACCATCCGTTTCAATCCATGGCGCAGGCGCGCGCTTTCTTGGATCAACTTCCAGTCAGTGCCGCGGACAAGGAGCGCATCGCGCACGGCAATGCGGAACGGCTTCTTAGGTTGTAGGATGCTGAGTTTGGAGCCTGGATGGAGCGCAGCGACACCCGGCGACGGGCGGTGACGCCGGATGACGAATCCCCGATCAGACATTTGGCAAGTCGAAAATGACCGTTAACCCGAGTTCAGAGCCCTGCCCACCTGACTCGCGGCTTGCCGGTAATTCAGAAAATCGCTACCGTTCATGAAAATCGGGGCAGCGATCTGGGCAGTCGTGTTCGATAAAGCCGTACCCCGAGGGAGGAATTGTCATGCCGTTTGCCGACATGCGGGAGTTCATCGCTCTTCTGGAAAAACGCGGGGATCTGCTCCGGATCAAGCAGGAGGTTCACTGGGATCTGGAGATAGGGGCTTGGCTTCACAAGGCGATTCGCACAAAGAAACAGCCCGCCCTGCTATTTGAAAAGATTACGGGTTATCCCGAGGGTTACACTGTCGCGGGAATGTTGGTTCCCAATTCCGCCCGCTGGGCCCTCGCTTTGGATTTTCCCGAGAACATTTCCTGGGCAAAGATGATCGTGGAAATCTACGAGCGTTGCCGCAAGCCCATCGATCCAGTGATCGTCCCGACCGGCCCCTGCAAGGACAAAAAGCACACCGGGAACGAGTGTAATCTGCTGGAATTTCCAGTTCCCCGCTACATCGCCCGCGACGGCGGCCGCTATCTCGGCACCTGGCACTGCGTGATCACCAAGGATCCGGACACGGGTGACCGCAATGTCGGCATGTATCGCCTCATGGTGCACGACGGCAACTCGTTGGGGATCTTCATCTGTCCGGGTGAACACGCGCATTTCCATTATGAGAAGTGGAAGGCCCGCGGCGAGCCCATGCCGGTCGCCATTACGCTTGGTCAGGACGAGGTTCTTCCGCTCCACTCGCTGTGGTCATGGCCGTATGGCGTCGACGAATTCGCCATGGCGGGGGCGATGCGCAAGGCTCCCGTCGAGTTGGTGAAATGCGAGACCGTTGACCTCGAAGTGCCGGCCACCGCGGAGATTGTGGTCGAAGGTCACATGTCTCTGACCGAGCGGCGGCCGGAGGGGCCGTTCGGCGAGTACACCGGGCACATGGGGGCCCGGATCAAGGACGGGCCGGTAATCAACGTCAGCGCAATCACCCACCGCAAGAATCCGATCTATCGCGCTCAGCTCAACGGCCGGCCCCCCTGCGAGTACGTGTCCGGCGTCGGAATCTCGCGCGCGGCAGGGATCTTCGCGGCCTCGCGCATCTATGGTCGTCCCGACATCATTGCGGCCTACGTGCTTCCGAACAGCCCGGAGGAGACCATCGCAATCTCGATCAACAAGACCTACGCCGGGCAGGCCTTGGATGCGGCAAATTTCGTCTACGAGCACGGCCCCGCTCCGATGGTCAAGAACGTCATCGTGTGCGATGCGGACATCGACGTGAGCAACGTCGGCGAGGTCATCTGGGCGGTGAACTGCCGCGTGAAGGCGAGCCGCGACATCCGTATCATCCCCGATTGCTGCGACTCGCCGCTCGATCCGGCGATTCCGGTAGAAGAGCGGGGCTTGGGCGACCGCCTGATCATTGACGCCACTTGGCCAATGGAACCTGAAGACCGCTTTCCTCCCCGTCCCGAGTGGGACGGCGAGCGCTATCCGCAGCTGGCGCTGCCGGACGACAAGACGCTGACACGCATCGAAGACCTGTGGCAGAAGTTGGAGCTTCCCGGTTAGCGGGCGCCAGCGCACGTCCGATGAAGCGCCTCGAACAACCGATCCGGATTTGAGCCGCATGAGCAAATCCATGCGGCTGCGCAATTTCGTATGCTACGTCGCGTGACTATGGATTGCGGGTTCCCCCGATGCACCAGGGCTGCGCCTCCGAGCTCACACAGAGTAGGTTTCGATCCCACAGCGGCAGCACGGTATGGACCGACTGGATGCCAACGCTCGCGAAGGGAGCAGCAACGGCGGTCGCTGGAAATGTCGAGCTACCGGCGGCGAGCAAACGACGGCGAGACAACCTCATGGACAACCCTCCCTGTATGAGCAGCGTCTGACACGCTCTTGCTTCCCCTTTAACGTAGTCCATTATATGGACCATGAACCGTTATTGGATCGACCACTACTTAAGTGGAAAGCACTGTCAAGCGATTCAAAAGTGGCATATGGACGCCGATAATAATCGTCATCCGGTGTGTTTAGAGGTCCACCATATCCAATTCGATGCGAACGTTCAGATGGTAGCGTCGGCGCCGGCGCCGAAATAATCGAGCTGCTACTTCGGCTCCTTGCCGGTATAGCGCAGCACGAACAGTCCCCATTTGTCGTCGTTCATGAAGATGTTGCCGCGCGCATCAACGGCGATCTCCTCGCTCCAGTCGATCTTCGAAGCATGGGCGCCGGACTGGTCCGGTAGATTGGGCCGCTCGGGCGGCATGAAATAGCCGACCTCCTTTGGCATGCGCGCATCGCTGATGTCGAAGACGCGCAGGCCGGCGTTGAACCAGGCGACATCGATCAGCTTGCCGGGCTTTTGGATCGCGAGATTGTGGATTTCCTGGCTCGTATTGTGCGGCCCAAAGCGGCCGCCTTTATCGCAGAAATCCTTGTAGGGCGCGTTCTCCGGCGGCTGCGGCGTCGGGAAGATCGAGATGAGATGCGGATGCGCCGGGTTCGAATTGTCGATCATGCCGGCGAAATTCATACCGTCATCCTTGCAGTTTTCCTTTTGTGCCTCCGAGCTCACATAGAGGAGGTTTCGATCCCACAGCGGCAGCACGGTATGGACCGACTGGATGCCAACGCTCGCGAAGGGCGGCGTGAAATGGAGGCTTCCAATGAGTTTTGGGTTGGTCGGATCGGTCAGGTCGAGATTGACCACATCGGGCGTGTAGGGCAACGATGCCCACTTCCCGTCGGGGCTCACATTGACCGGCCCATGAAACCCTTCAGGGAAAGGCGACGCGGGCTCGCCCTCCTTCTGGCCAGGCTGCCACCATTTGCCGATATCCTTGGGGTGCGCCGGGTCGCTCACGTCGAGGATCACCATGATGTTGCTGGTAAAGCCCGGATAGCTTGTCGAGAGATAGGCGTATTTGCCGCCAGGATAGGAATTGCGGTGGGCGCCCGTGTTGCCGCCCATCCACGATCCGACCTGCTTGGGATTTTCAGGATCGGAAATGTCCCAGAGCAGCACAGCCGGCAATGGGTTCTTCTGCGGCGTGAAGCTGTTGAGCGACGTGATCATCAGATTGTCATGCAAGGTCACTTGCGACGTGATGATGCTCTTGTCATCGGTCACGAAGGGAATGAACTTCACATAGCGCGGCTTCGTCGGGTCGGTAACGTCGACAATGCTCCAGCCTTGATTGAAGGAATGGCCCGTATAAAGATACCATTTGTCATTCGCGGTGTGCTTGATTGCGATCTTGAAACCGCCGAAACGTCCGCCCAGCGCTGAGAACCCGATCTGCTTCACATGCTCGGCCTGCGCGCCGGGCGGAAACGGATCAGCGAGCGCGCCGTTCGACGCGGTCAGCGCCAAAGAAACCGCCGCGAACGCCCAAAGGCGCGACGAAGCCGCAAACCCCCCTGGCGAATTGCCCATGATTTTCTCCTGTCGCCCTCCCGCCGCTTAAAGCAGCGCTTGCGCCGAAATTGACATGCTCGCAGGCGCTGTTCAAGCGCGCGCCCGACCTAAACGGGGATCGGCGATCGCTACAGGCGACGCGTTCACCAAAGGTCGCGACTTTGCCGCTTGGCTGGGACTCGGCTCGACGAGGTCAGAGTTTGGGTCATCAACGTTCGAGCGTGCATCAGCCACTTCCAGTTGGCCCCGTCCGCAAGGTGCGCGTCCTCGGTCGTGCCGACGGCTCGTGCGGAGGCCGCAGCGGCGCGATGCGCATCGCCGATCTCCGGTCGAGATGTTCGACATCCCAAGCTTCACGGTCGACGGGATGGACCTATGCGCGGTTCAGGCCGCCTCGCTCCGCGAGGTGGTGCGGACGGGGGTGGACCCGACATTTCTCTTGTGCAACACCTACCGCTTAGGCGGCCATCACACCGGTGACAAGCAGGAATACAAGGATGTCGGGGAGGCTTTCACCTGGCGAGCCAAGGACCCGATCGTGCAGCTGCGAATCTAAGGCGAAACAAGGGGTGAGGGAATGGAAAAGAAGCGCGTTTCTATCGACGTGGGGGGCACCTTCACCGACTGCCTGGTAATGGACGAGACCGGCCTATTGCAGAAATTCAAGGCCTCGACGACGCCGAGCGATCCCTCGATAGGCCTGATGGACGCGATGAAGAAGGCGGCGCGTTTTTATGATGTGGAACTCGGCGAATTTCTCGGCCAGATCGAAGTTCTCGTGCACGGTACCACGCTCGCCACCAACATCCTTCTGACTGGGCGCGGCGCCAATGCCGGCATGATCACGACCAAGGGCTTCCGCGACAGCATCGAAATACGGCGCGGCATCAAGCCTGTTGACGTCTCGCTCTACAATCTCTTCATTCCACCCAACGAGCCGCTGATCCCGCGCTGGCGACGCATCGGTGTCGAGGAGCGCACGCTTTTCAACGGCCGCATCGCAACCCCGCTCAACGAACAGGAAGTCAGGGACGCCGTCGGCAAGCTACACACGGAAGGGGTGGAATCGATCGCGGTTTGCTTCCTGCACTCCTACGCCAATCCCACGCACGAGCGGCGCGCGGCCGACATATGCCGCGAAGTTGCTCCCAAGGTCTTCGTCAGCACATCGCACGAGACGCTGCCGGTTTGGCGCGAGTTCGAGCGGTTCAACACGACCAGCGTCGGCGCCTATGTCGGCCCGGCGGTCGCCCGGTATCTGACTTCGCTCGAAGGCGTGCTGAAGCAGTCGGGATTCCGCGGCACCTTCCTGATGATGCTCGCCAACGGGCTAGTGCAGAACGTTGGGGAGTGCATTCGTCGCCCGGTGTTTCTGCTGCATTCGGGACCGGCAGCCGCGCCGTCGGGAGCCGTCTATCTGGGACGTCACCTGGGCGAGGAGCATCTGCTCTCGATCGACATGGGCGGCACCAGTTTTGACGTGTGTCTGGTCGACAAGGGCGAAATTCCGACCACGACCGAGCATTGGGAAAACGACCAGCGCGTCGCCATCAAGATGGTCGACATCGCAAGCATCGGTGCCGGCGGGGGATCGATCGCCAAGATCGACTCGCTCGGCCTGCTGCGCGTCGGTCCGGCGAGCGCCGGCGCCGATCCGGGACCGGCCTGCTACGGTCGCGGGACCGATCCGACGGTCACCGACGCCAACCTCATCCTGGGCTACGTCCCGGCCGATTATTTTCTCGGCGGCGAGATGAAGCTGGACGCGGATGCTTCGCGCCGGGCAATGAAGCCGCTGGCGGAGCGCCTCGGCTTGAAAGATGCGGCCGTCGCCGAGTCAATCTTCCGCACCGTCAACGCGAACATGGCCAATAAGATCACCGAGGTCTCCACTAAACGCGGCTACGACATTCGCAATACGGTGATGATCGCCGGCGGCGGCGGCGGACCAATCCATGCCGGCTTCATCGCCGAGACACTGGGAATACGCAAGGTCGTGGTGCCCCCGGTCGCCGCCCTCTACAGCGCCTTCGGCATGTTCGCCATGGACATCGGCCAAGACTACGCCCGCTCGTTCGTCGGCCGCGTGGCCAGCATCGATCTCGACGCGCTCAACCGGGTCTATGAGGATATGGAAATGGAGGCCGCGACGTCGTTCCGCGCCCATGGCATCGATCCCAAAGACGTGGTGCTCAAGCGCACCGCCGACATGCGCTATCTCGGCCAGTTCCACGAGGTCGAGGCGGAAATGCCCAATGGCAAGCTTGGGCGCAAGGACGTCGACGGTGCCGCCGATTTCTTTGCCCGCAAGCACCAGGAACTCTACACCTTCGAAATGCCCTGGAAGGCGGTGGAGATCCTGACGCTGCGCTTGAAAGCGTCGACCCCCAACGCGCCGTTCGCGCTGCCGCAGGTCGCACAGGGCGGCGCCGACCCGGCCACCGCCTTCAAACGGCGGCGCACCTGCCGCTTCAACGGCCAGGACGTCGATACCCGGGTCTATGACGGCGAGAAGGTCGTCGCCGGCAATGTCATTGACGGCCCGGCGATCATCGAGGAGACGACGACCACCGTCGTCATTCCGGCGGCTTTCGCCTGTTCGGTGGACAAGTACAAAAACTACATACTCACGCGCAGCTGAGCTCAGGGGCCCAACATGAGCAACGTCAACATTGATCCGACCACTGTCGCCACCGTTTGGCATTCCATGCAGACCATCTGCAAGGAGATGCGGCACCTGGTGAAGCGTTCCGCGCAGAACTACCTGATTGGCCAACTCCAGGACATGTCTTGCGGCATTTGGGGAGCGGACGGCACGACGATTGCGGTGCCCGTCGGTTTGCCGGTGCAGTTTCTCGGCACCACCTTCGCGGTTGAGGATCTGGTCAAGATGTTCGCCGGAGACATCAATCCCGGCGACGTATTCCTGACCAACGATCCCTACCACGGCGGTCACAACTGCCATCTGCCCGATTGGGGGTATATCCGCCCGATCTTCTACAAGGGCGAACTCCTGTTTTTCACACTCTGCCGCGGCCATCAGATGGACACCGGTGGTTCGTTCCCCGGCGGCTATTTTCCCAACGGCTATGACATCCACGCCGAAGGGCTCATCATTCCCCCGATCAAGGTCATC
>Ga0074044_10000382_pt1 | contig 43955 bp, 34 predicted proteins | sample BogForMeECP23OM1_FD_94443 | JGI IMG/M metagenome (GOLD analysis project Ga0074044, IMG submission 94443) | Bog forest soil microbial communities from Calvert Island, British Columbia, Canada - Bog Forest MetaG ECP23OM1 | ecosystem: Environmental > Terrestrial > Soil > Wetlands ...
AGTTCGGCGTACTTGAGCGCGACGTGCTGCTTGAAGTGCAGCAGGTCGCGATCGAGGCACAGGCCTTCGAGTTCGCCGTGGGCGGCGAGCAGCAGCGTGCCTCCCGGAGTTTCATAGCAGCCGCGCGATTTGATGCCGACGAAGCGGTTCTCGACCAGATCGATGCGTCCGACGGCGTTGCGTCCGCCAACTTCGTTCAGCAGTTCGACCAGCGACACGGGATCGAGAGCCTGGCCGCCCACCGAAACGGGCACGCCTTTTTCGAATCCAATTTCGACTTGCTCTTCCTTGTCGGGAGCCTCTTGCGGCGACTTCGTCATCTGCCAGGTGCTCGCGAACGGCGCGTTACCGGCGTCTTCCAGCTCCCCGCCTTCGTGGCTGAGGTGCCATATGTTGCGATCGCGGCTGTGGATCTTATCGCGGCTCGCAGTCACGGGAATCGCGCGCTTCTCGGCGTAGTCGAGACAATCTTCGCGAGATTTCAAATCCCACTCGCGCCACGGTGCCACCACTTTCAGTTCGGGAGCAAGCGCCTGATACGCCATCTCGAAGCGCACCTGGTCATTGCCTTTGCCCGTGCATCCGTGGCTGACGGCCGATGCTCCCTCGCGCAGCGCGACTTCCACCTGATGTTTCGCGATCACGGGGCGGGCCAGGGAGGTGCCCAGCAGATATTTGTTTTCGTAAACCGCGCCCGCCTTCAGCGCGGGCCAGACGTAGCCAGTCAGGAACTCTTCGCGCAGATCCTCGACCACCACCTTGCTGGCTCCCGTCTTGTAGGCTTTATTAACGACCGCCTCGACGTCATCCCCCTGGCCCACGTCGGCGACCATGGCGATCACTTCGTAGGCATAGTTTTCCTTGAGCCAGGGAATGATGATGGAGGTATCGAGCCCACCGGAGTAAGCGAGAACAATTTTTTCTGCCGTCATATTGGCAGACATGGTCTTAGGCGTGGGCATGCGCACTCCTGGCCGAGAAGCGGCCCACGCCGCCGCCCAACAGCCATACCAGAATGGCTTTCTGAATGTGCAGACGATTTTCCGCCTGATCGAAAACGACCGAGTTCACCGAGTCGATGACTTGGTCGGTCACCTCACAACCGCGATGCGCGGGCAGACAGTGCATGAACAGCGCATGCGGCTTGGCGTACTGCATGAGCGCGGCGTTCACCTGGAAAGGGGCGAAGATGACGGCGCGTTCTTCCGATTCCAGTTCGTGTCCCATGCTGGCCCACGCGTCAGTATAAACGGCATCGGCTCCGGCAACAGCTTTGCGCGGATCGGTCATTATGCGCAGCGAAGCCTTGGTCTCGTCCGCAATCGCCTTTGCCATGGTGACGATGACGGGGTTGAGCCCGTAACGCTCGGGCGTAGCAATCGAAACCTTCGCGCCCACCGAGGCGCCCGCCAGCAGCAGCGAGTGCGCCATGTTGTTGCCGTCGCCAACGTATGCGAAATGAAGTTTCTTGAGATCGCCGAAGTGCTCCTGCAGGGTGAAGAAGTCGGCGAGCGCCTGGCAGGGATGTTCAAGTTCGCTGAGCGCGTTGATGACCGGAACGCTGGCGTAGGTGGCCATCTCTTCGACCTCCGCATGGCTGAAGGTGCGCAGCACGATGACGTCAATCCAGCGCTCGAGGTTGTGGGCGATGTCGTAGAGAGACTCGCGGGCATTGAGGCGGCTGGCCGTCTGGTCGACGAAGAATGTGCTGCCGCCCAGGCTGTCCATGCCGGCTTCGAATGTCAGGCGGGTGCGCAGGGAGGGCTTCTCGAAGAACATCACCATCTGCTTGCCGGCGAGAACACCACGGAAATCCCCAGGCCGCTGCTTGAGCATGGAGGTCAGGTTGAAGAGCGAGAGAATCTCGGCGGGGGCGAGGTCGTGGATCGAGACGAGATCGCGCGGTGCGACCGGTTCCGGCAGCAAATTCGGCGGGTTCGTCTTCGGGAGGTCCGTCATTGCCATAGTTTCGGTTCTCATTTGCGTTTCCCAACACTCCATTTCCGGAAAATTCTGACGCGGTTCGAACCCGCTTACGACAACTCGCGAATCCGTCGAGCGAGCGCTTGTGCATGCTTCCTGTCGGTCGTGATAACCAGCACGGTGTCGTCGCCGGCAATTGTGCCGACGACCTCAGGCCAGTGCGACGCGTCGAGTGCGGCGGCGACGGGCTGCGCGCTGCCCACCGTGGTCTTCACCACCAGCAGGTTCTGCGCCTGGCGGATTTCGACCACAAACTGGCGAGCCAGATGCATGACCGAGGGCAAAACGCCCTCCGCGCCGGAGCTCTCGCCCGCCCGCCGATAGCCCTCCGGGCCTTTGACGAGTTTCAGTTCGTGGATGTCGCGGGAGAGTGTTGCCTGGCCGACGTCGAAACCCTTGCGCTCAAGACGCTGCTGGAGAAAGTCCTGGCTTTCGACAGGACCGTCGTCGAGCAAGTCGAGAATGGCTTTGTGACGCGCTGGTTTCGACATGAATAAAAATGCAGATCAATGCATAAGTATCCAACCAGGGGTATGGCCATGTCAAGCGGGAAATGGCGGGTCCGGTGTGCTCAAGAACTTATTACCGGGTTGTGCCGGCCGGAATCTGGAAGTCCACGCCACGGTCGTCGTTGACCTTGCGGGTGGCGGGGAGATCGAGGTCGGCGAGCAGGATCTTGTGGGTCCGGTCTGCGGCAAAGTCAAAGGGTGTATCGCCCACGACCGCGTAGTTGAGGACCTCGGACCGGTGACCGTCTTTGAAAACAAGCACGGTCGAAGGCTGGGTGGGCACGGGCCCTTCTGCATGGTCGACAGCGTTCGCATTCGCCACCGCATTGCGGCTTCCAGCGTGCTTGCCGAGAGAATCCGCGCTCAGCGGGCCGGCACCGCGGGCGCAGTCGATGTTGGGTGAGTCATCGTCGGCTTCTTCGGCATAGGGAACCGCGTAGGGAACGTACACCGGTTCGCCGACCCCGACGGCGAAAAAGTTGTGATCGTCGTCCTTGTCCTTGCGGCGGTGGTGGCGCCCGGAGAACAGCGGCGGATTCGGGTTCGCCGGCAAGAAGAAGTTGGCACAACAGCCACCCAGAAAAGGAAGGCTTCCGTAGCCGTTTGGCCCGAGGGACGTTACGCCGGGAGGAATGCCGTTAATGAGTCTCCCGCCGAAGCCTATTGAAGTGACCGAGGGAGGCACACCGTTAACCTGAGCTTGAAGAGGCAAGCAGGCGGCAAGGGAGAAGGCCAACAAGAAGAAGGAAAGCAGGAACCCGGATCGCATACCGGCCACATGGAAAGCCTCCCCCCCGGCCTAGGCCGCACCAATTTGGTGCCCAACCTATTAGAACTCGCGGCCACGTCGAAAGTTGCTCGAAAAACTTGCGCGCGGGCAAGAATCCGGCCGGTTACGCCGCAGTAAGCGGGACGCGGGATGTAAGCCGGCGCAATTCGAGCATCCGGTGCCGGACGTAACCGTCCTCGGTCAAATGCGCCGAAGCACACGCTTTGCGGCTCCGGGCTACCATCTGGTCGAGCGGGCGACGATGGGGAAATTGCGGGTCGAGGTCCCGGCAGAATTCACAAGGCCGGCCGGAGCGGGTGTCGAAGCGATTGATGACGGCTGGGTCGATGTGTTCCACGAAGGGCTGGCTCCTGGAAGAGGCGAGAACGGATTTCTCGCCCGGTTTGTGAGGCAGAGTCACAATACCCGGCCTCGGTTGGTTCATTGACTGTTTCGACGCCGCCTTTGTACTACAAGCGATGGCCTCTGACAAGCCCCTCGTGGCAGCCGCAATTTGCGCGCCCCCGGGAAGAGTTCAAACGCAAGAACGTGGAATTCCTGCCGTGACCCGATGTGACAGGGGCGGTGATTTCTGGCATGATAAGGCGCTCTTTGATTCTGAAGCCCGTTATTCTGAGGATCGTTCTGGAGATCATATGGATCGCGCTGATGCCAACCCGACCACCGTGTTTTTTTTCGATGTGGACAATACGCTGCTCGATAACGATCACGTGTCGAAAGATCTGAAGCGGCACCTGATCAACAAGGTGGGGGAATTCAGCGCCGGGCGCTATTGGGAAATTTTCGAGCAGATGCGCGCCGAACTCGGATACGCGGACTATCTGGGTGCGCTGCAGCGTTATCGCCTCGAGCACCCGCGCGATCCGAAACTTCTGGCCGTCTCCCACTTCATGATCAATTACCCCTTTGCCAACCGGCTGTTTCCGGAATCGCTGGACGCGGTAGCGCATGCGCAGCGCTTGGGACGGGCTGCGATCATGAGCGACGGCGACGTGGTTTTTCAGCCACGCAAGATCGACCGCTCGGGCCTGCATGAGGTTTTTCAAGACAACATCCTGATCTATGTCCACAAGGAACTCGAACTGGACGACGCGGAGGCGAAGTATCCGGCGACACACTACGTGATGGTGGACGACAAGGTGCGGATTCTGGCGGCCCTCAAGAAGCATTGGGGGGCCCGGGTGACCACCGTTTTTCCGCGCCAGGGTCACTACGCGCTGGATGCGGCACAAGTGGCGAAGTATCCGAAGCCGGATATCACGATCGAGCGGATCGGCGAGTTGCAGAAGTATTCGCTGGAGCAGATCTTGGCGGCCGCGGGGAAGTGAACGTTACTCGGTGTCTTCTTCCGCCTCAGATGCGCCGCTTCGGACCAGGTTTTCCAGCTCCCGGTTCAAACTGGTGCGGTCGGCTTCGAGTAAATCCAAGAAGCGGAAGGGCTGCAGGCATCCTTGGGTGGCCCACATGGGAAACAACATTCGCGCGTGGCAGCGGATGCTGGTACAGCCGAGGTGAAACAGGACTGTCACGCAGATGCCCTCGTCGAGCGGGTGTTCGAGCGAGACCAGCCCGCCGTTGCCCGAAAGCTGATTCATACGGCCGCGAATCTGACGCCCGTTTTCGAGCAGCACCAGGGCAAGGATGGACCCGCCGAGCCTGACGCGCGAGCCCCGGTGCCCCTTCTGCATGATGACGGTGGAGGGCATTCTGCATCAATTTTGCATCAAGCAGCGGCAGCACGGCAGATTACGAAAGTCAGACTGTCGGTTTTGGCTGCTTTTCCGTACCGACGGGGTTGCCCCATCGTAATCGGCCGAGACGCGGCAAGCCGCCGTCTTCCACCTGGCTTTCTGTTTCTGCTGGTCGCGGTTAGGCGCAACACAAATTTCTCAGCAATCTCTTGTCAGCAATCTGAGACGGTCAGCACCGCCGTCGCATCAGGACCGCCGTCAGTGGTAGCCCTTCCAGAAAAAGTACGCCGTCATCCCGGTTCCCACCGCGATGACGAAGCCGCGGATCCACGCGCCCGGCAGTTTCTGCGCGTAGTGCGCCGCGAAATATCCGCCGAGCATCGCGCCCAAGATCATGACGCTGCACTGCTTCCATGCCACAGCACGGGCCACAACGAAGGTCGCGACCGCAACGCCGTTGATAATCCCGCCAAGAACGACCTTCAACGCGTTCATGGCGTGGATGTCGGTCATGCCGAGCGCGGCCAGCATGGCGAGATTCACAATCCCAATCCCGCCGCCGAAGTAGCCTCCATAAACGGCGATGATCAACTCAAAGAATGCTGCGATCGCCAGAGCCGAGGTGGAAGCATCCCGGGCGATGGAGCCTACAGGGCCGCGCGCCAGGTGTTTGCCGAACATAAACAGCAGCGTGGCTCCGAGCATCAGCCAGGGCAGAGCGTGCAAGAAGGTCCGCTCGGGCGTATGCAATAAGAGGTAAGCGCCGGCGACTGCTCCGATCACGCTCGTGACCGCGAGCGGAATCATGACGCGGCGTGAAATGTCGAGGTGCTTGCGATAAGCGCCAGTGCTCGCCGTTGTTCCCACCCAGAGCGCCACCGTATTGGTGGCATTGGCAGGGATGGGAGCGACGCCGCTGAACATCAGCGCCGGGAAGGCAATGAAGCTGCCACCTCCGGCGACAGCGTTAAGCGCGCCGCCCAGAGCGCCGGCAAAAAACAGGAAGATTGCTGTGTGCAGGCCCAAGAACAAGGTTGTATCACGGGTCGGTGGGTTATGAAAAACCTGCGCGTTCCTCTTCTAAGGTGCGAGGTTCTTGTCGTACATCGCTCCATAATTCAGGTATTGACGTACGGGGTCCTGCAAGTAATTAATCTCGACCTTCTCAATTTCACCATCCTTGCCAAAGATGGCGGTCAACTGAGCGTTCATCCCGGCAAAGTACGTGGGCAGATTGAGCTTTTTGTAACGGGCCAACACCTGGTCGCGCAGCGCCGGGTCGAAGTGGACGCCGTATTTATCCACCAGCGTCTTGATCGCGTCGTAGTCGCCCTCCGCCTTGATGCGCATGAGTTCGGCCAGCAGCATGCCTACGCCCTGGCGCATTTTTTGATAGTCGGCGACGCGAACGTAGGTTTTGCCGTCGCGCGTGAATTGTTCGATCGAGCCAGGAACCCTGTCGGCGATATAGTGTGCGATCAACTGCCGGTCGCGCTCGTGGTCTTCTTCAATCGTGTCGCCGTGCGGAATGCGCCGCAGTTGCATCAAGGCGACCGAGGCCGCGGTGTCATACATGGCCTTGGCCACTTCTTCCTGGTTTGAGATCAGGCCAAGTTCTTTCAGTTTGGGATCCCACACGTTCCAAAGTGCCATCAAGTCGGCGCGTCCTTCCTCTAGGGTGGAAAAATACTCCTTCAAGAACGGTTGTGCTCCGCCACTGACGCGCTCGCTCAGCTTGCCTGAGCCATGCCCGATGACTTCGTGCAAGGCGGTCATCAAACTGCCCGCTTCCGTGCCGTACTTTCCGTTGCGCTCGATCTCGGCGGGGCCGGCGGCGAACTCCGCGATGGCTGTCTTGCCGGTGGCTTCGTCGAGGGCGCGGCTGCTCCCGGTAAACAGAAAATTCTTCGAGCCGTATTTTTCGTGGATTTCGTTTTCGTTCGGCAGATTATCGCCGATCGTGGTTATGCTGAAATCGCCGGTTTCGATCACCGTATCGACCGCTTTCACTACCGGAAGTTTGAATGACGTGAGCTTGTACTTCGCCTCCCAGGGCGCCTTCTGTTCAAAATAGCCGGCATTTTCCGCCAGTTTTTTCATGTCGGTAGTGAGCGCCTTGTCCGTGATGGTGACAAAACTCTGCGAGCTTCCTTTCGCGCCGCGGGCGTCGCGATAGACCTCGATGAAACCGTTGTCAAAATCTACGGTCGCGTCGTTCTGCACCCAAGCGGTGCCGAACGCAACCCACTCTGCGTATTCGCCCGTCTGGTAGTAGCGAACGAGATGGCCGATCGCCTCGGCTTGCGTGGGTTCGGCGTAGGCTCGGGCTTTCTCGAAGCAGTCGTTACTCTTCTTCAAGAACGTTGCATAAAGTCCGGGTGGAACCTTGCCGTCGGGTGTGCCGGCGCGGTAGACGAGTTCCGTAAGTTTACCGTCCGCAGTTTTGACCACTCGCGAATTCAGCGGATACTTTGCGTGAAATCCCTTCAGATCGTCCAGACTTAAGCCCGGATAAAAGGTGTTCGAACTCGCTTGGATCGTATCTTTTCCGCCGACCGGGCTCTTGGCGGTGACCATCGGTTCAAACGCGGGATCAAAGAGGGGGGCCCGCAGTGATTCCAGTTCCCGCGCCACGTCGGCTAAAGTCTTCAGCGGCGGGAGATCGGCGTATGCGGTCTGGAATGCTCCATCCTTCTGCGCCACGAGCGCGGCTTTCTCCAGTTGATCGAATGTAAAGGTGGGTAGAAATTTCTGCGAGGTCAAATCGTTGTGATTACCGCGGTTGGCCCAGAAGAATTTTGCGAATTCGGCGATCTTCGCCAGCGCCGCCGGGTCGATTCCCTGCGGATGCGCCATGATTTCTTCGAGCAGACGCTTCTCTTGCAGACCGTAGGCGGACAGCTGGTCATAAATAATAGGGTCGATGGCAATCGAAGCCTGTGTCAGCCAGTATGCCAACGCCTGCTGCCGGGGCGTCAGCGCCTGGAAGCTGGGTGCGCGCAGTTGAACGAACGCCGTGTCGCCGACGCGTTCGACGAGGACGTTGCGGGCGTTGTCCTGCTGGCTCAGCGCAGGGGTGGCGATGACGAACACCGCCAGCAAGAGCAAGTGCAAAAAAAAGAGTGCGGAATTAAGTGGTTTCAAGAATGGCCTCCATGTGATCTGGTCCGAACCGGACCAAACTCCGCAGGCTACCACAAACCGGCTTGCTTGGCGGGAAGGGAACGCCTACTTACTCTGAAAGGTACTAACTAATTAGATGTGAAATCGTAGCATTGAATTCCGGCGTGGGCTGGATTATCGTATGTGTCTTCCCTTGGTTACCTTCCCGGCAGTTGGATGAATTTTCTGTGCAACCGCTTCAAGAAACTGACCGGAGGCAATGATTTCGATGCGTGGGATCTTCATCAGCTACCGCAGAGATGACAGTGAGGGCCAAGCTGGCCGATTGTACGACGATCTTGTCCGGCAGTTCGGGGATGGATCGGTATTCATGGATGTGGCTGCCATCGACCCTGGTTTGGACTTCCGCAAAGTTATCGATGCGAGCGTATCTTCGTGCGGCGTTCTACTAGCTCTGATCGGACCGGCATGGCTGGATGCGGAAGATGAAGCCGGGCGGCGGCGACTCGACAATCCTTTGGATTTTGTCCGACTGGAAACTGCCGCCGCGCTGAAACGGGACATCCCAGTGGTACCCGTCCTTGTGGCCAAGGCGCGGATGCCGAGGGCGGAACAACTCCCGGACGACCTGAAGGAACTGGTTTACCGCAACGGCGTAGAACTCACCCACGCTCGCTGGGACACCGACGTTCAGGTACTGGTCAAGGCACTGCAGCGGCACATGGACAATCCGCCGCCTGAAGGTGCGAGCATCCGGGCAAAAGGCGATCGGGCGCAAGACCGGGCGGTGAAGAAGACTAGAGCGCCGGCCGAAAGCGAAGGCGCGGGCGTGCCAGTCGGGCCGCGACCGGCGACAAACTCCCGGCGCACCTTAGTTGTGGCAGCCGTGGTGGCGGTAGCGATTGCAGTCAGCGTTGGCTACGCCTCGTACGAATACAGGAAAGTTTCTCGGGAGGAGGACGCTAAGGTTAGGCAAGCGGCAGCGGACGCGGCTGCCAGACAATTGGCGGAAGACCAAAAAGCGGCGGCTGACAGCGAGGCCATTCGAAAAGCTGCAGCCGATCGCGAGGCCGCCCAAAAAGCTGCTCTTGACAGGGACGCTGCCAAGAGAGCCACCGCTCAGCGGCAGGGACAGGAATCACAGCCTTCCATCCCTAACTTTGCCGGCACTTGGGAACTCGTCGACGCCACGTACAAGGGCGAAAATCAATCGGCGGGTGCGAACGCGAATCGCCTCACCATTGCCCAGAACGGATCGCTGGTGAAAATCTGGGGGCACGAGACGCCGATTACCAGAGAGGGCAAGGTGACGTACAAGACATTTCACGCGCAAGACGGCCAACGTAGGCACACCGTAGAAAACGAAGCCGAGGCGGCTTTGGTGGATACATTTACGTGGAGACTGGACGGTTCGATTCTGGTTTGGGAAACCACTTTCAACTACACAGCGCCTTATGGTGGGCATCCGATTGGCACGGATCTGCGCATTATGAGGTATCGGCGAGTTGCTCCATAACTGCCGAGCGAAAGTTCGGGGCAACTCAGCGGTGCTCCTTGAGCCTGAACACCGGCTGCCCGCCCCAGCAGGCCCGTCGTACTCACGTGCTAGAATCGTTATTGTGATGCCCCGGGCCGATGCTTCCTGATATCGACAAATTACTGGAGCTGCAGATCGCGGACAAAGAAATCCGCAGACTGCAGGACGAAGTCGCCGCGCTGCCGAAACGCGTGGCGGTGATTGAGCAAAAGCTGGCGGGGACCAAGGCGCACCTGGAAAAGGTGCGGGTCGCAGCCAAAGGCGACGAGGCCAACCGCAAGAAGTTCGAAGCTAATATCAAGGATCTGCAGGGCAAGATTTCCAAGTATCGCGACCAGTCTCTCGACGTAAAAACCAACGAACAATACAAAGCGCTGTTGCACGAGATCCAGTTTGCCGAACAGGAGATCCGCCTCAACGAGGACCGCATCCTGGAGGTGATGGTCAACGTCGACGCGCGCGAAAAAGAAGTGAAAGCGGCGGAGGCCGAGCTCAAGGCCGAGACGGCCGAGATTGAAAAAGAAAAAGAAGATGCACGAAAAGTTACCGCCGAAGATCAGAAGAAGCTCTCCGAGTGGAACGCCAAGCGCGCCACCCTGCGCCACGGAATTTCCGAAGATATTCTTCGCCACTATGAGCGGGTGGCGAAGTTCCGCGGCAGTGGCCTCGCGGAAGTCCGCGACCACAAGTGCATGGGCTGCCAGGTGATGCTGCGGCCGCAGACCTACAACGAAGTCAGGAATGGCGAGAAGGTCATGGTCTGCGAGTCGTGCCAGAGAATTTATTACTTCAATCCCGCGAACGAAGTGAAGCCGGAGCAGGAAGTCGTGACTGTCACCGGAAGAAAACGCCCTCGCCCCAAGGCGGATGCACCCCAGGCATGGTTCTACCGTCCCGATTACCGCGAAGAAGGTGAAGTGCTGCTGGTGTTCACCAATAGCGGCGGCAGTTCGACGCGGCGCATCTACGAAATGCACACCGGACGCCAGTTCGGCGATGTGCTGGTGCGCGAAGGAAATTACCGCCAGGCGTTTCCCGAGGACCTCACCGACTCCGCTCTCCGCCTCAACGGCCATTGGGAAGAACAAGAAATCGACGAATGGGGTTCCGAGATTCCCTCCAATGTTCTTGATCTTCTGCAGAAAGATCTGCTGGCCATCCGGCGCGAGCACCGAGCGAGCCCCAAGCATTCCGCATCTCCCGCGGAGCAACCGGCTGCCCGCTAATTTCACTCTGGGCCGAAGCCAACCTTCCTAATAGACAGCCAAAGTCAGGGAAATCGCAGACTGCGGAGGGTACCTTTGTAACCGGAAGCGCCGTTCCATACATGCTATTGTCTCCCCATAACCACGAGCTAAGGTTCAATGAATTCTATGCTTTTGACGGGGCAGAAGCCCAATCCGCGCCTGGTTGGGTCCGACATTTTTCAAGTCCCGCAAACACGTAGATTGATTTTCTGCTTGCTGCTCGTTCTCGCAACGCTTGCGCTCTATAACTCCGTTACCCGCGCTCCATTTCTCAACTACGATGACGCCGTTTACGTTACTGACAATCCCCAGGTTTGTGCCGGACTCAACTGGAAGACAGTGGTCTGGGCATTTCGTACTTCGGAACTGGGGAATTGGCACCCGCTCACATGGCTCTCGCACGCTTTCGATTGTCAGATTTTCGGCTTGAACCCGGGCGGTCCGCATACCGTCAACGTGCTTCTCCATGCCGCCAACGCAGTGCTCCTGTTCTTGATCCTTGAGGGTGCTACGGGCTTGGCTTGGCGCAGCCTGGTGGTCGCCGCGCTCTTCGCTCTGAACCCCATCAATGTCGAGTCGGTGGCGTGGATCTCCGAACGTAAGAACGTCCTCAGCATGTTGTTCTTTCTCCTCGCGCTGGGTGCCTACGGGTGGTACGCGCGCCGGCACGGAGTCGGACGATACCTGACCGTTACATTTGCCTATGCTTTAGGCCTCATGACCAAGCCGCAGGTGATTACGTTCCCGTTTGCGCTGCTGCTGCTGGACTACTGGCCTTTGCGCCGTCTCGAGGAACAGATCAAGCAGGGCTCGGGGCGATCGAGCGGGGTTGCAGGCGATCGGGAAGACGCAATCCCCGGGGGGGCATCTCTGTGGAAGCTGGTGGTCGAGAAAGTGCCGTGGTTTGCGATGTCGGCGGCAAGCGCGGTCATCACCATGAAGGTGCAGACGGACGCCATGGGAGTGAAACCCCCGCTCTGGGTACGTCTGGGAAATGCGGCGATCTCCTATGTCCAATATCTCGGAAAGGCCTTCTGGCCGGTTAATCTGGCGCCCGTATATCCGCATCCCCAGCTTTCGATCAACATCCCCGCAGTCGCTGTGTCTGCATTCGCCGTCATCGCCCTCACCACTCTTGCCGTGATCTTTCGGCAGCGCCGCCCTCTCTTTGTGGGGTGGTTTTGGTTCCTCGGAACTATGATACCGATGATCGGACTGGTTCAGGTTGGCATTCAGGCCATGGCCGACCGTTACGCCTATATCCCCCTGCTGGGAATTTTCGTAATCGTCAGCTGGGGCGCCGCCGATCTGATAAAACGTTGGCATGTTCCCGCGGCGGTGTCCGCGGCCGGCACTGCGGCCATCCTGCTGACGCTGGGATTTGCGCTTCACCGGCAGGTCGGATTTTGGAGCGACAATGTCACCCTCTGGACGCGCACTCTGGAAATCACCAAAGGGAACTTCATCGCCGAAGATAACCTTGCGACCGCGTTAGTTTCCCAGGGAAGGGTAGAGGAAGCCCTGCCGCACCTGCGGAGGGCGCGCTTCTTGCGGCCCGACGACCCCACCGCCACGTTTAACATCGCAACCTACGAGCAGCGGCGCGGCAACTATCAGGCCGCTCTCGATGACTATGCGAAAGTATTGCAATTCACAAAGGATCCCTACTGGGTGACGATGTCGCGAGTCAACAGCGGCTATGCGCACTACTCGCTGAAACAATACGCCAACGCGAAGCAAGACTTCGAAGCCACTCTGAACGAACAGCCGGAAAATTCGCCGGCCTATCGCGGACTGGGCCTGCTGGCACAGAGAGCTGGCGACATCGCGCAGGCTACCCAGGATTACGAACGCGCGGTCGCGCTCGAGCCCTCGCCGTTGGGTTACCTGCTTCTCGCGCAGGCCCTCGAGACCGGCGGACAGGCAGACGCCGCCCGTGAGGCGCAGTCCCAGGCCGCGCGCATGACCCCAGATCTCAACCCCGATATCGCCATCGTGAAGCAGTTATTGACAATCTAGTACTGTTGCCCCAGGCTAAGCGACACCCGCTGCACGCATCTGATACGGCGCTGGAAGGGAGGAACAGGTGCAGTGAAATCGATGGATTCGACGGAGCACAGGCCCGGCCAGCACCCGGTTGGGTCGTCCGTTTTTCAATCCCCGCAAAAACGCAGACTGATTCTCTGCCTGCTGCTGGTTTTGGCGACGATTGCACTCTATAACCCGGTCACCCGCGATCCCTTTCTCAATTTTGACGACGTCGTGTACGTCACTGACAATCCCCAGGTTCGTGCCGGACTCACCTGGAACACCGTCGTTTGGGCATTTCACACCTCGGAAGCCGCGAATTGGCACCCGATCACCTGGCTCTCGCACGCGCTCGATTGCCAGATTTTCGGCTTGAACCCGGAGGGCCCGCATACCGTCAACGTGCTTCTCCATGCGGCCAGCGCCGTGCTTCTGTTTCTGATTCTCCAGAGTGCTACGGGCCTGGCTTGGCGCAGTCTCGCAGTGGCCGCGCTCTTCGCTCTGCATCCCATTAATGTGGAGTCGGTGGCCTGGATCGCGGAGCGCAAAAACGTCCTCAGCATGCTGTTCTTCCTTCTCGCACTGGCTGCCTATGGCTGGTACACGCGCAGGGCGAGTGTCGGACGCTACCTGGTCGTTACCGCTGTCTACGCCTTGGGCCTGATGACCAAGCCGCAGGTGATTACCTTCCCATTTGCTCTTCTGCTGCTGGATTACTGGCCGTTGTGTCGACTCGATCGATTGTCTTTCGGGAAGTTGATTGGGGAGAAAGCGCCTTGGATTGCGATGTCGGCCGCAAGCGCGGTCATCACCATGAAGGTGCAGGCGGGTGCAACCCAGGTGAAACTCTCGCCTTGGATACACCTGGGAAATGCGGCGATCTCCTATGTCAAGTATCTCGAAAAGGCTTTCTGGCCGGTCAATCTGGCGCCCGTCTATCCACATCCCGAGCTTGCGATCAGCCTGGCGGCTGCTGCGCTCTCCGGATTCGTGATCGTCGCCCTCACGACTCTCGCCGTGATTTTTCGGCAGCGTCGCCCTTTCTTTGTCGGGTGGTTCTGGTTCCTGGGAACGATGGTACCGATGATCGGACTGGTGCAGGTTGGTGTTCAGGCCATGGCTGACCGCTACGCCTACATCCCGTTGCTGGGAATCTTCGTAATCCTCTGCTGGGGTGCAGCGGAATTAATAAACACCTGGCATGTTCCCGCGGCGGTGTCGGCGGTCGGCGCTGCAGCCATCCTGCTGACGCTGGGCCTTGCGCTGCATCGGCAGGTGAGTTTGTGGAGCGACAATGTCACTCTCTGGACCCACACTCTAGCCATCACCGAGGGGAACTACATCGCCGAAGATGGCCTGGCGACTGCGTTGGTTGCCCAAGGGAGGATGGAGGAAGCCCTGCCGCACCTGCAGCGCGCACGATTCCTGCGGCCCGACGACCCCATGGCCACACTTAATATCGCAAGCTATGAGCAGATTCACGGCAACTATCAGGCGGCTCTCGATGGCTTTGCGAGAGTTCCTCGATTCACAAAAATTCCCTACTTAGTGGCGATGGCGCGGGTCAACAGCGGGTATGCGCACTGTTCGCTGAAAGAATATGACAGGGCGAAACAGGACTTCGAAGCGACACTGAACGAGCAGCCCGGAAACTCGATGGCCTATCGCGGGCTTGGCTTGGTGGCCCAACGAGTTGGAGACGTCACTGAGGCTGCGAAAGATTACAAACGGTCGGTCGAGCTTCAGCCCACGCCGCTCGGCTATCTGCTTCTGGCCCAGGCCCTGGAGATCGGTGGACAAACGGAAGCGGCAGGCTCAGCGCGATCCCAAGCTGCCCGCATGACTCCCGACCTGACCGGCGACGTCGCGACCGTGAAGCAGTTGCTGGCAAACTAGGCACCGTCGGTCGAAATTAGGTCGGCCAGATTACGTCAACCCAAATTAGTTGCAGGTGGCGCACCATGTCCCGTACTGGCGCTAGAGTGGAGGGTTAGGTTCAATAAATCAGGTTTAATGAAACCATGGATTCGACGGATCCGAAGCAGTCCTATATTTTCCAATCCCCGCAAAAGCGGAGATTGATGAGCTGCCTTCTGCTTCTTCTGGCAACGCTCGCACTCTACAGCCCGGTCACCCGCGCTCCCTTTCTCAATTACGACGACGCCGCACACGTTACCGACAATCTCCATGTTCGTTCCGGACTCACCTGGAACACCGTGGTTTGGGCTTTTCAAACCTCGGAGACCTCGGACTGGCACCCGATCACATGGCTGTCGCATGCTCTCGATTGCGAACTCTTCGGCTTGAACCCGGCGGGCCCCCATATCATCAACGTGCTTCTCCATGCAGCCAATGCGGTGCTCCTGTTTCTGATTCTCGAGAGTGCCACGGGCTTGGCTGGGCGCAGCCTGGTGGTCGCCGCGCTCTTCGCTCTGCATCCCCTCAATGTCGAGTCGGTGGCCTGGATCTCGGAACGCAAAAACGTCCTCAGCATGTTTTTCTTCCTGGCCGCCTTGGCGGCCTATGGCTGGTACACGCGCCGGCCCAGCGTCGGATGCTACCTGGCCGTCACCATTGCCTATGCTTTCGGCCTGATGACCAAGGCGCAGGTGATTACGTTCCCGTTTGCGCTGCTTCTGCTGGACTACTGGCCCCTGTGTCGTCTGGAGCAACGTCTCACACGACCGGATGGAGTTGGACGCGATCCGGCAATCGCACCCTGCCACGGCCCGACTTTCTCGAAGTTGGTTTGGGAGAAAGTGCCGTGGTTCGCGATGTCGGCCGTGAGCGCGGTCATCACTATTAAGGTGGAGGCGAACGCAACCCAGGCGAAACTCCCGCTCTGGATACACTTCGGAAATGCGGCGATCTCCTACGTCAAATATCTGGAAAAAGCGTTCTGGCCGGTCAATCTGGCGCTCGTGTATCCGCATCCGGAGCTTGCGATCAGCATGCGCGCGGCCGCGTTTTCCGCGTGCGCAATTGTCGCCCTCACGATTCTGGCCGTGATCTATTGGCAGCGCCGCCCTTTTTTTGTGGGGTGGTTCTGGTTCCTGGGAACGCTGGTGCCGATGATTGGACTGGTTCAGATTAGCGTTCACGCCATGGCCGACCGCTACGTCTATATTCCGCTGCTGGGAATTTTCGTAATTGTCTGCTGGGGTGCGGCGGATCTGCTGGAACGTTGGCATGTTCCGATAGCGGTGTCGGCGGTCGCCACTTTGGCGATCCTGCTTGCGCTTGGAATGGCACTGCATCGGCAGGTAAGTTTTTGGAGCGACAATGTCACCTTGTGGACCCACACTCTAGCGATCACCGAGCGAAACTACACCGCCGAAGATAACCTGGCGACCGCGTTGCTTGCCGAGGGCAGGATCGAAGAAGCCATGCCACACCTGCAGCGGGCCCGATTCTTGCGGCCCGACGACGCCCTGGCCACGCTCAATATCGCAACCTACGACCAGATGCGTGGCAACTACCAGGCCGCTCTCGAGGGCTATGCCAGAGTCATGCAATTCACCAAAGACCCTTCTTTTTTGGAGACGGCCCGAGTCAACAGCGGTTATGCGCATTACTCGCTGAAACAATATGACAACGCGAAGCAGGACTTCGAAGCAGGTGTCAAACAGCAGCCGTGGAATTCTCCGGCCTATCGCGGACTGGGCCTGGTGGCACAACGCGCGGGCGACATCGCCGGCGCGGCTGCGAATTACGAACGGTCGGTCGAGCTCCAGCCATCGCCTGTCGGCTATCTGCTTCTGGCCCAGGCCCTCGACCTCGCAGGACAGGCAGATGCGGCCCGCGCAGCGCAGTCCCAAGCCGCCCGCATGACTCCAGATCTGACCGACGATATCACCACTGTGAAGCAGTTATTGGCACACTAGCGCTCTGGAATCCGAGTTGGCTGACCTTGCCGCACAGCGCACGCAGGTCCGCCAGCTAGTTCGCACCGTACGGATTGGGATAGCGCAGCACCTTGTCCAGATTCCTGCCGCGTACAATTCCCGCTTGGTGATAGGTCAGTCCCCAGGAATCGATCGTAGACATATCCGGAAAAATGCAGGCCTCGAGCACGGTATCGACCGGATCCGACTTCTGCACCCACCCGCCGCCGTTCAAATTGATTCCACCGAACAGATCGCTGCCACCAAGCTGCGAGCAGTAGCAAGACGCCGGATTGCCATTGCAATTGCCGCTGTATGGAACCTGCGCGTAGTAGGCCAGGGCTGCCAGGCTGGGCTGGTCGGTGTAGAGCGTCGACAACTCGACATGAATCCGCGATCCATCTTCCGCGGACGTGAACTTGCAAAACTCGCGCGACCCGGAAAGTTGCAACCAGTTCTGTTCGATGTCGTTGGTGTTGAAGTAAGGTTCGCGAACGTCGACTTCGCCGCCATGCCTAACGCAATACTTCTCGGCTTTGCTCAAATCGCTGCCATCGTCCTGGTTCACATTCTGAGGACTGCCAGCTTGAGGACTGCCGGCTTGCACGGATCTGGCGGTGGGAAGAAAAACGGCAATTGCGAACGCAATAAAAATCATCATCATTGATGCGACGAGTGAACGCTTCACGAAGGCCTCCTGAGGGAAACGGAAATCTACTCTTTGCCAGTAATCTTCTGGCAAGCAGTTCGAGGGATGAAGGTTAACACAAAAACACGACGATCCTCTCCGTCTGGGCAGTGAGGAGACTGCAAAAGCCCGATTGCGGTAAGATTTCCCGCACGAGGTGATTGATGGCCACCCAAGACAACGATCTCAGCGTTCCTTCCGCATCCCGTCGTTCGTTTCTCAGCCTCTCTGCTGCCGCATCGGCCGCAATCGCGTTGCGCATCGTCACCGAGCCGATGCTTGCTCACGCGCGCCTGCACACCTTTCCGAAAGATGGGATCCGTATCGACGCCAACGAAAACCCGCTCGGGCCGTGTGCTTCGGCGCGCGAAGCGGCAGCCGCCATCGTCCCACAGGGCGGCCGTTATTCCGATTGGCTTACCGACGATCTCGTCAAGACGCTGGCGGAAATGGAAGGCCTCAAGCCGGAACAGATTCGCGTCTATCCCGGATCAAGCGAGCCTCTTCATCACACCGTCGCCGCGTTCGCCTCGCCGCAGCGCAGCCACGTCACCGCCGATCCCGGATACGAGGCCGGCATGTTCGCCGCTAACGCCATCGGCGCCAAGGTTGTGAAAGTACCGTTAACAAAAAGCTATGCCCACGATGTTAAGGCGATGCTGGCCGCGGCTCCCGAAGCCGGCGTCTTCTATGTCTGCACCCCCAACAATCCCACCGGCACCCTCACCAGTCATTCCGATATCGAATATCTGGTCGAGAACAAGCCCAAAGGTTCAGTAGTGCTGGTGGACGAAGCCTACATTCATTTTTGCGACGCGCCCTCGGTGATGGATCTGGTGAAAGCCGGCCAGGACGTGATCCTGCTGCGCACCTTCTCGAAGATTTACGGCATGGCCGGCCTGCGTTGTGGAGCCGTATTTGCCCGCCCCGACCTGCTGGAGAAAATCGAAAACTATGGCGGATGGAATCCCATGCCGATCACCGCGCTGGTCGCCGCTAGCGCCAGCCTGAAAGACGCGCAGTTGGTGCCCGAGCGCAAGCGCATCAATGCCCGCATCCGTAGCGAGGTCTTTGCCTGGCTCGACCGCAACGGATACTCCTACATTCCATCGGAATCGAACTTCTTCATGCTCGACACGAAACGTCCGGCGAAACCAGCGATCGATGCCATGGCCAAGCAAAATGTATTTATAGGACGCATCTGGCCGGTATGGCCAACCTACACGCGCATCACCATTGGCACCGCCCCCGAGATGGAACAGTTCCAGGCCGCGTGGCAGAAAGTGATGTCCGGCGCGGTGACGGCCAGTGTGGGAGCGATTCCGAGCCCGCGTAAAAGGAATCTCGATGGGATCGTGATCCGTGCTTAAGGCGTGTGGGGACGGGCCGTCCTTACGCGAGCCAAGTCTTACGCCACGCCGGCGGCGCCCGCCTCGTTGTCGCCCTTCAGTTTCTCCGCCTGATAGCGCGTGATCAGCGCGTCGATGATCGGCTGCAGCTTTCCGTCCATCACCTGCTCGAGCTGGTGGATGGTGAAGCCGATGCGATGATCCGTGAGCCGGTTCTGCGGAAAATTATAGGTTCGGATCTTCTCCGAGCGGTCGCCCGACCCGACCATCTGCTTGCGTTCTTTCGCCAGCGCGTCCTGCCGCTTCTGCATCTCGACCTCGTAGAGCCGCGAGCGCAGCACGCGCATGCCCTTTTCGCGGTTCTTGATCTGCGACTTCTCATCCTGGCAGCTCACCACCGTATTCGTCGGAATGTGCGTGATCCGCACCGCCGAATAAGTCGTATTCACCGACTGCCCGCCCGGCCCCGAAGAGCAGAATGTGTCGATGCGCAGATCCTTGGCCTCGATCTTGACGTCCACCTCTTCCGCTTCCGGCAGTACCGCCACCGTGATCGCGGACGTATGCACGCGTCCTTGCTGCTCGGTCGCGGGCACGCGCTGCACGCGATGCACACCGCTCTCATATCTCAGACGCGAATAGACGCGGTCGCCCTCGATCAGCGCGATCACCTCCTTCAACCCGCCCACGCCCGATTCCGACGTGGAGAGCACTTCCACCTTCCACTTCTGCGTCTCGGCATAGCGGTTGTACATGCGGAAGACTTCGGCCACAAACAGCGTGGCCTCATCGCCGCCCGTCCCCGCGCGAATTTCCAGAACCACGTTCTTCTCGTCGTTTGGATCCTTCGGCAGCAGCAGAACTTTGAGTTCTTCCTCAACCGTCACGATGCGGGCGTCGAGCTTTGTGAGTTCCTCCTCGGCGTAGGCCCGCATCTCCGGATCTTTTTCGTCGGCCAGCATGGCCCTGCTCTCGGCGATTCCGCGCTTCAAATCCTTGTACTCGCGATACCTCTCGACGATTTCCTTAATCTCGCTATGCGCCTTAGCGGTCTTCTGGTATTTCGCCGAATCGTTCGTGATCTCGGGCGACAACAGCGCTTGCGTCAATTCGTCGTAGCGCATCTCGGTTTGGTCTAAGCGTTCAAACATGATTTTTATCCGTCGAGACGGTGGTTGCCCCGTCTCACTCTGCGGGCGGAGACGCGGCAAGCCGCGTTTCTACTCTAATGATTTTAGGTGGAATGAGAAAGAAAACAAGAGTTCGCGGTGGGCACCGCTAAGCGATTACCAATTCTCCGCCGTGCTGTTTTTCCAGATTCATGGCTTCATCCAGAGCAAGAATCGCGCATTCGACTTCGCGGTCATCCGGAGGTTGCGTGGTTATCCTCTGCAGCCACAGTCCCGGTGCCGTCATCAGCGCGAACAGCGAGCCGCGATGCTTGGCCGCGAAACGAATGATCTCGTAGGAAACGCCCGCAATCAGCGGCAGCAGCGCAATTCGTATGCCGAATCGCGCCCAGAAAGTATGCACAGGAACCGCCATGTACACCAGCATCGAGATGATCATCACCGTCATCAGGAAGCTGGTTCCGCAGCGCGGATGATACGTCGAATACTTCTGCACGGCCGCGGTTTCAAGCGGATCGCCATTCTCAAACGCAAATACCGTCTTGTGCTCCGCCCCGTGGTACTCGTACACGCGCCGAATGTCCTTCCACAGTGAAACGCCCCACACAAACAGCAGGAACATCGTGATGCGGATCAGCCCGTCCACCAGATTGAACACGAACTGCTGCCCGAAAACTGGATTCACCCTTTTCAGTTCCGTCGTAGCCAGCAGCGGCAGGTACTTGTACATGAAGATGAAAAAGGCGATGGAGAATGCCATATTCAACCCCGCCATCCAGCCGGTAATTTCAAACTTCTTGCCCTGGTCCTTATTATCGGGATCGTTGTGGTCAGGATCGCTGGCGGATATTTCTTCCAGTGCCGCATTGGCGGAAAACTTGAGCGCGCGGAATCCGAGCGTCATCGCGTGCCCCAGCGTCATCACCCCGCGCACCACCGGCCATCCCATCCACTTATGCTGCTCGGAAGGCCGTTCCAGAGGCTCACTGTGAGTCACAATCTCGCCCGACGGCTTGCGCACCGCAATGCCCCACGCATGCGGCGAGCGCATCATAACGCCCTCCAGCACCGCCTGCCCTCCGACGAGGGTTTCCTCACCGCTCTCGAGAGCCGGCAGCAGCTGCACCGCCGCCAAAAAACGCAAGATTTGCCGCCAACGTCGCATAGGCATTGGATGTTGCATCGAGGAAGGACGACTCCAATCTCCAGACTACCACAGATCGCGAAAATCCTGAGCATTGATTGGGTGGACGATATACCAGTATATCTTCTTATATCAATAGCTTACGGGATACTTACTCCTGCAATCTGAGCCTCGCGACGGCTGCAGAGTCGGTGCCGTCGGCCATAGAATCCAATGGATCATGCTGCGCCTCGCCCAGACCTGCGACGCAATCGCCGCAACCACCAAGAGGCTGGAGAAAACGGCGCTGGTCGCTACCTATTTACGATCGTTGCCTGTGGACGAGGCCGCGCTCGCCGCCATTTTTCTTTCCGGGCGATCCTTCCCGGCAAACGAGGAAGCGACTCTGCAGATCGGAGGGGCATCGCTCTGGCGCGTAATCAGTGATCTCTCGGGAAAATCGGAGGACGAACTGACCCAAATTTATCGCAAGCATGGCGACGCTGGATCGGTCGCGGCCGAGGCGCTTCCTGAAAGAACGGATTCGGGTCTGTCACTCGCCGGAGTGCGGCACGTATTTTCGGAGATCGCAACCGCCCGTGGGCCCGCGGCGAAAGTTGCTGTTCTGAGGCGACTTCTGGAGCGCGCCACGCCGCTCGAAGCCAAATACATTGTGAAGATCATCAGCGGAGACCTCCGCATCGGTCTGAAAGAAAGCCTGGTCGAGGAAGCCATCGCTCGCGCTTTCGAAGCGCCCCTCGACCACGTAAAACGCGCCAACATGTTGCTTGGCGATCTCGGAGAAACGCTGCGTCTGGCCTCTACCGGAAAACTGGCCGAGGCGCGCCTTCGCCTGTTTCATCCCATCGACTTCATGCTGGCGAGTCCCGTCGAATCTTCCGAAGAGGCCCTGAGCTATTTTCAGAACGCGTCGGTTGAAGACAAGTACGACGGCATCCGCGCCCAGGCCCACATCAGCCACAGTGAAGTCCGCATCTTTTCGCGCACCCGCGATGAGATCACCGAGGCCTTCCCGGAATTGCCGACCGCCCTCGCTGGCCTGCCTAAAAACGCGATCCTCGACGGCGAAATCGTCGCCTGGACTTCGGCTTCCAACTCGGATCCCGTCGGTCGAGCCTTACCCTTTAGCACACTCCAACAGCGCCTTGGACGGAAAAGAGTCAGCGTACAAATCATGCATGATGTCCCTATCGCCTATCTCGTTTTCGACGTTCTTTATGCGGATGGTGAACTTCTCCTCGACCGTCCTCTTCGCGAGCGCTCCCGGATTCTCAGCCTCCTTCTCGAAGACCTACTCGCGGGTCCTCGAATCGTGGCCGTTCGCCAACTCCAAGCCCAGTCGAGCCTCCGCTTCGAAGATGCCAGCGAATGTTTCCTCGCAGCTGTTCTCCGTGCTTCCGTCGCGACGGCCAGTTCAACCGACGATCTAGAGGCTCTCTTCGGGGCCGCGCGTAATCGAGGCAACGAGGGACTGGCGATCAAAGATCCCAATTCTCCGTACACGCCCGGCCGCCGCGGCAAATCGTGGCTCAAGATGAAGCGCGAACTCGCCACGCTCGACGTGGTCGTTACCGCGGTCGAATATGGACACGGCAAGCGCATCGGCGTGCTCAGCGACTACACATTCGCGGTGTGGGACGGCGAGCGTCTGGTAAATATCGGTAAAGCGTACTCCGGACTGACGGATGCCGAGATCGCGGAAATGACCGAATGGTTTCTCGCGCACAAGATTAGCGAACAAGGATTAAGACTCGAAGTCGAGCCAAAGATTGTCCTGGAGGTTGCCTTCAACAACATGATGCGCTCCGCGCGCCACGAGAGTGGCTACGCCTTGCGTTTTCCGCGCATCGTGCGTCTGCGCCCGGACAAGCGGCCCGAGGATGCCGACACCATCGAGACCGTGGAAGAGATTTACGGCCGGCAGCACTCGGGGTAATCAACAAAACGCCATCAGTGGGTGTGGCCGGGCTCGGAATGATCGCGCTCGGCGTGCTGTTCCTCGCGCACCGCGATCACGCAACTATGCGCCGTCTCGCACACCACGTGTTCCAACTGGATCGTCGTATGGTGGATCCCAAAACCCTGCCCAAGCTTCTCGTTGATCTCGCGCAGAATTGTGTCGCTCTCCGAAGTCGCCATGTCCGCGATCTTGACGTGCGCCGAGAGGGCGTGGTTTTCGGAGCCAATGCTCCACACATGCAGATCGTGCACATCGCTCACGCCCGCAATCGTGCGCATCGCCGATTCCACTGCCTCCAGGCTCATGCCGCGTGGCGTGCCTTCCAGCAGAATATTCAGCGTCTCGCGCACGATGCCGACGCTCGACCACAAAATCAGCGCCCCGATCCCGAACGACAGTGCTGCGTCGATCCAGTATTGTCCCGTCCACAGGATTACAAAGCCACCCGCAATCACGGCTGCGGTCGACAGCGTGTCCCCCACCTCATGCAGCAACGCGCTCCGGACGTTTACATCCCGCCCCGAACGCCACAACAGCAGCGCGATCACGCCATTCATCAGCACGCCCGCCGCCGCCACCCAAATCATTACAGCGGCGCGCACATGCTCGGGGTGCTGTATCCGCTGAAACGCTTCGTAGAAAATAAAAAACGAAACCGCCACCAGCGACAGCGCATTGACCAGCGCCACCAGCACTCCGGCGCGACGGTAGCCATAGGTCTTGGTCGCGCTCGGCGGACGGCCTTCCAGAAAAACCGCCACCAGCGACAGCAGCAGCGCCAGAAAGTCAGACAGGTTATGTCCCGCCTCGGAAAGCAACGCCAAAGAGTGCGCACGGATGCCGGCAACCACCAGCAGGACGACATAGAGCATGGTGACGCCCAGCGAGATGCGCAACACCCGCCCCGTCCCATGAGAATGCCCGTGTCCGCCATGCGCGTGCATCGTACATAGGATAGCGCAAGGTAGCCCGTGTAGTGACGGGCCGCCCGTCCACGCCGAGCACAACTCAGCCAGTGTAAGCAGCTTGGCATACTCTACCCCCACTGTGGTAGCGCAGACCGTCACGCTCGCGCTATGCTTTTCCTCGGAACAACCCACCTAAGAAGATGAGGACAAAATGAAGAAAACTCTCGCGATTCCAGCCTTATTGTTACTAGCAGCGTCGACGATCGCACAAACCGCGGTTCCACAAGCGACAGCCCCAACAACGACAGCCCCGACAACGACAGCCCCAAAACCGGCATTACAAGTCAACAACCCCGTCAGCAGCGCGCTCAGAGACGTCCTGCCTGGCCGCCAGAAAAACACCATCGCGGCCGTCGAAGCGATGCCCGCTGACAAGTTCAACTACAAACCCACTCCCGACCAGAACACATTCGGCCATCTCGTCGCCCACATGGTCGAAGCGAATGACATGCTGTGCAGCAAAGCAGCCGCCGTCCCGGCTCCCAAAGTCGAAGCGGTAACAGAAAAAGACTCCAAAGACAAACTCGTGGCCGCGCTCAAAGCCTCGTTCGATTTCTGCTCCGACACGCTGGCGAAAATGGACGATTCGAAACTGGGCGAAATAACTGATGGCCCGAACGGCCAGCAAGTCTCCCGCGCCAGATTCGCCATGGGTATCGCCAGCAATTGGGCCGACCACTACGCCGAAGCGGCCATGTATCTGCGTCTGAACGGTATATTGCCGCCGACCGCGAAAAAGTAGCGGGCAAAGCGGCGTGTACGAAAATCTGCGCAGCGTGCTCACAGGAACGGCCGGGCTTTCAGTTGCAGCTGCAACAGCGCTTTTGCTGACGATTCTGCGCCGGCCAGTAGATGACGATCTGACCGGTCGTCAGCGAACGGCACGCCTGTTCCTGATCGGGCTGGCTGCGCAAAGTCTGCATTTCATGGAGGAGTTTGTTACGAGATTCGAGGATCGGTTTCCCGCACTGCTTGGCCTCCCCGCATGGTCTGAGGACTTCTTCGTAGTCTTCAACTTGACATGGCTTTGCGTTTGGATCCTGTCCGCGATTGGGCTGCAAAGAGGGTATCGGTTGGCTCTGTTCCCGGTGTGGTTCTTCGCGATTGCAGCGATGTGAATGGAGTAGCACACCCCATACTCGCGGTCGTGGCTCGAGGATACTTCCCGGGCCTGATTACTTCTCCACTGCTTGGAGTGGTGGGTGTGTTGCTCTGGCTGAGGCTGCAGGCGCTGACCACATCCTCAGCATAAGTTTGGAGCATCTGCAAATGGTTCGAAGGCGAGATTGAGAGCGCTAACCCACCAGCCCTTCCAACTCTTCTTCCCCAATCACGCTTACGCCCAGCTCCCGAGCCTTGTCCAGCTTCGATCCCGCATCGCTCCCCGCTACAACATAGTCCGTCTTTTTGCTCACCGACCCCGAAACGCGTCCGCCCGCGTCTTCAATCATCTTCTTCGCTTCGTCGCGCGTGTGGCGCGCCAGCGTGCCCGTCAGCACAAAAGTCTTTCCTGCCAGCTTCGTGCCTTTTTCTTTGCGCTGCCCGGTGAACGTCAGCCCGGCCTTGCGCAGATCGTTCACTAGTTTCCGATTGTGTTCATCGGCGAAGAATTCCACGATGCTCTCCGCAATCCGTGGCCCCACTTCGTTCACTTCCTCCAGTTCCTCCGCACTCGCCTTCATGATCGCGTCCAGCGACCCGAAGTGCTCCGCCAGAAACTGCGCCGTGCGCTCACCCACAAACCTTATCCCCAGGCCGTAAATCACGCGCTCGAGCGGCAGCCTCTTTGAGGCCGCGATCTCCGCCAGCACGTTCTCCGCCGACTTCTCGCCCATGCGCTCAAGCTGCAGCAGATCGTCCTTCGTCAGCTTGTAGAGATCGGCGACGTTCTTGATCAGGCCGCGTTCGGTAAGCTGATTCACCAGCGCCTCGCCGAGGCCGTCGATATTCATCACGTGGCGCGAGGCAAAATGCAGAATCGTCCCCTGCAGTTTCGCCGGACAATTCGCATTCACGCACCGATGGTCCGCCTCGCCCGGCGTTCGCACCACATTGCCGCCGCATACCGGACAATGCTCGGGCATTTCAAACTGCTTATGACCGCGAGGGTGGTCTTTGTCATCGACGACTTTGACCACTTTCGGAATCACATCGCCGCCGCGTTCCACCTCGACCCAGTCGCCGATCTTCACTCCGAGTTGATCGATTACATCCATGTTGTGCAGCGTGGCGCGCGAAACCGTCGTGCCGCCAATCGGAACCGGCTTCAGCCATGCCACCGGCGTCAGCTTCCCGGTGCGCCCAACCTGGGGCACGATATTTTCGATCTGCGTCACGCCGCCGCGCGCCGCGTACTTGTAAGCAATCGCCCACCGCGGAGCCTTCCCGGTGAAGCCCAGTTCCTGTTGCCATGCCGTCCGATCCACCTTGATGACGATCCCGTCAATCTCGTAAGGTAGCGATTCGCGCTTGGTTTCCCAGCTCTGAATAAATTTCCAGACCTCCTCCAGGTTTTTCGCCAGCTTGCGATTCGGATTCACCTTGAACCCCGCCAGTGCCATGGCATCCATCGCTTTGGATTGGCGGTCGAAATAAGTTTGCCCGTCCTTCAACAGAAAGTAGGCGAAGTAGTCCATGCGGCGTTGCGCTGTAATGGACGGTTCAAGTTGCCGCACCGTTCCCGCCGTAAAGTTGCGCGGATTGGCAAACACTGGCAGTCCCTGCCGGTCACGCTCTTCGTTCATCTTGCGGAAAGCTGCGAGCGGCATCAGCATTTCGCCGCGCACTTCGAAATCCGTGGGGATCCCCGCCTTCTTCAACTTGTCCTTCGCAATCACCAGCGGGACCGAGCGTACGGTGCGCACGTTCAAGGTCACGTCTTCGCCGACGCTACCATCACCACGGGTGATGCCGCGTTCCAAACGCCCGTCGTTGTAGACGAGCGCCAGCGACATTCCGTCCAGCTTCAATTCGCACATGTACTCGAGGTCGGTGCGCCCGGTCAGCTCATGCACCCGCCGTTCCCAGTCGCGCAGCTCTTCTTCGGAGTAGGCGTTGTCGAGCGAGAGCATTGGCGAGGAATGCTTCGCCTTGACGAATCCCTCCCGCGGCTTGCCCCCCACACGCTGCGTAGGCGAGTCCGGCGTTACCAGCTGCGGATGCTCCGCTTCGAGCCGCTTAAGCTCGTTCATCAGCTTGTCGAAGTCGGCGTCCGAAATCTCCGGATCGTCCAGCACGTAGTAGCGATACTCGTGGTGGCGAATTTTTTCGCGCAAAGCCTCGTTTTTTTTCTCGATGGCGGAACTGGACATGACTGGGGAATTATAGAAGTTCTCAGTTCCCGGTTCTCAGTTCTCAGTAAAACCCGTGGCGCCAATTAAGATCTCTAGCCTGAGGGTAGCAAAGCATGCCCCCGGTTTTTTCTGAGAACTGAGAACCGGGAACTGGGAACTGCCTGTCTACTGTTTCTTAGCTTTCCGAATCCGTCCACGCCCCAATGCCCCGCGGCCGACGCTCGACGGAGGCTTGGGCATCCCTTCCAGCAATTCCTTCAGCACCGTTGCGTTGTTGCGCTCCTCGTTCCGGGATGCGTACAACAGCGTGAGTCGCCGCTTGCCCTCCGCCAGATGATGCAGCTTCTCGACGGCCGCGGCTCCCTCTGCGCTGGCCAACTCTTTGAGGTAGCGCTTCTGGAACATGCGCCATCCCTCAGGATTGGCATGGAACCACTTCCGTAACTCGTCTGAAGGCGCCAGCTCGCGCAGCCAGAGCTTGAGCGCCGCGTCTTCTTTCTTCAAACCGCGCGGCCACAATCGATCCACCAGCACGCGCACTCCGTCCGACGAAGAAACCGGCTCGTAAACGCGTTTGACGACAACGGCCATACTTTCCGTATTATCCTACCTTTAAGCTCTCACGGGCGATGCCGCAATCATCATGAACGTCTTGAACTGGATTCCTTCGTGCCTACGTGCCTCTGTAGTGATCGTTGCGCTTCTAGCGCTCGCCGGTTGCGACGTCGAGCGCCGCAAGTCCGACGCCGAACTCGGCCTCAACCCGCAACAGGCCGCCGGCCGGCAACTCTACGACAACTATTGCGACCGGTGCCATGAACCGTACTCATCGCGCGGCAAAAAGGGCCCAAGCCTGAAGGGCGTTTTCAAGCATCAATACTTGTCCTTGAGTGGATTGCCCGCAAATGACGAGCGTATGACCGACATCGTCAAGTATGGTCGAGCCAAAATGGAAGGCTTTGGCCAGGTGATGACCGATGAGCAGATTAAAGAGCTGATCGCTTATCTGCATACACTGTAGCCCGTGTGGCGCGGGCGCCCCGCCCGCGTACCTCCTACTCCATCCCATCGTTCCGAGTTTGCGCCGACATTTTCGCGGGCGGGGCGCCCGCGCCACACGGGCCGCCTGTGGCATAATCGCCCTCGGTGTCCACGGCCCACAAATCCGCGCTCTTTCAGAAGCTGCCTTCAACGGACGAACTTCTCCGCCAACCCGACATGCAGGTGCTGCTCGAACGCGAGGGGCATTCCGCCGTCGCCGAGAGTATCCGCGTCGTGCTGGCTCGCCTTCGCCAGGAAATCGCCAGTGGAGAGTTCGACGAGAAATCCCTGGATCTCGCGCTCGGCGGCCTGTCCGCAGCAGTGGAACGTCAACTCCGCCAGTCCTTGAGCCATTCTTTGTTGTCAGTGATTAACGCCACCGGAGTGATCCTGCACACGAATCTGGGGCGAGCGCCGCTGGCTGCCGCTGCGCTCGATCACGTTCGCGCCACAGCGAACGCCTATTCCAATCTCGAATTCGATGTGGGCACCGGCGAGCGCGGGAAACGCGACGTCCACGTAGATCGCCTATTCAGCAAGCTCCTCTCCGACCACGTGGGGACGGACGCATTCGTCCGTCCAGCCGAGCGCAGCGCGGCGGCCATCTCCACCATTGTGGTCAACAACAACGCCGCCGCGGTTCTGCTCGCCTTGAATTCGCTGGCCGAGGGCGGCGAAGTCATCGTCTCGCGCGGAGAGCTGGTCGAAATCGGCGGCTCGTTCCGCATCCCCGACGTGATGTCGAAGTCGAACGCAACGCTGCGCGAAGTCGGCACCACCAACCGTACGCGCATCGCCGATTACGAACGCGCCATCAGCGAGCGCACGCGGCTCCTGCTCCGCGTGCATCGTTCCAATTTTGAGATCACCGGCTTTACAGAACAACCCGAACTCGACGAATTGGTCGCCCTCGCCCGTAGCCGCAATCTTCCGCTCATGGAAGACTTGGGCAGCGGCGCGCTGTTCGATCTACGATCGGTCGGAATCAACGATGAACCGGGCGTGCTCGACAGCCTGCGCGCCGGCATCGACATCGTTACCTACAGCGGCGATAAGCTTCTCGGCGGTCCACAAGCGGGATTGATCAGCGGCCGCGCCGATCTGGTCGGGCGCATGCGCTCGAACTCGCTGTTCCGGGCGCTGCGAGTGGACAAGCTCACTTATGCTGCCCTCGAAGCCACGCTGCTCGCCTATGTCAGACGCGACCACGATGCCGTGCCCGTGCTGCGCATGCTGCGACTGTCAAAATACGAGATCGAGTGCCGCGCGGAAAAAGTTGTTTCCGAGGTCAAATCTGCCCAGCCGAAATCGGCCCTCAAGCTGGAATTCATCGATGGTGAATCCGTAATCGGCGGCGGAGCGGCCCCTTCGGCGGTCTTGCCCACGCGCCTGATCGCACTGACCCATATCGATCTCAGTGCCGACGAACTGAGCGCCCGTCTCCGCGCCAACATTCCGCCCATAGTCGCCCGCGTAGAAGAAGGTCGAGTCCTCGTCGACCTGCGCACCGTGTTTCCAGAACAGGACACTGTTCTCGTAAAGACGCTGAGTTCTCTAGCGTGAGTGAATTCGAAATTGCCAATTACAAATTTGCAATTAACAATACTCTTATGATTCTTGGCACCGGAGTGGACATCGCCGAAGTGGCGCGCATCCGCCAAAGCATTGAGCGGTTCGGCGACCGCTTTCTTCATCGCATTTTCACCGTTGGCGAAATCCTTTATTGCGAACGAAAAGCCAGCCGCTTTGAAAGCTACGCGGCGCGCTTCGCCGCCAAGGAAGCCGGCATGAAAGCGCTGGGCACGGGATGGAGTCACGGCGTCCGGTGGCGCGACGTCGAAGTGGTGCGCCCGAAGGGGCAGCGTCCGACCATTCAATTTCACGGTGAGGCGGCGGCCATCGCGGCCAAACTCGGCACGAAAAACATCGCGCTCTCGATTACCCACACTTCCGAGCAAGCCCTGGCCCATGTGATTCTGGAGAATTAGCTCTCAGCTCTCGGCAGTCAGCCAGCCGCCATCAGCTATCGCCACCAACCTGCTGATTCAAAGTAACTTTCTCCGCCCGCGCAACATGCTCGAAACCTGAGGGTTTATATAGCCGAAACGTAATGCGGCCGGGTTACTGGTCCGGGCCAAAATTCTTTGGGCTATAAGAAAGGCCATGAAAATGAAACGCTCCGTTCGCGGGTTGGTATTGGGAGTTTTGCTGTTAACGGTTTCGGTACTGTCGTTTTCGACGGTATCGTCGGCGCAAATCGGAATTGGAATCTCGGTGCGGATCGGTCCGCCCGCCCTGCCGGTGTATGCGCAACCCATCTGTCCCGGTCCGGGATATCTCTGGACCCCGGGCTATTGGGCGTGGAATGACGACGGCGGCTACTACTGGGTTCCAGGCACATGGGTGGTTGCGCCGGTGGGCATGCTCTGGACCCCGGGCTACTGGGGTTTTGCGGGCGGCTTCTATGGCTGGCACGCCGGCTATTGGGGACCGCACGTCGGCTTCTACGGCGGAATCAACTACGGCTTCGGCTACGGCGGCGTCGGCTTCGCCGGCGGCGAGTGGAGAGGCGGCGCCTTCTTCTACAACCGCGCCGTGATGAACGTCAACGTGACCAATATCAGAAACGTCTACAGTCGGACCGTCGTCGTGAACAACGAGCACACGAGCTTCAATGGCCCCGGCGGCATCGTCGCGCGGCCGACTCCGCAGGAGGAAGCGTATGGGCGCGAGCCGCACACCGCGGCGGTGGCAGCGCAAATGGAACACGAACGTGCCGCCAGCCAGAACCGGGCGTTGTTCGCATCCGAGAATCACGGACGTCCGGCAATTGCGGCCACCAGCAGGCCGGGCGAGTTCTCGGGACGCAACGGCAACGTCAACGATCGCGCGATGGCACATTCGGAGAACCATGAAGCGGGAAACCGGGGACAGATGTCATCCCGCGACAACGCGGTGCACAACTCCAAACCGACCAAGCAGGAGAAGCAGGCTCAGAAGCGAGCGGATAAACAAGCGAAAGCCGAACAGAAACGCAATGACCGCGAAGAGCGGCGTTAAACTGCCACTGTTGGCATAAAAAGGGCTCCCACTCTTCGCGCCTGGGGCGAGGAAGTGGGAGCCTTCTTTTTTCGCCCTCCACTCGGCCCTTGGCCACTCGCAGAAAATCGCGAACCCTGAAATTAGGTGGCGTTTGCTATGATGCTTCTGTCGTTTACTGACTACCTTGCCTAGCCAGAAGCAACTGAAATGGTCGCAACTCCGCGTCGGGCTCACCGTCCTGATAGCCAGCGTCACGCTTGCCGTGCTGATTTTCCTGATGAGCGGCACCGGCGGATGGTTCACCCGCAAGATCACTCTGTACTCGTACTTCGATAATGCTGGAGGCCTGCGCGAGGGCGCACCCGTGCGTCTGGCGGGTGTGGACATCGGCAATGTGACGGCTGTCCGGATCGTGGGCGGCAAGCCGATGACGCCGGTCGAAGTCACGATGAAGGTTAACACCAAGTACTCTTTCAGTCTGCACAAAGACTCCGTTACTTTGCTGAGCACTGCCGGCATCCTGGGCGAAACCTTCGTGGACGTTGACAGTGCGACGGCGAAGGGTCCGCCGGCAACTAACGGAGACACACTGCCGGCCCGCGACCAGCCCCAGATCGAGGACGTGGTGCGCGCCAGCCAGAGCACGCTGCAGAACATGGATTCCCTGCTGAAGCGAGTGGATCGCATCGTGGCCTTTATCGAAAGCGGCCAGGGCTCGATCGGCAAGGTCATTTACGATCCGGCTTTGTACAACCAGCTCAACGCCACGGTGGCCGAATTCAAGGGATTGGTAGATGACATCCAGAGCGGAAAGGGTTCACTCGGCCCTCTACTTACGAGCGATGAGGCCTACAAGAAAGTGATGGCCGCCATCGACAAGATTAACGTGATGGTGGACGACTTACAGCAGGGAAAAGGCACAGCCGGCAAACTGCTCAAGGATCCCGAGTTGTTTGACAATGCGAACAAAGCAATCGCGAACGTTCGCCAGTTGACCGATGACATCAACGCGGGCAAGGGCGCGATCGGCACGATGACGCACGACCAGGAATTCGCCGCCCGGCTGAAGACGTTGATGAACAACCTTTCCGCGCTCTCCGAGCGTCTGGAAAAGGGCGAGGGGACAGCGGGGATGCTGTTCAAGGATCCGGCGCTCTACAACAACAGCAACCAGATGCTGGTGGAGACGCGGGAACTGGTGAAGTCGATCCGGGAAAACCCCAAGAAATACCTGACGTTCCACGTGAAAGTCTTCTGAGTGCAAGAGTCGAGGGATTATGGTTGCCAACGACTAGCGACCATCGACTAACGACTACGGGTCTCGTTCGTCCAATACGATGGCTCGGTGTGTTACGCGCCCAGCCACTGGCAGTTTTACATTCCAATCCGAGGATCCCATGCGCAATTTCTTGAAAGTGTTGACCGTCTTCCTGATGCTCGTGCCTGTCCTATTTGCCCAGGACAAGCCGGCCCCAGCCGCGGACAAGTCCGAAGCCGCCAAGCCCCCCGCCGACGTGCGTTTCTCCGTCGACCTGCTCGATAAGAGCATCGATCCCTGCAACGACTTTTACGCTTACGCCTGTAGCAAGTGGCTGGCGCAGAACCCGATTCCCTCCGACCGCTCGTCCTGGGGCCGCTTCAACGAATTGCAGCAGCGCGGCGAATACATTGTGCGCGACATTCTGGAAAAGGCGTCCGTCGACCGTCCCGGCCGGAGCGCCAGCGAGCAGAAGATCGGCGATTACTATGCCAGTTGCATGGACGAAAGCGCCATCGAAAAGGCGGGCACGAAGCCGCTGGAGCACGACTTCCAGAGCATTGCGGCGATCAAGTCGAAACAGGAGCTTCCGCAGGAGATCGTGCGGCTGCACCGCGAGGGCACCGATGTGCTGTTTGGTTTCGATTCCGGATCGGACTTCAAGAACGCGAGCCAGATCATTGCCGAAGTCGATCAGGGCGGACTGGGCTTGCCGGATCGCGATTACTATTTCAAAGACGATGAGAAGTCGGTCGAACTGCGGAAGAAGTACGTCGCGCATGTAGCGAAGATGTTTGCGCTGTTGGGCGACGATGAAAGTAAAGCTGCGGCGGAGGCCAAAGCCGTCATGGAGATTGAAACCGGCTTAGCCAAAGGCGCGCTCGACCAGACCAGCCGCCGCGATCCGCAGAAGATCTATCACAAGCTGACGAATCGGGAGCTGGCCGCTCTGAGCCCGGCGTTCAACTGGAACACATATTTCGAAGGCGTGGGCGTGCCCCGGTTCGATTCGCTCAACGTGATTGAGCCGGAATTCATCAAGAACATGCAGGAAGTAATCAGTGCGCGCTCGCTGGACGATTGGAAGACATATTTGCGCTGGCACACCGTGCACGCCAATGCGCAGGTGCTGCCGGTGGCGTTTGTAAACGAAAACTTCGACTTCTTCAACAAGACGCTGCAGGGCACCAAGGAGTTGCGTCCCCGCTGGAAGCGTTGCGTGGGCTACACGAACGATGACCTAGGTGAGTTGGTGGGCCAGGTTTACGTTCAGCAGACCTTCGGCGCCGAAGGTAAGGAACGTACCCTGGCGATGGTCGGAGCGCTCGAAAAGGCGCTGGGCGAGGACATCAAAAGCTCGCCCTGGATGGGCGCGGACACGAAGGCGCAGGCGCTGGTGAAATTGCAGGCGATCACCAACCGTATCGGCTACACCGATAAGTGGCGCGATTACTCGGCACTCCAGATCGCGCGCGGCGATGCTTTCGGCAATTCGCAACGCGCCAATCAGAACGATCTTCAGCGGAGGCTGAACAAGATTGGCAAGCCGCTCGATAAACGGGATTGGCCGTATCCGCCAATGACGGTGAACGCGAGCTATAACCCGCTCGAGAACAACATCACATTCCCGGCTGGAATTCTGCAGCCCCCGTTCTATGACAACCGGGCCGACGACGCGATGAACTTCGGCGGAATCGGCGCCGTGATCGGCCACGAACTCACGCACGGCTTCGACGACCAGGGCAGCCAGTTCGACGCCGACGGTAATCTCCGCGACTGGTGGACTGCGAACGACAAGAAGCAATTCGAAGAACGCACCGGCTGCATCAAGGACCAGTACGCGAACTTCGTCGCGGTCGACGACCTGAAGCTGAACGGCAAGCTCACCCTGGGTGAAAACACAGCCGACAACGGCGGCCTGCGCATCGCCTATATGGCGATGCTGAGCACGTTTGCCGGCAAGGAACCGGCGCCTATCGATGGTCTCTCCGCCGAACAGCGCTTTTTTCTGGGATTTGCCAACGTGTGGTGCGGCAAACGCACCGATGCCATGTCGCGCATGCTGGTTACCGTCGATCCGCACTCGCCGCCCAGGTACCGGGTGAACGGAACCGTTTCCAATATGCCGGAGTTCCGCGAAGCGTATCACTGTGCGGCGACGGCGCCGATGGTGAATCAGAACGCGTGCCGGGTGTGGTGATAAGCGCAGTGAGGAAAGACGAGGGTGCCCCATCCTCGCGCGTTCTATGCGCAAGGGTGGGATTCCACGCAAGCGTGCAGCAAGAGATTTCCGCTGATGCCTTCGGAAAGTTTAAGACTGGAACGATCTATCCCGCCGCTACCTTAGCCTGCTCGTGCGCGTGATAACTCGACCGCACCAGCGGCCCCGACTCGACGTGCTTGAATCCAAACTTCAGCGCTTCTTCTTTCAGCGAGACAAACTCCGCGGGTGTGTAGTAGCGCGTCATCGGAAGATGATCTTTTGAGGGACGCAGATACTGCCCAATTGTCAGAATATCGACGCCGCGCTCGCCCAGGTCGCGGAAGACTTCAATCAGCTCATCAGTCTCTTCGCCGATTCCAACCATCACGCCGCTCTTTGTCACTGTCGCCGGGTGCCACCTCTTGGCATTCGCCAGCAGATCGAGTGTCCGCTGGTAACGCGCACCCGAGCGCACCGTGCGGTACAGCCGCGGGACAGTCTCGGTATTGTGATTGAGCACGTTGGGCTTCGCCTCGAGCACGATGCGCAGCGGTTCTTCCAGACCCTGAAAGTCGGGAATCAGCACCTCGACCCGGCACTCCGGCACCAGTTCACGAATTTGCCGGATGGTCTCCGCAAAAATCCTCGCGCCGCCAACGTTGTCGTCATCGCGATTCACGCTGGTAACGACCGCATGCCGCAGCCCCAGCGTGGCAACGGCCTCAGCTACGCGCCGCGGCTCATCCCAGTCAATCGCTTCCGGACGCCCCTTAGGCACCGCGCAAAACCCGCACCGCCGTGTGCAGATATCGCCCAGCAGCATGAAGGTCGCGGTGTGGTGGTCCCAGCATTCTCCAATATTCGGACACTGCGCCGACTCGCACACGGTATGCAGACCAAGCCCGCGCGCCAGCTTCTTCAGGTTGTGAAAGTTGTCGCCCACCGGAGCCCTAGCCTTGAGCCATGAGGGTTTAGGAGCGTGGACCCTGGGGCCAAGGTCAATCTGGATGAGCTGGGAAGAGGCGGACATGACGAAACTCGATTTTATCAGTTCGCCAAAGGAAGAAGCGGACCGGCGGCGTGGAAGCCACCGGTCCGCAAACACTAACCAGCCAACGGCGAGCCAGTTCTTGACGCTTCGAGCGAAGACTTATTGTTGTTGTTGCTGCTCCTGTTCGGTGCGCGAGCTAAGTCGCGCAAACACGGGGCGGGATTGGATGACAATGCTTGGAGCGGGTGGTTCGGGCGGTGGAGCGTCCGACGGGCTTACCGTCACCGCCACGCTCAGTGTGCTTTGGGCTTCGCCCTTGTGCACGCCGCGCGTCGGCGGAACGTCCGCGTAGTCGCGGCCAATGGCGACGCGAATGTGGCGATCTCCGCCGATCAGATTGTTGGTCGGGTCGACTGCGGTCCAGCCCAGGCGGGGGACGAAAGCCTCGACCCACGCGTGTGATGCTCCTTCCAGCGAGCGATCCTGATGTCCGTTTTCCTCGCGATGAAACAGATATCCGCTCACGTAGCGGCAAGGGATGCGGTGCGCGCGCGCCAGAGCGATCATGATGTGCGCGAAATCCTGGCACACTCCCTGGCGGTTCAGCAGCGCCTCTTCTATCGGAGAATCCACTTTGGTGCTGTTAGGCACATAGGCGAAAGAATTGTAGATGCCTTCATTCAGTTGCGTCAGCACTTCGAGCGGACCGCCGCGGCGCTCGACTCCCAGCTCCTTCGCCAGTTGTTCCAAAGCTTCGCTGGAACGGGCAAACTGGCTGGGCAACATCATTTCCCAGTAGTCGTCGGCGTCGGTCATGGCGTCCAGGTCCGCCCAGTCGCCCGCTTCGGATGAGCGTGGGGCTGGCACTGCCTGGACCTGTACCGTCGATTGGGCAACCACTTTGACCTCGGTGTGCGATCCCGCAATATCGAAATGATGCACCGTGTTCCCGGTGGAATCGCGGTACTGCGTGATGTTGGCCGCGGGACTTACGTCGAGAGTAAAGCTGAGGCAGCGTTGGCTCGCTTCGCTCCGCGGCTGCATGCGTACTTCCATAACGCTCTCGCGCACCGCGGGCTCGTAGCGGAAAGTCGTAACGTGGCGCACTGAGTAGATCAAGAATGCCCTTTCTGGAGAGACCGGGCTTGCCCCGTCTCTACGGGAAATCAGGCTTCACTTCAAAAGGCCAATTCGGCTTCCACCGGATAATCAAAATAGATCTGATGAATCGCACTGTGGGCCTGACCACACTGCTGGCGCACGCTCTCGACATACGCGGTCGCTCCCGAGGCCATCACCTCGTCGATCTGGCTGAAGCTGAGCGTTGCGCGCAACCGTCCCGCCAGACGCACCGGTTGCTCTGCCTTTCGTTCGGTCAACTCGGCAATGGCACGCAGGGCGGCATGCACCTTGGCGACCGAAAAGCGCACCGAATGCGGAAACTCCGGGTTCAACAGCAGAAACTCAGCCACCCGCAGCGGCCGCAATTCCGCCGTGTAGTTCTTGCAGTAAGCTTCGAAGGCCGCGCAGGATTTCAGCAATCCCACCCACTCCAGATACTCTTCGCTCTCCACCGCCTGATCCGGCGAATACGGCAGCCGGCTCAAGTGCGTGCCAATCAGCCGGGCCAGAGCGTCGGTCCGCTCGACGAATCGTCCCAGCTGAATGTACTGCCAGCCTTCTCCATGCGACATGGTGGAGTCGGTTACGCCCTGAAACAGGTGCGCTCCCTCACGCACCGCGCGAAAAAATACATAAGAGTGCAGCAGCCACGCCTCGCTCGCCGTCGTGCTGTTGACCTGTAAATAAAGACGATTGAGCTGCTCCCACATTTCCGTGCTGCACTGCTCGCGGACCTGGCGCAGATTCTCCCGCGCCGCCGCCACACACGAAATAATGGACGACGAATTGGTTTTGTCGAGGGTCAGAATGTGCGTAAGCGTGGTGGCATCAATCTTGCCATCCTCGGGAAGCGGCGCCTGCAACGCCTCCAGCAGCCGCCGCCAACGGCCCGCACCCGCCTCGGGCGACTGGTCAAGGCGCAACTGAAAATCGACATCGATCAGGCGGGCAGTGTGCTCGGCCCGTTCCAGATAACGGCTCATCCAATACAAACTGTCCGCCACCCGCGAGAGCATGGTCGTTTGCCGGCGCTCGTTCATATGTGTCCGTTCATGCGCGCAGCACCCAGGTATCCTTGCTGCCTCCGCCTTGGGACGAGTTGACCACCAGCGAACCTCGACGCAGCGCCACCCGCGTTAGTCCTCCCGGCACCAGCGTGACGTTCTCGCCATAAAGAATGTAAGGACGGAGATCGACGTGCCGCGCGTGCGCTTCGCCGTCGAGGAAACACGGCGCCCGCGAAAGACTAAGCGTCGGCTGCGCAATATAATTCCGCGGCTCGGCCTGGATCGCCTGCCGGAATTCCTCCCTCTGCTCGGCCGTGCTGTGCGGACCGATCAACATTCCGTAACCGCCGGACTCACCCACAGCCTTCACCACCAGTTGCTCCAGGTTTTCCAGCACGTAACTCCGTTGCGAGGGATCCGTCAGAAGATAGGTTGGTACGTTCGGCAGGATCGCTTCTTCTCCAAGGTAGTAACGAATGATCGCCGGCACGTATGCATACACCGCCTTGTCGTCGGCAATGCCCGTGCCCACGGCGTTGGCCAGCATCACACTGCCCGCTCGGTACGCGTTGAACAGCCCTGGCACGCCGAGGTTCGAATCCCGCCGGAAACAGAGGGGATCGAGAAAATCGTCATCGACGCGCCGATAGATCACGTCCACACGCTTCAACCCGGCGGTGGTGCGCATGTAAACGACATTATCGTGCACCAGCAGATCCCAGCCTTCGACCAGCTCTATGCCCATCTGCTGCGCCAGGAATGTGTGCTCGAAGTATGCCGAATTAAATACTCCAGGGGTCAGCAGGACCACCGTCGGCTCGTGCCGCGTAGTGCTGTGCACCGGGCTCAGCGCGCGCAGCGTCGCGAGCAGCGCCTGCGCGTAATGATCAACCGGGCAAACCCCGTAGTCGCGGAACAGCGTGGGGAACACTTTCTTGAGGACTTTGCGGTTGGCCAACATGTAAGAGACGCCGCTCGGCACCCGCAAATTGTCTTCCAGCACGGCAAAGCTGCCGTCCGGAAGCCGGACAAGATCCGTGCCGCAGATGCTGACGTAAATCCCGCGCGGCACCGTCAGATTCCGCATCTCGCGCCGGAAGTGGCGGCAACTGTAAACCAGTTCCCGCGGCACGATGCCATCCGCCAGAATTCTTCCGCGGTGGTAAACGTCTTCCAGGAAAAGATTCAGCGCCGCGATTCTTTGCGTGAGTCCGCTTTCGATCTTCCGCCATTCCTGGTGGGGAATGATGCGCGGCAAAAGGTCATTCGGGAAAACGCGCTCCGTGCCCTCGTCGTTCCCGTACACGGTGAAGGTGATTCCCTGATGCAGAAACGACAGGTCGGCCGCCTGCTGGCTCTTGCGCATCTCCTCGGGAGGCAACCCCAGAAGCGTCTGAAAAAGTGCCTGATAGTGAGGACGCGGCACACCCGGAGCCTCAAACATCTCATCATAGGCCGAGTCGAATTGATAATTCCGGAAGGGAGGCCGGAACAGTGCGCGGGCAGGTTCCGGCATGGACACCGATCTTAAGAAGCTTCGGGTTCGAGTATGGCTTTGCGGCACTCCCAAAACTCTAGGGGCCGCTCGCTCCCAAGTCCAATCGAAATTGTCTATGGTTACGATTCAGTTTTTGCGGTGAAACCACTCCCCCGGACGCCATCGGTGTGGGGTCACTTCAGATGCACCGCTGCCTCTGATCGCTTCGGTCCTGGCGACTTTCGACCACGCGCCTGAGGCATTGCGTACTTAGGCTTGATCTCGTGGCATCCGGCCTCGCAATAGACGCCGCCGGCGGCCGATTCCGGCGATGGCATTGGAGAATTCACCGCCAGCTCTCGATCCGCTTCCAATTGCCGCTCCACGCCGGCGATCAGTTTTTCATTCTCCGCAATCGTCAGCCACTTTTTCTTCGACACCAGATAATCTTCGAACCGCGCAATCGGGTCGCGCTTCTTCCAGTACTCAAACAGCAGCTTCGGAACATACTCGGCCGCATCGTGAATAGCGTGCCCCTTCATGCGCATCATCTTTGCTTCGATCAAAGTCGGCCCTTCGCCGCGCCGTGCCCGTTCGCAAGCTTCGTGACAAGCGTCATAAACCTGGCAAGCGTCGGTGCCATCGACGATCACGCCTGGGATCCCGTAAGCGATAGCGCGCTCGGCGAGATCCTTGACCCTGAACTGCATGTCGGCAGGGGTCGAGTATCCCCAAAGATTGTTCTCGACAATCAGCACGAGTCCAAGATTCTGCACCGCCGCGAAATTCAGCCCTTCGTAAGTCACGCCGGTGGACTGCCCCCCATCGCCGATATAAGTCATGACCGCAATGTGCTTACCCTGCAGCCGCGCTCCCAACGCCACACCCGCCAGCACCGGAATCAAATCGCCCAGAGTAGAAATCGGCGAGACCACATTGCGCCGTTCGATGTCGCCAAAGTGTGAAGAAGCATCGCGCCCCTTAGTCGGCGATCCAGACTTCGCCATGTACTGCATCATGATGTCGGCCGGCAAAAAGCCGCGCACCAGCAGCGCTCCTTGATTGCGAATCATCGGCCCCAGCCACTCGTCTTTACGCAGAGCATAAGCAGAGGCGCAAGAGCAAGCCTCCTGCCCCAGTCCAAAGTAAACGCCGCCGACGACCTGTCCCTGCTTGTAGAGATTCTCCAGCGCCGTTTCCATGCGCCGGTTGAGCAGCATCCAGCGATAGATTTCGATGCACTGCTCTCGGCGGAGGTATTTCGACTCGCGAATCGGCGGCGCGGGCGCCGAGAGATCGCCGCTCTCCACTTCATAGCGAACTTCTTCGCCCGAGCGAACCTGGCGCAGAATGAAGCTTGGCTTTTCCAGGCGGTGATCGCGGATGGAGTAAGTGCGGAGATCGCCGTTGACAGGCGGTTCCGGGGAACGGGCCAGCTTCTTTTTCGCAACTCGCGTCGTGGCGATGCGCTTCTTCAGCATAGCAGTCCGGCAAACATGCTAGCGCAGAATCGTGTGGCGCGGACACTCCTGTCCGCGAAAGTTAGCAGCGAAAACAACGTCGCGCGTCAGCCCAAAGCCAGATCATCCTCGCCGTGCAGTCGGCGCAACGCGTCGGGCGTCTTCAGAGGAACTCCGACGACATGCCCAACCAGAGCATCAAGCGTCTCGACCCAAAGCATCTGACTCGTGAAGACGCTGCCAAAGTTCCGCGCCACTGATTGAGCGACGGCGCCCAGGTCAAGTTCCCGCCCCAGTTCCTTCCGCATCGAGGTCACCGGCTTCGCCGCAATCCCGCAAGGCACAATCAGGTTGAAATAGCTGAGATCCGTATTCACATTCAAAGCGAAGCCGTGCGAGGTAACCGACCGCGAAATGTGTACTCCGATGGCCGCGATCTTAGCTTCGGTTGTGTGGTGGCGGGTCTCTGACCCGCCCCGATCAGGTCGGAGACCCGATCCCGCACGATCATGTTCCGTCCACACGCCCGTCAGGCCCACAACACGGCTTGCTGAAATTCCGAAATCGCTGCAGGTGCGAATCAGCACTTCCTCCAACCGCCGAACATAATCCACAGCGCCAAGTGTCTTGCGGGCCTGTGTGGCGCGGGCGCCCCCGCCCGCGAAACTACGCGAACGCAAACTACCATCGAGCAGAAGCAATTCATGGGAACGCAAATCAAAGATCGGATACCCCACCAACTGTCCCGGCCCGTGAAACGTCACGTCGCCGCCGCGATCGCACTCGAACACCTCGACCCCGCGAGCGGCCAGCGCTTCGGTCGAAGCCAGCACGTTGGCAGCCTTGGCGTTGCGTCCAAGGGTGATGACGGGCGTGTGTTCAAGCAGCAGCAGCACATCGCCGATGTGCCCAGCCTTGCGCAGGTCAACCAGCCTACGCTGCAAGTGCAGACCTTCGCCGTAGTCGAGCACCCCGAGTTGGACGACGGAAATCACGTTGCTATTGAAATTATAGGCCCGCAGCGGATGCCAGAGACCGCTTGTGGGGTTACCCCCTATTCCCCGGTATATTAGAATCGCCGACTTAGCATTGGCACAGGCGGCAAAGTCTTGAAAGGACGATGCTGAAGGTTTCGGAAGGAGAAACAATGCAAAAGCGCAAACTCGGAAAAAGCAACTTGGAGGTCTCTGCTCTTGGCCTCGGCTGCATGGGCATGAGCTTCTCGTATGGGGAGCCGAAGGATAAGCAGGAGATGATCTCTCTCATGCGCACATCCGTGGACCGGGGCATCACGTTCTTCGATACGGCTGAGGTCTATGGCCCGTTCACCAACGAAGAACTCGTCGGCGAAGCGCTATCCCCTCTTCGCGACCGGGTGGTGATTGCCACCAAGTTCGGGTTCGATCTGAGTGGCGGCGATAATCGGCCGGGAGCGGCAGGTGTGAATAGTCGGCCCGAGCACATCAAACAGGCCGTAGAAGGGTCGCTCAGGCGGTTGCAGGTTGATACCATCGACCTGCTGTATCAGCATCGGGTTGACCCGAACGTGCCCATAGAAGATGTCGCCGGCACGGTGAAGGAACTGATTCAAGCCGGCAAGGTAAAGCACTTCGGCCTTTCGGAAGCAGGAGTGAAAACCATCCGTCGCGCGCACGCCGTTCAGCCCGTGACTGCACTCCAAAGCGAATACTCGCTGTGGTGGAGGAAGCCCGAAGCGGAAGTGCTGCCGACTCTCGAGGAACTTGGAATTGGTTTGGTTCCGTATAGTCCGCTGGGGAAGGGATTTCTCACCGGAAAGATGGACGAAAATACGAAGTTTGGGAGCTCCGATTTCCGCAGCACTCTTCCTCGCTTTACGCCCGAGGCTCTGAAGGCAAACCAGGCTGTTGTCGATCTGCTCGCCAGGATCGCCAAGCACAAAGGGGCGACGCCTGCTCAGATCGCGCTCGCTTGGCTGCTGGTGCAAAAGCCGTGGATTGTTCCGATCCCGGGCACGACCAAGTTGTCTCGCCTCGAGGAGAACATTGGCTCGCTCGCAATCAAACTCACAGCAGATGACCTGCGCGAAATCGACTGCGCGAGCTCGGACATCACGGTGCAAGGAGATCGCTATCCGGAACACCTGCAGCGAATGACCGGTCTGTGATCGGAACGAGACGAAAGCCGAGCTAGAGAACCTGATGGTTCTTAGGGACTGGCCCGCTTTTGCGCGACAACAGCTTCGGCTGCCTCGCCTCGAGGGTTTTCGAAGGATGAGCACCACGCACGGTGAGCACCAGGAAGATGGGATCAGGCGACTTTTCGCGATCGCGGTTTTGCCTTTCTGAAATCCTGCCGTACCCTCCAGTAACTTTTCTGATTCTCCCCTTGCGCAATGCCGGCTGGTTTGGTATAAAAGATCGAGTCGAGGACAAGTGAACAAGTGTCTGAGCTGCCCGCTGAATCCTCGCGGTAGCTTTGGGCATCCAATTCAGTAAGCCTCCAACTGACCCCTTTCCGGGGTTCGCATTCGGGGACAGAGTTCCCTGAAGGGTTTCCGCGAATAGCAGAGCCTCCAAGCGATCTTTAATTTTTGAACTGTCTTCCGTTTCGGCCTGCGCCGGATTTCGTGGCGAGCCAACGCGGAAGAGCGTTTTCGGACGCGCTGTAAAGAATTCCCACAAAGAGTTCTTGAGCACATTCCGCAAATCGGTTTTGGAACGAGTGGTTTTGGGCAGGGCACGGCTTCAGCCGTGCCGCTAAAGGCCCACCAAAATGCGGCTTTAGCCGCTGAGGGACGCACCCTCCGATTTGCGAGCTCCCCGCCCTGTTGAAATCAGGTGGAAATCCTGTGATCTCAGCGGGTTGACAGCACGCGCCGGGCGCTATAGTTTTATCAGGTTTCGAGGACGCACAAATTCCGCAAGGGGTTTGGGCGGACTGAAAACGCACCGCTCAGGCGGAAATGCGGATCGGTCTTTGACAAAAGGTTGAACGTGCCAGTCGTGAGATGGAAATGTTCGGGCTCAAGTCTGAACGTACTCACAAGAT
>Ga0074044_10000383_pt1 | contig 43793 bp, 41 predicted proteins | sample BogForMeECP23OM1_FD_94443 | JGI IMG/M metagenome (GOLD analysis project Ga0074044, IMG submission 94443) | Bog forest soil microbial communities from Calvert Island, British Columbia, Canada - Bog Forest MetaG ECP23OM1 | ecosystem: Environmental > Terrestrial > Soil > Wetlands ...
GCCTTGCTCGGTCGAAGTGCCGTGCGCGTTGATGTAATCGACTTCGTTGGGATCGAGATCGCTGTCCTCGAGGCACATCCGCATGCACTTGGCGGCGCCGCGTCCCTCCGGCGCGGGAGACGTGATGTGATAGGCGTCGCTGTTGGCGGCGTAGCCGCAGATTTCGGCTATTATCTTTGCGCCGCGCTTGATGGCGGCGTCGCGCTCCTCGAGGATCAGGGCGGCTGAGCCCTCCGACATCACGAATCCGTCGCGCTCCTTGTCGAACGGACGGCTGGCTTTCTCGGGCGCTTCGTTGCGGGTCGAAAGCGCGCGCATCGCGACGAATCCCCCTACACCGAGCGAGGTGACTGCCGCCTCCGATCCGCCGGTGATCGCGGCGTCGAGGTAGCCGAGCCTGATCATGCGGTACGCCTCGCCGATCGCATGGCTGCCCGACGCGCAGGCGCTGGTGGTGGCAAAGTTGGCGCCGCGCGCGCCGTAGCGAATCGAGATCTGGCCGGGCGCAAGATTGCCTATCAGCTTGGGGATGAAAAACGGCGTGACGTGGCGCAAGCCGGTCTCGATGAAGACCTTGTGGTACTCCTCGATGGTGCACAGGCCGCCGATTCCTACGCCAATCAACACGCCGACGTTATCGGCATTGTCCTCGGTGATCTTGAACCCCGACTGGCGCATCGCCTGCTCGGCAGACGCAACGGCATACTGGATGAAGGGATCCATTTTTTTGACGTCGCGCTTTTCGATCCAGTCCTCCGGATTGAAATCCCTCACCTCGCCGGCGATGCGGGCAGGGAATTCCGAGGCGTCGAAGCGCGTAATCAGGCCAATACCGGATCGCCCCGCCATCAGGGCGTCCCAGTTTTTCTCCACTCCAACTCCGAGCGGCGTTACCAGACCGACTCCGGTGACCACCACGCGGCGCTCAAGCATTGGTCTCATCAGGCCCCTCATCCTCCGTCGAGTTCAACCTTAATCATCTAATAAAACGCCGCGCCGGTCGAGAATCCGCGAAGGCGCTCCTCGATAGACGGGGCTCCACTATGCGCTGAACGTGAGTTCAAGCGGGACCGATTGATATCTTGATGAACGGGTCAGCCATTTTTGGATCGCTGGTTTTGGAACAGCGGCGCATAGAAATGGTCCAGATGCGCCGCGTGAATCGTATGCAGAACCAGTTGCGAATCCATCTCTACCGGCACTTCCATGGCGTTCCTTTTTCGGGCACCGAACATCCCCGGGTGTGTCATTGCCAGACGTAATAGCCGCTTCGTGGGCTCGGAGGGTTTGATCCGGCCGCTCTCGTATTTCTCGAACGATTTTTCACCGGTGCCGAATAGCTCGCCGGCCTCGCGCTGCGAGAGCTTGCAAAGCAAACGGATCGCCCGGATGAGCAACGGCGTGAATTGCTCGCCATTGACCATTGCCTCCGCTGTCCGTCTGGCCATTTCCGCGATCAGGTTGTCGTCGTCAACTAACTGGCCTTCCATGTCATTCGGGTCTTCCAGAGAACACCACCAGCCCGGTTGCCGGTACTGAAAGGGCTTGCCCCGGATCTTGAAGGACACCAGCTTATCGCCACGCACCATCGGCCGCCCACTTTCAGGGCTGGTCATGGTGTTGGGATATTCTCTCGGGTTCCGTGCCATTTGCTTATGCCTCCTTGAAGCTGATGAGAAGCAAAGCCTTCATGCTGTCGAGCGTAAATTTCATGTAGAGCTCGGTCTCGCCGACCGTGGGTCTGTAAACGTCCTGCCAGACTTGGGGATTTGCATACGATGTCATGGACTTCTCGAAATTTGCTGTAGTCAACGCTTGGATTGCGGTCACCACGGCCTGGTCGTCCATTTTCAGGGCGTCGGCGCCTTGCTTCGAAGCGAATGACCGGTTGAGCTTCGCAGGATCGGCGAAAGCCGCTTTTATATCTCTCAACAGATAGTGCGGCTTGCGCTTCTCCATCTATACCCCCATTATGGGGGTATATCTCATCATTTGCAAGAGCAAGTTTGAAATCGTCGTGTTTTAAGAAGCCCGACACTCGGCTGCTATCGCTTTTGGCGAGGAAGAAAGGCCAACGTCGAGGGGCTTGGAAGCCTCCTAGATTCAAATTCCGGGCCCGAACCTCGTTTTGCAAACCACTTGGCGTTGGTGCGACTGTGAGCCAAGATTCAAATGGAAATTCCGCTTAAGTCGTTGACGCGGTCAATCGCCGCCCTCAGTGTCTCGCTGTTGTTTCTGCTGGCCGTGTTTGCGCGCCCGGCGTTGGCGCAATCGGATGACGACGCGTCGCCAGACAAGACCAAGACGCCCGTCAGTAAACTTTCTGTCTCGCCCAAGACGCTGAGCTACAGCGTCAATATCGACAAGGGCCAATTCAACGAGACCCAGCACTTCGCTATCAAGAACAATGGGACATTGCCGTTGCTCGTAACCGTCGGCGCGCCCAGCGACGCCAAGAACTACGTGATCGTATTCCCGTCCTCGATTTCTCCCGCGGGTGGAACGCTCGCGATTCCGGGCTCGATCAGCCGGCAGGTCGGCGTTGAGTTCATCCCCCACGGACCCGGCAAGAACGTTGCTGGGACCATCAGCATCACTAGTAATGCGACGAGCGGGAACAACTCGGCTACCGTCGATCTAGAAGGAAGCGCCACGCAGAAGAGGCCGACCCCGACTGTAACGGCGACCGCCACGGCAACCGCCACAGCGACGGCGACAGCCTCCGCCACCGCAACTGCCACTGCAACACCGACCTCGACGGCAACGGCGACTGCAACGGCCACTTCCACCGCGACGCCCACTGCAACGGTAACCGCGACCCCGACCATGACTCCGACGCCTCGCCCTTTCAGCGGTTACGTGATGGGCGGGATGAATCCTGTATCAAACTCCAGCGTGGTGCTGTGGGCGGCAGGGACAACCGGCTATGGAACGGGCGCGGCCCAGCTCGGCAAGGCCACTAGCGCTGGGGACGGCAGCTTCACCATCGGGCTGACCTGTCCCTCAGCGAGCGCCCAAACTTATCTGACCGCGCAGGGCGGCAACGCCGGTGGCGGCAGCAACAGTAGCCTGATGATGATGGCGGCGCTGGGACCGTGCAGCAGTATAGGTACCAGCAGCTCAGTTACCATTAACGAGGTGACCACCGCCGGCTCTGTTTACGCGCTCGCGCAGTTTTTGAGCACGAGCAGTTCGGGAATAGTAGGAGCGCCTTCGACCAACGCGACCGGGCTTGCCAATGCCTTCGCCAATGTTACCAACCTCGTGAATGTGACAAGCGGAACTGCGCTGAGTACGACGCCAAGTGGTGCCGGCACTGCGCCGCAGCAGAATCTCAACTCGATTGCCAATGCGCTGGCAACCTGCGTTCAGACCAACGGAGCTTCCTCGGCAGGTTGCACGGAGCTGTTTGACTGCGCGCTGCCCGGGGCGGTGTTCAGTTCCGGGGCATGCAGCGGTGGCACCGGGTCGGTTGCCAATACCTTGGCGGCGGCCCTGTCAATCGCACTGAATCCAACAACAGTGGTTTTCGGAGTCTACGATGTGGCGACCAAAGCCGCCGTGTTCAGCCCCTCGCTGGCACTTGTACCAAACGACTGGTCGATGCCGCTAAACTTTGTCCCCTCCGGGTCGAACTTTAACGGGCCATCTGGCGTGGCGGTCGATAGCTTGGGCCACGTCTGGGTGGCGAACAGCGGCCAGAGCGTAACCGCCCTGAACAACGCCGGGACCCTGCTTGGCAACTTCAACAACACCAATACCAGCGGCGCCAACTTTGACTACCCGAATGCCGTGGCGATAGACAGCTACAACCACGTCTGGGTGACGAACGCGTTCGGCAATACCCTAACCGCCCTGAGCAACGACGGGACCCTCTACGGCAACTTTGCCCCCTCCGGGTCGAACTTTAACGCCCCGAATGCCGTGGCGATAGACAGCTCGGCCCACGTCTGGGTGACGAACAAAGGCAGCGCTACCGTAACCGCCCTTAACCTCAACGGAACCCTGTACGGCAACTTTGCCCCGTCCGGGTCGAACTTTGACGCCCCAAATGCCGCGGCGATAGACAGCTCGGCCCACGTCTGGGTGACGAACTTCAGCAGCGCTACCGTAACCGCCCTTAACCTCAACGGGGCCCTGCTCGGCAACTTTGCCCCCTCCGGGTCGAACTTTAACGCCCCATCTGGCGTGGCGGTCGATAGCTCGGGCCGCGTCTGGGCGACGAACTTCTACGGCAATACCGTAACCGCCCTTAACAACGACGGAACCCTGTACGGCAACTTTGCCCCTTCCGGGGCAAACTTTGACCACCCATTTGGCGTGGCGATAGACAGCTCCGGCAACGTCTGGGCGACGAACTTCCACGGCAATACCGTAACCGCCCTTAACATCAACGGAACCCTGTACGGCAACTTTGCCCCCTCCGGGGCAAACTTTGACGGCCCAGTTGCAGTGGCGATCGACAGCTCCGGCAATGTCTGGGTGACGAACGAGGGAGGCAATACCGTTGCCGAGCTGGTCGGGGCAGCGGCTCCGGTAAAGACCCCGTTCATCGGGCCGCCGCAACTGCCCTGACTCTTTGGTCCGAGAGACGAACGGCAGGGATGACACAAAGACCGAACGCGCGTGCCATTTCCTGACCAACGTGTTCTAACAGGGCCCTTCGACTTCGCTCAGGTAAACTCCGCCCGCATCTTTCACCGACGGGAAGTCCGAAACCTGCGTGAGGTTTCGGGGCTCCGAGATAAGCGCGCTCAGGCGTGGCGGCGTTCGCTCCGCGTGCGCGATTGCGGCGGCGCGACACGCCGGCCTTGCATCTAAACTTGAACGGATGGAACAATCCAGTAGTGCCGCTCACCAATCCCGCAGACGATCCGTTCGCAAAACTCGCGCAAAATCTCGGCGAAATCGAGATCGTGATCGGCGAGCGCGCGCGGCCCGCAATTGCCGGCGTGCGCGACGGCCTGCGCAACGCGCTCGCATGCCGCGAACGTGGCGATATACCCGGATCGATCGCCGCGATTCGGCTTGCGATGGAACGACTGGCCGCGCTCGGCGGCACGCTCGACAAGGAAGAAGGCGCGATGATGCGATTTATCGCGGAACGATTCACCGCCGCGCTCGGCGCCGGTCACAAGGGTGATGCGAAAACCAGCGTGGACGTGATGCGGCGCAAGGCCGGCGACACCAAGGACGACGACGACAAGGGTTGGTGACCGCGCCCCGCGAGTTGGGCCCGCAGGTAGATTAAGCGGAAATCCATTCACTGAAAAGACCAAATCGGCGGATTCGATGACCGCCCCAAACCAGGCGTGGTGAAATCTTGGCGACCGCAGCGCAAATCAAAGTCAACCGGTCCGACCTGGACCAAACCTGTATCAACGCGATCCGCGTGCTGACGATCGACGCGGTCCAAAAGGCCAACTCGGGCCACTGCGGATTGCCGATGGGCATGGCGCCGGCCGGCTATCTGCTCTACACGCGCTTCATGCGCCACAACCCCAAAAATCCAAAATGGTTCGGGCGCGATCGTTTCGTCCTGTCCGCCGGCCACGGCTCGATGCTGCTCTACAGCCTGCTCTATCTCACCGGCTATGACATTTCGCTCGACGACATCAAGCAATTTCGCCAACTCGGCAGCAAAACGCCGGGGCATCCCGAGCACTGGTGCGTCCCCGGCGTCGAGACCACCACCGGCCCGCTCGGTCAGGGCTTCGGCAACGGCGTCGGCATGGCGATGGCCGCGAAGCATCTCGAGGCGCACTTCGACCGCGACAAATCGGGGCTGTTCGATCATCGCATCTTCGGCATTTGCAGCGACGGCGACCTGATGGAAGGCGTAGCGAGCGAGGCAGCGTCGATCGCGGGGCATCTCGGGCTGGGCAACATCGTTTATCTCTACGACGACAATCACGTGACTATCGACGGGCACACGGAACTCACCTTTGACGAGGACGTGTGCAGGCGATTCGACGCTTACAAATGGCATACGCAGGTCGTCGAGGATGCGAACGACCTCACGGCGCTGTCGAAGGCGATCGAAAATGGAATCGCGGAGACCAGCCGGCCGTCGCTGATTCGGGTCCGCTCGATCATCGGCTACGGCAGCCCGCATAAGCAGGGCACGTCGGCCGCGCATAGCAATCCGCTCGGCATAGAAGAGGTGAAGCTGACCAAGGAATTTTACGGATATCCGACCGAGCCGCCATTTTTCGTCTCCGACGATGCACTGGCGCATTTTCGCGAGTGCGTCGAGCGCGGCGCGGAACAGGAATCGGCGTGGAGCGCGAAGTTCGAGGCCTACGCCAGTAAGAATTCCGCCCTGGCCGGCGAGTTTCAGGCCGCGCTCGCAAAAGAACTGCCCCAGGGATGGGACGCCGAGCTGCCGGTCTTCACGCCCAAGGACAGCCTCGCGACGCGAGTGTCGGCGTCGCAAGCCGAAGCCGCAATCGCGAAAAAAGTCTGGAACCTTTTCGGCGGCTCTGCCGACTTGAACGAGTCCGCCTTCACCGACGTCAAGGACGGCGGCGATTTCGAGCGCGGACATTTCGAGGGCCGCAATCCTCATTTCGGAATCCGCGAGCACGGCATGTGCTCGATACTCAACGGCCTCGCGCTGCACGGCGGGTTCATCCCGTACGGCTCGAGCTTCCTGTGCTTCACCGATTACGCGCGGCCGTCGATTCGGCTGGCGGCGCTGATGGAACTGCAGGTGGTGTTCGTGTTTACGCACGACTCGATCGGCGTGGGCGAGGACGGCCCGACGCATCAGCCAATCGAGCACTTGTCCTCGCTGCGCGCGATTCCATATCTCACCGTGATTCGTCCCGGCGATGCGAACGAGGCCGTCGAGGCATGGCGCACCGCCATGACGCACACGCACGGCCCGGTGCTGCTCGCGCTTTCGCGGCAGAAAGTGCCGACCCTGGATCGCACCAGGATGGCGGCGGCCAGCGGCGCGCGGCGCGGTGCGTACGTGCTGACCGAGACGGCGGGCCGTCCCGCGGACCTCATACTGATCGGATCGGGATCGGAGCTGTCGCTGGTCGTCGATGCGAAAGCGAAACTCGAAGAGAAGGGCAAATCGGTCCGGGTCGTGAGCATGCCCAGCGAAAATATTTTCGAGAAGCAGGATCAAGCGTATCGCGACGCCGTGCTGCCGCCCAGCATTCGACGCCGGCTCGCGGTCGAGGCGGGCGCGCCGATGTCATGGTACCGATGGGTCGGGCTCGACGGCGACATTATCGGGATGACCACCTACGGCGCATCGGGCAAGTCCGAAGAAGTGATGAAGCATTTCGGCTTCACCGTGGACAACGTCGTTGAGCGCGCGCTGAAATTGCTCGCGCGCTGACGACTCGACCGATATGCCTCAACCGAAGCTGATCATCCTGAACGACGCGCAGGAACTGTACGTCCGCGCCGCCGAAGAAGTGGCGCACATCACCGGCGAGGCGATTTGCACTCACGGCGAGTTCACGTTCTGCCTCTCTGGCGGTTCGACCCCGGCCGCCAGCTACGACTTGCTCGCGACGCGGTTTCGCCTGAGCGTCGATTGGAAGGAAGTGCAATTTTTCTGGGGCGACGAGCGATGCGTCCCGCCCGATCACCCCGAGAGCAATTATGCGATGGCGAATCGCACGATGCTGAGCAAGCTCGCGCTCAGGCCCGACCAGGTGCATCGGATGCGCGGCGAAGATCGGCCGGCGTCGGCGGCTGCCGCCTACGAAGATGAATTGCGCAAGCGGTTCGGCCTTGGCGATGGTGAATTTCCGCGCTTCGACCTCGTGATGCTCGGGCTTGGCGACAATCGCCATACCGCGTCGCTGTTTCCGGGCGATCCCGCGATTCACGAAACGCAGCGCCTGGTGGTGGCTGTGGAGGTTGACGCGGAGCCGCGCAATCGCCTGACGATCACGCCGCCGGTGATCAACAATGCGCAGCGCGTGATGTTCCTGGCGGCGGGACAGGGCAAGGCGGCGGCGGTGAAAGATGTCCTGCAAGGACCGCGCGACCCGGACAAGTTTCCGGCGCAGATCGTCGCGCCACATGGCGGCGAGGTCATTTGGCTGCTCGACAAAGCCGCCGCCAGTCTGCTTTCGCCGCGCTGAATCAGGCAGTATAGACACGATGCGATTTGTACTGCGCCACTTCACGGCGATCCTCATCCTGGCCGCGGTCGCCGGCTGGGCGGTGTTCTACCTGCCGCAGACTCCGAACTGGGCCGTACTGCGGATGAAGCAGGCGATCGACGCGCGCGACGGCGACGAGGCGGCCAAATACGTCGATTTTGAAAGCGTCGTGAAGCACGCGGGCTACGAGATGGTGCAGAAGCAGGGCGGGAAGGACCCGCTAAGCGCGATGCTCGGCAATGCAGCGATCGATCTTCTCACCAAGCCAATGGCGCAGGTAACGCGGGCATGGGCGGTCAAGAAGGTGGACGACGGTGCGCGCGAAGTGCAGATGCCCGGCGTGGCCGTGGCGGGTTCTCTAGTGACGATGCATCGCAACGGCGACACCGCCTACACGGACTTCAAGGACAACAAGGGGCAGGAGTGGGAAATCCACCTGGCGCGCGGTGACGACGGCAATTGGCGGGTGAGCGAGATCAAGAACATCGAGCAACTTCTGCAAAAGCTCCAGCACGACGAACAAAAGCGGCTCGACGCACCTTAGCGGGCGCGTTACGGGAATGTTTCGCCGGTCCTTCGAGCCCCTGCGTTTACTCTGCGCGCTGCGATGGTTAGAATAGATTTACGCGCGGGCGAACCCATGAGGCTCGGCCGCGTTTTAGCATTCACTACAAGATGAGACGTCCAGACATAAGAAATTTAGCGATCGTCGCCCACGTCGATCACGGCAAAACCACTCTGGTGGACGCGATGCTGCGGCAGTCGGGGGTTTTCCGCGCCAACGAGCAGGTGATCGACCGCGTGATGGATTCCAACGCGCTCGAGCGCGAGCGCGGCATCACGATCATGGCCAAGAACACCTCGATCCTGTGGGGTGAAACGCGCATCAATATCGTCGATACTCCCGGCCACTCGGATTTCGGCGGCGAGGTCGAGCGCACATTGTCGATGGTGGACGGCGTCCTGCTGCTGGTCGATGCGTGCGAGGGGCCGCTGCCGCAGACGCGGTTCGTGCTCAAGAAGGCGCTCGAGTCGAACCTGCCTGCGATACTCTGCATCAACAAGATCGATCGTGCCGACGCGCGCGCGCCAGAAGTCCTCGACGAGGTGTACGACTTGTTCATCGACCTCGGCGTCAACGAAAACCAACTGGACTTCCCGGTGCTCTACACGCAGGCGCGCGCCGGGACCGCGTCGCTCAGGCTCGACACCCCGAGCGAAAACCTGGTCCCGCTGTTCGACGCGATCGTCGCGCACCTGCCGGGCCCCGAAGTCGATCCCGACGCGACGCTGCAATTCCAGGTCAACAATATCGACTACGACGATTACGTCGGGCGTCTCGCGGTCGGCAGGATCATCGCCGGCTCGATGAAGGCGGCGCAGAATTATTCGCTATGCCGGCGCGACGGCAAGACCGTGGTCTGCAAGGTCGCCCACATTTACGGATGGCAGGGGCTCACGCGGGTCGAACGCGAGACCGCCAGCGCCGGCGAGATAGTGATCGTCGCCGGCGTCGAGGACATCGCGATCGGTGAAACGATCGCCGACCTCGAGAAGCCGCGCGCGCTGCCGCCGATTCGCATCGACGAGCCGACGGTGGCGATGACTTTCTCGGTGAACAATTCGCCATGGGCGGGCCGCGAAGGCGATTTCGTCACCTCGCGCAAGCTGGGCGAACGAATCGAGTTCGAGGCGCGGCGCAACGTGAGCACTCGCGTCGAGCAACTGACGCCCGACGCCTGGCGCGTGATGGGCCGCGGCGAATTGCAGCTCGCGGTGATTATCGAAACCATGCGCCGCGAAGGCTACGAGATGCAGGTCTCGAAACCTACCGTCATCACCAAGCCGGGGACCGGCGGCGAGATCCTCGAGCCGATGGAGATGCTGGTCATCGACATCCCGGCGGAATGCATCGGGGTGGTCACGCAGATGCTCTCGACGCGCAAGGGCAAGATGCGCACGATGGTCACTCATGCGAGCAACCGCGTGCGCCTGGAATACGACATTCCCGCGCGCGGCTTGATCGGATTTCGCGGCCGCTTTCTTGAAAACACCCGCGGCAACGGCCTGATGAACACGCTGTTCAACGGCTACGCGCCGTGGTCGGGAACGATTCGCTCGCGCGCCAACGGCGCGATGATTTCCGATCGCGAGGGCGTCACCACGCCTTACGCGATCTTCCATTTGCAGGAGCGCGGGATATTCTTCGTCGGACCCGGCGAGCCGGTTTACGAGGGGATGATCGTCGGCGAATATGCCCGTGAGATAAACTTGCCCGTCAACGTGTGCCGTGAAAAAAAACTCAGCAACATGCGTGCGTCGGGCCACGACGAAGCGATTCGGCTGTCGCCGGCGCGCATTCCGACGCTGGACGCGGCGCTGGAGTGGATCGACGAGGAAGAGCTGCTCGAGGTCACGCCGAAGTCTGTGCGGCTGCGCAACCGCGTCCTCAAGACGGCGCTCAGGAACAAGCATCGTGCGGGATATATCGACGCGCCGCCGTCGGAGATGTCCGAAAGCAGCTGATCGCTTTGTGAGCCGGGCGGACGGCGCAGCGCCGGACGCAGCGCTGGCGTCACGGCAATCATGAGACTGGCCCGAATCGCCGCGCTCTCCGCGCTCATCCTGGCAATCGTTGCCGGCGGCTCGGCGGCGCTGATCGCACTCAATCAGTCGCGCATCGTCGCCTATGTGCTGGCCGCGATCCGCAACCGCACCGGCGTCGAAATCATCCCGCAAGCCAGCTCCGTTCATCTCGGCACCCACCTGATTGTCGTCCTCGACCAGCCGCAGGTCATCGACAACGGACGCGAAATCGTCAAGCTGAAGTCGCTGCGCGCCATCATCTCGTACCACTCAATTTTCGCCAGCACCGGTCTTCCGCTCTATCGGCTGACCGCGACCAATCCCGAAATCATCCTTCCGGTAACCGCCGCTAACGCGGCCGCGGTCTCCGTTCCGCGTCCCGGGAAGCCAACTATCGATGCGTTGCAAGACGCGGTGCATGCGCTGGCGCGGATTTGTTGGCGCATGGACACGATCGACGCGACCGTGCGCTATGCTGACGGCGCCGAGCTCGCCAACCACGTTGGAATTGTCGCGTACCGCACCCATCGGGAGCCTTTCCGCTGGCGGATCGGGTTCAAAGGCGCGCTACTCGGATTCCACGTTTCGGGAGCGCAAACCAGCGGGAAAATCAGTCTTGGCATCGGGAAAAGTTCGCCGCCCGGCGAATTTGCGCACGGGGAGGTCTGGACCTGGGACGTACCGTTGGAAGGAATCGAGGCGGAGGGTTTCACGCTGGCCGGCGTAGTCCAGAGCGACTTCAAGTTTTCACTCCATGACGATGGCTCGGTAACCGGCGCGACGGACGCGGGTGCGCAGAAGCTGGTGCTCAAGAGTGCGCAGCTCGCCGCGCCGGTCGATCTGGGGGCTTACTCTCTGCACGCCGGCTTTGACATTACCGACAACAAATATGCCGTCACGCAGATCGTTCTGCGCCATGTCAACGCGGCCGTGCTCTCCGGCAATACCGAACTCCTGGCTCCTCAAGGCGAAAACGCGAAGCTGGGAATCCACCTCGGCGGATTTCGCATGGACGCAGCGGACATCAAGCAGAAACTGCTGGCGGTCCGCCATCTGCCTGCCGACTTCGTGGACATGCTCAAGCGCCTCGGACCCGGCACGGTCACCGTTGGCGACGCCACGCTCAGCGCCGCCCTCGATGAGATTAAGACGTCGCCGCTCGAAACGATTCGCAAGAACCTGGTGGCGAGCGGCGCCATCCAGGACGTCGGGTTCACAATCCCAGCGGATACGAAACTACCGCCGATAGAAAATCTGAGCGCCCAGCTCGGTTACGCGAAAGGTCTGCTGACGATCTCGCAAGGCACCGCGAAGTTTGGAAACTCCGTCGTCCGCGACCTCGTCGCCAGCGCCAACATCGGCAAGGGAGTGGAGGGCGCGGACTATAAGACCAGCGTGGCCGTGGATGCCGACCTCAACGAACTCTATCCGGCCATTGGCAGGGTGCTCGATTTATATCAACTGCGGGAACGCGATCGTCTCAAGCACTTGGGTGGCCGGGTTGTAGTGGTTGCGACCGCATCCGGAAAATTGAGCGCGAAGGACCTGGCTGCGCCGCGGGATTACCAGGTGCGCGCAGACGCCGTCGGCGCCCTTCTGACCGTCAAAGGCACGCCCGGACCGCTCAAGGTTTCGCGCGGCACCATCACCCTCAAGCCGGGTTCGATCAAGTTCGATCAGGTGATGCTGGCGGCGACGGGCGGCGATGCGACGCTGGAGGGTACGGTGAATTTCGCAAAGCAGGGCGTCGTCGTCCATGAGCTCACGCTGGGACTTCATGATTTCCCGTCGGAATCGTGGCTGGTGCTGCTGGTCGATCCGTCCGACTTCAGAGTGAGCGGGCCGATTGGCGGCAAGGTCGTTGTCAACAGCGATCCCGGCACTCCCGGCGGCCTCACGCCCGAGGGCAAGCTGACGCTCGCCAAGGGCGACGTGAAATTCAATTTCCTGCGTTCGCCGATACTGGTTCAGGGCGCGACGCTGACGATGCGTCGCAAGCAGGTCGTCCTGTGGATGCCGGGCTCGAAGCTGGAGGACCAGGCAATCAATTTCCGTATCACCGTACCCGACTACACGCATCCCTCGATTCGAATCGATGCCACCGTGCAGAAACTCGACCTCGAGGTGATGAACTTTGTGCGGATGCCCTGGTCGCCGGCCACGCCTGCGATCCATCTTCCGGTCGCATGCAGCGGCCATATCGAGGCGCGAGCGGGAAATCTCGCCGCCTTTCAAATGACCGACCTTAAAACCGATTTTACGCGCGACTCCGCCGGCGATTGGCACGTTTACAACATGAGCGCGACCGCCTACCGCGGAAGGATGAGGCTCGATCTTGCCGGCCGTGCTCCCGACAACTGGATCCACGTGAGGGGCAATGCCACCGACATGGACCCCGCGCCGCTCTTCATGCTGGGCGGCGGCAACAAGCAGTCGCCGTTGGTGGGCCATCTCTTTCTCGCTATCGATTTGTGGGCCAATACCGATACAAACTTTTTCGAAACCCTTGCCGGCGACATGACGGTGACGGTCAGGGACGGGACGCTCAACAAGTTTACGCTGCTTTCGCGCCTGCTCAGTTTTGTCGACATCAAGAATTGGCTGAGCGCGCAGATCCCGGACCCGCGCGTCAATGGAGTCCCGTTCAAAACGATCATCACCGATTTCAAGGGCAACCGCGGGCTCTTCTACACGGACAATTTCGCACTGCGGGGTCCGGTGATGGATATTACGGCGAGCGGCAGCGTTCAGTTCGGCGCCGGTACGCTCGATATGCAGGTCGGGATGTTTCCGTTCGATACGGTCGATTGGGTGTTGAACCACATTCCGCTGATCGGACAACGCATCGGCGAAGGCACGGGTAAACTGGTCGCGGCGTACTTCCACGTCGCGGGCCCGGTAAGCGACCCGTCGATAACGCCGAAGCCGATCACATCGGTTGCGCAGTTCGTCAAGAAAACACTGGGGATGCCGATTAACATCATCCGTCCAAATACGATCAAGTGAGCGTGCCGCAGCCAGCGCTGATCGTGTTTTGCCGCGAGCCCGTCGCGCACCGGGTCAAGACCCGCTTGATTGGAGCGATGACCGCCGCCGGTGCAGCGGCTTTGTCCGACGCGTTCATTCGCGACGCGCTCGCCAAGGCGGTCTCGGTCCATCCCCCGCGGATAGTTATCGCGGCCAGTACGCCGGACGGCGCCGAGCGCAGCAGATACTTCCGGCGGTTGGCGCGGCGATTTGGCGCCGAATTGATCGATCAAGGCGGCGGGTCGCTGGGCAGGCGGATGGCGCGAGCGCTCGAACCGTTTTTGTCTTGCGGCGCGCTGCTAATGGGTACCGATGTTCCGTCACTCCCAATTCCGCTGCTCGCAACCAGCCTCGAAGCACTTCGCCGCAGTCGAGTTCTGATCGCTCCGAGTCTCGACGGCGGCTACTACGCGGTCGGGGTGCGCGGTGCGATGCCTCCGATCTTCACCGCGATCCGATGGGGTAGCGGCGGCGTGTTCGATTCAACCGTCAAGCGTCTCAAGCGCGCCGGCATCCCGTTTGCGCTGGGTCCCGGGTGGTACGACGTCGATCGATGGGCCGACGTGATGCTGTTGGCTGCCCATCTGCGGTTGCTGGCGCGGGCGCGCCGTGGCGCAGGCTCGTCGCCGTGCCCCGCGACCGAGTCGGTCCTCAAGCGGCTTGGAGTCTTGCGCCATGATGGATAAAGTACGCCGATGCGCGGCAGGGTGATCGCCGATTCATGATCGAGCTGATTCTCTACACACGAAACGACTGCGAGTTGTGCCGCGAGATGGAAGAGATGATAGCGGCCGAACTTCCGAAATTCGACGCGCGCATCCAGCGCATCGAGATCGACGGCGATCCCGGCCTCGAGGCCCGCTTCGGAGTCGAAGTGCCGGTTCTGTTTGTGAACGATCGCAAGGCGTTCAAGTATCGATGCACTCCGCGCGAGTTGCGCAAACGCCTGGCGCGCGAGGCGCGCGGCTGAGATGCCGCTTCGAACTCCCCATCGCCTGAGGGTGATTCTCGTGACCACCGGCAGCGAGGAGCAGGCTGTCTCCATCGCGCGGGCGCTGGTGGGCGAACGGCTGGCGGCCTGCGTCAACATCGTCGGACCGGTGCGATCCATCTATCGATGGCGCAACGGAGTCGAAGACGATCGCGAATACCTGCTGATCATCAAGACTCGTGCGACGCTTTACATGAAAGTGGAGACGCGCGTCCGCGAGTTGCATGCCTACGAGGTGCCGGAAGTTCTCGCCTTGAACGCGGATCGCGGCTCGCCCCCGTACATCCAGTGGCTGCTGGAATCGACCGGCCCGTTCCGCGCCCGCGCGAGCAAGCGGTCACTGAAACGCGCCGAGCCTGGCGGTCGCTCTCAATGATCAGGATTGCGATTGCGGGCGCGGGGGCGATTACCCAACGCGCGCATATTCCCGCCTTTCGGAGTGTCGCCGACGCTCGAATTGTCGCGCTGCAGAGCCGCACCACTGACAAGGCCGAGCGCGTTGCACGGGCGCTTTGGCCGGACGACGCCGGCCGCCCGAAGAGCTATTGCGATTTCGACGAAATGTTGGCGCGCGAGCGTCCCGACGCGGTCGGAATCTTTACGCCGAACCATTTGCATTGCGAATTTACCGTGAAGGCGCTGGGCGCGGGCGCGCACGTGCTGGTGGAAAAGCCGATGGCGCCGACCGCTGGCGCCGCGCGCCAGATGGTGGAGGCGGCGGCGAACGCAGGGCGGGTGCTGATGGTCGCGATGCAGCGGCGCTACGGCGGAGTCGAGCGGGCTATCAAGCACGCGGTCACGAGCGGGGCGATTGGCACGCCAAATTTCATTCGCGCGCGGCTTTCGCACGGCGGGCCGGACCTGTGGGCGCCGGGGCAGAAGTGGTTTACGACGGCTTCGGAAGCGGGCGGCGGCGCGATGCTCGATCTTGGCGTTCACGTCGCCGATCTTGCCATCTGGTATATGGGCGAGGCTGATTCGGTCCTGGGACAGGTCGGCATCGTGGCCAAGCAGATCGAAGTCGAGGATACGGGCGCGATGATTTTGCACTTCAAGGCGGGCGGGATCGGCGTCGTCGAGGCGAGTTGGAGCAGCATGCCGCCGCTGTCGGCTCTTGAGATTTACGGCAGCCAGGGCAGAGTGATGGCGGGCTATCCACGCCTGGATATCTCGATTCTGAGAGCCGACGGCAGTCCGGCGCCGGGGTTCTCGCGCGAAGAAGTGCTGAGTCGGTTCGATCCGCGCGATCTGCTCGCTCCGTTTCGCGAACTCGCGGCAAACTTCGTGGGCGCAATTCAAGGCCGCGTGAAACCTTCGCCCGACGGGAGCGACGGACTGCGCGCGGTCGAGGCAGTCGAGGCTTGCTATCGTTCGTCGCGGAGCGGCAATCGAATCAAGCTGCCGCTCGATTCATAATTCACAGATGTTTCGCGAATCGATCAAAAAGATGACGCCGTACCGGCCCGGCGAGCAGCCGCGCCCCGGTCAGCGCCTGATTAAGCTCAACACCAATGAGAATCCGTATCCGCCATCGCCGCGCGTACGGCGCGCAGTTTCGAGAGCGATGGCCGGGTCGGCGCTGCGCCTGTATCCCGCGCCGCGCGCCGATGAATTTGTGGCAAGCGCCGCGCAAGTTTATTCGATACCGCAAAGCATGATCGTCGCGGGCAACGGCTCGGACGAACTGCTCGCGATGGTGTTTCGGGCGACGCTCGGCAGTGGCGACACTGTGGCATATCCGGTGCCGACGTATTCGCTCTACGACACGTTGGCGCTGGTGCAGGAGGCGCGAATCCTGCACGTCCCGCTCGGCAGGGACTTCAAGCTGCCGCTCGACGCGCTGGCGGAGGCGCGCGCCAATCTAACGATCATATGCAGTCCGAATTCGCCGTCGGGCACCCTGACCTCCGCCCGCAGCCTGGGCGCGCTGGCGAAACGCCTGGACGGCAGATTGCTGGTGATTGACGAGGCGTACGCGGACTTTGCCGACGAGAATGCGCTCGGCCTGGTGCGGCGCTATCGCAACGTGGTGGTGCTGCGGACGCTGTCGAAATCGTATTCGCTCGCCGGGATGCGGTTGGGCCTGTGTTTTGCGCATCCGCCGGTAATCGATGCGCTGATGAAGGTCAAGGATTCGTACAACTTGAGCCGGGTAGCGCTGGCTGCGGGGGCCGAAGCGCTGCGCGACTCCGGTTGGATGCGCCGCAATGTCGCGAAAATAGTCCGGACCCGCGCCCGCAGTGAGACGCGGCTGCGCAAGCTCGGCTTCGAGGTACCGCAGTCGCAGGCGAATTTCGTGCTGGCGCGGATGCCGGGGCGCGACATGGCGCCGGTCGCGCGGGGCTTGCGCCGCGCCGGAATCCTGGTCCGGCATTTCGCAACACCGCTGCTCCAAGACGCTCTCCGAATCTCGATTGGAACTCCGGCGGAGATGGACGCGCTGTTCAGGGCGCTCAAGCCGTTGGTGCGCACAACTCCGGCGAAATCGAAGCGCCGCGTTCGCACGTGAGCCGGTTGAAGTTGATGGCGGCGATCAAGCGTCTGTTTGGAAGTTTTCGTTCGTCACGCGGGAAAAAATCCGAATCTGAAGCGCGTTCGCCGGTTCAGTGGGTAGTGGCCGGGCTCGGAAATCCCGGCGAGCAATACTCGCGCTCGCGCCACAATGCCGGGTTCATGACAATCGATCGAATCGCAAAAGCGAAAGGCGCCGAGCTGAGCCGGCGCAGATTCAAGGGCGTCACCGCTGAAATCCCGCTGGCCGGAAAGCCGGCGATGCTCGTCAAGCCGCAGACTTTCTACAACCTGAGCGGTGAATGCATTTCGGACCTGCTCGTATATTTCAAAATTGCCGCCGCGCATTTGATCGTGGTGCATGACGAACTCGACCTCGAAGCGGGGCGGCTCAGAATCAAGCAGGGCGGCGGCGACGCCGGCAACCGCGGCGTCCGTTCGATCGCGGAGTCGCTTGGAACAACGGACTTCATTCGGGTCAGAATAGGAATCGGCCGCCCGCCGGGTTTTATCGTCGAAATGGAACCCGGCCGCCAGCCGAAGACCGAAGAGAACAAAGACTACCTGCTCCGGCCAATGACCGCCGCCGAAAGACAGGCACTCGCGCCGATCCTCGAGCGCGCGGCGAGCGCGGTCGAGGCGATCGCGGAGCATGGACTCGAAGCCGCGATGAATCGCTACAATCAGCGCGGCTAAAGTATATTGAGCGACTGTGCCGCGATGACATAACAAATTGTCTTGAATTATAATCATCCTGTTGACTTCAAGGCGCACACCGCGCTAGAGCATCGAAACATTGAAACCCCCGTTGCGTTGGACGGGTAAATTTCGCGTCCAGTTCGAATGGCTGCGCCGTTCGTGCAGATGCGAGAGGCCCCGGTTAGCCCTCCCGGCCTCACGCTGCGTGCGGTCTCATAAGTTTTTCACCCGGGAATAGGGGCTGCCATGTGTGAGGAAAACAAGACCCGCTTCAAGAGAGCGGAGGAAGCTCTACGCTTTTATTTCCGCTTGCGCGAGCTGCTTCACAGCGGACGGACGAGACGATTGGTGGCGAACGAGTTGCCCGCGGCTGCGTGCATCGTGGCGGCCAACGCGATCGACGACTACCAATGTATCGGCTGGTGCATGCGAGGCCTCGATGAGGTCGCTCTGTTGCTGCTCGGCGAGATTTACGGACCGACCTGTTTCGGCGTGCATCGGCGCACCTTCGCGCAGGCCTGCAAGGCGGGCAGGCTGGCGTTCCCGGACCACGATTTCCGGCTGCGGGAAGTCGCCATGATCCACGAGCGCGCGCTCGGGGTGGTGAAACGGGGGTTGCGCGGACTGGGAATGATTCCTGACCGCCGAGAGCAAACCGTGCGCGACCGTGGGCGTCGCATCCGGACGGTGGGCAAGCGGACACATCTCCACGGCAGCCAGGCGGCGAATCGCGGATAATCCTTGGGGCCAGCCCGGACGCTGGGGGCGGCTATTCCGCGCCGTCAAAATTGCTGTACGCTTGAGAACCACCGGAACTCCGGCGAACGGAATTGACGAAGCGAAAGGTGAACGAAGACCTGGCCAATGAACGGGCTGCAACGCTCGCCCGCGGCGCCACCGAAGTTATTTCTCCGGCGGAGCTGGCGGCCAAGATTGCGCTTGGCCGGCCGCTCAGGATCAAGCTGGGGATGGATCCGACGGCGCCCGATTTGCATCTCGGTCACAGCCTGACGCTGAAGAAGCTGCGCGACTTTCAGGAGGCGGGGCACACCGTGATCTTCCTGGTCGGCGACTTTACGGCGACGATCGGCGATCCGACCGGACGATCCGAGACGCGCAAGCCGCTGTCGCGCGATCAGATCGAGCGCAACGCGGAAACCTATCGCGCGCAGGCGTTCAAGATTCTCGATCGGGAGCTGACCGAAATCCGTTTCAACAGCGAGTGGATGAACGGCCTGGAGGTGCGGGAACTGATCAAAATTGCGGCGACGGTGAGCGTCGCCCGTCTGCTGGAGCGGGACGACTTCGAGAAGCGGCTCGCGGACCAGGAGCCGCTGTTCCTGCACGAGCTGCTATATCCGGTGATCCAGGGTTACGATTCGGTCGCGCTGAAAGCGGACCTCGAGATCGGCGGCACCGATCAGAAGTTCAACATGCTGGTTGGCCGCGAGCTGCAAAGACACTGCGGACAGGCGCCGCAAGTGGTGATGACGATGCCGCTGCTCGAAGGTCTGGACGGCGTGCGCAAGATGTCCAAGTCGTACGGAAACTACGTCGGGCTGATCGACAAGCCCGAGGACATGTACGGCAAGCTGATGTCGGCGCCGGACCAACTGATGGTTCGATACTACGAGCTGCTGACGACGGCCACGGCCGAAGAGATCGCGGCGGTAAAGTCGGGTGGATTGCATCCGATGGAAGCGAAGAAACGCCTGGCCCGGACGATCGTCGCCGAATATCACGGGACGCGCGCGGCCAATCGCGCCGAGCAATATTTCGAGAGCAAGTTCCAGCGCCGGGAAATTCCCGCCAGCGCGCAGGTATATCGAATCGCCGAAGATCTGTGGATTTGCGAATTGATGAAGCAGCTGCAGTTCACGACCTCGACCAGCGAGGCGCGGCGGCTGGTGAGCCAGGGCGCGGTGCGCGTTGACGGCCGCACGATAACCGACGTGAATTTTCGCTTCGTACCCGGGGAGCACAAGGTGCTCGAAGTGGGCAAGCGGCGGGTAGCGCGGATTGAGCCCTGAGCCGAGAGCGGTCAGTTGCTTTTGTTCTTGTCAGCTGCCGCCACTGCTGCGCGCAGCTTCTCCATCGTGCGGCCGAGCGCCTTGGCGTAGCGCTGCTTGGTCCAAGTCTCCTTGGTCCGCATCTTGAGCCATCCGAGCTTCACCGCGTCGGGTTTGTTGCCCATCTCGCCGGTGGAAACCTCGATGATTGCGCGTTCCTCGGTATTGAGCGAGTCGAGCACTTCGCGCTTGAGGTTTTGCAGAAAGCCGGACTTGAGGTCGATGTCGATCTTCATCGAAAATGCACTTCCATCACCAAAGCCTAGACCATCGCAGGGGCAGCCTCAACGGGTTTGACATTGCAAGCGGCCGGGGCTACTCGCCGGTTTGGGGAGAAAAACGATGAAACATTTTGCCGTCGAACAGCACGATAACGTTCAAGTCTGGACCATCAGCAATCCGCCGATGAACTATATGACCGCGCCGATGTCGCAGGAGCTGCTGGAGCTGGCGGGACGCGCCGAGGCCGAGGCGAACACTCGCGCGATTATCCTGACCGGCGGAATCGACGGGAAATTTATCACGCACTACAGCGTGGACGAGCTGGCGGCGATGGCGGCCGACCCGGCGGCATGCGCGCAGATTTTTCCCACCGCGTCGGCGGGGTTTCATCGCATGCTCGACCGGATCATGCTGATGCCCAAGGCAGTCATCGCGGCGATAAACGGCGACTGCATGGGCGGCGGCTACGAACTGGCGCTGGCATGCGACTTTCGCCTTGCGGCCGACGGCCCTTACCAGATTGGACTGCCCGAGGCGGTGCTGGGGATTTTGCCGGGCGGCGGCGGGACGCAGCGTCTGCCGCGGCTGATTGGGCGGGGCAAGGCGCTCGAGGTGCTGATGTTCGGCAATGTGTACAGTCCTCGCGACGCCGAAAAGATGGGAATGGTGAACCGGGTGCTCGCGCCGGAAACGCTGATGCCGGCGGCGATGGAGTGGGCGCGCACGCTGGCCAAGCGGCCGCCGCGCGCCGTGGCGGCGATCAAGCGGGCGGTGTATGTGGGCGCGGACCGGGATCTCGCAGCGGGACTCTACGTCGAGCGGATGGAGATGACGCAGCTGATGTGCTCGCAGGACGCGCGCACGATCATGACCGCCTACAACAAGGCAGTTGCGCGCGACCCGATGGCTGCGCGCAGCGAATTCCTCAAGGGGATCGGCGTGCCGCCGGCAAAGGGCGGCTGAAAAGCTGAAGCCGAGTCCGGCTATTCCTCGTCAACCGCCTGGCGAATGGCGTTCAAAATGAACAAGTATTGTTTGGGCGCAGAGACGCGGCCGAGCATGTTCACCTTCTGCAGGACCTTGAGTTCGCGGTCCGTAACCTTGTGACGCGCCAGCGTTCCGCGATCGCCGACAAACTTGCGCCATGCGTCCTGATGCTGCTTGGCGGGCGGGAGCTCGCGCCGTTCACTGACAAGCCAATGCGCCTCTGGATGCGCCAGCAGGAACAGCCGTTGCTTGTCGAGCTCGAGGGTATCTGCGATCCGCGACAGCAGCGATAGTGAAGGGCGGCGCCGTCCGTTTTCGAGATATGCGATGTGGCTGGCCTTGACGCCGAGTTTGCGCGCGAGTTCACGCTGAGTGTAGCCATAAGCGCCGCGCCGCTGCTTGAGGACCGGACCGAGAGTCTCTTTTTTCATGGTTCGTGTTCCGCCAGTAGTGCCCATCGGGGTTTCGGGTAGTGGATTGGATCATTCTTGTCAGAGAATTGAAACTCGGGCTTCATTATCAGGAGCCGCGGTCTCCAGCTATGAACATGAAGTGTACGGTGATGCATCGGCACCTTGCAAGTGTCGAGAAAACACGAGGTGGTTTCCTCGCGCCAACATTCTGACTCTGTCAACGACACTCAGGGTTTACAATTGACCGAAACTTTCAAAGTTTACGTCACTTAGTGACTGTTCAAAGGCGAGCGCAATAAAGGGACGCCGCCTTTTGCCGGGCGACGATCGTAAGCGCCAGGGATTTTGGGGCTAGCCGGCCGACGGCGCCGGAAGCTCCGGCTTCTGGCAGCCACCGCCGGATGCGCAATTGAGGCCGGCGCCGAAATAAATCGTAGCGGCCTTGACCGGAAAAAACAGATAATTGAGCGGGGTCTCGATCGGATCGAACGGCTCTGGCTGCGCCGCCGCGGCCTGCTCAGCATGAGTTTGCTGCTCGACGTGCTGCTTGGTGTTGGTCTCGACATCCTGGATGCTTGCGAGGCGATCGTCCGAGCCGAAGATCGCCGCCTTGCCCGGCTCAAGCCAGACGTATCGCAACACGCTGGCGCCGCCGTGGTTGGGATCCGCAATGTTGTCCTTCAAATCGGGCTCGCCCATCGCCTGCACCGCCTGATCCGGCGTCATGCCGGTGCTCAGCAACTTACTCTGCACCGCGGAGCATGCGACGACGAAAAGGGCGAGCAGCGCAACGGCCGCGCGCGTAAAAAATGTCCGCGGCATTATCATCGATACCTCAAGCCTCATATGGAGCTAACATACGAATGCACCTTCGGCAACCTGACGGGGTTTTTCAGGGCGAATTCATAGTAGTCGGCGCTGGTGCAGCTATGGCGGGGATCGCCGCTGACATCGTGGTCGGCGCCGGTTGGGCGATGCAGGCGCCCGCCTGCGACGCCGTCAGCATCACCGGCTGGGCGCCTGCACTCGGCGAAGGGCTCGCGAACGGATGCGTCAAATCGTAGAGGCCGTTAACCAACCGAATCCCCCATCCGCCGCCGTTATCCATAAAGCCGGTGAGCCGGTTGTACAGCGCGGGATCGTTGACCAGCAGGCCCGCGGTGCCCTGGCTCGAGTTGATTTTTTGCAGGACGTCCTTGAGGTCGCGCGACGACTGGCGCAGGTTCGGCAGCACGTCGTCGGAGAAATCCTTGTTCTCCATGAGTTGCGGTAAAATTCCGTTGGCTTTGTCGAAGCGCGCGATCAGCGTGTCCAGCCGCGCACTGGTCCGGCGAATCTTCGCCACGGCATCCGCCAGGTTATCCAGAAATTGTTTGCCGTTGGTCTCATTGCTCAGCATCGCGCCGATCAGGCCGCGTCCCTGGTTGACGCGGTCCATCGTCTGTTCGAGCGCGATCGACAGCTTGTCCACGTGGTCGAGCGTGCGCTGAATCGATGCGAGCGTGAGACGGTCTTTCGGCTCGTTGGCATCCTCGCCGCGCACCAGTTCATTGACCAACCCGTGACCGTTTTCAATCGACGCGAGTATCGAGCGCAGCGAACCGGAAATCGCCATTATGTTTGCGATCAGATCGTCGGTGCCTTCGCGCTGCAGAATTGCTTCGTAGTCGATCGGATTGACCGACGCCAGCACCGTGTCCGGAGCCGCAGGCGGCGCCGCGGGCGTACCCGGCGTCAGCGCGACGAACTTGTCGCCGAGCAGCCCCATCGAATGAATCTCTATGATCGAATCGGTCCGCACGCGTTCCGCGGCGGATTCCTCGACCCAGACTCGCACGACCACGTAGCCACTTTCGGGCTCGGGGGGAAACTTTATCGACTCGACTGCGCCGATGCGGACGCCCGAAAGCGTTACGGGCGCGCCGGTCTGCAGACCGTTGATGCGCTCGAAATGAGCTTGCAGGATTTCGCTGTGGGTGAAGAATTGCGCGCCGCGGCCGATCGTGAGAATCGCGAAGCACAGGATGCCAAGCCCGGCCGCGACCAACGCGCCGACGCGCACTCGCGCATACGCGGAATCAGCCACACTCGCCTCGCATCGCCGTCGTCACAGCGCGGTCTCCACGAATTCGCGCATCAACTCGTCTTTGGTGGCGCGCACTTCGTCAGCGGTGCCGCTGAACCTTATCCGTCCCTGGTCGAGCAGCGCGAAGCGGTCGCCGACCATGAACGCGCTCTTGAGATCGTGCGTCACCACCACCGATGTAAAGCCCAACTGCCGCTGCAATCCCCGGATCAGCAAGTTTATCTTGTGCGTCACCAGGGGGTCCAATCCCGTCGTCGGCTCGTCGTACAGAACCGCCTTCGGCTGCAGCGCGATCGACCGCGCCAGCGCCACGCGCTTTTTCATTCCGCCCGAAAGTTCTGCGGGAAAAAGATGCTCGACGCGGGGCATCCCGACCATGTCGAGCAGCTCGGTCACGCGCCGCTCGATCGCCGGCTCGTCCATGCCGCCGTGCTCGCGCAGCGGGTAGCTCACGTTGTCAAAAACGGTGAGCGAATCGAACAGCGCGCCGCCCTGGAACACCATCGCGACCTGTTTGCGGATGTCGGCCATCGCGTCCTCGCTGAGATCGTTCAAGCGCCGGCCCTCGACGATCACCTCGCCGCTGTCGGGCCGCTCCAGGCCGTTGAGATGGCGCAGCATGACGCTCTTGCCCTCGCCGCTCCCGCCGAGCACGACCAGGGTCTCGCCTTCGAAGACGTCGAGAGTCACGCCCTGCAACACCGGTTTGCCGGCAAAGCCCTTGCGGAGCTGGCGGACCTCGATGAATCGCTTTCGTCCGTCGTTCGGCATCAGATCGACAGAAAAAACTTGGTCAAAAAGAAATCCGAGATCAGCACCGTGATCGACGCCGCCACCACTGCCGAGGTGGTCGCGCGGCCTACGCCGTCGGCGCCGCCGGTCGCGGACAGGCCCCTGGAACACGCGATAATCGCGATTTCGAAGCCGAAGAATACCGACTTCCCAAGTCCGCTGAGCAAATCGCCGAGCTGCACGTTCTGCACCAATGAACTGTAGAAGTAGTCCGCGCTCACGCCGAGCTGGGTGACCGAAATAACCAACCCGCCGAACAATCCGACCGCGTCGGCCAGCACCGTCAGTATCGGCACCATGATAACTGTCGCAAGCACGCGCGGCACCACCAGCTTCTTGACGGGACTGATGGCGAGCGAGCGCATCGCATCGATCTGCTCCGTAACTTTCATCGTGCCGAGCTCAGCGGTGATGCCCGAGCCGACGCGCGCCGCGACCATCAGCGCGCTCAGCACGGGCCCCATCTCGCGCAGCAGCGAGAGTCCCATGATCCGGCTCACGTAAATCTTGGCGCCGAACTTCGCCAGGAACTGGCCCATCTGCAGCGCCAGCACCATGCCGGAAAAAATGGCGGTCAGATTGACGACGTTGACCGATTGCACGCCCACCGCGTCGAGTTGATCGAGCAACAGGCGGCCTTCGAACGGTCGGCGCACCAGGTAGCGGAAAAAATCGCCGGTCAATATTCCGACTTCGCCAAGTTGGTCGAGGAACAGGTATATTCTTTCCAGCATCGCGCCTGTGGTGCGAGCGTAAGCGAACCCCATGGAGGCGGCAATACGAAGTTGCGGCGGTGACGGTTTTGGGTAACGACAACGAACTGCTGTTCGTGTACGGCTCGCTGATGAATCCCGCCGAGCGCATCCGGCTTCTTGGCCGGCCCATAGAGGCAAGCCCTGCCCGCCTCCGCGGTTATGCGCGCGGCCGAAAGCGCTACTACTTCGTCGCAAAACAAGCGGACGCCTACACCGACGGCGCGATCCTCGAAGGCCTCAGCGCGCGCGACGTGGCGATCCTCGACGAATATGAAGAAGTCCCTTCGCTCTACACGCGCGAGCGGATCGAAGTCCTCGCCGCGGGCGGGCGCAAAATCGAGTGCTGGATTTACCTGCCGACTAGTTGGGCGAAGGTTTCCCAGGGAGAAAAACTCGAATCACAATGAGCACCGCGACCATCGCGGAGAGCCAGCCGGACCAGTCTCCCAGTCTCGCCTATCATTTCACTTCGGCCGGCGGCGGCTTGGGCTGATCGCCGCGCTTCAGGCCGAACTTGTCGATCCGATATTGCAGCGTCCGATAACTCATCGCGAGCATTTTCGCCGCCTTGGCGATCACCCAGTCGTTGCGCTCGAGCGCCTGCAAAATTGCGTCGCGCTCGAACGTCTCGAAATTGAAGCCCTCGCTCGGAATCTCGTACCTGTCGCCCCGCTGACGCTCACCGCTGCGCCCCGGTTTCTTGCGCGACAGAACTTCCTCCGGCAAATCGCGCGGCGTCACCGTGTCCCCTTCGCAGAGCAGGATCGCGCGTTCGATCGCCGACTCGAGCTGGCGCACGTTGCCCGGCCACGAGTAGTCGAGCAGCACTTCCATCGCCTCGCGCCCGATCTCTTTCACGCGGCCTTCGGCAAGATGTCCAAATCTGGCGAGCGCATGATTTGCCAGCAGCGGAATGTCGCCGCGCCGATCGCGCAGCGGCGGCAGCGTGACGGTCACGACGTTGATGCGATAGTACAGGTCCTCGCGGAAGCGGCCCTCGCCTACTTCCTCCGCGATATTGCGATTGCTCGCCGCGACCAGGCGCACGTCGATGCGAAACGAATCGTTGCCGCCGACGCGGCGCAGTTCTTTTTCCTGCAGCACGCGCAGAATCTTCGCCTGCATCCCCTGCGGCAGGTCGGCGATCTCATCGAGAAACAGCGTCGATTTATCCGCGCTTTCGAACAGCCCGATTTTGCGTTCGTTGGCGCCCGTGAATGCGCCGCGCTCGTGCCCGAACAGTTCGTTTTCGATCAAGTTGTCGGGAATCGCCGAGCAATTGATCGCGACGAACTGCCGCGCCGCGCGCGGCGACAGCCGATGGATCGCCTTCGCCACGATTTCCTTGCCGGTCCCGCTCTCGCCCTGGATAAGGACCGTTGAATTGGACGGCGCGACGCGCCGCACGAGCCGGATCACTTCCTGGATGGCGGGATCCTGCCCGATGATGCCCTCGATCTCGAAGGTGCCCTCGAGCCGCCGCTTGAGCAGCTGATTCTCCTGCTGCAGGTTTGCGAACTCCGCCGCCTTGGCCACCCTCGTCACGAGCTTTTCGCGATCGGTCGGCTTCTCAAGGTAGTCGAACGCCCCCGCCTTCATCGCCTGCACGACGCTGTCGGTCGAGCCGTGCGCCGTCAGCACGACCACCTGGCTGCCCGGATACGCGCCCCGCACTTTCGCGAGCAGCTCCTCCCCCGACATCCCCGGCATCATCAGGTCCGTCAGCACGACGTCGAAGCGCGACAGCGCGAGCAACTCGATGGCGCGCTTGCCGACCGCGGCTTCTTCGACCGCGAAGCCCTCTTCGCGCAGAGTGTCGGCGGTTATTTGGCGTTCGAGGTCGTTGTCTTCAACGACCAGTACTGAGGCCTGCGTCATGATGGTGTCCGTCCGCGACCGCGCTAGGCGGGAAGATGAAAGTCACTGTGGTTCCGGGTCCGTCCGCGTTGGGTCCGATATCGATCGTACCGCCGTGCGTTTCGACAATTGCCTTGGACAGAAACAGCCCCAGGCCGATTCCATCGCGCTTGGTGGTGAAGAACGGCTCGAAGACGTGGTTCACGACTTCCGCCCCGATACCGGCGCCGGTGTCCGAAAACGTAATCACCATCGAATCCTCGATGCGCCGAAACGTAATGCGCATCGTGCCGCCTTCGGGCATCGCCTGGATGGCGTTGGCGACGACGTTGATGAAGCAGGTGCGCAGTTTCTCGGCATCCACGTTTAGAATGGGCGACGCGCCGTTGCTCTCCTCGACCAGGTCGATTCCCTGGCTTTTCATTTTCGATTCCGACAGCGCCACGACTTCATCGACCAGCCGATGCACGTCGGTGGGCGCCGGGAATATCTCGATCGGCTTGCCGTAATGCAGGAAACTCTGCACCAGCTCCGACAACCGGCGCATCTCGTCCTTCATGATCACGAGCTGACGCAGAAACGCTTCGCGATCGCCGGGCTGCTGCGGAGCGTAGCGCGCGCGGAGCTGATCGAGCGCGAGACTGATGAAATTCAGCGGGTTCTTGATTTCATGCGCCAGACCGCCGGCCAATTGCCCCAGCGCCGTGAAGCGCTCGAGCCGGTTTAGTTCCTGCTCGCGCTCGCGCGCATGCCGGAGCTGGCCGACCATTTCGTTGAAGCTGCGCGTCAGCAAGCCGATCTCGTCGCGCCGATGCGCCTCGGGAACCGGTTCCAGGCCGCGCGCCGCGATGTTCTGCGCCGCGTTAGCGACCGCGTGAATCGGCTTCACGTAGCGATCGGCGAGGATGTATGCGAACACCAGCCCGATCGCGAAAATCGCAAACGCGATCATCAGCTCACGGGTGCGGCTCTCCTCGAGGGGCTGCGCGAAGTCGCCAAAATTCGCCACCACCTGCACGTAGCCGAGCAGATGATCTTCGACCTCGACCGGAATCAGGTACACCGTCGTCTCGGGCGCCAGGCCGAGCTTGCCGGCCGGAATCGTCAGCAGCGTATCGGGATGCTTGAGTTGCTCGGGCGTGAGCCATTCGGCCTGCTTGGGCCTCAGCGCGGCGCCGATCAGGTGCGGATTCGAGCTGTTGAGGATCAGATTTTCGCTCGACGCGATCGATACTTCGAGTCCCTGGGTGTGCAGGTCGTCCACGTAGTTGTGCAGCTGCTCGCGATCGGTGTCGCGCACCGCGGTCAATTCCTGCACGCCGATCTGAATCACGCGCGCCAGGTCCTTGACCTTCTCCTGGGTGGTGGCCACGATTGCCGCCTGCGTGCCGAGGCTCACCCACACCTCGGCGCCCAGGGTCAGCCCGAGCAGCCCGACCATCAGCACGATCAGCTTCGCCTTGAGATTCAGTGCTGGAAAGTATGATTCCATTTTCGACCGGGGCGCGGAGATCGGCGCGCAATCATTCGGCCAATCCGTCTTTTCCTACAGACTCGTTGATCTTGCGCAGTACCAGCACCCGCGTCGCGTACACCGCGACGCTCAGGATCGCCACGATCGCGATCAGCCGCTCGAAGCCGCCGATGTACCTGACCATCATCTCGAGTTGCTTGCCGAAAACGTAGCCGAGGGTTACGACGATCGGCACCGATATCAGCGCTCCGAACAGATCGTAGAGTAGAAACACTGCCGGCCGCACGCCAAAGGATCCCGCCGACAAGTAGATCAGGGCGCGCAGACCGGCCAGGAATCGCGCATAAAAGATCGCACGATGCCCATGACGCTGCATGAAACCCTCGATGCGCTCGATCTGATGCTTGCGGCCCGGCCGCCCGATCGAGAAGTAGCGCACCAGTCCCGAGCCGAAGTGACGGCCGAGGAAGAACAGCGAGTTGTCGCCCGCGACCACGCCCAGCAGCGACACCGCCAGCGTGATCGGGTAGCGCGTGACCCCGCGATGCACCAGGTAGCCGCCCGCCAGCAGCGCCACGTCTTCCGGAATCGGCATTCCAAGTCCGCACAACATCAGAACAACGAACAATCCCAAGTAGGTGAAGTGTTCGATGTACGCGGAGATCAGCCCGACCAAGCTCAGCTCCCGTGCGCGTAGCGTGCGCGCAGTGCGTCGCGGATTTGTTCGACCGGGATGCCGCGGCTAGCCATCGACTCCGCATCGCGAGCCTCGCCGACGCAGATCGCACACCTGCTGCCGTGCGTATCACGGTAGCAATCGAGCAGGTTCTTGTGCCCGTCCGTCTTGTCGCATCCGCAGTAGCAATGCAATTGCGCGAGCAGCGCGGGATCGCGCTCGGCTACTTCGTACGCCTCTCGCACATTGCCCTGGAATTCCTTCGGGTCGAGCGTTATGCGGATTCGCGCCCCCGGATCGCCGGCCGCGGCCAATGGTTGCGACTGAGTGGACATGTAGCCGGCGTAAGCGATCGCCACCACCAGAAACGCTGCGGCCGTCAATGCGACGATTCCTTTGATGCCCTTGAACATAAGTCTCCCCGCGGCCCGGAATTATAGCATCTCGATGAATCTAAGGCTTTGATTCGCGAAACTGTACAGAGCAGCAGGCCGATGCGGTCCGCGGCGCGTATGCGGCAGGCGTTTCAGCATCCCCATCGCGAGAATGCTGCGGCGGAAGTTTCGCCGGTCGAGCGGACGGCCCAGGATTAGCGAGTACAGTTCCTCGAACTCGGCGAATGTGAATTCGCGCGGCAGCAACGCATAGGCGATATTCGTATACTCAAGTTTCGACTTCAGCCGCTTGACCGCATACGCCGCCATCAGCGAATGATCGTACGCAAGCTGCGGCAGCCGCGCGACTTCGTACCACATGCCGGTCGCATATTTTTCCGACGGTGCGCCGACGCCTCGCACGTCCGGAATCAGCGCCATGTACGCGACCGACACCACGTGCGCGCGCGGGTCGCGCGATGGATCTCCGAACGTGAACAACTGCTCGAGATAAGCGCCGCGCAGCCCCGTCGAATCGTAAAGCTCGCGCCGCGCCGCGTCGTCGAGGAGCTCTCCCACGCGCACCAGCCCGCCCGGAAACGCCCAGCGCCCGCGGCCCGGCCCGCGCCGCAGCTCGACCAGGTAGGTCTGCAGGCGCCCGCCGTTAATCGCGAATAACACGGTATCGACCGCGACCATCGGCCGCGCCGGTCGTTCGCCGCGCGCGACGACGCCGCTCGCGACCTCCTGTGCATTCGCGCTCAGGCGCTCAGCTCGAGCATGCGCTCCAGGGCCCGCTTCGCGCCCGCGCGTACGTCCTCGGTAAGTTCGATTTCGTACCGCAGGTGGCGTAGCGAATCGAGCGTGCCCTCGAGCGTGATCATCTTCATGAAGCGGCATAGCTTGCATGCCTTGTAGAAGTGCTTGTCGGGGATTTCCATCAGCAGGCGGTCGGACAGCCCGCATTCCGTCACCACCAGGAATTTGTCGGCGTCGCTGCTCCGCGCATAGCGGACCATCGCGCTGGTGGACAACACCGCGTCCGCCAGCGCGAGCACGTCGCGCCGGCACTCCGGATGCGCGATCACCTTGATCCCCGGAATCGCGCGCTTGACCTTGTTCACCTCGTCCGGGGTTATCTGGTGATGCACGTAGCAGTTGCCGTCCCACGAAATCACGCGCTTGCGGGTCTGCCCCTGCACGTAATTGGCGAGATTCTGATCGGGCACGAACAGGATATTGTCCGAGTCGATCCGCTCGACGACCTTCGCCGCATTCGCGGACGTGCAGCAGGCGTCCGACAGCGCTTTCACATCCGCGGTGCAATTGACGTAAGACACCACCTTCAGGTCGGGATAAATCTTCAGCAGCTCTTCTTTGCGATCCGCGAGCGCCTCGGCGGTGACGCTGTCCGCCAGCGAGCATCCCGCCTTCAGATCCGGCAGCAGGACTTTGCGATCGGGGTTGAAGACCTTCGCCGTCTCGGCCATGAAATGGACGCCGCAAAACACGATCACGTCCGCGTCTCGCACGTCGCGAGCGTTGCGCGCCAGCTCCAGCGAATCGCCGATAAAGTCGGCGACCTCGAAAATTTCGGGCCGCTGATAGTTGTGCGCGAGCACCACCGCGCGGCGCGCCTTCTTCAGCTGCTCGATCTCCGCGATCATGTCCGCGTAACGCTGGCAGGTCTCAGCCGTGTAGCTCTCGTTGCCGAGCACCGCCAGCTTTTCGCGCAGCGCGCTCGCGCCAATCGCCGTTTCCGCAGATTGATTCACCGTCAATCCTCTTCGCCCGTTAGTTTGCGTCAATCTGACACTTACTCTAGACCAGCGCCGACTGCCATGCAAGCCGATTTCGCAGTGGCGCATCGCCTCGGCGCTCTGATAAATCCAGTGCAACTGCCGATTGGAAGCCCCCCGTTTTCGAGGAGGTTAAAGTGATGGATGAAGTTTTGGAGCGCGAGATTATCGCCGCCGTCCGCCGCTTTGTCGAGCGCGACGTCATCCCCAACGCGCCGGCCCTCGAGCATCGCGACGAGTACCCGCATGCGATGGTCGCCACGATGCGCGAGCTCGGGCTTTTCGGCGCCACCATCCCAGCCGCCTTCGGCGGGCTTGGGCTGAGCTTCCAGGCCTACGCGCGGGTGATGGAAGAGCTGTCGCGCGGCTGGATGTCGCTCGCCGGCGTCATCAACAGCCATCTCATCATGGCCTGCGTCATTGCCAATCACGGCACCGACGCGCAGAAAAAACGCTTCCTGCCCGAGATGGCGCGCGGCGAAAAGCGCGGCGGCCTCGCCCTCACCGAGCCGCACGCCGGCAGCGACGTCCAATCGATTCGCACCACCGCCGTGCGCCGCGGCGACGACTACATTCTGGCCGGCGCCAAGATGTTCATCACCAACGCGCGTCACGGCACGATGCTTGCGGTCGCGGCGAAAACCGATCCCCACGCTGAGCCCGCCTACGCCGGCATCAGCCTGTTCGCCGTCGAGAAGAGCGAGCGCGGCCCCACCGTCAGCCGCAATCTTGACAAGCTCGGCTACAAGGGAATCGACACGTGCGAAGTTTTGTTCGAGGACCTCGCCGTGCCCGCGGCCAATCTGATCGGCGGAGCAGAGGGTGCAGGCTTCAAACAGGTGATGAGCGCGCTGGAGGTGGGACGCATCAACGTGGCCGCGCGCGCGGTCGGAGTGGCGCAAGCCGCATTCGAAACCGCGATTCGCTACGCGCAACAGCGCACCGCGTTCGGCAAACCCATCTGCCAGCATCAGGCGGTTCAACTGATGCTCGCGGACATGGCCACCCGCGTCGAAGCCGCGCGCCTGCTGGTCGCCAACGCCGCGCGCAAAAAGGACGCGGGCGAGCGATGCGACGTGGAAGCCGGGATGGCAAAACTGTTCGCCTCCGAAGCCTGCGCGAAAATCTCGCTCGACGCGATGCGCGTGCTGGGCGGCTACGGCTTCATGGCCGACTTCCCCGTCGAAAGATTTTACCGCGACGCCCCGCTGATGATGATCGGCGAAGGCACCAACGAAATCCAGGCGCTGGTAATCGCGCGCGGCCTTTTGGCCCGCTACTCGATCTAGCCTTCGGGGGAGCTTTTGCAAATTCGGGTGACGCGTTCAGGGCGAAGGCAGAATCCTGAATCGCGCGCAGAATAGCGCGCGGTATAAGGACCCTCACCTTCATCCTCTCCCTAACAGCACCCTCACCCCGGGCGCGGACGCCGTTCCCTCTCCCGCAACCGGGCGAGGGTTAATCGGTACTAAAGAGACACAGAGGGAGAGGGGAAGAACAGTCGAGGGCCTGCGGCCGACCAGGAACCGGTACCGGCTTCGCGTGGCGCGAAGCTGTCCGAGATCCTTCCACTGCGCTCGCGTTGCTCGCTTCGGTCAGGATGACAGCTCGACCAGGTTACGGAAAGCTCTCATTTGGGGGAGCTAATCTGAGGGGAGAAGGAATCAAAAAGATGCTACTCTAATCGCGCCGGAGTGAGTCGGGCGATCGCTTCCCGTAGCAGGGAAGAGGAAAGTCCGGGCTCCATAGGGCAGGATGGCCGTTAACGGCGGCGCGGAGCGATCCGCGGAAAGTGGCACAGAAAATACACCGCCCGAAAGGGTAAGGGTGAAATGGCGGGGTAAGAGCCCACCGGCGCGCGAGCGATCGCGCGCGCATGCCAAACCCCATCCGGAGCAAGATCAAATAGGAGGCTGAGCGGCCCGCTCTTAAGGCCTCGGGTATGGTCGCATGAGCCGGCGAGCAATCGACGGCCTAGAGGAATGATCGCCCCCGCAAGGGCACAGAACCCGGCTTACAGACTCACTCCGGTTTTTTCAGTGAACGTGCTTTTTTCAGTGAACGTGCAATGTGCCGGCGTTGTGCATGCTGCAAGCTTTCGTAACACAGCGGGCCTTATCGGCTCGAACGCATCGTGGTTGCCCGCATCCGCGATCCGGTTCCCCTTCCCGCGCGGGAAGGGGTTAGGGGTTAGGTTCCCCCGCATACGCGATCCCCTGCCCTCTCTGGTCCCTCGCCCGTTACTTTACGGGAGAGGTTAGGTGAGGGTTCTGCCGCACATCTCTCTTTCCCGCCGCAACGGCGCGCGCCGCGCCTTCGAGCGGTTTCAGGATTGCCGTGCCCGAGGTCAGGTAGCTTGAGACTCGCGATAGCGCGGCGAGGTCGCGGACGCCGGTTTCGATTTCGGGTGCGAGCGCGAGCTTGACGCCGGGCGGAAGTTCGCGCGCGAAGGCGGCGACGCGTTCGATCTCGTCGAGGGTGCGGTCGCGATACTCCTCGAAGTAACGGACCAGGCGGGCGAAGCCGTTGGCCTCGGCGCCGTCTTTCGCGAGCGACGAACTCAATTCGGAAATTTCCGCAAGATGGCTCAGCGGGCGCGCCACGGAATCCGCGACGGCCGGCCATTCCCGCGCCAGGCGCGCGGCGTCCCGAAAAGTGCGCTCGTCGAGGAAGCGATTGATCACTATTGCGGCGAGCTTAAGTCCCTCGGAGTCCATCTGGGCGAGCAGCTCGCGCGCCTGGCGGATGCGATCGGGCTCCGCCGTCGTAACCATCACGAACTTGACCGCGGGCGAATGCAGCAGCGCTTCGGTTTTGTGCAGGCGGTCAACGATGGCGTCCATGCTCTCGGCGGCGGCGGCGAAGAAATCCGAGATGGTCGAAAGCACGTTGCCGCCGGCAAAGCGCTCGAGCTCGCGCACGACAAACCGCGCCGCCTCACTGGCGACCTTCATCGCAATCCGCCCGGCAGAGAGCGACGGCGTGAACAGCCATCGCGCGGTCCGGGAATCGAGCAGGCGAATGAGCCGCGCGGGCGTTTGCAGGAACTCGAAGGAGTGCGACGCGGGCGGAGTGTCCACGACTTCGAGCTCGAAGGCGCCGGCCTGATGAAGATCGTAAAGCCGCTGGAGGGCGGCGAAAGCCTCGGACCCGGCGAACTCGGCGGTCAGGCTTTTGTAGAATGGATTGCCGAAAATCCTGCGGCGCGTCGCCGGGTCGGCGACAAAGCGCTCGACGATGGAGTCCCAGGCGCCGGTCACGTCGAGCATCATCGCGGAGAGCTGAAGGCGGCTGTCGAGTCCGGCCTGCGCAAGCTGGCGCGCGCCGATTCGCGTCGGCTGGCCGCCCAGGCGGGCCAGGCCGAGCGCGTCGCGCAGGCGCTCGGAAGGATCGACGGTAATCACCGCGGTGTTGAGATTGGCGGATGCGCCCGCCAGCGCGAGCGCGGCGGCAATCGTGGTCTTACCGACGCCGCCGGTGCCGAGCAGAATCGGAATCGAGCCTTTGGTGAGCAGGTCTTTCAAAGCGGCGGCTCCGTTGCAGGGTGACGGCTCATTCGAACCGTCGCGCCCGCGGTGTTACGGAAGCCCGCAGCATGCACAACGCCCGCACATTGCACGTTCACTGGAAAGAGAAGATAGCAGGCGCCGGGACCGGGCGCATCGCTGGACAACCGTTGTCATCGCGGGGCGATAAGGTGTGGATACTGAGTTCGACCCTGCCGCTATCGAAGGTTAGAATTGAAGCGGACGGCGGCGGAGGAGGCTTCGATGGAGTCGGAAATGATTGTGGCGGCGCTGGTTGTTCTGAGCGTTGTGTCGTTTGCCGGAATTGTGATCGTAATCGCGAGGCTGCGCTCGCTTCCGGCAAATGATTCCTTCGCGCGATTGAACGAGCGGCTCGATTCGATCGCGCGCAGTCTCGACGAAAAATTGACGCAGACGCGGACCGACTTGGCCGGACGGCTTCAGCAGGCGCAGGGCGAGCTGAGCCTGGGGACCGCGGATCGTTTGTCGGAAGGATTCCTGAACCTCAACGCGGCGCTGGAACAGCATCTTTCGGCGGGCCGGCAGGAGCAGGCGAATTCGCTCAAGCTGGAGATTTCGGCGTTGACCACGCAGACGAAGGAAAGCATGGAGGCGATACGATCGGATGTCGGCGAGAAGCTGGCGGCGATCACCAACACCGTGCAGGTGAAGCTGGATCAGAATATCAAGGACGGTTTTGCCCAGTTCGAAAAAGTTCAGAATCATCTCAATGAAGCGCAGGAGCAATTGAAAAATCTCGGCGTGATCGGTGCGTCGATCAACGACCTGAACAATCTGCTGAAGATGCCGCATCTGCGGGGACGGTTCGGCGAGCAGGGGCTGGAGCGCTTGCTCGAGGATTTTCTGCCGCGCCATATGTACGACTTGCAGGCGTCGCCGGACGGCGAGGGTCCGGGCCGCGCCGATGCGGTGATCAAGTTTCCGGACAGGATGCTGCCGATCGACGCGAAATTTCCGCGCGAACAGGTGCTGGCGCTTTTCGAAACCAACGATCCGCAGGCGCTGGATCAGGCGCGGGTCGAGTTCGAGCGCGTGATGAAGGAGCAGGCCAAGCGAATCGCGGGTTACATCAGGCCGGAAAACGGCACGACCGACATGGCGCTGATGTATCTGCCGAGCGAAACGCTCTACATGGAGGCGGTGTTGAACGCGGAGCTGAGCGACTGGCTCAACAAACGGCGGGTGTATCCCGTTTCGCCGAACACGCTGATCGTGACGCTGCAGTCGATCCAGATGGTTTTCAAAATGTATGAATACGCGAAGGGACACGAACGCGCGACCGAGGAACTGAAGAAGGCGCAGAACGCGTTCGGCCATTTCGAGAATCGGTTCGACGAGCTCGGGAAGTCACTGTCGAAGGCGCAGGACGCGTTCGAAGTCGCCAAGGGGCATTTGACGCGCTACCGCAATCGCGTGACGGGCCTGACCGGCGAGCCGTCGCCGGAACTCGAATTCCCCGCACCATCGAGCAACGTGCGCGAAATCGCGTAAACGCTTTTCAGTTACTGCGATTCCTGGTCGGAGGGGGGCGGCGGCTTCAACTGGCTGCGCTCCTTGCCGGCCACGATCCATCGCTCGACTTCGTGGCGCTCGCGCTTCAGGAAGCCGGCGATGGCGCGCCTGAGATCCGGGTTGGAGACGTAGTGGATGCTGCGTGTGAGTGCGGGGTCGAAGCCGCGCAGCCATTTGTATTCGCCGCCGGCGCCGGGTTCGTAACGCTGGAAGCCGTTCAGAATCGAGTGCTCGATGCCGGCGTAATAGCAAACGTTGAAGTGCAGGAAGCGGACCTCGCGGAAGCATCCCCAATAGCGGCCGTACATCACGTTCGCCTTGGCCAGGTTGATGGCGCCGGCGATGAGTTCGCGGCCCGCGTAGGCGCCGATGAACACCATGTTGCGTTTGAAGGATTTGCCGATGGTGTCGAAAAATTCCGCGGTGAGGTAGCGACGGCCCCAGTAAAGCTTTTCGATCGTCGAGCAATAGATTCGGTACATCTCGGCGAACATCCGATCGGGAATTTCCTCGCCCGCCATCACGCGGATGTGGACGCCCTCCCCTTCCATCGCGGCGCGTTCGTGGCGGACGGCGGCGCGCCGCTTGTGCTTGAGGCGGTTGAGATAATCGTCGAAGGTCGCAAAGCCCGCGTTGCGCCAATGGTACTGATAGCCGAGGCGCTCCATGAATCCGATCGGCGCGAGCGCGGCGGCCTCGTCGGGTTCGCAAAAATTAACGTGCACCGACGACAGCTTGTTGTCCTCGCAGATCGACGTGAGCGCCAGGCCGAGCAGATTGATGAGGCCGGCTCGATCGGCGCCCGGCGCAGTGAGAAACCGGCGTCCGCTATGAGGCGTGAACGGCACGCCGACCAAAATCTTGGGGAAGTAGCGGATTCCGGCGCGCTCGGCGGCGTCGGCCCATCCATGGTCGAACACGAACTCGCCCATGCTGTGGGTCTTGAGGTAGAGCGGGGATGCGGCGACGATTTGCTTCCTGGGACCCTGCCGAACGACGAGATGATACGGGGCCCATCCGGTGTCGCGGACGGCCGAGCCCGAGTGTTCCATCGCGCGAAGCCAATCCCATTCGAGGAACGGAGAGTCGTCGGGGGCGAGCAGCGCGTCCCACGCGTCGCGGGAGATTTTGTCGATTCCCTCGACGATAGCGACTTCAAGTCTTGGCGCGGAATCATTCACGGCAGAGCATCAATCCCTTCGATCGAGCGAATCACAACGGTTAAAATATCAGACTTATCGCAAGCGAACCGATTTTTGCCGGACGCTCTCCAGGCGTGCTCGAATTTGTTATTATATTTATGAGCACGGAGCGAGGCGCTCCGAGCGACAGAGGTGCGATGGCGGATTTCGTGCGCAAACGGATCGTTTCGGCGCGAATCACCGACGGCGACGGCGATGGCCGTTTCGGCGAGGGCGATATCGTAACCGAGCGCAAGACCCGCACCAAGTCGAAGACGGCGAAACCGCCGCTCTTCAAGGTTATTTTGCTGAACGATGATTACACGCCGATGGAGTTCGTCGTCGAAGTGCTGAAAGCGGTGTTTCACAAACCGCATGCCGACGCGACGCGAATCATGCTGCACGTGCATCAGAACGGGATGGGCGTGGCAGGCGTGTATCCATTCGAAGTCGCGGAAACCAAGACGCATACCGTCGAGGAACTCGCGCGGCAGGCCGAGTATCCGCTGAAATGCGTGATGGAAAAGGAGTGACCAGCGACAGCATCGATGGCCCCGTCGAATAACAACATCATGATCAGCCGCGAACTGCAGGTAACGCTGCAACTCGCGATGACCGAAGCCGTCAACCGGCGTCACGAGTTCGTGTGCCTGGAGCATCTGCTGTTCGCGATGCTTCACGACGTGACCACGACCACGATACTCAAGAATTGCGGCGCCGACCTGGATGCTCTGCGGCGCAAGCTGGCGCATTACCTCGACGACCAGGTTGAGCGGATGCCAAAGGGCGAGGAAGTGTCGGCGCGCTACGCGATCGGAGTGCAGCGGGCGCTGCAGCGCGCGGCGCTGCACGTGCAATCGGCGGGACGCCAGGAAATCACCGGCGGTAACGTGCTGGTCGCGATGTTCCATGAAACCGAATCGCCCGCGATTTTCTTCCTCCAGGAGCAGGGCGTCACGCGCTTTGACGTGATCAATTTTATTTCGCACGGGGTCTCGAAGGCGGGCGCGGAAGACGACGAGGACGGCGAGGAAGCCGGCAAGGATTCGATCGATCGCGACGGGCATGAGCATGAAGGCGGCGACGAAGAAGGCGAGCGCAAGATGTCGCCGTCGAAGGCGCTCAATACCTACGCGATCAACCTGGCCAAGCGCGCGGCGGATGGAAAAATCGATCCGCTGGTCGGCCGCAAGAAGGAACTCGAGCGCGCGGTGCACGTGCTGCTGCGCCGGCGCAAGAACAATCCGGTGTTCGTGGGCGAGGCCGGGGTCGGAAAGACCGCGCTGGCCGAGGGACTCGCGCTCGCAATTCATAAGGGCGACGTGCCCGACGCGCTCAAGGGCGTCGAGATCTACGCGCTCGACATGGGCGCGCTGCTCGCGGGGACGCGCTTTCGCGGGGACTTCGAGCAGCGGCTGAAGGCGGTCATCAAGGCCGTCGTCGGCGACTCGAAGCGGATTTTGTTCATCGACGAGATACACACGATAGTCGGCGCAGGAGCCGCGTCCGGCGGGACGATGGATGCGTCGAACCTGCTCAAGCCGGCGCTCGCGTCGGGCGACTTGCGATGTATCGGATCTACCACCTACCAGGAATACAAGCGCTCGTTCGACAAGGACAAGGCGCTGGCGCGGCGCTTCCAGCGAATCGACGTGGTCGAGCCGACGCAGGACGAGGCCGTGCAGATTCTGAACGGCATCAAGTCGTATTACGAGAAGCATCACAACGTCCGCTACACGAACTCGGCGATCAGACTCGCGGTCGAGCTGTCGGCGCGATACGTCAACGACCGGTTCCTGCCCGACAAGGCGATCGACGTGATGGACGAGGCGGGCGTCGCGGGGCATTTGCGCGGCGCGGGCACGACGGAGCCGGTGACGGTGGGCACGCGCGACGTGGAGCGGACAGTCGCGCGGATGGCGAAGATTCCGGAGCGGACGGTCTCGGCGACCGATCGCGGGCGGCTGCAAACGCTCGACGAGGATATGAAGCAGGCGGTCTTCGGCCAGGACGAGGCGATCAACTCGGTCGCGCGCGCGATCAAGCTCGCGCGGTCGGGGCTGAGCCATCCCGACAGGCCGGTCGGCGCGTTTTTGTTCGCCGGACCGACGGGCGTGGGCAAGACCGAAGTCGCGCGCCAGCTCGCGAAAGTGATGGGCGTCGAGTTCATTCGCTTCGACATGAGCGAGTACATGGAGCGGCACACGGTTTCGCGCTTGATCGGCGCGCCGCCGGGATACGTGGGCTTCGACCAGGGCGGATTGCTTACCGACGCAATCAACAAGACGCCGCATTGCGTGCTGCTGCTCGACGAGATCGAGAAGGCGCATCCCGATTTGTTCAACATCCTGTTGCAGGTGATGGATCACGCCACCCTCACCGACAACAACGGGCGCAAGGCGGATTTCCGCAACGTGATTCTGGTGATGACCACCAACGCCGGCGCGCAGGAACTGTCGCGCGCGATGATTGGCTTCCACGGCGGACTGGGCCAGGGAAATCCCAAGAGCGTGCTCGAGAAGATGTTCGCGCCGGAGTTTCGTAACCGTTTGTCGGCGACGATTGAATTCGCACCGCTCAGTCCGCCGGTCATGGAGCGCGTGGTGGACAAGTTCATCGCGGAACTGCAGGAGCGCCTCGACAAGCAGAAGGTCACGCTGGTCGTGACACCGGCGGCGAAGAAGTGGCTGGCGGAACACGGTCACGATCCGCGCTTCGGCGCGCGCCCGCTCGGGCGGTTGATCGAAAACGAGATCGCGCGGGTGCTTGCGGACGAAGTGCTGTTCGGGCTGCTGACGAAGGGCGGCAAGGCGACGGCGGACCTCGACGGCGACAAGCTGGCGTTCTCGTACGAGCCGAATCCCGCCCGCCAGCCAGCGCCAGTCGCGTGATTTAATTGACCGCCAGGCCTGCCTCGGTGAGGCGTTGCTCCAGAATCGGGAGGTGGTCGTGGCCCCAGAACGGTTCGCCCTCGAAGACGAATAGCGGCACGCCGAAGACATGATCGGCGGCGGCCTCGTCCTGAGCGCGCTGATAGGCGAGCGCGCCATCGCCTGAAAGAAATTTGCGGTAGTCGCCGGCGGACATGCCGAGGCTTTCGATAACGCTCGCGACCGCGTCGGGCTGATCGGCCTCGAGTTCGCGCTTGAAGAACAATTCGTACACTCGGCGGCTGTAATCGAGCAGGCGGCCATGCTGCTCCGCGAACAGCCCGCCGATCAGCGCCGGCGTCGTGTCGTAAACCTTCAACGGTCCGCGAATCACCAGCCCGCGCGGCTTGGCCCATCGGCGTGCGTCGAGATACGAGTAGCGCGCCTTGTATTCGGAGTAGAGGCTGCGTTCGCCTTTGCCCTTGATTCGCAGCTGGAATGGAATCCATCGCAGGCGAATTCGAAATCGATTTTCGAGCGCAAACGCGAGATCGAAAGCGAGGTAGGCGAACGGACTCTTGTAGTCCGAGTACATTTTCACTTCTTTTTTCAGTGAAAATCACACCTGGGGTTCTAGATCCGCTCTGAAGGTTTCTGCAGCACGGTCGGATGCACCCATTCGGGGCCGCCGGTCTCGGGATGATCGATGTTGTAATGCAAGCCGCGCGATTCGCGCCGGCTCATCGCGGATCGCACCACCAGCTCGGCGACCTTTGCGAGGTTGCGCAATTCGATTGTGTCAGCGTCGAGCAGGTGGTCCCAGTAGTAGTCGTGGATCTCGCCCTTGAGCAGCTCGATCCTGCGCAGTGCGCGCTCGAGGCGCCGGTCGCTGCGCACGATGCCGACGTAGTTCCACATCAGGCGCCGAATCTCGTCCCAGCTCTGCGTGATCATCACGCGCTCCTCGCTTCGAATCGCGCGCCCGGGATCCCATTCGGGAAACTCGGGCGGAGCGCCCCCTCCCGACGCGACGATTTCACGCGCCGAGGCAAACCCGCGGCGGCCCATCACTGCGGCCTCGAGCAGCGAGTTCGACGCGAGCCGGTTGGCGCCGTGCAGCCCGGTCATCGCGACCTCGCCGGCTGCGTACAGGCGCGGAATCGAAGTGCGTCCGTCGAGGTCGGTCTGCACGCCGCCGCACATATAGTGCGCCGCCGGTACGACTGGAATTGGTCCTTTGGTCAGGTCATATCCAAAGCTCAAGCATCGCTTGAAGATATTCGGGAACCGCCGCCGGATGAAATCGGCGTCGCGATGGCTCAAATCGAGGTACACGAAATCCAGCCCGAGACGTTTCATCTCGGAATCGATCGCGCGCGCAACCACGTCGCGCGGCGCCAGTTCGGCGTCGGGATGGTAGCGCTTCATGAACGCGGCGCCGTCGGGCAATTTCAGAATCGCACCCTCGCCGCGCAGCGCCTCGGAAATGAGAAACGACTTGGCGGCGGGATGATACAGGCAGGTGGGATGGAACTGGTAGAACTCGAGATTCGCGACGGACGCGCCCGCCCGGTACGCCATCGCGACGCCGTCGCCCGAGGCGATATCGGGATTGGTCGTGTAGAGATAGACCTTGCCGGCGCCGCCCGTCGCCAGCATCGTGGCGCGCGAAATCACTTTGCGGATTTCGTGAGTGTTGCGGTCGAGCGCATAGACGCCCCAGCACGCGCCGGGCCTGCCAGCGGTGGGAGCCTCGACGAGCAGATTGATCGCGACGTGATTTTCCAAAGTGCGGATGTTGGGCCGAGCGGCGGCGGCCTGGGTCAGCGCGCGCATTATTTCGCGGCCGGTCAGGTCCTGCGCATGCAGCACGCGGCGATGGCTATGACCGCCTTCCTGGCCGAGATCGTATTCGAGCTCGCTGTCGTCAGGCCCCCCGGTCTCAACGCGAGTGAAGCGCGTGCCGAGCCGGATCAGTTCACGCACCGCCGCGGGACCCTCGCGAACGATGGTTTCGACCGCGACGCGATCGCACAGGCCGGCGCCCGCGCGGATGGTGTCCTCGATATGCGATTCGAACGAGTCGTCAACGCTCCACACGCTCGCGATGCCGCCCTGCGCATAGGCGGTGTTGGCTTCGGAGCTGCCGGCCTTGGTGAGCACGGTGACGGTGCCGACTTCGGCGGCCTTGATGGCGAAGGTCAGGCCCGCGATGCCGCCGCCGATTACCAGGAAGTCGCTGAACAGTTGCGCGTTATGCCTCATCATGTGGCCTCGGTGCCGTCCGCGCGGGAATCGCGGAGCCTGCGTTGTGTCAATTTGACGCTACTCGGTCTGCGCTCGGCCAGTCAAGGCGATCGAGCGGCTGCGATTTGCCCCCTCCAGCCGATTCAAATATTCTTGACGGTGCGGATCGCAACGAAGAGCGGAAAGCTCCGCTGCACAGTTCGTCGAGCCGCCGACAGGCCAAGCCCGTGCCGATGACGCCGCCAAATATTGTTACGCTGTTCCGGATCGCGACCGCGCCGGTCCTGATCTTGATCCTGATGCATGCGGGACCGGCCGCGTCGTGGCTTGCAGCCGGGGTCTTCTTCATCGCGACGGTCAGCGATTACTTCGACGGCTACCTGGCGCGCAGCTACGACTCGGTCACCACGCTCGGCAAATTTCTCGATCCGATGGCCGACAAGCTGGTCGTCACTACTGCGCTGATCATGCTCGCCGGGATGACGCGAACGCCGCACGTGCCAGCGTGGATGGTCGTGGTGCTGGTGTCGCGCGAAATAATGGTGACGGGACTGCGCGCGGTCGCGGCGGCCGAGGGGTTAATCGTCGGCGCCGAGGAGCTCGGCAAATACAAGATGGCGTTGCAGTCGATCGCGATTCACGGTTTGCTGATTCATTACACGTATCTGCACGTCGATTTCTTCGCGGCCGGGATGTTGATCCTGTGGCTCGCGACGGGGGTGAGCGTGTGGTCGGGCGTCGATTACTACGTGCGCGTGGTCGTGGCGCTGCGGCCAAAACCGCTGACTGCTGCGGGCAAGCGGGCGGTGATTTGACAGACGCTCCCGCCGCGGATAGTCAAATGAATTCAATCTACCGGTTTGGAGAGCGGGTGTAGCTCAGTTGGTAGAGCGCGTGCTTGCCAAGCACGAGGTCGTCGGTTCGAAACCGATCACCCGCTCCATAAAGAACAAATAATCAAAGGATTTATTGATGATGCCAGCGC
>Ga0074044_10000384_pt1 | contig 43716 bp, 43 predicted proteins | sample BogForMeECP23OM1_FD_94443 | JGI IMG/M metagenome (GOLD analysis project Ga0074044, IMG submission 94443) | Bog forest soil microbial communities from Calvert Island, British Columbia, Canada - Bog Forest MetaG ECP23OM1 | ecosystem: Environmental > Terrestrial > Soil > Wetlands ...
ATTTCCATCAAGGCCAGGGCTCCTTTGCGACGCCCATCTCACAGGCCGGATATATGACCGCAACCAGGTTCTCCCTCCCCGTTCCTCACCCTTGCACGCGGGCGGGGTCCATATATGACACAAAGGCGCACTCCAAAGTCCCCGTCCATCCTTGTGTCATCCCGACCGAAGTGGAGGGATCGTGCGCCGTTCGTGGCGCGCGGCCACCGACGCCGGGAGCTTGCGCGAAAGTTTCACCTCAGTGCTGGAGAGACTGCTGCTAGGGCTTGTGGCGGAAGCGATCGCGTAGCCGCTTGAAGAATCCTGCTTGCGCTACTCCGGCCTGCGTGACGACCGGAACGGAATCGATCGGCTTTCCATCAGCCGTGATCGCTATCTGTCCTACTTCCGCGCCTTTTGTCACCGGCGCGCTCAAGTACTTTGCGCTCGGCGTCCATGTCACGGCGATCTTGCTTTCTTCGCCCTTGCCGACCGTCACATAGGTCGCGTGGGTCGGCGCGATCGTGACCGAATCTACCATCCCGTAAAACACCGGAAGTGTCGCGGGTACGACCTTGCTCGAATCTGGTTTGGCGGTCACGAAGGTGCGAAACGCCCAGTCGACCAGTTTCTCGGTCTCGACGCGCCGCTTTTCAGAGCTCGGCGTTCCCATCACCGCCGAAACCAGATGCGTTCCCTTCGATGTCGCCGATGAGACCAGGTGGTAGCCGGCTTCATCGACGTGGCCGGTCTTGATGCCGTTTACGCGCGAGTCATAGAACAGCAGCGTGTTGAAGTTGCGTTGCGTGATTTTGTCAAAGGTAAATTCCTTGGCGTCCGTGTAGGTCAGCGCTTCCGGATGATTCTTGAGCAGCGCGCAACCGAGTTTCACCATGTCGGCCGCCGTAGTGTATTCGTCTTCGACCGGCAATCCATCGGGATTCGAAAAATGTGTCTCCGTTAATCCCACTTCTTTGGCCTTGGCGTTCATTTGCTGCGTGAAGCCGTTCTCGCTGCCGCCAAGATATTCCGCCAGCGTCACCGCGGCATCGTTGCCCGACGAAACCATCAGGCCGTAAAGCAGGTCGTGCACGGCGACTTGCTGGCCAACGCCCAGGAACATCCTCGACACGCTCTCGTCCATCGAGAGTCGCCACGCCTTCTCGCTGATGGGCATCGTGGTGTCCAGCGTGATGCGCTTTTGATCGAGCGCATCGAGCGTAAGATAAAAGGTCATGATTTTGGCGAGGCTGGCGGGCTGCATCCGCTGATGCTCGTTGTAGGCGTACAGCACAGCCCCGGTCTGCGCGTCCACCATCATCGCGGCTTTGGCGTCGAGCGCGAACGGGGCAGGGCGATCGCCCAGCACGCGAATGTCTGAGAGCGGTACGGCCGGCGGTGCTTCCTTGGCGGCGGCTGCGTGGGGCGCCTTTGGTTTTGCCTTGGCCGCATCCGCGGGCGCAGCCGCGAAAACGAGGACGGACGCAAACAAGATTGATAAGAGTACGATGCTTCGGTTGCCGACAGCTTGCGAACCCATCGCGATCCGCTCCACCTCCACCCATATCGAAGCTACGGGGCATGGCGGAGTACCGCAAGCCCGTCCCTGCCGCCTTGCGCGATGATATATTCCTTTTGAGCTGGATTGCGAATAAATCAGGAAAGTCCCGTCGAGTAATTGCATGGACATCTCCATCATCCTTCCGGTCGTCAACGAGCGCGAAAACCTCACCATCCTGATTCCGCGCCTGACGATGTTGTTGGACAGGGCGCGCCTGGATGGCGAGATCATCGTCGTCGATGGCGGCTCGACCGACGGGACCGTCGACGCTGCCTCCGCGCTGGGGGCGCGGGTGGTACCCGAGCGGGGCAAGGGATATGCGAGCGCACTGGAGACCGGGTTCGACGAGGCGCGGGGCGATTGGGTGCTGACGCTGGACGCAGACCTGTCGCATGATCCCGATTTCGTCGTCAAAATGTGGCGGGCGCGCCAGCGGGGCGACATCGTCATCGCTTCTCGCTACGCCCGTGGTGGTGTGGCCTACACTTCGCCACTGCGCAAAATGCTGAGCGCGCTCCTCAATTCCTTTTTGCGCCGCGTCCTTTCGATTCCAGTGCGCGACGTCTCCAGCGGCTATCGCCTCTATCGCCGCGCCGCGCTTGAAGGGCTGAGTCTGGAGTCGACCAACTTTGAGGTTCTCGGAGAAATCCTGGTCCGCCTCTATGCGCGCGGTTACAGCGTTACCGAAGTGCCGTTCACCTATTTTCCGCGCGAAGCGGGCAGCTCGCACGTGAGGCTGCTACGGTTCGGAATCGACCAACTGCGTTCCGCGTTCAAGATGTGGAAGCTTCGCAACTCTCTCGAGTCAGCCGACTACGATGAGCGCGCCTACTACAGCATCATTCCCATCCAGCGCTACTGGCAGCGCCGGCGCCATCACATCACCGTTTCATGGGCGCGCGGCGCGGGGCGAATCCTCGATGCGGGCTGCGGCTCCAGCCTGATCGTTCAGAGCCTCAACAACGCGATCGGTATGGAATTCAATTTCAGCAAGCTGCGCTTCCTGCGCCGCTACGGAATTCCGCTGGCGCGCGGCTCGGCGTTCGCGCTGCCGTTCAAGGACGGAAGCTTCGATTGCGTGATCAGTTCGCAGGTCATCGAGCACGTTCCCTACGATGAAGTGCTGTTCACCGAAATGCGACGGGTGTTGCGGCCCGGCGGAGCGTTGATCCTTGGAACGCCCGATTACGCGACGATCGGATGGCGCATCATCGAGCCAACTTACGCATTCCTGCTGCCGGGCGGCTACGCCGACGAACACGTCACGCACTACACGCGCGAAAAACTCATCGAGATTATGTCGCGGCACGGCTTTGCGGTCGAGGAAGTCGCGTACGTGGGCCGCAGCGAACTAATCATGCGCTGCCGCAAGACCGAGCTCAGCGAACCGAGACAGATAACTGCAGCAACCGAGGAATCGAGCGCAGCTTAATTTCAAGGGGTATCAGCCGATGTCGTCGCGAAAATCATTGGTTATGTTCGCCGCGGCGCTCCTGTTGTTCGGATGCGCTGCACAGACCAATAGCAGCGCTCCAGGCGCCGCCGCATCGTCGGCGGCGGGAAGCTGCAACGTTGACAGCGTGAAGGTCTGTACCGAAGCGCAGACCGCGGGCACGCTGGAAGCACCGCAGCCCGCGGTTGGCTATACGACGACGCAATCCGCGATGCCCGACACGGCGCATCTCGCAATACCCAACGGGCCGACCGTGCAGGTAATGTGCTACTACAATCCGCAGCACACGTCGCTCGGCAAGACTGACTGGACCTCATCGAGCGAGCTAGACGCGAATGCAACCCAATATCTTCAAAGCAAAGGCTACTGCGTGCACTAGTAATATTCGTCCTCCCTGACCTATAAGTCTAACGCAGAAAAGGGGGATCGTATGGTGTCACGGCACCCCTCACCAGGGGTATCATTTTCTGATCTGCTTGAGGGCTCCGCCGAAAGGCCCTAGTCATTCGGCTCGCATCCTTGACCTTGAACATAGTGGAACCCGTCATTGCAGGTGCCCCGTAGCAGTTCCGCGTCATTCGTTGTACCCGCTTGCCGCAAACCTTGTTCCTGCCGTGGGTCCGCGTGTTCACCACTACATTGGGAAACGTTGGGCCCGATTTGCTCGCATCTACCCGGGTCGAAAGTTACGCCCGCCATCAGGGCCTTCGGATCTGTCTTTGGAGGCGGCTGACTGGAGCACGATATGACAAGGGCCGCCGCCGCAACTGATAGTACGAACGTTTTCATAGGTTTCCCCTCCTTTTGGCTTCCAGTCGTGGGACGTTACCAGTTTTAGACTTGGATCTGGAGCGTGGCAAGCGACGTTAACTATAAGTGACCGCGAAGTGATAACTACGCCTACTTTAGCACTTCGCAGGATGGCGCGGAGTTGAGCCGCCGCCCAGCGGCTCTGGCACTTGGCAAGGTCCCTTCTTGGACAATGGGTTTCTGCAGACGACCTGGAACGAGGCGCGAGGCCCAAGTGGAGATCGTTGCGTCTTATCGAGTGCTCACAAGCAGTGGAACTCATAAGCATGTGGCTCGCTCCGAGTGGCAGGCCCGTCGCCTTCAGCCCCCCCTTTGTCGCCGCCCGTTGGGCAGCCCGTAATTCTCCAGCTTGGCGGAGGCAGCAACAACAAGGGAATCGTCGTTCCCGAAGCTCACTCGATTGCTGACGGAGACACAGAGGCTGCTCACTGCATGATCGATTCGGCTAATTATCAAAATAAGGACGCGAGGCAGCTAAGGTGCGGCAGAAATGTCCTCTACAACTTGGGCGATGTGGTGTTGATTCCGGAGCACGCGCTGGAAGCGGGCCATCAGTATTTGGTGTCAATGAAAGTTGACGATACTGAGTCTTCATGGCAATTTACGCTCGCTCCCGATGCTTGCTACGGCCGGTAGAAGATGCCCCCATTGAACCGGCTAGGTGCCGCACTACTTGGCTTTGCGTTGCTCGCGATCGCGGCCTGTTCTCCGATCAGCGCGCCCGCCGCGAGGCCAGAAGTGGCGCAAGCGGCCACGGCTCCATCCGCGCCGGAACCCGAATGGCTCACGCGGCTTGAACTACTACCGGCATGCCAACGGTTTGCATCCGATAACCGCTGATACAGCGCTGAGCGATGCGGACCTGAATCACGCGCGCTACCTGGTGAAGAACCGGATTGGCTTCGGTGCCGGCGGGGAAGTGCACGACGAGAACAGGCAAAACCAATGGTACACTCCGGCAGGCTACGCCGCCGGACATTCCGGCAACGTGATGCAATCGACGGCGGAGATTTCCGAGTCGGCAGCGATCGAACGCTGGATGGGAGCGCCCTTCCACGGCCTGGCGATGCTGGCTCCCGACCTGAAGACTTCCGGATTCGGGAGCTACTGCGAGCCCGGCTTGTGCGCCGCCGTATTGAGCGTGGGCCACATCGCGAATCTCGCTCAAGCCGCAACTCTCAAGACTCGCGAGCAATTCGACTACGACAGCGATGCACCCGAGAAACGCAATCAACTCTTCCTCGAGACTCCCGTCAGATGGCCCGCGCCTGCCGTGACGATCAGCAACGGCAGCTTCGGCGGAAGCGAATGGCCCAATCCGCTGAGTGCGTGCCCGGGCTATACGCCCCCGACGGGCGCTGTTATTTTCGCCTCGTTTGGCAGCGACTTCGTCGCGGAGCCGCAACCCGAGTCGCTGGCGTGTGGCGGGGCCCCGGTTGACCATTGCATGGTGACGGCAAAGAACTATCAGAGTCCGGATGCGACGCAACTGAACACCGCGCGGGAGATTCTGCAGGGCGATGCCGCCGTGCTGCTGATTCCGCGCAATCCGGTGAAGCCGGGAAGCACCTGCCAGGTATCGTTGACGGTGGACGGCACCGAGTATCAATGGTCGTTCAGCGTGGGCCCGCAAGCGGTGCGGGCGGCGGACGACGCGAATTCTCACTGAGCTGAATTTCCAGGAGGACTGCGATGCCACGTCTCAAGGTCGGCGATATCAACGTGCATTACGACGTGCAGGGCGGCGGCGAACCGCTGCTGATGATCATGGGGCTTGGCGCCAGCTCGGCTGCGTGGGACGCGGAACTGGTGCAGGAACTTGCTAAGTCCTTCCGCACGATCACGTTCGATAATCGCGGCACCGGCCAGACTGACAAGCCCGACCAGCCTTACTCGGTGGAGATTTTTGCCGATGATGCGGCGGGCGTGCTCGACGGACTCAATATTCCGCGCGCGCACATTTTCGGCGTTTCGATGGGTGGGATGATCGCGCAGGAATTTGCCCTGCGTCATTCGGGTCGCACCGGCAGTCTGACCCTTGGATGCACCACGGCGGGCGGCGCGCACTCGGTCCCACCGCCGCCGGAATCGCTCAAGGTTCTCACCGCCCCGCGCGAGGGAGTTCCGCCCGAGGAAGTAATCCGTCGCGGATGGCCGCTTGCATTCACGCCGGAGTATCTGGCGGCGAATCGCGCGAAGCTCGAAGCGCGCATCCCGCGCCTGCTGGAGCATCCTACCCCGCCGTTCGCGTTCAAGCGCCAGATGGAAGGGACCTACACGCTCAAGACGTGGGACCGGTTGCCGGAAATAAAGGCGCCCACGCTGGTCATCACGGGAGCCAAGGACGTTCTGATTCCGGCCGCGAACTCGGAACTTTTGGCCGGGAGGATTCCCGGCGCGAAGCTGCATATGATTCCGAACGCCGGCCACGGTTTCACGACCGAAGCGCTCGACGAGTTCCTGCGGGTGTTCGTTCAGTTCGTAAAGTCGAACCCAATCGCTGCGTGACGAGCTAGAGCCCGCAGACCACGGGAACCAAGGCACCAGGACACCAAGTCCGGAGTGACTTCCTGGTGCCTTCGTGCCTTTGTGGTGGCTCTCTTTGCAGGCTGACACTTGCGGCGCGGCCGCACGGACGGGTTTAATCCCACAGCGTGGCTTCCTTCAATGATTTCGCGTTTGTCTGCCAGGAACTTGGGCAGACGCAGAGCCGCCTCCAGATGGCCGAAGCGGTGGGCACTTTTCTGGCCGCGCTTGGTGTCGATGAGGCCGAGGTCGCGGCGCGATTCATGGTCGGAAGCGCGCTGGAACAGGGTGAACAGAAGCGTCTCCAAATCAGCGGGCGGGCCATCTGGAAGATCGTCGCCGAGATGACCGGAGCGGCCGATCAGAGCGAAGACATATTCACCGCCGCCGAAGACTTCGGCGAAGCGGTTGCCGTCATGCTGCGGTTGCGCGCCGCGGAACCTGAGCCGACGCTCACCATCGCAGACGTCGATCGCATCTTCCACGAGATTGCCGACATAGAAGGGCGGCACGCGCGAAATCGAAAGCTGGATGCGCTGCGCGGGTTGTTCGAACGCGCTTCCGCGCTGGAGGGCAAGTACCTTACCAAGATTCTGATTCGCGAGATGCGACACGGAGTCAGCGAGGGCCTGATGCTGGAAGCGATCGCGCGGATAGCCAACCGCCCGGTCGCCGATGTTCGGCGTATCCACATGCTCGAGGCCGACCTGGGCCGTACCGTCCGAATCCTGCGCGAAGGAGGCGCGCCGGCCGACGATGGGGCGGGCGCGCGCCGATCGCAAGGCACCGTCAAGCCGCTCAAGCCGATGCTCGCGCAACCCGCCGCCGATGTTGCCGAAGCGTTTGCGATGCTGGGGCCGGAGCTTGCCTTCGAGCACAAGCTCGATGGCGCCCGCGTGCAGATTCATCATGGGGAAGATGGCGTGACGCGAATCTTCTCGCGCCGGATGAATGAAATTACCGCGAGCATTCCGGAAGTGACGGAGATGATCGCGCGGCTCGAGGGCCGCGCCGCGATCCTCGATGGCGAAGTCGTCGCCGTCGATCCTGCGGGGCGCCCGCTCGCCTTCCAGGAACTCATGCGCCGTTTCGGCCGCGTCAAGGACATCGACAAGCTGCGGGTCGAACAACCAATCAAACTGCATCTTTTCGATCTGCTCGCGCTCGATGGCGCACTCACGATCGATCATCCGTACTCGGAGCGGATCGAGATGCTGGAACAGCTTGCGCGAGGCGCCGGACTGACGACCGTGAATCGCGTCACGATGCCGTCGCTGGCGGATGCGGAGCGATTCTTTGCCGATGCGATCGCGGGCGGATATGAGGGCGTAGTCGCAAAATCCCTCAAGAGCGCGTACATGCCGGGCGTGCGCGGGCGCGGATGGGTCAAGATCAAGCATGCGCGCACGCTGGACCTGGTGATTGTCGCAGCGGACTGGGGTTATGGCCGCCGCCACGGATGGCTTTCCAACTACCATCTGGCGGCGCGCGACGAGCGTACGGGAGGCTTCGCCGAGGTCGGCAAGACGTTCAAGGGATTAACCGACGATCAGTTTCGGGAGATGACCGAGCGTCTTCTCGCGCTCAAGATCAGCGAGTCGCACGGCACGGTCGTTGTGCGACCCGAAATCGTCGTCGAGGTCGGCTACAATGACATCCAGCGCAGCCCGCAATATGACGCCGGGATGGCGCTGCGGTTCGCACGGATCGTACGAATCCGCAACGACAAGAGCGTGGACCAGGCCGATACGATCGCAGCAGTGGCGCGGGACTTCGAAAGCCAGATGGTCAAGCCGCTCGCCGCCAAAGTATGAAGAATCGCGGTCGCGCAGGATGGATGACGCATCGGCGATAAATCTGCGATTTCGTCCCGGCAGCATCGACTATGACGGCGCGATGTCACGCAACTATGGGCAGGGCAGGGCGCTCCGACCCGAGGTCGCGGAGCTATGGCGCGGGGTCCTGGATCCATATTTCTCGTCTTTGAAATCGCGACGGGTCCTTGATCTCGGTTCGGGCACGGGCCGCTTTTCGAGTCTTCTTGCCGAATGGTTCGGCGTGCGCGTCGTGGGCATTGAGCCGTCGCGCGGTATGCAAACGGCGGCCAACGCGTCCTTGGGGGTCAGTTACGCAGCAGGAACAGCGGAGGCGATTCCGCTTTCTGCCAATTGTGTCGACCTCGTCTGGATTTCCCAGGTCTGGCATCACGTCCGCGACCTGCACGCTTGTGCGCGAGAACTGCATCGGGTTTTGCTGCCCGGGGCGCGCGTGATCATCAGAGGAACGTTCGGTGATCCACGCGGCGGCGAACGATGTACCGCTACTTTCCGCAGATCAAACGGATGGCCGAGTCGTTTCCCAGCCTCTCGCACACGGTGAATACGCTTGCAGAAGCAGGCTTCATACACGAGAGTTCCCGAGCGATCCTTCAGCCGACCTTTGCAGACTTAAGGGAACTCGCTCGCCGCACACGATTTCGCGCTGACAGCACGCTCGCATCGTTGAGTGACGACGAATTTAATCGCGGCCAGGAGGCGTTGGATCGGGCGGCAGATATATCTCCTTCCGATCCGGTGATCGACACCATCGATTTGGCAGTATTCAGACTCAGTTCGTAGCGCGGACAGGCGCACCGGCTCTCGCTAATTTCCGGTGCAAAAGTATCGACGATTTCCGCGTAGCCAGCACTTGGAAAGAATCGTCAGGGGCTGGAATCCGAGGAACCTGGCTTTTCTCCGGTCCCACTGTGGCGGTATGAGACGCGCAAAAAAACGTGTTTTGCGCGATTGCGCATGGAATCGTCCCAGCTGAAAGACGGTAGGGCGGATGACGCAGTCGGATGCGAATTGCTTTCCGCGTCAACCTGTCAACCGGTTGACACCATACGGCGGTTGACAGGCGGCGGTTGACACCCATACGGCGGTTGACAAGCGGCGGTTGACGGATGGTGTTTGATGTCTCAATACCTAGAACAACGTTATTGTCCGGACCGGGATGGGCCATTTGCCTTCGCGCCCGCGCGGATCGGGTGGTGAGAAGGGGCACGCGTTCGAGCGCTCCATCGGCTGTTCGTACGGCGACCGCCGCAATGCTTAAACCTGACAGTAGGTTCGCGCCATCACGTCGAGCGACCACCCGAACCGTCAGGCCAGCTTGTCGAGCACCCGCGAAACTACGCGGAAATCGTCGACACTTTTGCACCGGAAATTAGCTAGCCTGGGTTCCTTCGCCAGTCGATCGCGGGCGGGACGCCCACGCGACCGATCTCTTTCGCGCCGCGATTGGCGGTGTGAATAGAGATGGAGGGAATCGAGCGGCGCGCGCTCAGTGATGGTTCATGTAGGCAGGTTCGTGGGCGTCGTGCAGCGCCATCGCAATCGATTCGATCTCGGTCTCGCCAAAATCCTCGAACGCGAACAGGTCGACGGTTTCGTTGTCGTGCCGTTCGTAAACATCACAACACCAGCAGTTCGGGCCAAGTTGCTTGGTCCGCAGCACAAAAGTGTTGCTCCCCACCACTTCCACCCGCTCCATGGTGCATACCTCCTACCGAAAGTTGCCATGGTCGTCGGCCGTGACATGAGAAAAATAGCACGATTCGAGCAGGACAGCTAATGCAATGATAAGGCAGTTCGCCTTAATTTCAGCGAGATTCTGGATTAGCTGAGCTATCCAGTAGCCTTAAGCGTGGCGATCCAGTCGTGCAACGCTTCGTCGCTGCTGCGGAACGCGATCTCATCCCACGGAATCTCTTGCGGCGTGAAGTAGTGGACTTCGAGAGCCTCTGCCGATGGCGCCGGATCGCCGCTGTGCGCGCGCGCCAGGTACGCGACCATTTGCGCATTATGATTGGCGGGGTCGGTGTAGACGCCAAGCAGTCGATCGATTTGCACCTGCAGGCCCACTTCCTCCGCGGTCTCGCGCACGGCCGCGTCTATCGCGCGCTCGGCAAAATCAACGAATCCGCCCGGGAACGTCCACTTGCCCATCGAGGGTTCATTGCCGCGCTTCAGCAGCAACACCCGGCCGCTCTCGATGACGAGACAGCCGACCACGAGCTTCGGCGACGGGAAGAAAACAAAGCCGCATCGTTCGCACACGGGACGCTCATCTCCATCGGGGAGCACGGGCCGGCGTTCCATCGCGCCGCCGCACAGTGCGCAGAAGCGCACGTCCCTGGGGAATCGATGCTGCACGTGATGGTTGGCGTGAACGGCGTCTTTCTTCATCGCGAATCTCAGGCGGTCAGGCGGCGGACCAGTGCCTCGCCGATCAGGATTATCATCGCCGCGATTATCGGGAATGAATTGAGCGACTCGCGGCGTTCCAGAGTCGGACGCGAAAGTCCTGTTTCTATTGCGCTTGGGTTCAGCCGCCCGCCGGTCGCGGATGCGAGCCGTTCGAGCAGGCCGTAATTGGGTGCCGGGCGCGGAAGCTCAGCGAGCACGGCAGGGCTGACCGTATACGCCAACGGCGGGAACGGCGCCGACTTCGATCGGGCGGGAGATTTCACCTCGATGAAGTAGGTTCCCGGCGTGGGCGCATCGATCGATCCCGAGAATTCTCCCGGCACCTGCTGCGACAGCGTCGTTTCGTAGTGCGTATCGTGCGGTCCCGAGACGAGTACCGTCAGAACGCCGAGCCCTTTGCCGAACTCCGCGGTGTAGTCGTTCAGCTTGATGTTGATGCGGCCGCCCTGATAGCCCAGTTCGACGTCAAATTTCTGCTCGGTCGCGGTCTCGGGCGTCAGCCAGTTGAAAAGCCGATCCCACACCGGGCCGAACACGTTGGACTTGACCCAATTGCCGGACCATCGGCCGCTCGCGTCGGTCGTCACCGCCATCGTCTTTCCGGTCCCATACTTCCAGCTCGCGATGAGCGGTTCCTTGTTGTCGCCGCGATCGATGTAGGCGCTTAAGTCGGCGTCCGGTTTGAGTTGGGTCGATACGTAGCCGGTGAGCGGAGGCAGTTGATGGCCGGCCAGGTCCTTGAGGACAGGATCAGGGCTGACGGTGTGCGGCGTGAAGTCCTTCTGCTCCTGCATGGTCGTTTCGCCGCCGTGCTGCCGGAAGTCTTCGACGAACAGCTCGGGCAGGTTTTTGGCACTGTCGGTCTGATAGAACGCGCCGCCGCCGTACTCGCTGATCGATTGCAGCAGGGCGACGTTCGCTTCGTTTCCAATCGCGATGGCCGAAATGGTCGCGCCGCCCTCACGATGCATCCGGGAGACCAGGTCGTAGTACATCGCGGGCGTGCCTCCTGTCTCGCCGTCGGTCAGAATCACGACGTGCTCAAGCTGCGCGCCGCTGGTGGCCAGCGTACGCTCCGCCTCCTGCAGGGCCGGCAACAGATAGGTTGTACCGTGCGCGACGAGCCGGTTGATCATCTGGTTAAGATACGGGCGGCTCTTCGCAAGCGTTTCGAGCGGCACGACCACGAACGGTTGCGAGTCGAACCCAATCACACACACGAGGTCGGAGTCCTTGAGCGTCTTGGTCACCGTTTCCGCGGCGGCTTTCGCGTAAGTCAGCTTGTCGTTTCGGCCCATCGAGCCCGACTTGTCGATAATCAAGATCAGGGCGCGCGTACGTTCCTTGCGCTCGGGTGGTTTCATGACGACGGGCATCGCCTTGGCAAGCGGGCTCGATTGCCACTGCCCCAGGCCGAAGCTGGAGTCGCCGCCGATCATCGCGAGCGAGCCGCCCCGTTCGACGTAGTTGACGAGCGCATTCTGTGCGGCGGCTGAAACGCGATCCGCCGCCAGATTGTTCAGGAAGACCGCATCGAAGCCGGCGAGGCTTCCGTTCCATTCACCCGAGCCGACCGTCACGACGGCTGGGTCGAAGCCGCGGCGCTGCGCGACGGTCTGCAGGTACGATGCGTCCTGCGCCTTGTCGGTGAGGATGAGAACCTTGCGCTGCGCGCCCACTCCTACCCATCCCTGGAGCGAGTCATCCTCGAGATATTTGTCGAGGCTCGCATCATCGGCTTTGAACGTCGCGCGGTATGATGCCAGCCCAGTCGTTTCGTTGCGGACCGGAAAGTCAAAGCGCTCTGCCCCGCGGCCCAGCGTCACCTTTCGCTCAGTAGTGAGCGCATCGCCGCGATAGACCGAAATCGTGCCGGTTACGGGCCGATCGTTAAAATTGTCCATCGTCACGCCGAGCGCGAACGGCTCGGCCTTTTCGAGCGCGGGCGGCAGCGTCAATTCGGTCATCGCGACGTTGGGAATCGAAGTCGCGCCGGGGGGAGTGAAGATGTCGAGGCGAATTCTCGCGGCGTACAGCGCGTTCACGGCGCGCAGCGAGTCGCCCAGGTTTTCCCATCCGTCGGTCACCAGCACGGCAGGACCGCCTTCGGCAGTGGGATCGGTCGCTAGATGTGCCAGCGCGACTTCAAGGTTGGTATGGTCGGGTTCGCAGCCATCGCAGGCGGACGACGCGAAGTCGGACTCCACGTCGCCGATGGTCCGAGCGATAGTGGAAGTCGCGAAGATGAACGCGGGATCGCCCGCACGAAGTTTCAGATCGTCCTTGAGCAGATGTGTCGTCCACGCTCGCATCTCAGGCGTGATGCTTGCGGATGCATCGACCACCGCGGGCCGCGCGGCGCCCTCGAAGCGCATCACCTTTTCCGGATTTGCAACCGCGAGCACGAACAGAGCCAGCGCCGCCGCGCGCATCAACGGCGCCCAAATCTTCACGAACTCGCGCGCGTTAATCAGCGCCCACGCCAGCACCACTCCCGGAATGACGAGCAAATACAGTGCGGCGGGCCGCGCGAATGAGAGGTCGGCGATAAGCGCCCGCACGTCCATGCTCAGGCCTCGAGCGGGCGGCGCCGCCTGCGATAGACGATGATCGCTTCGAGCGCGCCCAGGGCGAGTATTGCCGCCAGCACCCAGGCGCTAAGAGAAGACTTCTCGGTGAACCACTGGCCGGAGGTCGCGGAGCTTCGCGTCTCCACCTTGAGCTGGGGCGTGTTCTGAAAATCCGACACCGCCATGTTGTCCAGATTAACCGCGCGCGCAGTGAGCGGAACGTCAGGCCCCGAAAGTTCGTAAATTCCTTGCGCGCCAACTTCCGTAAATAACGTGCCGGGCGTCGCTTTGATCTTCTTTCCGGAGGGCAACGTCACCGCTTCCACGCCGGCCGGGACGAGCCATGGCTCTCCGGTGTGATAGCCGCCGCTGTTCGCGCCAAGTCCTGCCAGATAGCTCAGGATGTTCAGCGTCAGGATAGACATCGGCAGGTTGCGCCGGCCGAGATACGGGAACGGATTGAACCCGGTGGCCACGTAGCGATGACCCTGGCGCTCGCCGCGCATCAGAAGTCCGCCGCCTTGTCCTGACATCACGGAGGACATCCATGGATGCGCGCCAAGGAACTCGCCCTGTCCGAGATTGAGCAAGCGAAAATTGACCGAGTCGGTAAGCTGGTCGGTGTTGCGCCATCCCGCGATCTGGATTCCCGCCGCCTGCGTCACTGAGAAATCGAAGACCGGGTCTCCGGGCGGCGGCATTACCATGAGCGTGTTCACCGCAGGGAGTTCCTTGGGCGCGGCATATTCAAAGATGGCGAGGTCGGCGTTCTTGAATTCCTCGGGCGAGAACGAGCCGGGCGCGACCGTCTTGACCGCCACGCCAGGAATCGAATCGAGCCCGGCGCCATCGGCCGGCGTTGGGCTGATGAAGAGAACCGCCACCGCCTTGACCGATCCGCCGGTCGCGTAGGCGACGTTGTCGAGCGGGAACGCATCGTCGGGTTTCAACGTCGCGCGGTACGTGCGCGCGGGCGGCAGCGTCGGAAATTCGAGCGAACCGGTTTCACCGGCAGCCAGTGTTTCGTGCGCATCGCCGAGTTTGCGCCCATCGCCTTCGATGACGACTTCGACGGGCTTTGACTGAGAGGAGAAATTCGCGACCGTAAGTTGCGCGTGCAGCGCCTCCTCGCCAAAAACCTCGCGGCGCAGCCCGAACGATCCGAGCGCGAGATTGGGTATGGCGTCATCGACCAGGATCGAATCGATCGCCGCCGGCGCGGGCGGAGCGATCGCCTGGCTGCCGACGAAAATCACTTTGCTGAAACGCCCTTCCGAGGTCAGCGCACTGAGCAGCGCCGCGACCGAATTGCCATCGTTGGGCGCGTCGGTCGGCTTAAGGCGGCGAATTGCGATCAGCGCCTCGGCGATCGAGTCGAAGGGCGGTGCAATTCGATGCGGCGCGGGGGTGGTCGAAAAAATTGTTATTTTGCCGCTATCGTCGGTGGCGGCAAGCCTTCGTTCGGCCTTGTCAATCGCCTCTGCGAAGCGGGTTGCTCCCGTTTCGAGCTTCGCCTGCATTGCCGCCGAATTGTCTACTACCACCGCAATCGGGCTGCTCCGGCGAAGGATGTAAGGACCCGCCATCGCGATCACCGCCAGCGACAGCAGGAACAACTCGACCAGGAACATCCAATCGAAGCGCGGCCGCCCGCCGAATCGTTCCTTACGCAGGCCGCGCAGCGCGCGGAACGCCAGCACGCTGGAGACAGTGACCCGCGATGGGCGCTCTCGCGCGAGATACGCGAGCACCAGCACGGGCACGATTGCGAAAAATATCAGCGCTCCTGGGTACAGCAGTCCCATGATTCAGTGGGCAAGCCCCAGGTCGCTCACCGCGCGCAGAAAGAACGACTGGAACTGCTGGTCGGTGATGTGAAGCGCGTAGTGCAGGCCACGCTTCAGGCAGAAAGATCGAATCTCGCGCGTCAGCCGCAGCATCGTCTGCTTGTACTGCTCGCGCTCGCGGGGCCCGAGCGCGACCCGCAACCGCTCGCCGGATTCGGAATCGACTATTTCAACGTCGCCGTCGAGCCCCTGCCCCTCCATTTCGCGCCCGCCGAGGATCTGCACCGCGGTCAGATCCATCGATGCCGCGAGAAAGAGCCCGAGCCCGCTGGTGATCGAATTGAGCATCATCAGGAAGTCCGACACCACGAAGACCTTGCCCGCGCGGCGAAGCGAGAGCATCTCGTGCGCCAGCGTCTGGGCAAAGTCGTACTGCCCTCCGGGGACGACCCCGCGCAATCTGTTGGACAACTCGACGATTCGATACCGTCCATGGACGAAAGCGGGTTCCGGCCGCTTGCCGGTTCCCCCCAGCACGCGAATCATCACGCGATCTCCCGACGACAGCGCCACGTAGGCAAGCGCAAGCGTGGTTGCGACCGCGCGCTCGAACTTTCGATCGGCGGCGGGATAGGTCATCGACGCGCTCGCGTCGAGAAAGACATACGTGAGCAGGTCTTCTTCTTCTTTGAACAGCTTGATGTAGTACTTGTCGGTGCGGCCGTAGAGTCCCCAATCGATGTGGCGAAAGTCGTCGCCGGGCGTATAGTGCCGGTAGTCATTGAATTCGAGCGAAGAACCGCGCTTGGGCGAAAGGTGAGCGCCCTTGCTGATGCCTGGATACTGGCGGCGGGTGCGGATGCGTAGTTCCTCGAGCCGGGCGAGAAACTGGGGCGTGAACTCCTCGGGAAGATCGAACATCGTCTAGCCCCGCGGGCGCTTGAGACGCTTCTGCACCTGTTCGAGGATCGACTCGGTCGTGACGTTCTCCGCTTCGGCCTGGAAGTTGCGGAGCAGACGATGGCGCAGGCACGGCACCATGGCGTCATCGATGTCTTCGTAACTGACACTGACGCGGCCCTGTAGCAGCGCATTAACCTTGGCGCACAACATCAGGGCCTGCGCGCCGCGCGGACTCGGGCCGAAGCGCAGGTACTGCGCGACCTCGGGGATCGCGCCGGCAATCGAGGGACTGCACGCGCCGATTACCCCGATGATGTACCGCTCCAGCGGCTCGCCGACCATCACTTCACGGACCAGCGCTTTCAGCGTTTCGATCGCCTGGGGAGCGAGCCTCTCGTCGAAAATGGATTGCGACTTGCGATTGTCGACGCCGGTAGTGCGGTTCAGGATCTCGCGCAGTTCCTCCGGCTTGGGTGAAGTCATGATGACCTTGAACAGGAACCGATCCATCTGCGCCTCGGGCAGCGGATAGGTCCCTTCCAATTCGATTGGATTCTGCGTGGCGAGCACGATGTAGGGCGGGTCGAGTTTGTAGGTCTCGCCAAAGACGGTGACCTGCCGCTCCTCCATCGCCTCGAGCACGGCGGATTGCGTCTTCGGCGTCGCGCGATTGACTTCATCGCCCAGCACCATATGCGCGAAGATCGGGCCGGGTTTGAATTGAAATTCGCGCCGTCCGTCGTGCTCGGTCAGCACCTGCGTGCCGACGATGTCCGACGGCATGAGGTCGGGAGTGAACTGGATGCGCTTGAAGCTGAGTCCGAGCGCGTCGGCCGCCGCCTTGCACATCAGCGTTTTGCCGAGTCCGGGGACGCCTTCGATAAGAACATGGCCGCCGCAAAACAGGGCGGTCAGCAGTTTTCGGATTACGTCCTGATGGCCAACGATTACGCGCGAGACTTCCTGCTCTGCGCGTTCAAAAACTCTTCGGAACTCAGCTACTCGCTGATCCGGCGATGCTTGCGGTGCCGCTCCCATCCCTTCTCCTTAACTCTAACCGTCCTAGTGAATCAGATCGCGATAGCGCGGTGGAACAAGCTGCCGCTCGTCCGGGGGCGCGTCGTTGCTCGTCTCTTTCAGGGGGGCATTAGTATACGGCGTGCTCGACTTGGTGCGGTTTGGATCGAGCACCGTCGTTCCGCCCGAGCCGACTGGAACCGCGTTCGGCAGCCGGAACATCACGTACCGCGCGTCGTGGATATTGAGCGCATCGCCTTTCTCGCCCGGTTTCAGGAAACGCTGCGTTTTGGTGGGAGCCGGGAACTCACCGAGATGGGTATCGCCCTGATTGGAACCCTGGTCGCTCCCAGACGGTTGGCTGCTCCCGTTTTGCGGAAGATTCCGGTCGCCTTGGGCGCCCTGCGTCGGAACGTTGCCTGGCTCGTTGGGCTTCGGTTCGTTGCCGGCCCCTTTGTCATTCGGATTGTTGCCGGGTTTTGGCGCGTTGCCTTTGCCCTGATCGCCACCGGCCTGCGGCGTCGGGTTCGGATTGTTCGCGCTTTCGCTTTGGACCTGTGCCTCGGCCTTGGCGAGTTCCTTCTGGATTTCAATCGAGCTGTCCTTGGCCTGCTGGTTGCCCTTGTCGTTCGGCCCCGACCCTTTGCCTTCCGCGTTTTGCCCGGCGCCGCTTCCGGGGTTGGTTGAATTTCCCGCGCTCTGCGCTTCGCCGGCGCCTTTGCCTTCGCCCTTGGAGTTCTGGGCGGAGGAACCGCCGCCGGCGCCTTCTCCTTTTTCTTTTCCGCCGCCCTGTTTCTCGTCCTTGTGCACCGCCACCTCGTGCATCACTTCTTCGAGCCGCTTGACCTTTTCCTCGGGTGGGAGTTTCGGATTTTCGAGCGTGTCGGCAGCATCGCGGACGCTTTTCGCGAGCGCGATATCCGAGGGACTCGTGGATGACTTTTCAATTTCGCCGGCAAATTCGCGCAGCCTGGTCGCGTAGGTCTGCAACGGCGACGGTGGACGGACCAGACCAAGCGTCGCCAGGACCATCGCCAATGCGACCGCGAGCGCCAAGACAGATGATCGCGCCAGCGGCCGTCCCAGCGCGAAGGGAAATGCGCGCTTCGGATCGAACGCGTCCAGAAACCGGATCGCGCTCTGCCACAGGATGGGGAAAAGCGGGCTCCGGCGAGCTTTGACGCTCTCTGGCGCGGCGGGATTGGCCAGGGTCGCGAAGGTCAGGATCTGCTGATGGCCGCCCACCGCTTCGTCGACCTGCTCGGCTGCGCCGATGAAATCGCGCGCGCGCAGATACGAGCGGATCGCCATCGCGACTCCGGTAATCAGCGTGATGGCGGCGATCGCGATCAGCGCATCGCCAAGCATGTGCGCGCTTTCCCCGCTGAGCGAGTAACCCCAGCGCTCCCAGGTGACCCGTCCGAGCGATTGCAGCGAAGCCGCGAGCGCTACCGCGACCGCGATGGGCAGGAACGCATATGCCAGCGTTCGGGCTGCCGCGACCTGCGCAATGCGATGGCTGGTGCGGCCAAGGATCTCAACCGGATTCGGCACGACGCTGGATTATAACCTATTCGGTACGGTGTGCTGCGAGGGTTCGCGCGTGATTGGAAAGGGATGATTTGCTGGTCTTTACTATCGCCCGCTTGTGTTCGTTGAACGACTTGGAAAAGACGTGGGTTCCGTCATCGCGCGCCACGAAATAGAGAAAATCCGAGCGCGACGGATACAGCGCAGCTTCGATCGAGCTCAACCCCGGGTTTGCGATCGGTCCGGGCGGAAGCCCCGCGCGTTCGTAGGTATTAAAGGCGCTGGGAGTTCTCACGGCGGCTGCGGCCGACGTTCCATCGAGATTGTACTCAGCGGTCGGATCCGATTGAAGGGGCATGCCCACACGAAGCCGGTTGTAGAAAACACCCGCGATGAGCGCCCGCTCGCCCGGTGCTTTGGCTTCCTTCTCGACAATTGACGCCATAGTAACCATCTGGCGGGCGGTCAGCCCCAATTCGAACATCCGGGTTTCCACCTGCGGCGTCAGAACTCGATAGAACCGCGAGAGCATCGCGATCAGAATCTCGTCCGCGGTAACCCGCGGAGGGAACCGATAAGTCGCGGGAAACAAATATCCCTCCGCTCCCAGCGGCACCAGTCCCAACGCACGAATCACGGTGCCGCGGCGGGCGGCGTCTTCAAAATTCTCCTGGCACACCAGACCCGCGGCTTCGATCCGCTCGGCGATCTGATGCACGGTCAGGCCTTCGGGAATCACGACCGTCACGACCACAAAGTCGCCCGCGACCAGGTGATGCATCACCTGCGGGATACGCTCTCCGCCCTTGAACTCGTAGTCTCCCGGTTTGATTCGGCGCGCATCTCCGGTGAATTCGCCGTACAGGAGCATCGCAGTGGCGCTTCGGACGACCTCTGCGGCAGCGAGTTTGCGGGCCACCGCGCGAAACGATTCGCCCTTTTCGATCGCGACGTCGCGCGGCGCGGCAAAAGGTTCCGGAGTCGAGAGCCAATAGAATTCCAATGCCGCAAATGCGCCGGCGGCGCACCCCAGTACGATCAGAAAAACGATTGCAGCCTTGAGTCTCCGCATCGAGCGACGCTGCCGCCTTCACGAGTCCCCGGAACAATTATGACGAATTTCGCCGCGCTGCGAGCCATTCTTCGAGGATGATAGTTGCGGCCACCGCGTCGATTGCCGCCTTACGCCGCCGCAATCCGCCTTCCCGGGTCAGCCGCTCGCGGGCCTCGAAGCTGGTCAACCGCTCGTCGCAGTATTCCACCTTTAGTTGGAGATACTCCCCGAGCTGCGCGCCGAAACTGCGCGCCGCGCGCGCCGACGGCCCCTCGCTTCCATCCATGTTGACTGGCAGTCCAACAATCAGTTGCGTCACCCCTCGCCCGTCGATCCAGGCGGCTATCTGTTTGAGATCAATCCGCAACGATGAACGCTTCAAGGTGCCTAAGGGATAGGCAGGCGAATCGGTCGAATCCGCGATCGCAAGACCTATCCGCCTTAGTCCGGAGTCAATAGCAAGAATGGCCATAGGAAAGAGTACGTAAAGTTATCAGACGGCTACGTAAAGTGCCATCGCGCGTCATGCGTGCGTAAAGAAATTGTCGCAGAGAGTTGCTTTCATAGGGCGAATCACTTAGCTTTACGCGCAATGCGCTCTCGGGGGAGAAGCAGGGAGGGCCTACCGCGTGCCCTGACGGCTTTGGTGGTTGGTGCGCTGGCGACGACCGCAGCGTTGCATCTGTTTTTTAGTCCGGAAGCTCGGTTCGGACCACCAATAGACGGGGCGCTCTTCGCGGGTCGACAGGAACCGTCGGTCATCGAAGAGCCGGAAAATGCCACTCCCGCACCAACGTCTATAACGATCAGCCTTACGCTGGACCGCTCGGCGTCGGTGGGCGCTTATCTTCAGGACGCGGGCATCGAGCCCGACGAGGCGAAACGCTGGAGCCTCATTTTTCAGGACGTCGCCGCAACCCGCCTTCTTCATCGCGATCATCCTCTCACGCTCTATAAGGATCCTGAAACCGGCGAGCTTCGCGGCCTCAAGTATGACGTCGATCTAAAGACGTCGGTGGTCGTCGTCAACCTGGGCAACATGGTGATCAAGGCGACCGCGCTGCCCATCGAATATTACATCAAGCCTGTGCAGATGGCGTTTGAAGTCAAGGAAAACTTCAAGCGCACCGCTGCCAAGCACGGGATCCCCTCACTCATTGTAGAATCCCTTGAGGATGCATTCAGCGACAAGCACGCACTCGATCAGCTCAAATCTGGCTCGGGCGTAAAAGTCATCTATCAGGAGAAAATAAGCCGCGACGGCACTTATCATTTGGTGGGCGATGTCGAGGCAGCGCAGATTCGGTTCGGTTCGCGCACGCTGAGCGCGTTTGCCTTCCGCGATGAGCACGGCACCGCGCATCTCTACGACGAGCAGGGCCATGCGCTTGGCGCGCAGTTCCTCCGCTTCCCGCTCAATTTCAAATACATCTCGTCTGGCTTCACGTTTCATCGCTATCATCCGCTGCTTCACATTTACCGGCCGCACGTCGGAGTGGATCTAGTCGCCCAGTACGGCACGCCGGTAAAAGCCGTGGCCGACGGCAAGGTCGAGCAGGCGGGGTGGGCCGGGGAACTCGGCAACGCGATTCGCATCGAGCATCAGCGCGGCATGACCAGCATCTATGGACATCTGTCCCGCATCAGCCCCGACATTCATCCTGATGCGTGGGTTCATATGGGGCAGGTGATCGGATTTGTCGGTTCGACGGGACTGTCGACCGGGCCGCACCTCCATTTCGCGCTCGAGAAGGAAGGCAACTACGTCAATCCGCTGACCGAAAAGCTCGGCGTGAACCATCAGGTGTCGCCGCGGATGCGCGCGCTGTTCGACAATATCCGGCAGCGCTACGAGATGGCGCTTGCCAAGCTGCCCGATCTGGGAAGCCGTTTCGCGCCGATCGATCATCTCACGGTCGAAGGGGTCGCTCACAAAATTTCGCGTCACCACGGGCATCACCTGATAAGCCGCGTCACTCCAGCCAGCGCCGGTGCGGACGACAGCGCGATGTAACTTCGCCCGCGCCGCTCTTTTTCGCCAATCATTCTCGCCACGGTTCCCCGAACGGAGACAATTCGTCGTGAGCCGGGAATTCGATACTGACTTCTTCGCACCCTCGCGCCCGCGCGTATTCGGTCATCGCGGTGCCGCCGGGGAATGCCCCGAGAACACGTTGGTCTCCTTCGAGCAGGCGGTGCGCGCCGGCGCGCAGTACGTGGAACTCGACGTCCACATGACTCGCGATGGTGAAATTGTCGTCTCACATGACGCGAACCTCGCGCGTGCGTGCGATCGCGAGGGGCTCATCGCCCAAATGACCCTTGCGGAGATCGAGGCGGCTGACGCCGGGTATGCATTCACCACTGACGGCGGCGCGACGTTTCCGTTCCGTGGACGACGAGTTCGCATTCCGCGCCTTGCGGATGTGTTAAGCAGGTTTACGGGCACGAACCTTGTCGTCGAGATCAAGCAGACCGAGCCGAGTCTGGTAGCGCGGCTTCTGGCGACCGTCGATCGCGTGGGCGCTCGCCGCCGGGTCATGCTCACGAGCGAACAAGACGAGCCGGTCAGAGAACTTCGGGCACTGGCGCCGAAACTGCCCACCAACTTTCCCTACACGGACGTCGCGGAGCTCCTGCAGGCGATGGCGGGAAATCGCCCTGGTTACAAGGCGCTCGGCGCCGCGATACAAATTCCGCCGCAATACGGCACCTGGCAGCTCCTCACCCCGGCGCTGGTCGCATTTGCCCACAATCTCGGCGTCGAGGTCCACGCCTGGACGATCAATGACGAGCGTGAAATGAACGAACTTCTCGACTGCGGCGTCGATGGAATAATCAGTGACTTTCCTGCGCGCGCACTTGCCTTGGTGCGCGCGCGAAGCGCTATCGGTTAGGCTTTTCAGCGGCGCGCAAGCTCTGTTACGATCCGCTCGCCTGGATCTCGCGCTTCAGGAGCGGGGGTGACTATGAAACTCGACACAGGTCTTTCCACGCGCAATCTGCGCGAAGTGCCTGCCGCCGCCAAAGCGGCGGAGGAGGCGGGCTTCGACGCGATTTGGACCGCCGAAGCGGGCAACGACGGCTTTCTTCCGCTGGCCCTGGTGGCAGAGCACACCAAGCGTATCAAGATGGGTCCCTCGGTCGCGATCGCGTTTCCGCGCAGCCCGATGGCGATGGCGTACACGGCGTGGGATCTTGCCGGAATGTCTGACGGGCGATTCATCCTGGGTCTTGGGACGCAGGTGAAAGGACACAACGAGCGGCGCTTCAGCGTCAAATGGGAGGCTCCGGTGCCGCGCCTGCGCGAGTACATCCTGTCGCTGCGCGCGATTTTCAAATGCTGGGCGGAAGGCGGAACCCGGCTCAAGTTCGAGGGCAAGTACTATAATTTCTCGCTTATGACTCCGTTTTTCACCCCGCCGAAACACAACTACCCGAACATCCCCATTTGGATTGCCGGCGTGAATGAATACATCCTGCGCCTGGCCGGGGAACTGTGCGAAGGACTCCACGCGCATCCGTTCAATTCGCCCAAATATCTGCGCGACTTTGTTCTTCCCCACGTTGACGAGGGGCTCAAGAAGGCGGGGCGCTCGCGCAAGGATTTCACGATCGGCACGACCGCCTTCGTCATCGTGGGCAAGAACAAGGACGAAATCGAGCGCGCAAAAGCCGGGGTGCGCCAGCAGATCGCGTTTTATGCCTCGACGCGGACCTACAAAGTCGTGTTGGATATGCACGGATGGGGAGAAGTGTCGGCACGCCTGAACGAGAAGGCCGCCAAGGGCGATTGGGGCGGGATGGCCCAGGAAATCACCGACGAGATGCTCGATACTTACGCGGTAGTGGGGAGCTACGACGATATCGCCGAGAAGGTGATGAAGCGGTACGATGGGTTGCTGGATCGGGTTGGCTTCTATATTCCCTATCGCGCCGGAATCGAAGATGCCGAATGGCGAAAGCTGACCCGCAAGTTCAACGGATAACTGACGCAAATCAACCAGCGCCGCGGTTCCGGGCGCATCGCGATGCCGGCGGGCGGGAGCCGCGGCCGGAGAAGGGGACGCCAAGATGAGCAAGACCAGACTGATGGCAGGCGGCACGATCGCAGGATTGCTATTCATCTGCTCGTTCGTCATTTCGATGACGGGGGCAGCGCACGCGCAAAGCGTCCAGGCTACCGTCAATTCAATCAGCGCGACCGGCGTTGGCCCGTCGATCGGCACCGTAACTTTCGCGGACAGCAAATGGGGGCTGATGGTCACGCCCGATCTTTCCGGCCTGACCCCAGGCGTTCACGGTTTCCATATCCACGAGAAACCGGCGTGCGGACCTGCGGAACACGAGGGAAAGCAGGCTGCCGGCTTCGCGGCAGGCGGCCATTTCGACCCGGCGAATACCAAGAAGCACCTCGGGCCCTACCTGGATGGACATGCCGGAGACCTGCCGCCCTTGATCGTGAACGCCGGGGGCAAGGCAACTCTCCCCGTGCTCGCGCCGCGGCTGACCGTCAAAGATGTCTCCGGCCACTCCGTAATGGTCCATGAAGGCCCGGACAACTTTTCCGATGAGCCCAAGCCGCTGGGCGGCGGAGGCGGGCGCATAGCCTGCGGCGTCATTCCCTAGCCGTGATCGGGCTGAGGCCGATCCTAATCGCGCAGCGCGCGGGAAACCGATAGTCTTTTCCTCACGATGCGCATGCACGTGCTCTACGCGCGCGAGCCGCGATGGCGCCAGTTCGCGGAGCGCGCTGAGGATTTGATTGCGGACCCGGCATTCAGGGCCGTCAAGTCGGAAGGACGTACGCTCGCGGGCATCATCGAGTTGCCGGACGGCAACCCGGTCTTCATCAAGAAGTCACAGAGCGACTCGTGGCTGCGCGGCATCGTAACGCCGATAATTCCATCGTCCGCCGCGCGCGCGGTTGCCGGAGCTGCCATGCTTGAAGAAGCTGGAATAGCTCATCCGAGGCCGCTTGCTGCAATGGAGTTGCGCAGCCGCGGCGCACTCCGCGCGTCGTATCTCATCAGCGAGGCGATTGTGGGCGGCGATACGCTGAGCCGCTTCGCGCTCGGCCCGGGTGGAGTGAAGGGTCGCGATGCGCGCCGCCGCAGACGCATCCTCGACACGGTTGCGCGCCAGGTGCGCCGTATCCATGACGCCCGGCTTTACACGCGCGATCTGCAAGAGACCAACGTGATGGTTGCCGATGATGAGGACGGCGGCTTTCTTGTCTGGTTCCTCGACCTCGAAGACTTCCGCCGGGTGCGGCGCGTCGATTGGGCCCATCGGATGCGTAATCTGGTGCATCTCGATCGCAGCATCGGGCGCTTCTTGTGCCGCGCCGCGCGTCTCGCATTTCTCTACGCGTACCTTGGAGGCCGGCCGCAACGGGCAGAAGCACGCAGGCTGGTCGCGCAGATTTTGGCGCTTCGCGCGCGAATCGATCGGCGGCATTCGCCCCGGCAAACCGCTCCCGCTGCGGCTGCGTTCACCAAGTCGAGCGCGCCCTCGCGGACGGAAAAGGCACACGGCTGACCAGCCGGAGTCTATTGCGATGGGAATAACGATTCGCAGACGCGAGTACGACCATCATACGGAAGAGGTTCACGCGGCCGGCGGCCCCTGGGTGCGCGACGTAATGTTGGGACTGAACGACGGCCTGGTGGCGTCTTTCGCCGTGACTTCAGGCCTCGCCGGCGCTTTCACATCGCCGAGCGTCGTCACGATGGCGGGGCTTGCGGAGATGCTGGGTGGTACGGTCTCGATGGGACTGGCAGCGTTCATTTCGGCGCGATCGCAAATCGAGTTTCACCAGAGCGAGATCGAGCGCGAGCGCGAGGAAATCCGCAAGTGGCCGGATCGGGAGCGTGAGGAAATCAGTACGATCTATCGAAGCAAGGGATTTGCCGGCGAATTGCTCGACCAGATCGTCGCGCACATTACCTCGGATCCGGAACGATGGGCCAACGTGATGATGCGCGAGGAACTGGGTTTCGCGAGCGAGTCGTTCGACACGCCGCTGAGATCGGGACTCACTACCGGCATCGCGTATTTGCTGGGCGCGGCCGTGCCGGTTTTCCCCTATTTGTTCATCCCGCCCGCACGCGGTGTGGTCGTTTCCGCGATGGTCACGGTGCTCGTACTGTTTGGAGTAGGCGCGGTCAAGACGATTATCACCAGCCGATCATGGCTGCGCAGCGGTCTGGAGAGCATGCTGACCGGAGTTGTCGCCGCGGCAGTGACCTACGCAGCCGGCCGCATGTTTGCGGCGCGATAGCGGGGAGTGATCAGATTCTTTGGCTGGACGGCAAGAAGAAAAACAGGTGGCGCGGGCGTCTCGCCCGCGGATCGATGCGCGAGTGTTTTTCTCGCGCTATCTTTCAACCCTCAAGCTTCGACCAGAATATCATCCCCTTCGATCTTGACCGCGAAACATCCGACCTTGACGTTGGGGTCGTCGAGATTCTCTCCCGTCGTGATGTCGTATTCCCATCCATGCCACGGGCAGGTGACGTGAGTACCATCGAGGTCGCCTTCGGCAAGCGGGCCGCCGCGATGCTTGCATTCGTTGCCTATCGCGTAGAACCTTCCGCCCGCGTTGAAGAGCGCGATCTTTTTGCCCTCGGCTTCGACCAGCTTGCCGCTGCCGTCGGGGATGTCGGCGCGCGATGCGACTTTGACGAAATTGGCCACGATGAGGTCACCTCCGCTGTGGGCAGTAATTCTATGGAGGGAAGGCAGCGCCGGCAAACGGCGTATTGCGCTTAGCGTGTCGCTGCGGTATTTCGGACCATCGCGAATCTCGCGCGATAGGGGGAGCTATGAAAGTCGCACGGCTGATTCCGAGGCTTCTGCTCGGCTTGATCTTCTTCGTCTTCGGCTTGAATGGCTTTCTCCATTTCCTGCCTACGCCGCCGATGAAGGGCGGGGCACTGGACTTTGTCATCGCGCTTGTAAACACCCACTACATGTTCCCCATCCTGTTTATCGTCCAGGTCCTGGGGGGAGTACTGTTGCTGGCGGGAGTGTTCGTGCCGTTCGCGCTCGTGCTTCTCGCGCCGGTGATCATCAACATATTCTTCTTTCATCTGATGCTCGCGCCGGACGGTTTGCCGCTTGCGATCATTGTCGCAGCCCTCGAGCTATTCCTCGCCGGGCAGTATCGCGAATCGCTCGGCGCTCTGTTCTCGAGGTGATCCGCTGAGGTTGGAAGGCCGATGGGTCCTCGATTGCGGAACCGTATTTCTGGCTTGCCCTTCCCGTGCGGGAAGGGGTTAGGGGTTAGGTCGATTCTGGAGATGCGCACGGGCGATTGATTCAGCACCCTCTCCTGCGTCGCCGCGCTCGGCTTCCTCTCCCGTGGAAAGAACGGGCGAGGACACTTACGTCGTGTATTCGGCGTTGATCTTCACGTAGTCGTAGCTGAGGTCGCAGGTCAGAATCGTGGCGCTGGCGCGGCCCAGCCGTAGATCGAGCCGCACGTCAAATTCAGGCGCGCGCATCTTTTCCGCCGCGGCCGGTAACGCATCGACCAGCAGCGCGCCGCGCGCCGCCACTTTGATTCCACCGATTTGAAGCACCAGCTTGTCTGATTCGACCGCGGCGCCCGATGATCCCGCAGCCATCAGGACACGTCCGACATTGGGGTCGCATCCGAAGAACGCCGTCTTGACCAGCGGCGAATTCGAGATTTGCCGGGCGCAGCGCTCGGCGTCGGCCGCAGAGCGCGCCCCGACGACGTTGACCGTCACCAGCTTGGTCGCACCTTCGCCATCGCGCACCAACTCTCGCGCGAGCGCGGCGGACACCCCCGCGATCGCTCCGTTGAAGGCATCCAGGTCGCGCCCCTTGAGCGCGGCGTTTCCTACCGCGCCGCTCGCCATGAGAATCACGGTGTCGTTGGTGGACATGTCGCCATCGACGGTGATCGCGTTGAAGCTGTGGGGCAGGGCGGCTTTCAGCGCCGCTTTGAGCTGCGGCACCGTGGCGCTGGCATCGGTGACGATATACGCGAGCATGGTCGCCATGTGCGGCGAGATCATCCCGACGCCCTTGGCCACTCCCGCGACCGTAGCCGTCTTGCCGCCCAGCTTCACGGTCGTCGATGCCATCTTTGGCCGCGTGTCGGTCGTCATGATCGCGCGCGCGTAATCCGCCATCCCTTCCTCAGAGAGCGATGCGACCGCGGCGCGCACGCCGGCGGCGAATTTCTCGAGATCATAGAGATGACCGATAATGCCGGTCGACGATGGTGTCACCAGTGCCGGTGCAATTCCGAGTTCCTTCGCGGTCAAAGTGCAGGAGTCCTTTGCCAGCTTCAACCCGGCTTTGCCCGTGAAGCTGTTCGCGCATCCGGAGTTGGCGACTACCGCTTGCAACTTACCCGCGCGGAGCCGATCCATCGTCACGTACACGGGCGCCGCTTTGACCTTGTTCGCGCTATGAACGGCGGCGGCAGGGCAGGGATGGTCGGCGACAATCAGGCCCAGGTCTTTCGCGCCGACAGCGGTCTTGAGACCGGCGCTGACGCCGGCGAAACGAAAGCCCGGCACGCGGGCGGGTGCGAGAGCGACCTTCATCGGAATCCTCCGTCGCGGGAACTATACGCAGGGAATGTGAAAGAGCAAATGAATCCGCAGATTACGAATTGCTGGGAAAATCCGGAATAGAGCGCCGCCTGCGTCGGAGCATGTTCAACGGAAAGCGGGAATCACGTCGCGCGCGCAGGCGGCGATGAACGGGGGGCCGGGGAGATTCGGTTGCAGGGTGACGTGCCGTATCCAGGGCAAGCGCGTGACCAGACGCTCCAGTTGCTCGCGCACCTCGGCGGCACTGCCCATCAGGCAGAAACGGCGAGCGACCTCCACCGGAATCGCGGAAACCATTCGCGCCGCGAGTTCCATGTCCTCAGCGTGATGGAAGTCCGGCCACACCTGCTCGAGTATTTTTTTCAGCGGCGCGCAGGGCCATTTCAGGCCGAGCCGGTCCCAGAGCCGCCGGTTCACTTCGTAGTAGCCCGCCGCCATCACGCGGCCGCGCGCATTCGCCAACTCCTTGTCGTCGCTTATCACGGTATGAAAGTGCACCGCCACGAACAGCGAATCCGGGTCGCGCCCCGCGGCCTGCGCGCCCGCGCAGAATTCGTTGTAGCTCCACTGGATCAATTCAGGGTCCGCGCCGACGCGCATCACCACACCGTCGGCGTTCGCACCTGCCATCCGCAGCGCCTTCGGTCCGCCGGTCGCGATGATGACGGGCACGGCGCGCGGCCGATCCAGGCGCGCGGACCGTTGCCCGCCGAATTCGACAGCCTCGCCGGCCAGCAGTCCGCGGATTGCAGCCACCGCCCGTTCCATCTCGGCCAGGCGCGCCGGACGCAGGCCGACCTGCAGCACTGCGGTGTCGCCCGCACCGATGCCCAGCTTGACGCGGCTCGGCGCGTAGGAATCGACAGCCGCGATGCTGGCGGCGGTCACGCTCGGATGGCGCGTTACCGGGTTGACGATCAATGTGCCGACGCTGGTCCGCTCCGTGTGCTGAAGGGCGGTCAGCAGGTTGACGAAGACGTCTCCACAGTGCAGCTGGCTGTCAGGAAACCAGAGGTGATCGAAGCCCGCGGCCTCCGTCTCCCGGCAGGAGCGAATCAGTCGCGCGGGATCCGCAAAATTGAAGCGGTTGGTCCCGAAGTGGAGTCGCATCGCGTTGAACCAGGCTTATGGTCTTATTTGAAGGCGGCGCGATTCGCGGATTTCTGTCCGGCCGGAGCTACTTGCCGTGGCAGCGCTTGTATTTCTTGCCGGAGCCGCACGGGCACGGATCGTTGCGACCGACTTTTTCGGCATCGCGCTTGACGGTCTGCGCGCCTGCATCCTGCGCCTCGCCGCCGTGGCTCATGACAACTTTCTGCGGCTTGGCCTGCTCCTGGATCTGCTGCACGTCCTGCTGGCGAGTAACCTGCACGGAGAAGCATTTCTCGACGACGTCCTTCTGCATCGTCGCCATCAATGCTTCGAACATCGTGAACCCTTCCTTCTGATACTCGACCAGCGGGTTCTGCTGCGCATAGCCGCGCAGCCCGATGCCTTCCTTCAGATGGTCCATCGCGAGCAGATGGTCCTTCCATAGCGAGTCGAGCGTCTGCAGCATCACGATCTTCTCGATCTGCCGCATGACCGGCTCAGTAAATTCCGCTTCGCGCTGGTCGTAGAGCTTGCGCACGCGATCGTCGGCTGACTCGATCAGGTCGTCGGGCGATTCGATCGCACCACCGTCGAGCGCGCCGGTTTCGGCGGCAAGGGCCGGATGGAACTTGAATTGCTGAAAGAACGCGTCGCCAATCGCTTTCCAGTCCCATTCCTTGGGATCGACTTCGAGATCGGCGTGCGCGCTGACGATGTCCTCGATGAGCTGGCCGCACATGTCGAGCACGTCGTCCTTGAGCGATGCGCCCGAGAGCAACTCGCGGCGGCGGCCATAAACCACCTCGCGCTGCTTGTTCATGACGTCGTCGTATTCGAGGAGATGCTTGCGGATGTCGAAGTTGTGCGACTCGACCTTTTTCTGTGCGTTCTCGATGGCGCGGCTGATCCATCGATGCTCGATCGGGACACCGTCTTCCATCCCGATACGCCCCATCAGCCCCTTCAAGCGGTCGGCGCCGAAGATGCGCAGCAAGTCGTCTTCGAGCGACATGTAGAACCGCGACGAACCGGGGTCGCCCTGGCGGCCCGACCGGCCGCGGAGCTGATTGTCGATACGCCGCGATTCATGGCGTTCCGTGCCCAGAATGTGCAGCCCGCCCGCCGTAAGCACCTTTTCGCGCTCGGCCGCACATTGCGCCTTGTATTTGGCCAGAGCGGCCTTGAAGTTCGGGTCGCTCGGTTCTTTGGTGCCAACCTCGGCCGTCGCCATAAATTCGGGATTACCGCCCAGGACTATGTCGGTGCCGCGGCCCGCCATATTGGTGGAGATGGTCACCGCGGCCAAGCGGCCCGCCTGTGCGACGATCTCGGCTTCGCGCTCGTGATTCTTGGCGTTGAGCACGAAATGCTTGACGCCGGTCTTTTTCAGCTTCTCGGCGACGCGCTCCGACTTTTCGATGGACACGGTGCCGACCAGCACTGGCTGGCCGTGCTCGTTACATTCCTTTATTTCCTCGATTGCCGCGTCGAACTTCTCGTCCTCGGTCTTGTAGACAAGGTCGTGATTGTCGATGCGGATCATCGGCATGTTGGTCGGCATCACCGCGACTTCGAGTTTGTAGATTTCGTGAAACTCGTGCGCTTCCGTGTCGGCTGTACCCGTCATTCCGCTCAGCTTCTTGTACATCCGGAAGTAGTTCTGGAACGTGATGGTCGCGAGGGTCTGGTTCTCCGACTCGATCTTGACGTTTTCCTTCGCTTCGACCGCCTGATGCAGTCCGTCGCTCCAGCGCCGCCCGGGCATCAGACGCCCGGTGAATTCATCGACGATAATGACTTCGCCGTCTTTGACGACGTAGTCGACATCGCGTTTGAAGAGCGTATGCGCGCGCAGAGCCTGGTTGGCGTGATGGAGCAGCAGGATGTTGCGCGGGTCGTAAAGATTTTCGACGCCGAGAAGCTGCTCGACTTTCGTCACGCCTTCCTCGCTGAGGGAGACGGTCCGCAGCTTTTCATCGATCGTGTAATGCTCTTCCTTTTGAAGCCGCGGGATTACCCGGTCGACGACGTAGTAAGTGTCGGTCGATTCTTCGGATGCCCCCGAAATAATCAGCGGGGTGCGGGCTTCATCGATCAGGATCGAGTCGACCTCGTCCACGATCGCGAAATTGTGTTCGCGCTGGACGTACTCTTCGAGGTTGTACTTCATGTTGTCGCGCAGGTAGTCGAAGCCGAATTCGTTGTTCTGCCCGTATGTGATATCGGCCGCGTACGAGACTTTGCGCTGCTGGTCGGTGAGCCCGTGAACGACGACGCCGACGGTGAGACCGAGGTAGTTGTAGATCTGGCCCATCCATTCCGCGTCGCGCTTGGCCAGGTAGTCGTTGACCGTGACGACGTGGACGCCGCGGCCGCTGAGCGCGTTCAGGACGGCGGGCAGGGTCGCGACCAGCGTCTTGCCTTCGCCGGTTTTCATCTCGGCGATTTTTCCCAGGTGCAGCATCATGCCGCCGAGAAGCTGAACGTCAAAGTGCCGCTGGCCCAGCGTCCGCTTGGCCGCCTCTCGGACCATCGCGAAGACTTCAGGCAGGGCCTCCTGCAGCGCGTCTTCGCGCTGTTCGCGATCTTCGATCGCGCTCAGTTGCTGCTTCAGCTCGGCGATTCGCTCGCACAGCCGATCCTGGTTCTTCTTTTCCATCTCGGGTTCGAGATGGTTTATCGCTTCGACGTCGGGGCGCAGGCGCTTCAGCTCGCGATCGTTTCGTGAGCCGAAGATTTTTCGTCCAATTCCTGAAAGAGCTGATGCCATCGTAAATGTGCCGGGGGTTACGCGCGCGCCTCGCGCCGGAGCGAGACCGGGCGCACAAAGGTCTCCGTGGTTAAGCTGGTCGCTATTTTATCCTGATCCGGGGGGACAGGGGAGTGCGTTCAACGCTCGATTCTAACGGCGGATTCCACTTCGGGGCCGAAAAAACGCCGGCCGACTCGCACGAAACGCTCAGGACTTTCGGTCACGAAAAAACTCTGTCTGCCTTCCGCCGCGCGCCGAACCAGCTTGAGCGCGCGCAAGCGTTCGCGCACCGCGGTCGCCGTCGCCGTGGCGGAATCGACCACCCGGACACCGCTTCCCAGCACTCGCCGGAATACATCGCTCAGCAACGGATAATGGGTGCATCCTAGAAGCAGTGTGTCGATGCCGCTTTGCTTCAGGCTTTCCAGGTAGTAGGAAACCGTGCGCTCAGCGACGTCGTTGTCGGTCCATCCTTCCTCCACCAGCGGCACCAGGAGCGGGCAGGCGCGTGTATAGATTTCGGCGCGAGGCAGGAGTTTCTGGATAGTCTTCGTATAGGCGCCGGAGCCCACCGTCGCCTCGGTGGCGATTACGCCGATTTTGCCGCTGCGCGATGCTTTGACGGCCGCGCGCGCGCCCGGCTCGATAACCCCGATAACCGGGACCATCGTGTCGCGCGCGATCGTCTCCAGCGCCACCGCGCTCGAGGTGTTGCACGCGACCACCAGCATCTTGATTCCCTTGGCGAGCAGGAACTCCGTGTTCTCCCGCGAGTAGCGGATGATCACTTCATTGGTCTTGGTGCCATAGGGCAGCCGCGCCGTGTCGCCCAGGTAGATGAATTCCTCGTTGGGAAGAGCCTCGACCAGCGCGCGCAGGACCGTCAATCCGCCGATTCCGGAATCGAACACTCCAATGGGCCGGTCCGCCGGCCGCGACGGAATTTTCCCGTTGCCGGAAGCGATCGCAGCGTTGTGGCGAGCCTTCACACGGGGGCGAGGCGGTTTTCGGGGCGTCATTTTCGATAAGTCCTATCCAAGCGCGAGCCGTGCGCCGATTGTAGCCGGGTTCGCGGGCGCTGTGCCAAAGACCTTTTCGTGAACTGCACCGGTCTCCATGCACAGGTAGGACGGGATTTCGGCGCCTGCGCGCGCAAAGCGTTCTTGCAGTGCGCGATATAGGCGGATGCGCAACGCGGCAAAGGCGCGCAGGCGGCCGTCGGGCCCCAGCACTTCCTCGCCCAGCAGCATCGGATCGTTCGGAAATCGCCGCCGCGCGGCGCTGCGCAGCGCGGGCGTCATCCGCAGCGCGCCCATGCTCACGAACGCGATGCGCCCGGCGGGAATCGCCGCCAGGAGTTCATCGATTAGCTCCGCATAGTCATGCTCGGCGCTGTCAAAAGCGATTATCGGGTCGAAGTGAAACCCTACCCGGTAGCCGGCATCCAGAAGCTTACGCGCCGCGGCGATACGTTCCGATGGTGAAGCGGTGCGATGCTCGGAAGTCTTCCAGACCGCGTTCGGCGAGAGCGTCCACGATACCAGCACGCGTCCGCGCGGGTCGATCTTCAGGAGGTTGTCTATCTCGGCAGTCTTGGTTTTCAGTTCGAGCGTGAGATGCTCCCGGTCGCGGGCGAATTCGATCAGGTCAAGCGAGAGTCCGGTTATGCGGTCCAGCGCCAATGAGTCGGCGAGTTCTCCCGTGCCGACCCGGAAGTGGCGGCCCGGGGCAGACTGCGCGAGCCGGTCGAGTTCTTGGAACGAGTCGGCGTAGTTGGAATAAATCTGAAAGGCCGGATTATTGGCGACGTGTTCCTGCAGAAAACAGTAGCTGCAATCCATCGGGCAGTTCGACGCCAACACGAGTACCAGATATCCGCAACAGGCGAACCTGGCCGAGCCGGCAGGACACGCCATCAGGAACGGCGTCCGCCGCGTCATCACTACTATTTGCCGCTTGCCCGCGCCGAAAGGATCGGAGCCGGGAATAGGGCGCGAGGCTTCACGCCCGTTCGCGACGTAGCTGACCGGAACCGATGATGCGAGCGCGGCCACCAGGCGCTCGGCCAGTGCCGAGCCGCGCGATGCCTCTTCGATTGTCAGGGCATCAATTTCAAACTTCATCGCCACCGGCCAGGATTGAGATTATTCGCCCGAGTTCCGTTCTTCGTTCCGCGAGCGCGTCGATAAGCCGAGTCAGTTCGCGAGCATCGGACGCCTTGAGTTGAATCGTCAGCTCATCAGAGGAAAGGTCTCGGGGCAAGAGTATCGCGATTTCGCGTGGCAGACGTAGCGCCGCGATTGCCGATAGCAGGCGTGCAGTCGTCTCGCGAAGCCGCGGAAAACGGATGGCGCGAAGCTCATCCAGGAAGGCACGTGCACGCTCCGGAGTAGAGCCAGGGCCACTAAGAGGGCGGCGCAGGGCGGGCCGCGAAAGCAGAGCGGCAATATTGGTTTTTTCGCGCACAGAGATTTCGTCGAGCAGATCGAGCGCAGTCACCAATTGTCCGGTGCGCAACTTGAGCGCACGCGCGATTTCGAGAAGCGCCGCGCGGCCAGGTCCGTCGAGATGCATCCATCGCGCGAGATGGGAATCGGGAAGGTGACGGTGAGCGGCAAGCTCCCGAATTTCGTCGTCGAGACCGGGCATTGCTGAGCCTACCTAACCCCTGACCCCTTTCCGCGCGGGAACAGGAACCGGACGGGAGACCATTTGTCTTATCTGCGAAACGGACGGGTTGCGCGGGCCAGAATTTGCTTCGTCCGGCGTTTCCGACGCCATGTCGGCGACTTGATCGAAAAACTGCGCCTCATCGATGCGGTCACGATGGCGAAGGCCTTTTGTGTAGATTCGGCATTTCTCGGCCAGGACTTCGGCGGTAGCGACGCGCCTGGCGCCGGTGAGATCGGGATTTGCGAGCAGCTTTGCGAGCGCGAGAATGCGGAAACGATCGATCGCTGGCACTGTCGCGGAAAGCTGACCCGCGTGGCCGGAGCGCCGCGTCACGAGCGCGTCATCGAGCAGGCCAACCTGGTGAGTGAGCAGAATTCGCAGCCACAGGTCGTAGTCTTCCGCTGCAGGCATCGTCTCATCGAAGCCGCCGGCGCTCCTGAAGAGATCGGTCCCCATGATTACGGCCGAGGGGCTTATCAGGCAGGTGCGCAAGGAATCCAGAAATATATCGCCCGCGCGTTTGAGATGGCGCATGCCCGGATTCACGCGCCGTCCATCGCGCACCCACAACTCGTTGCACTGTGACACCTCGAAGTCCGGATTATCGCGCAGGTAGGCGAGCTGGCGCGCCAGCTTTACGGGCGCCCAGAGATCGTCGGAGTCCAGAAAGGCTATGAGGGGAGCCTTTGACAAACGTGCGCCTGCGTTTCGCGCCGCAGCCACGCCACGATTTTCGGTTTGGAGGATGCGTAGCGGCACGGGAGCCCGCGGTATCATGGGCTCGATCGCTTCGGCGGTGCCGTCGGTCGAGCCATCGTCCACGACGATCAATTCGAATCGCGCATCGCGCTGGGCGAACACGGATTCAATCGCCTCGATGAGCATGGCCCGGCGATCGAACGCTGGAATAACCACGCTTGCTTCGGGGGCCATCGCGACTAGCCTCGACCAGATCGAGCAGGCACTACGAAAATGCGCCGCCGGAGGACGTCGATATTCTCGCCGGTCACCGCGGAGCAGAGAATCGGTTCGGCTTCGAGCGCCTTCATTTTCGCAATGGCGTCGGCGCGTTCGGAGCGTTTGAGTTTGTCGCATTTGGTCGCGGCAACGAGCAGGGCAAGTCCGCGCGCCCGCGTCGCCGCGGCCAGATCGATTTCCTCGCGCTCCGGCCCGCGCCGCGAATCCACCAGGAGCACGACCCCGGCCAAATTCGCCCGCTGCCGCAGATATTCGCGCATCATGATTGCGATTTTTTCCGCGAGCGCGTGCGGCATTTTCGCGTAGCCGAATCCCGGCAGATCGACCAGCGCCAGCGATTCACTCATCGTGAAAAAATTGAGCGCCTGGGTCCGGCCGGGCGTGCGGCTGGTTCGAGCCAGGCCCGGCCGGGCTGTGAGCGCATTCAAAAGCGAGCTCTTGCCAACGTTCGACCGGCCCACGATCGCTATCTCCGTGCGGTTCCATCGCGGGCAGTTGTCGAGCGCCGTTGCCGACGCCACGAACTCGGCGGCGATCCGATTCATCGCGGCCTCAGGCGGCGAGCTCGATGCGCGGTGGCGAAATAGTGGCGGGCGAACCGGTGGGCAGCGCTTCCAGTCGTGACAACTCGGCCGAAAGCGCGCTTCGGAATTCGCGAAGCTGCAACGCACGATGCCGGTCGGGGTAGGGCGCCAGGAATCTGAGGGCTGCGCGCAGATGCAGGATCGCGCTCGAGGTCTCTCCCTGCGAGAGCTTGTGATTGGCGACCGCTGCGCGCAGCAACCCGAGGTAGAAGTCCCAGTCGCTGGTGTCGTCATCGAGCAGGTTCATCGCTTCTTCCATTTCCTCGTGCGCTTCGAAGAATTCGCCACGATTGAACAGTTCGATACCGGCCCGGAAGTGATCGTCGACTTCGCTCATCGCCGCGAGGTCAGGGTTCCTCGCCCGAGTCTTCAGGCTGGTCGGTCGAAGCGATGTTGAGCGACTGCTTCAGCCCTTCGAGCTGCGAAATGAACACGCTGCGAATCACCTGTTTGACGATCTCATCGGGCACCGGCAGCGATTGCGCCATCCTGGTCGTCTGATGGTACGTGATCAGCGTCGATGCGCCTTCGACGTCGAACTTGTATTCGGCCTGAAGGTCGAACGCGGGGTTGCCGACCATCTGGTACGAAATGCGCCGATTGGCTGGATCGTACTGAAAGACCATCTGGGCCGTGACGGGCTGGCCCCCGGGCCCGTCCATTTCGATTTCGACGGTCTTGCTGTTGTCGGTCTGGGAAATCACTTTGACGCTGCGAATCTGCGCGGAATGGGTCTTCTCTACGTCACGCACCGCGTCGTAAACCGAGTCCTCGGGCGCGGGGATCATCGCGGTGAAGTCCGCGGTCCATGTGTTCCCGTCGTGAACGATATTCTCGCTCAGTATTCCCGCTTTGGTTGCGCGCCGAGATTGATAGAAGTGCCAGCCTGCATATCCGAGCACCACGATGACGACGAGCGCGCCGATAATCTTGTAGGTTTTGCTCATAATGAAACCGGGTTCCGCGTGAATGATATTGCCGCGTATCAGCGGCTGAAAGTGCCCACCAACTCCGTGCTCGCGTTGACATGACCGCTCATAGCCGATCGCACCGTTCCTGCGTCGGCTTCCGAATTGGCGCCGAGCGTCGAATCAAGTGCGAACAAGATGAAGTGATAATGATGTGGCTGGCCGGGCGGAGGGCAAGGCCCCCGATAGCCAATGCTTCCGAAGCTGTTCGTTCCCTGCGTGCTTCCATCGGGTAGCGATGGAGTCGCCGGCACGCCGGCCGGTATTCCGGTCGCGCCGCCGGGCAGGTTGAAGATCACCCAATGAATGAAGGTGCTGGATGGCGCGTCGGGATCTTCGACTATGAGCGCGAAGGAGCGTACATCGGCGCGACTGCCGCTCCAGATGAGCGCTGGCGACTCATCTCCGCCCTTGCAGGAGTATTGGGCCGGTATCGCCGTGCCCGAAGCGAAAGCGGGGCTCGTGAGCACCAGCGTTGAATCGGCGGCCCGCAGCGCAGCCGGCGATATCCCGAGCATCGTCGCAACGAGCGCGGCGCATCTGAATGTCCGGATTGGCATCATGAGATTCCGAATATCGCGAATCCGCAGCTTAACAGTAATGCTGCTGTCGGCGGTAGAATAAACGCGACTGGTCGGGAAGCGGCTTTACGAAAAAGAGCTCACGTATCCTGCATTTTTTTTCAGGTTCATCTCCGATAAGATTTCTCTTGACCCTCCACCTCGGTTCTGAGACCTTCAAATAAAGTCAAGGTGAGCGAAAGAGAGCAGTTGGTGCGATAAGGCTAGCAGAGAAAACATCGCTCTATCTTGAGGCAACGGCAACGCACCAGCCGCAACCGGAGAGAAAATGGCCACTGAAGCTAAATACAGCCTGCCACGAGTAATGACGGTAAAGGAACTTTCGGAGTACCTGCGTGTACACCCATCCACGATTTACAAACTGTTGCGCCGCGGCGAACTCCCAGGGTTCAGGATCGGGACGGATTGGCGTTTCAACGCCGAAGTCATCGATCGCTGGTGCATGGAGCGCAACATGAAGGGCTCCGACCCGGGGTCGTCGAGCCGCAACTGAGCCCAGGCCGGGTGTTGGAAAAACCTGCTCAGGGACAAGGCGTCGTTCGCCGTCCCCGCAGCCTGCCAACAATAGGGCTGCTTTCTCATCATCAGTTTTCATAGAGCGGACAGGCTCCGATCTCTGCTCCTCTGGCGAGCTCCGATGCGGTGCCCTTGACGCCGCACCCTCATCTGACTGAGCATACCGCTCGTTTCATGATTACCTCGGCAAGACGGCAGGCGGCGAGTGTTGCGGCGGTTCCGCGCAGGCGCGGCACACTCGATCAGGTGCTGATCAACGCCGCGATGGACCTGTTCGCATCGTACGGCTATCGCGGGACCTCGCTTGCGCGCATCGCGCGCGCGGCGGGAGTGACCAAGGGCGCTCTGTACTGGCACTTCACCGACAAGGAAGACTTCTTTCTTGCGGTGGCGGAGCGGGTGCTCCAGGAGTGGAACAAGGCCTTCGCGCACGCAGGACCCATCGATACCCCCGCCGGCTTTCGGGACTATTTTCTCAAAATTTTCGAAACCTCGGCGGAACTCAACGTGACCAACCCGTGGGTTTCGCGCCTGCTGATGATCATCACGCTTGAGTCGCACAAGATCGGTCCGCCAGTTCTGCGCGCGATGCGCAAGGCGAACAAGGGGCAGTTGCAGCATCTGCGCGAGGCGATCGACCTCGGCAAACGGCTGGGCGTGTTCGCCTCGAGCCTGGAGGTCGACTGGGCTGCTACCCAGGTCTGGAGCGCATTGGTTGGTCATCAGTTTCTCTGGTACCTGCACGGCGCGCGATTCGAATTGCGCAAATCGTTTCGCCGCCAGGCGCGCGAATTTCTGCTGCAATGGAGTGCCGCGAAATGAAAGCGGGGCTCATCTACGAAATCGAATCGATCAAACCCCACCGCGAAGGTCACGAGTACCGGGTCTTCTGGGAGACGATGGAGCAGATCGAGTTGGCCGACCGGCTGGGCTTCGATTCGGTCTGGACCGTCGAACATCATTTTCTGAACGAGTTTTCGTACTGCTCCGCTCCCGAAGTGTTTCTTGCGTGCGTCAGCCAGCGGACCAGGAACATCCGGATTGGCCACGGCGTCGTGGTGCTTCCGTTCAACCATCCGGTTCGAGTGGCGGAGCGGATTGCCGTGCTCGACATCATGTCCAACGGCCGCGTCGAGTTCGGCACCGGCCGCGCGACGACGATGGACGAGTTGCTGGGCTTCGGCGTCAGGCCCGAGGAGACGCGGCCGCGATGGGCCGAAGCGGTCGAGGCGATTCCGCGGATGTGGCGTGAGGACCCGTTTACGATGCGCGGGCAGTACTGGACGGTCGATCCGCCCGTGTCGGTTATCCCGAAGCCGATTCAGAAGCCGCATCCTCCAATCTGGGTTGCTTCCACCAACCCGGACACCTTTGCGCTTGCCGCCGAGCGCGGGCTGGGCGTGCTCTGCTTTACGCTTGGCGTAGAGCTGGACGAAGTGAAGAGGCGCGTCCAGATCTACCGCGACGGTATCGCGAATGCGCACCCGGTCGGTCTTACCATCAACAACCAGGTATCGATGAACATCATGGGGTTGTTCGGCGACGATCCGCGCGAGACCGAGGAAATCGCGCGCGAAGCCGTCCTCTGGTACGTGCGCAAAGGGTTCGAGCTGGTTTCGACCGTCGCGCACGCCGCGTCGGGGAACGATTCGTACAAATATCTGAGCAGTGCCTCGCGCTTCGATCCAGCGCAGATAACGCGCGACTACTATCACTTTCTGAAAGACAACGATCTGGTCGCGATCGGAGCGCCCAGCGAAGCGCTGCGCGTCGCGCGCCGCTATCGCGAGACCGGCGCGGACCAGATCTTGTTCTTTCTGCAGTACGGCGCAATTCCGCACGAACGCATCATGCGGTCGATCGAACTGCTCGGCAGCGAAGTGCTGCCTGAAATCCATTCCTGGGAGACTGGCGGATGCGTCACGCCCGTCGCTTCGCCCACTCGCGCATCCGCCTAGCGTATTTTTCCTTGAGGCGGGGATCGTCGGAAGCGATATACTGTGCATAGCCATTTAGTCAGGATTGACGAGGTTCAGGTGCTGGTGCCCGCCGGCGTTGGGTGCTGTCTTAGTTCGAAAGTCTCAACCCGAATGCCGGCTTTTGATGCGGGTTTATCCGGGTTTATCCGGGTTTAAGCGGGTTCACGTCGCCTGAGCCGCGAGCGATGGTTCCGCGTCTTTTGATCTTGAAAGTTGGACGTTTTGCAGGGTTAATTGATTTAGTTTTGCAAAAAACAATGCTCGAGCCTCCGCTGATTCGGTCAGCTCCGGATGGTCCTGTTTGTCACCAAGCAGCGGCCGCCCGCAACTTCGAGGAGCGGCGCGACGGCGGCAAGAAAAGCGGACGAATATGCCGGGGGGACCATGGGCGAGAGTGTACGCGCCCCCGCGTAGCGCGTCCAAGTCTAATAAAGTTTAGCGCGTGCCTAACAGACGACTGAAAAAGGATTTCACCACCAAGGCACTAAGTTTGGAGAGTTTAGGAACTCGATTGCCTGCCGCAGGGTAGCGGCCAGAGGAGAAGCTGATGGAATTTGCACTGCAATACGAAATTCAGCGAAGCCGTCCGCACTACGAAGGCTTCATGTACGACATCTATCATCAGGCCACCGAGCAGGTGAAACTTGCCGACCGGCTGGGTTATCACTCGGTCTGGACCGTCGAGCATCATTTCCTGAGTGAATGGTCGTATTCGTCGGCGCCCGAGGTCTGGTACGGCGCACTCAGCCAGGTCACGAGCCGCATCCGCCTGGGACACGGCATCTGCCTGCTGCCGATTCCATTCAACCATCCGGTGCGGGTCGCGGAACGAATCGCCGTGTTGGACATCATGTCCAACGGCCGCGTCGAGTTCGGCTCCGGCCGATCGATTACCGAACAGGAACTGGGCGGCTTCCAGGTGAACCCCGAGGACTCGCGTCCGATGTGGGAAGAAGCGGTCGCCGCGATTCCGAAAATGTGGACGCAGCCGACATTCAGCTGGGACGGCAAGTACTTCAAGATGCCCGAACGCGAGATCCTTCCGAAGCCGATTCAGAAGCCGCATCCGCCGATGTGGGTAGCTGCCACCCAGCCCTCGACCTGGGAGGTCGCGGGGCGCAAGGGAATCGGCGCGCTGGGATTTGGAATCGCCGATGCCAGCATCCTTGGCGGACTGGTCAAGACCTATAAAGACGCGGTCCGCAATTGCGAACCGGTCGGCGCATTCGTGAATGATCGCACCGCCGCCGCGACCGTGTGCGTATGCGCGCCGACCCGCGCGGAAGCCAAGGAGATCGCCAAGGACGCAATCGACTTCACGACGCGCAAGGCCGCCGACCTTTTCACCCCATTCGCGAAGCAGGAAGTGAAGGGCTACGAGTATTACAAGAAGATGGCGGAGTTGGCGGTTGCGAGCGGCGACTATCGCCTCTCGATGGATGACCTGGAGAAACGCATCGAGACCGGCGCCGTCATGGTCGGCGATCCGGAGGATTGTCTCCGCGTCGCGAAGATTTACGAGACGACCGGTATCGACATGTTGCTGATGCTGGTGCAGGTGGGCGCGGTCCCGCATGACAAGGTTATGCAGACGATCGATCTGATCGGCAAGCACGTGATGCCGAAGCTGAGTTCCAGCGCGAAGTCATATCAGGACGGACTCGCCGCAGCCGCAGGCCGCTGACGACGCGCGGCTAATGCTCGCAGCGCAAAGTATGGTGGCGCGGAAACGAGTCCGCGCATCGATTCACGGGCAGGGACGCCCGCGCCGCCTATTTTTTCAGACTCATGATTTGAATTCTTGATCTGAATTCTGAAGGATCGCGTGCTCTATTCCAGGGCAAAGCCTTCGTAGCCCTTCGCCGCTACCTCGTCACACTTCTCTCGGTAGGCTGGTGCGCCGCCTGAGTAGAGCAAGAAAGTCCGCTTGTCCTTGCCCGGCATATTCGTGTTGATGCCCATGAACCAGGAGTCGACTTTGCTAAACAGCATCCGGGACGCCAATTCGTAGACGTGCTCATTCCTTCAGGAGATCGTCCGAGAACGAATAACCGTAGGTGTAGCTCTCCGAGTCGAAACGCGCTCCGGGATAGCGGTTCCAATACCAGGTACCACCGACGTCTCCTCCCGCCTCAAAGACCCTAACCGCCAGTCCGAGCTGTCTGAGGCGATAAAGCTGATACATCCCAGCGATGCCCGCGCCGATGACGATGACGTCATATCGTTTTGCTGGCTCTTCGTCGGCTCCAGTCTTGAACGGCGATTCTTCCATGTCCTTCAGTCCCTTTTGTCGAGCGCCATGCTAACAGAGCGAGTGTGCCGGCAGAAATTGAACAAATTCCTTCGAGCGATGCATTAGGAAGAACGCCGCAGTGTAGGCAAACGCGCTTTGAGGGAACGCACTGTCTAATGAGAGCAGCCGCTTGGGAGAAGCTCGGCTTTCGCTGGCGACGGCTTCCCGCCTCAATGCTCGATCGCGGCTGCACCACTCGACCTTCGCAGCGTGATCGACCTGTGGGGGCGCTAAGCCTTGAGCTTAGCTTCGAACTCGACCAGGAGCTGTGTGAACAGCTTAGGGTCCTCACCGTGCATCGAGTGTGGCATTTGGGGGAATGACCTGTAGTCAATCGACTGGCCAGCGAGCGAGACCAGCTCGCATACGCGCTTTGCCTGCAGGTCCGAGGCGGCACCCAGGAAGTAGCCGCCACGGTCATCGACGTGGCGGAAGTGGTGCGTATACAACACCGGGCATTTGACGCTGGCCAGCATCCGCGCGTGGTCGCAGCTCGCGAATACGGAGCCCGCCCAGAAGGCGCGGGCCCATTCCGGATCATATTCCTTCATGCGCTGCGGGATTTCACCGTCGGAACCCAACATCAGCGGGGCGATTGTGCGCGACAACCAGCCGGGAAGCTCCGTTTTGGACGCTTCGAGCATCCCTGCCCAATTGCCCACGCTCCATTGATCGCCCAGGTATTTGCTCATCAGGGCGAAAATCGGTCCGATGCTTTGACGGATAGATGGTCCGCAGGAGGGGCTGACCTCCGAGCAGAACAACGGCGGGTCTTCGTAGTGAGCGCCGCGGAGGGTGCCGGGCATCGCGTAGGCGGAAAGCCACGCGGAGATTACGCCGCCCGATGAGAGCCCGCTCACAATCACCGGTCGCCCGATGGCCAGTGCGATAAACCGCACCAGGTCGTTGCCGAAGTTGTCGACGGTGTAACGCCCCGGAGTCCGGCTCGACCTTCCCTGCCCGCGCAGGTCGACCGCGAAAGCCTGGAAATGCTCCTGCAGCAGGCCCATTGCCGGCTCATAGCCCCACCACGATTCGGTTTGTCCGGGGATCAGCAGCAACGCGGGCATGTCGGGCGCTCCGGCCACTGCGTAATTGATCACGGCCTCGCCGGTGTCGATCGTTCGCTCCGCGAAAGCGTGAGCTACGTAGGTTGCCGCCGGATTGTCGGGGCCGAACCGAAGTGTGCTCATCATGCAGTCTCCTTGATTCGCAAACGCGGAAGGAGCGCTTCGGCGTTGCCGCGGTCGATCGACGCGCGCTGGG